>Ga0228711_1000007_pt1 | contig 202413 bp, 183 predicted proteins | sample MedpolnodulmetaG_2_FD_177996 | JGI IMG/M metagenome (GOLD analysis project Ga0228711, IMG submission 177996) | Root nodule microbial communities from Medicago polymorpha collected in Santa Monica, California, United States - brown nodules | ecosystem: Host-associated > Plants > Roots > Nodule...
ATGATCTTGTCGGTCGATGTGCTGGCGGCGATGCTCATACTTCTGATCAGGATTGGGTTCAGCTTGCACTGTAGGATGCAATCCTTAAGAAGTTGCTGCCCGCATGAAGGATTCGACAACCATTGTGGCGTGATTGCGGTTTTCTGGTTGGACGAGCGGGGGCATTGGTCGAGGTGGAGGCGCTGGAGTGACGTCGCAGAACCGCAATATCCGGATCGGCAGTGGCGCGGGTCCGGGCTCTCCCGGAAAGCGCTTCGCCTTCGGCCGATCCGGATTTCCTCGGCGGCGCAAGCGGCCGTCGGGCAACGGGGGCATGGCGGGTGGTTGGATTTTCCTGCTCGTCCTCGGAATCGGCGCCTACGTAGCCGCGCAACTGCCGGTGCCCGAACGGCCCGTGACGGGTGAGTTGCGTGGCTCCGCATCGGCGAGCGACGGGGACAGTTTGCGGCTCGATGGGCGTCGCATACGTATCGAGGGTATCGATGCTCCCGAGATCGGTCAGATGTGCCGACGCGCGGATACCCGATGGGACTGCGGCGCGCAGGCGCGACGGCGGCTGGCTGCTCTGGTCGCGAGAGCCACGACCGTGTGTCGGCTCCATGGCCAGGATCGCTACGGGCGCGACCTGGGCGTCTGCACGGTTCGCGAGAACGATCTGGGAAGAGAGATGGTCCTTTCTGGTTACGCCGTCAGCTATGGGCTCTACCATGACGAGGAGGAGAGGGCGCGAAGCTCAGGGACGGGGCTTTGGGGCGGCGATTTTGTGAGGCCGCAGGAATGGCGCCGGTCGAACGGCGGGGTGGATGAGCCCCCGCACCGAACGAGCGACCGGATTGAGACCATTATCCGGTGGCTTCAGGAATATTCGAGTGGGATCATGGCGAGGATCGGCGGTGACTGAAGAGCACCTGCAGGCGTTGCGGGAGGCGATTTCGCTCTGTCGCCGCTGTCGCGATGACCCGGCGCGTGGCATGGATCACCGGTTGCCGCACGAGCCGAGGCCGGTTGCGGTACTTTCCTCCTCGGCGCGAATTTTGATCGCCGGGCAGGCACCCGGTTTGCGGGTACATGAAAGCGGTCTTCCATTCAACGACGCATCGGGAGACCGGCTGAGGCAATGGCTGGCTGTTGACCGCACGGCATTTTACGATCCGGGAAATTTTGCGATCGTGCCGATGGGTTTCTGTTTTCCAGGCTATGATGGACACGGCAGCGACCTGCCGCCGAGAAGCGAGTGCGCTTCGCTGTGGCGCCGCAGAGCGATCGACGCCATGCCGCAGATCGAGCTGGTGCTGGCGGTCGGCCATTATGCGCAGCGCTGGCATCTCGGACAGGGCTGTCCCAAGTCCATGACGGAGACTGTGCGCAACTGGCGGCGCTACGCGAAAAGCAATTCCGGCACCCCCGTATTGCCGCTGCCGCATCCGAGCTGGCGCAATACCGGCTGGCTCCGGCGTAACCTATGGTTCGAAACCGAGTTGCTGCCCTTCCTGCGTGAGCAGGTGAAGGCGCTGACAGTCTGAAAAAATTTTCTTTATTTTCACGAATTGCGCGCTATAGAGGGAAAAATAATTCGAGAGGGTTTTCCATGGATCGCCTTGACCGCAAGATCCTGCGGCTTTTGCAGGAGGACTCGACCTTGGCCGTAGCCGACCTCGCCAAGAAGGTCGGGCTTTCCACCACGCCTTGCTGGCGGCGCATCCAGAAGATGGAAGAGGAAGGCGTGATCCGCCGCCGTGTCGCGCTGCTTGATCCGGTGAAGGTGAACACGAAGGTCACCGTATTCGTTTCGGTGCGCACCAGTTCGCATTCCATGGAATGGCTGCGGCGTTTCTCCGAAGTCGTTGCGGATTTCCCTGAAGTGGTGGAATTTTATCGCATGAGCGGCGACGTGGACTATCTGCTGCGCGTGGTTGTGCCAGACATTGCAGCCTACGACGCCTTCTACAAGCGTCTGATCGCCAAGATCGAGATTCGCGATGTGTCCTCGGCCTTCGCCATGGAGCAGATTAAATATACGACGCAGTTGCCGCTCGACTACATGGTTATCGACCAGGCGAAGTCGAGCGAAGATTAAGCACAAGGGATGAGGCCGTCTCTACCCTCGCTTTAAAAAACTGATCTATCGCATTGATAAACCGCTTTGGCGCGCAGTTGTTCGGCCGGTTTTTCAATCCGGAAGGTCCAGCCGTTGGCGAACCTTGCTGCTCGTCAGTTCGCGCAGCGCGTCCTTGCCGGTCCATCGTGCCGCGCTGTTCGCGCTCATCGCGAGCCTTTGCGCGAGCGCCAGGGCCGGGCCGTGGCAATCGAGGCTGCGCTTGCCGATCTGCCTGAGTGCCCAGTTGACCGCCTTCTTCACGAAATTGCGCTCGTCGGCGGCATGCGCTTCGATGAGCGGCAGCCAGGCAAGCAGCGCCGAATCCGGCTCCTTCTTCAGATGAACGGCGGCTGTTGCGATCATTGCGAAGGCCAGGCGGCGGACGAATTCTCGCTCATCGGCTGCGAATTCGGGAATGAGCACTTGCTCGAGGCGGGCTCCGACGAAAAGGTCGGCGATCGCATCGACCACTTCCCAGGAGCTGCAGGCATTCGCCCATTGCCGCGCTTCAGCGAGCGTCAGCGCCTTTGAGTCCGCAGTGAACGCTGCCAGCAGGCGCGCTTCGCGGATGCCGGAGGCCCAAAGGTCGATCGCGCGGACATGGTCGGTCTTTACCATACGGGCGACGCGACGAAGCTGCACATTCGAAAGGCCCAGGGCGTTTTCGGTCGCAATACCGAAGCGCGCCATTGCGGCGATGTTCTCGTCCGAGCCGAGGGCGCGGAGGTGTTCGATGATTTCCTGCGCCGTCGACTCCGGGGCAGGCATCATTTTTCGAGGCGGGCAAGCAGGGAAGACGTATCCCAGCGATTGCCACCAAGCGCCTGGATATCACCGTAGAATTGATCAACCAGGGCGGTCACCGGCAGCTTGGCGCCATTACGCCGCGCCTCGGCAAGGACGATGTCGAGATCCTTGCGCATCCAGTCGACCGCAAAGCCGAAGTCATATTTGCCTTCGTTCATGGTCTTGTGGCGATTTTCCATCTGCCAGGATCCGGCCGCTCCCTTGGAGATCACCTCGATCACCTTTTCGATGTCGAGTCCCGCCTTCTTGCCGAAGTGAATTCCCTCTGCGAGCCCCTGAACGAGGCCCGCGATACAAATCTGATTGATCATCTTGGTGAGTTGACCGGCACCCGCCGGACCCATCAAACCGACCATCCGCGCATAGGCATCGATAACGGATTTTGCCTTCTCGAACGCTTCCACGTCGCCGCCGCACATGACGGTGAGCACACCGTTCTCCGCGCCTGCCTGGCCTCCGGAGACCGGTGCGTCGATGAAATGCGCGCCTTTCGCAGCCGCCGCCGCAGAGAGCTCGCGCGCAACCTCGGCCGATGCGGTCGTATTGTCGATGAAGATCGTGCCGGGGGTGATCGTTTCGAAGGCGCCGTTTTCACCCGTGGTAACGGAACGAAGATCGTCGTCATTGCCGACGCAGGCGAAGACGAACTCCTGGCCCTTGGCCGCTTCGGCCGGCGTTGCAGCGGTCCGGCCGCCGAATTGCGCGGCCCATTGCTCCGCCTTGGCCGCGGTCCGGTTGTAGACCGTGACATCATGACCGCCGCGCGCCTTGAGGTGACCCGCCATCGGGTATCCCATTACGCCGAGACCGATGAATGCGACTTTGGCCATTTCCTTGAGACTCCAGTTTGCGTTGGCGGAATTTCGGCGGCGCGCCTGGTATCAGGGCTTGAAGCGGGCGATCACCAATTGTCCGGCAATCGGCTCGCCTTCTTCCATGCGCACGGTGATGTCGCTGATGTCGATGATCTCGAAGCCTGTCGCCGCAAGACGTGCGCAAAGGTAGGCTTCGGAGTGAGCGAAGCGCTGGTGTGGGCCGACCGCGTAGCCGTGCTCTCCAATGGCTTCGTCGGGCAAACTCTCGCTGGAGATAATCAGCAGGCCGCCCGGCACGAGATTGTCGACGGCACCGAAGAACAACGGCTCCAGTGCGCCTATATAAGGCAGAACGTCGGTAGCGACGATCAACTCGAAGGGCTCGTCGTCGTTGTCATCGAGAAAATCGACGGCTTCGGCGACGTAGAGCGTCTCGTAGAGATCCTTCTCATGGGCGATCTCCACCATGTTCTCCGACAGGTCCACGCCGGTAATGTCCTCCGCAAGATCGCGCAGGGCCCCGCCGGTCAGCCCGGTACCGCAACCGAGGTCGAGTACCCTTTTGAAGGGACCGAGCCCGACGGCCTGAACGCGCTGGCGGACGAGGAGCGGTACGCAATAGTTGAGCTGGTCGACCAGGACATTATCGAAAACATCGGCGTGTTGGTCGAACAGTGTTGCCACATAGGCGTCCGAAGCCTTCAGCGGTGTCTCCCCGTGTCCCATCGACGCCAGTCGAACGGCGGCGCCGCCGTGGTCGTCCGGATCGAGTTCCAGGACTTCCCGATAGGCGGCGGCGGCCGCGTCGAACTGTCCGGACTTCTCCAGGGTAAGCGCCCGGTTGTAAGCCTCCGCCAGGGCTTCCTCGTCAATCTTCTTGCTCTTCTGCATCATGGACGCTTCTTACGACCCCCGGCGGTCTTTGACAATCACCGGCCTCTGCCGCCCCCTCAAGTGGCCTATTTTACCGGAGCGGCGAGGGTGTTCAATGCAGCGGCGGCACGCCTTTTTTCATGCGGGACTGTTGCCGCGCGAGTCGGGGAAGAGAGGGAACATTCGCCTGCGGCAAAGATTTTGATTTGTCGAAGCGAGCGCCATTTCACCTTTACCCAAAAAGGAGTCATCATTGCTAAAACAGTGAAAAATCGGAGGAATGCCGATGTCAGGCGAATTGAGCCCGTTAACGTTGGGAACGGAGATGCCGGAGCGGCAAGCGCCGCCTTTGCCTCAGACGTCACAGGAGACGATCAACGCCATCATCCATTATTATCGTGGCGAGATAGGGCGAATGGCGGGCTGGCGGGACCGGATAGACCGGACATCGAACTGGGCGATCACTGTCGTCGCAGCGATGCTTTCGGTTTCGCTTTCGACCCCTTCGTCCCATCACGGGGTTCTGCTCTTCGCTATGCTGCTTATCAGCTTGCTGCTGCTGATCGAAGCGCGTCGTTACCGGTTCTTCGACGTCTATCGTGCCCGCGTGCGCCAAATGGAGCGCGGCTATTTCGCGCAGATTCTATGCCCTGAGGGAACGCCGAACTTCAAATGGTCGGTGTCGATTGCCAAGAGCCTGCGCCAGCCTGCCTTCCTGATGGGCTATAGGGAGGCCCTCTGCCGCCGGCTGCAGCGGAACTACTGCTGGATGTATCTGATCCTGCTCCTGGCCTGGGCGCTGAAGATTTCATCGCCGAAGATCGCCAGCACGGGAGAGCCTTTCGGCCATGTCCGCTCCTGGGCCGACGTGGCCGAGAACGCCGCGCTTGGTCCCGTGCCCGGCTGGGCGGTAGCGGTCGGCGTCGCGATCTTCTATGCGGCTGTCCTTTACGGATCGCTCCACCGGGCAACAGGCGCCGGTGAACTCGCCCACGGCGAGGTCCATGTCTGACGCACTTGCAGCTACCGCGCCCCTATTTAGAACGCCGTCTTCAGAAATTCTCATTTGATGCCGACGCGCGGGACTGCTTCAACTGCGTTCTCGCGAGCAAAAGGAGCACAAGATGAGCGAACAGAAGGTGGCAATCGTTACGGCCGGCGGTTCCGGTATGGGGGCCGGCGCGGCACGGCGGATGGCGGCGGAGGGCTACAAGGTCGCCGTCCTCTCATCGTCGGGCAAGGGCGAGGCGCTCGCCAGGGAGCTCGGCGGTATCGGCGTCACCGGATCGAACCAGTCAAGTGACGATTTGAAGCGGCTCGTCGATGCGGCGTATGACGCCTGGGGTCGTGTGGACGCCCTGATCAATTCGGCAGGACATGGCCCTCGCGCGCCCGTACTCGAGCTCACTGACGAGGAGTGGCACAAAGGCATGGAGGTCTATTTCCTCAATGTCGTGCGGCCGACCCGGCTGGTGACGCCGATTATGATGGAGCAGAAATCCGGCAGCATCGTCAATATTTCCACCTATGCCACCTTCGAACCGGACCCCCTGTTTCCGACGTCGGGGGTCTTCCGTTCCGGACTTGCCGCTTTCACCAAGCTTTTCGCCGACCGCTATGCCCCCGACAATATCCGCATGAACAATGTTCTGCCGGGCTTTATCGACAGTCTGCCGGAAACCGAGGAACGGCGCCAGCGCATCCCGATAGGGCGTTACGGGACAACGGAGGAGGTGGCCGAGCTGGTTGCGCTGCTCGCCAGCGATCGTGGGGGTTACATCACCGGTCAAAACATCCGGGTCGACGGTGGCATCACCCGATCCGTCTGACACTTCCGACCACAAATGTACCGGCCGTAGTCTAATGGACGATAAACTCGCCCTTGAGTGCCCTCCACTCCGAGGCCGAGATCAATTTGCGGTGCACGTAACGTACCGAGTGCAGCGGTCCATCCAGCGTCTCCTGCCAGAATTTCAGGAAGCTGCGCATTTCCGGAAAATCCGGCGCGATGTCGTAGTGTTGCCAGATATAAGTCTGCAGGAGAGCCGGATGGTCCGGCATCCGATAAAGTATCTGAGCCGTCGTCAGGCCATAACCCTTGAGCTGCAGTTCCATGTCGTTCGTCATACGGACCTCACTTTTACAAAGGTGGTCCCTATGATGGAGCGCTTGATTGCTTAATCAAGCCTTAATGTAAGCGACAAAAGAGAAGTTCCCCTACAAAAACAAATAGTTGGCAGCGAACCCCTTTGAGTGCTGCCGGCTTCCGGCTGGTGCTCGCCATGCTTACAGCGCAATCAGCGCTTCAGATGGCGTGTCAGGCGAGCTTCCAGCCAGCCCCAGACGTTGCGCAGCAACTCCACCATCAGCAGGTACAGGATCGCCGCCCAGATATACATCTGGTAATCGAAGGTGCGGGAGAAGGCACGCCGCGTCTCTCCCATGAGGTCGAAAACCGTCACGATCGCTACGATCGCCGATCCCTTGATCATCAGGATGATTTCATTTCCATACGGGCGCAGTGCCACAATCATCGCCTGGGGCAGAATGACCTTGAAAAAGGCGATGCGGTCCGGCAGGCCGAGCGCGGCCGCCCCTTCCCGTTGGCCGCGCGGCACGCTCTCGATCGCCCCGCGCAGAATTTCGGCCTGATAGGCGGCAGTGTTGAGTGTGAAGGTGAAAAGCGCGCAGTTCCAGGCGTCGCGGAAGAACCACCAAAGGCCCACGGTTTCGAGCTGCGGTCGGAAACTGCCAAGCCCGTAATAGATGAGAAAGAGCTGGGTGATCAGCGGCGTGCCACGGAAGAAATACACATAGGCATAGGCAAGCCAACCCCAAAGCCTGTTCTTGGACATGCGCCCGAGCGCGACCGGCAGCGAAACGACGGCGCCCATGAGAATCGAAGCGGTCACGAGCGTCAGCGTCACCCCTAGGCCGGACAGGAAGTTCGGTGCGTAGCGGGAGAACTTCTCCGGATCCCAGCCATTGACGACGGTCAGGAAAATGCCGACGCCGAGCGCAAGCCAGATGCCGAGCGCGACGCTGCCGAAGAAGCGCGAAAATGTGTAGGGCCTCGGCGGGGCGGGGGGCGGAGCCTGCGGCGGAATCATGGTTTCGGCAATGCTCATCGGCGTGTCTCCGCGCGTTTGGTCGAGCGCTCGAGGGCGGAGAATACGATGGAGGAAATCATCGCCAGAACGAGGAACAGCACGCAGGCGACGCCGAAGAACTCGAAGGCATGCTTGGTCACCCGAGCCGCGATCCCGGTTTGCCGAAGAATGTCCGGTAGGCCGATGACCGAGACGAGTGCAGTATCCTTCAGCAGCGCCATCCAAAGATTGCCAAGCCCGGGAAGCGCGACGCGGATGAGCTGAGGCAGGATGATGAGGCGCATTGTCTTGCCACGGTGTAGCCCGAGCGCGTCACCCGCCTCATACTGTCCGTGCGGAATGGCTTTGAATGCCGATAACAGCACCTCGGAACAGTAGGCCGAAAAGACAACTCCGAGTGCGATCATCCCTGCTACGAAGGCATTGATCTCGACCGCGCCGTCGTAGCCGACGGTCGCAAGGAACTGCTGAACGAGGATCTGCAGACCGTAATAGACGATGAAGAGCGTGAGGAGTTCCGGCAAGCCCCGAAAGATCGTCGTGTAGATATTGGCCGCCAGCCGAAGAGATTTCTCCTCGGATTGCTTGGCGAGCGCAATGAAGAAGCCGATGACCAGCCCGACCGGAAGGGTTGCGACCGCCAGGCTGGCGGTGACCAGGAAGCCATAGGCGATCTCATCGCCCCAACCCGCGTCGCCGCAGGCAAGAAGCGTCTCCGAGGCGAACCAGCGGAAAACCCCGGCGGGGCCGCATAGCGGGTCGATAATCGCACCGATCCAGGAAAGACCGGAGGAAAGGGCGGCAAACAATCCGCTCATGCCAATAACTTCCCGTCCCGTTTTTTGGCGCCCAGCCTGTGCTTTGACCTTTGATAGAGGCACTGCAGACGCATATTTTCGAGATTCCTTGTCAAACAAAAACGGCGGGAGGGCAAGCCCATCCGCCGTTGCATTTTCTTCTTCAAAACAGGTTATCCCGCCGTCAAAGCCGAAATACCGCGGGAACGCTGCGATTAGCTACCGTAGACGTCGAAGGGGAAGTACTTTTCGTTGATTTGCTTGTACTTGCCATTCGCGCGGATGGCCTCGATGGCCTTGTTGAGCTTTTCGCGCAGCGCGTCATCGCCTTTGCGCACTGCGATGCCGGCGCCCTCGCCATTGATGACGGGATCGATGGGCAGGGTGCCGAGCAGCTTGCAGCAGGCGCCGTCCTCGGTCTTCAGCCATTCCGAAAGCACGACGACGTCGTCGATCGCCGCGTCGATGCGGCCGTTGGCAAGATCGAGCTTGTATTCATCCGCGGTTGGATAGAGCTTCAGCTCAGACTCCTTCATATGCGCTTCCGCATAGTTGGAATGGGTGGTGGAGCTTTGCGCGCCCAGCACCTTGCCGGAAAGGCCGGCCGCGGTTGCCTCGGTAATCGGTGAATCCTTCGGCACGACGATTGCCGGCGGCGTGTTGTAGTATTTGTTGGTAAAGTCGACCTGTTGCTTGCGCTCTTCCGTGATCGACATCGACGCGACGATCGCGTCGAATTTCTTGGCGATCAGCGCCGGAATCATTCCGTCCCATTCCTGTGTGACGAAAGTACAGTCCGCTTTCATCTCTTCGCAAAGCGCCTTGGCGATGTCGATGTCGAAGCCGGTCAGCGTGCCGTCGGATTCGAGATTGTTGAAGGGCGGATAAGCGCCTTCGCTGCCGATTACCACCTTCTCGCCGTCCGCCATGGCGATGCCGGTCATAAGCACGAAAACGGCAGCCGATGCGGTGGCCGCAAGCCGTTTGGAAATAAGCATTGTGTCCTCTCTGTTGGCTTTCGGCATCCGGTTTTTCTTGTTTCGCGGATGCCAATTGGCGCCGGGGCTTGCGCCGCCGGTTGCTGCGATATTCGTACGGTTTTCCGGCAGAAATCAATAGGAAAGCGTCGGTTGCCCACGCTGAACGCCCCGTGTTTGCGGCAGGGGCGTGCGGGTCGCTTCAGCTTTTGTGGAATGCTTGATGGTTTGCCGGTGGATCGACCCGGCATCCGTGTAATATACGCGAGTCGCCATCCTCGGCTTTCGTTTAGGTTGTGGGTGAAGATGAACGGTCCGTTCACGGTCGGTTAATGTCGGCTTCTATAGGCCTTGCAGCGGAACCGATCCGTGGCTGCGGCGTTGCCGCTACGGCATTTTCGGCTGACGCAAAGAAGGCCGGGAGCGCGGATCAGGCCCTGTGACGAGGGCGCCATGGTGGGTAACGCGATTGGTTGCGGGTGCACACCAGGCGTCAGGACCTCCGAACAAGAGGAAGAAATTAATGTCGATTCGATCCAGACTTTTCGCAACAGTGGCCTTGCCCGTACTTTCGGCCTCCCTGGTGGTTCAGCCCGCGTTCGCGGACAGCCTGAGCGCGCCTTTTGAGGTGGCTCAGGAAGGTGCGGACCAACAATCCCCCGAGGATTTGCTGCTACTGAAGCGCAAGCAGCGCCAGGGCGAAGAAGAATCTCAAGGACAGGCGGAAGAGCAGCAGCCCGCAGCCGAGGAGAGTGCTCCGCAGCAGGCGGAAGAAGAGGCCCCCCGGCGCAAGAAGCGCCAGCAGCAGGCTGAGGAACAGCAACCCGCGGCCGAGGAGAGCGCTCCGCAGCAGGCCGAAGAAGAGGCCCCCCGGCGCAAGAAGCGCCAGCAGCAGGCTGAGGAACAGCAGCCCGCGGCCGAGGAGAGCGCTCCGCAGCAGGCCGAAGAAGAGGCCCCCAGGCGCAAGAAGCGCCAGCAGCAGGCTGAGGAACAGCAGCCCGCAGCCGAGGAGAGCGCACCGCAGCAGGCCGAAGAAGAGGCCCCCAGGCGCAAGAAACGCCAGCAGCAGGCTGAGGAACAGCAGCCCGCAGCCGAGGAGAGTGCACCGCAGCAGGCCGAAGAAGAGGCACCCGCGCGCAGGAAGCGCCAGCAGCAGGCTAAAGAACAACAGCCCGCGGCCGAGGAGGGCACTCCGCAGCAGGCCGAAGAGCAGCTGCAAACGGATGAACAGAAAGCCGCGGAACAGCCGGGTACCCAACCCGAGAGCGATGCGACCGCGGAGCAGCCTGCCCCTGAGGCGCCAGCCGAGCAGACGGGCGAGGGCGAGCAGCAGCCGGTGCCCGGCACGGAACAACCCGCAACTGCGGAGCAGCAAGGCGACGAGCCCGAGGGCCAGCAGGCGCCAGAAGTGGTGGACGAACGCTCGACGGAGGAACGGCAGAAGATCGCTGACGACCCCTCAGCGTCCGACGATACCGTCGTGCTTCCGGTTGAGAGGGGCGCAGCCGTCCTCGATAGCGACAAGGACGCCGACATTGCCGGGGGTAATGAGGGGCGCGAAACGCGACGCAAACAGCGCGAGGAACTGCGCGCCACGCAGGAGAGCGTAGAACCTCCGGCCGACGATGCGGCAGCACAGGCCGCGATCCCGGCGGAAGCCAGGGAAGAGATTCCTCAGAAGATCGAGGCGGCGCTCAGCGAAGAGGGCGAGCGTGTTGAAGAGGCTCCGACCTTCGCCGTGCCGCAGACGACAAACATCGTCAACAACACGGTCATAAACAACACGCAGATCAACAACACGACCGTCAATAACACCACTCAGAACAACGTGACGGAAGTGCGGGTTGTCGAAGAGGTCGACGATCGCGTCATCCTCGGCGTCGGCGACCGCATCTTCGTGCGCGGTGACGACCGGCCGCGTCTGCGACTGAATTCGGAAGAGAGTTTTTATGAGAATCTTCCGAGAGGCCGCGTTCGCGAGACGATCGTTCGCCCCGGCGGCTATCGGATCGTTACCATCTACAACCAGTATGGCGACGTCCTGACGCGCACGCGTATCGACCGTGGTGGCGACGAATATATCATGATGTATTCGCCTGAGTATGAAGATGACCGGCCCGCTATTATCGACGTCGGTTATGAGTTGCCGCCTATGCGCCTGACGATACCCGTCGACGACTATATCGTCGACTACGCCGACGATCCGGATCGGGACTATTACGAATTCCTGTCCGAGCCGCCGGTCGAAACGGTCGAGCGTGTCTACACGATCGACGAGGTTCGCCACTCCGCTCGCCTGCGCGACAAGGTTCGCCGTATCGATCTCGACACCATCACCTTCGCCACGGGCAGCGCCGAAGTGTCGATGTCGCAGGCAAAAACCATGCGCAAGGTTGCAGAGGCGATGAACAAGGTCCTGGAGAAGGATCCGGGTGAGACCTTCTTTATCGAGGGGCACACCGATGCCGTCGGCGCGGATCAGTCCAACCTCGTTCTCTCCGACGAACGTGCCGAATCCGTCGCGGTACTCCTGACGGAGGTCTATGGCGTCCCGGCCGAAAACCTCGTTACCCAGGGCTATGGCGAGCGGTTCCTAAAGATCCGCACGGACGGCCCCGAACAGGAGAACCGCCGGGTCACCATCCGCCGCGTGACACCGCTGGTACGCCCTGTCGCGCAGCGATAACCACAGGCGCCTGAACACTGCAATCGGGGTCGGGAAACCGGCCCCGTTTATTTTTCGTGACGAATCAATCTTGAGTTGTGTAAATTATCCAACCTGATGCTGCGCTCGGTTGGAGGGATGATGAAGTCAATTGGCACCAGTTTGATTGTTGCCCTTTCGCTCATGGCTGCAATGCCGATACGAGCCGGCGCCCAAGATCCCGCGTCCTCTTTTGACGCGAGGGCGGCGCAGGCGGTCCGCGACGACCCGCAAGCACAGTTCGTTCTCGGTTCGATGTACTACAAGGGCAGCAGCGGGACACGGCGCGACCATGCCATGGCAGCATACTGGTACCGCAAGGCCGCTGAACAGGGGCATGTCAAGGCGCAAGTTAATCTGGGCGGCTTGTATTTCGACGGCGAGGGCGTGGCGCAGGATTATGCCGAAGCGGCGCGGTGGTTTCGCAAGGCGGCCGAGGATGGCGCCGCCGCTTTGGCCGAGCTCAATCTCGGCGTGATGTACGAGCACGGAAGAGGTGTCGCGCCGGATCCGGCCGAGGCCGCGCGCTGGTACGGAAGGGCGGCCGAGCATGGGGATGCGCAGGCGCAACACCGACTTGGTCTCATGTACTTCAAAGGCGAAGGAGTGAAACGGGATCACGTGCAAGCAGCGCGCTGGTATCGCGCGGCGGCCGCGCAAGGCAACCCTTCCGCCCAGTTCCATCTCGGAAGCATGTATTTGCAGGGGCAGGGCGTGCCGAAGGAACCGTCAGAAGCGTTTCGTCTGTTCCGGGGCGCGGGCGGGCTCGGGCATGAAAACGCTCAGTACAATCTGGGCTTGATGTATCTGAATGGCATCGGTGTGCAAAAGGATCTTGATGAATCCGTGCGCTGGTTTCGCGCCGCGGCCGAACAGAAATCGGCGCTTGGTCAGTACAATCTCGCACTGATGTACGCGAACGGCACCGGTGTTGCCAAAAATTCAGAAGAGGCGGCTCGCTTGACGAGTCTCGCGGCCCATCAGGGATTGGCAATGGCGCAGCACAATCTCGGCATCGCCTATATCAGCGGTGCGGGCGTGGAAAAGGACTCTGCAGCGGCCGTGCATTGGTTTCAGAAGGCGGCGCAGCAGGGTCATGCCAGGGCTCAGTTCAATCTGGCAATGATGTATGCACGGGGTGAGGGCGTGGCCAGGAACGATGCGCTCGCGTTCGAGTGGATGCAGAAGGCGGCAAATCAGCTGCCGGAGGCGCGGCAGTACCTCGATCGCACGCGCAAGGAATGAGCTAGACTAGAGCAATTCCAGGAAAAGTGCGTAGCGGTATTCCGTCCGGAAATTGCGTCAAAAAAAATGGGTTAGAGAGTTTCCGCGATTCGGAGAAAAGCGGAAATGCTCTAGGAGCGATTGTTCTGCATTCAGACCCGCAGCCCGGTGACCTTCTCGATGAAATCGGCGATCGCCTGTGTGTCGTCCAGATCGAACACCGCGAGACCGGCGTCCGTGACCGGGTGATCGGCAGCGATGGCCATGATGTGCGGATCGCTCGGCGCGAGCGGTTCACGATTGGCGGATTCCCGGCGGCGGGCCTCGATTTTCGGTACCGGCTCGCGCTTGTAGCCCTCTATCAGCACGAGGTCGCAGGGTGCGAGCCGCGACAGGATCTCTTCGAAGGCCGGCTCGGGCGCGCCGCGCAGCTCATGCATGATCGCATATCGCGTTGCGGAAACGATAGTCACCTCATGCGCGCCGGCTTCGCGGTGGCGGTAGCTGTCGGCACCCACCTTGTCGATGTCGAAATCATGGTGAGCGTGCTTGATCGTGGAAACGATATAGCCGCGCCGGGTCATCTCGCTGACAAGGCGGACCATGAGGCCGGTCTTCCCGGAATTCTTCCAGCCGGCGATGCCGAAAATCTTCGGTGGGCGCAGGGGTTCGTTCATGTGCCGCAGTCCTCGATTCGGTGCAACCATGCCTCAGCCTGGTGAAGCTCTTCGGGGGTATTGATGTTGAAAAACGGGTCCAGCGGCCCTGCTGCCGTGGGGATCAGGGGAAATTTCACGGAGGTGGACGCGTGTCGCGCAATGAATCCTCGGGCACGCCGTTTCTCGTCGGTTTGAAGCCAGGCCTCCAAATCGTCCGCGAGCGCAACGGGCCAGAGCGCAAAAAGCGGATGCATCTCACCGGCGGAGAAAGCGACGGCGATTTCAGTCGCTGAATGAATGGCGGTGGTCAACCGGGCGGCAAGGTTGGTCGGAAAGAAGGGGGTATCGACGGGCACCGTAAGGACGTGGCTTGCCTCCGGCGAATTGAGCGCCGCGTGACGTAAGGCCGCCAGAACGCCGGCGAGCGGGCCGAGAAACCCCGGCAACGTGTCCGGCAGGATCTCAAGATCCGTCGCCGGGACAAGAGCCGGATCGGAGTTCAGGTTGACGGCCGTTTCGCCAACCTGCGGCCGAAGGCGTTCGATGACGCGCATAAGCATGCTCCTGCCCCCGAGTAGGACCTCGGCTTTCGGATGCCCCATGCGCGAAGACCGTCCGCCGGCGAGGATGACTGCTGGCGGCCGGGAGGAGGCATGAGAAGGGCCGCCTGTCATCTAGCGTCCTCCACTATTCCAGAGGGCCGGTGAGTGCACGCTGAGCGACCGCTCGCCGGCCGCGCTTGCTCTCGCGGTAGAAAGTATAAAGGCCCGAGCCGATGATGATGGCGACGCCCGCCAGCATCCAGCGGTCCGGTGTCTCTGCGAAGAAGACGACCCCGAGCGTGACGGACCACAGAAGGCTCATATAGCGAAATGGGGCAATCACCGAAATCTCGCCTTCGCGCATCGCGAGCACGATCGTCTGATAGCCGAGCATCAGAAGCACGCTGGCCCCGGCGATATGGCTGAGCGACGTCGCCGACATTGGTTGCCAGCCGCCGAGCGGCACGATGAGGGCCGCGCCTACCAGCGTCGTTACGAATGAGGTCGTCACGGTGATGTACAGCGAAGGCACGTCGGTGCCGATACGGCGCGTGCAGAGATCGCGCGTCGCGGTGCAAAAGACGCAGGCAACGACTGTAAGGGCCGCCACGGTGAAACCCTCAGGACCAGGACGCAACACGATGAGGACGCCGGCGAAGCCGACCACGATCGCCGCCCACCGACGCCAGCCGACGGGCTCGCCGAGAAACAGCGCGGCACCGAGCGTCACCGCCAGCGGTAGCGCCTGCATGATCGCCGATGCGTTGGCGAGCGGAATCTGGCCGAGTGCGGAGATATAGGTCACCGATGCCAGCGCCTCCATTGCGATGCGCAGCAGGATAGCTGGCCGGAGGATGGTCCGTATCGGCCGAAATGCACCGAGACGGTATGCAATGACGACAACCATCAGCGTCGTCAGCAAGCCGCGCATGAACATTATCTGACCGGTGTTCATGGCGCCGGTGACCGATTTTACCAGCGCGTCGTTGCAGGCGAACCCGATCATCGCGAGGCACATGAAGACGATGCCGCGGAAGTTGGCTGACGAGCCCATTCTTTTTCCTGGTGATGTTCTGGCCGAGCGGCAGGGCCTCCCGGCGTTGGCGAATCTCTATTGCATGGTCGTTGAATCCTATCTGATTTAACGAGAAACATGCAGCAGATCAAAGATCTACAGCGATCCTTGCGCGTCGAATTAACACGCATGCCGCGCTGCGCAGCATGCCGCTCGTTCCTCGCACCGCCTGCGGGGAAATGATGCCGGGAGGCGGATGAGGGCAAAAACTGCCGCCGTTAACCCCCGGTGACGCTCATGTGGCGGGCGACGGCGGGGCGGTTGTGTTCGCGGTCGATGATGAAATCATGGCCCTTCGGCTTGCGGCTGATCGCGTCGTCGATAACCTGTGCGAGATAGGCGTCGTCTTCGGTGGCGCGCAATGCCGAACGTAGATCGGCAGCGTCGTTCTGGCCGAGACACATGTAAAGCGTGCCGGTGCAGGTGAGGCGAACCCGATTGCAGCTTTCGCAGAAGTTGTGCGTCATCGGCGTGATGAGCCCAAGCCTGCCGCCGGTCTCCAGAACGTCCACATAGCGGGCAGGGCCGCCGGTACGGTAAGGGATGTCCTTGAGCGTGAAGTCGGCTTCAAGCCGTTTGCGCATTTCCGAGAGCGGCAGGTAATGGTCGGTTCTGTCCTCGTCCACTTCGCCCATCGGCATGGTCTCGATGAGCGTCAGGTCCATGCCTCGACCGTGCGCCCACCGCATCAGTTCCGGTATCTCGGCATCGTTGAAGTCCTTGAGGGCGACCGCGTTGATCTTTACCTTCAATCCCGCCGCCAGCGCCGCATCTATACCTTCGAGCACCTTTGTCAGTTCGCCCCAGCGGGTGATCTGGCGGAACTTGTCGGGATCAAGCGTGTCGAGCGAGACATTGATCCGCCGCACGCCGCAATCGACCAGTTCGGCTGCGAATTTCGACAGCTGCGAACCGTTGGTGGTGAGTGTCAGTTCGTCCAGCCGGCCAGCTTCGATCTCTTTGCCGAGTTCGCGAATGAGGAACATGATATTCTTGCGCACCAGCGGCTCGCCACCGGTCAGCCGCAGCTTACGCACGCCCTTGGCGATGAAGGCCGAACAGAGGCGGTGGAGCTCTTCCAGCGTCAGCAGATCCTTCTTCGGCAGGAAGGTCATATGCTCTGCCATGCAATAGGTGCAGCGGAAGTCGCAGCGATCCGTGACCGAGACACGCAGATAAGTGACTGCGCGGCCGAAAGGATCGACCATCGAAGCCGTCGTGCTGTCGAGGGATCTGGCGTTCGTCTGGTCTATGGCGGCAGTGTTCAAGTCATGTCTCCCTGCGTTCTTAATGTCGTGGCCAAAAAGGGTCGCGTCAAGGCGCAGACTGTCGCAAACTGTTTCAAATATCTGGAAACATGTCCTTTGACGATTTCCGCCCGTTCAATTCTGCTTTACTTGGGCGGTGACAAATATGGAGCAAAACGATGAGCGAATTCTGGCCGACCGAACTGCGGGTATCAAAGGATCGGCAACGCCTGTCCGTCAGCTTCGACGATGGCGCTTCATTCGACCTTTCCGCGGAACTCCTGCGCGTCCTCTCGCCCTCGGCCGAGGTGCAGGGGCACGGTCCTGGTCAACGGCTCACCGTCCCGGGAAAGCGCAACGTCCAGATCATCTCGGTCCAACCAACGGGGAACTATGCGGTGCGCATAGGCTTTGACGATACGCACGACACCGGCATTTTCACCTGGACCTATCTGCGTGAGCTCGGCGAGAGGGGCGGCGAGCTTTTCAAGGCCTATGAGCAGGAGCTCGCTGAGAAGGGCATGTCGCGCGACAAGGCCGAGAAGCCGCGCTGACGCTTCCACACGCCGGCTGAACGGCTGGTCCGGAGCCCCAGTTCAGCCTCCGGCCGGCAAGTCGTCCTCTTTGAGCAGGGTGGCGATGATTTGCTCCATCGCCTCTGCGACCTTGACGCAGTCCTCGATCGGCGTGCCGCCGTGCGAACTTTCGATGAGCGCCGTTTGAATCTCCATCGCCTCCTCCGTCAAGGTCCTTCCCGCGGGCGTGAGCGACAGACGCAGCACGCGCTTGTCCCTGGCATCACCCCGTCGCTCGATGAGGCCACGCTTTTCGAGCTGCGGCAGCAGCATGCTCATATTGGAGCGGCCGACAAGCAGCTTGCGCGCAAGTTCCTGCTGCGTGATGCCGTCGAACCGATAGAGATTGACCAGAATATCGAGGTGAGGCGGCTTGATGTCGAGATGCGTCAGCCGCCGCGACAACGACTGCTGCATCAGCTGGCAGGCGCGGGCGACGGCTATCCAACTGCGAAAACGCGGATGATCCCAGGGGAAGTGGTGGTTTTCGATCGGCACTTGCATTTTGTTCATCGTTGTACAAATATGTTCAGTGTTGAACATTAGAGGGCCCCACTATGGCATCCTTTGCGATCAAGGTCATCCGTCTATCGTTAAAGGCCGTCGCCGCGGTCTCGGCTGAAAAGGCGGGCGAGGCCGCATTCTGGATATTCTGCCGCACCCCGGGCCGTAAGCCGAAAAGCGCCAAGGAGACGGCTCTGCTCGAGGCGGCAGCGCCCGTCATGCAGGGATCGCGGAAGGTGACTTTGTCCTTTGGAGGCGGCTGGGTCGCCGCTCGCCATTTCGAACGACGTTCGGGTCCCCGCCATCAGCGGATACTGCTCGTGCATGGTTGGGGTTCGCGAAGCGAATATCTGGCGACCTTGATCGATCGCCTGCTCTCCTCGGGCGCGGAGGTCGTCGCGCTCGACCTGCCCGGCCATGGAGCGTCGCCCGGCCGAACATTGACCATGCCGCAGGCGGTCCGGGCAATCGATGCGGCCTGGCGCCACTTCGACGGCTTCGATGCCGCTATCGGTCATTCATTCGGCGGCGCAAGCCTTGCCTGCGCGGCAGGGGCGGTTCTTTGCGATGTGCCTGCGCGCGTTTCGGGGAAGCTGGTGCTAATCGGCGCTCCGAGCGAAATGACTTGGCTCTTCAAGGGTTTCGGCCGGGCACTCGGGCTCAAGCCGAAGGCTCAGGCGGCTTTCGAGGGCATGGTGGAGCGGCTCTCCGGACGGCGCATCGACGGATTTGATGCAGCACGCATTCTCGCGGCGGTCCGCAAGCCGGTCCTGGTCATCCATGCCGAGGAGGATAAGGAAGTTCCTGCCGATCATGCGCGCCGCTATGCGGCCGCAGGCTCCAACGTGGAACTGCACTGGGCGAACGGTCTGGGGCATCGCCGCATTGTCTCCGCCGCTGCGGTTGTCGAGAGGGTCGCCGATTTTCTCCGGGAGGAGGGGAAAGCGATTCCCATGTCAAAAATCGCCTGATGGCGTCATCAGACCGTCATGCTATTCCTCGACACGTGCGCGTAGAAATGACGCTTGGGCGTAGCGGCGGCGTCATTGGCAGGAGGGATGAAAATGACGATTATCGGAACGGTCGAGGAATTGCAGGCACTTTATGGCGGGACGAGCGAGGCCTCGATCGTCAAGGTGACGGATTCGCTGACGGCCGAATACCGGCAGATGATCGAAGCGTCGCCCTTTGCGGCGCTCGCGACGGTCGGCCCGGAGGGTTTGGATTGTTCGCCGCGCGGCGATGACCGATGCGTCGTCCGTGTCGCCGACGACAAGACCGTGCTGATGCCGGATTGGCGAGGCAACAATCGGGTCGATTCCCTTGCCAATATCGTACGGGATCCGAGGGTGGCATTGCTGTTTCTCGTGCCCGGATCGAATACGACCATCCGCATCAACGGCACGGCCGTCGTGAGCATCGACCAGGCCTTGACCGATTCTTTCGAGGTTGACGGCAAGCACCCGCGCAGCGTCGTCGTGGTGACGATCGGAGAGGTCTATTTCCAGTGTGCGCGGGCTCTGATCCGGTCGCAGCTCTGGAATGCGGAGCGGTTCGTCGGCTCCGCTTCGCTTCCGACGCCGGGCGCGCTGCTGAAGGCTGCCAAGGCGGATTTCGACAAGGAAAGCTACGATCGGGAGTGGGCCGGCCGCGCGGTGAAGACGATGTGGTAGGCGGCCGCGGCGGCCATATGCCCAGCCGCGGCCGCCTGTGGTCTGTCAGGCCGGTCCGATCATGGTTTCCGGACGCACCACGGCATCGAATTCCTCGTCCGTGACGTACCCACCGCCGACTGCCTCCTGGCGCAATGTCGTGCCGTTCTTGTGCGCGGTCTTGGCGATCTTGGCCGCGTTGTCGTAGCCGATCTTAGGTGCGAGCGCAGTCACCAGCATGAGCGAACGGTCGAGTGCCGCCTTGATGTTGTCTTCGCGCGCCTCGATCCCGACGACGCAATTGTCGGTGAAGGACACGGCCGCATCCGCGAGCAGCTGCACCGATTGCAGATAATTGTAGGCCATCAGAGGATTATAGACGTTGAGTTCGAAATGGCCCTGGCTGCCGGCGAAGGTGAGGGACGCGTGGTTACCGAAGACCTGGACGCAGACCTGCGTCAACGCCTCGCATTGCGTGGGGTTCACTTTGCCCGGCATGATCGACGAACCCGGCTCGTTTTCCGGAAGCGAGAGCTCGCCGAGACCGGAGCGGGGGCCGGAGCCGAGAAAGCGGATGTCGTTGGCTATTTTGAAGAGCGCGGCGGCAGTGGCATTGATGGCGCCGTGGCTGAAGACCATCGAGTCGTGAGCGGCCAGCGCTTCGAACTTGTTCGGTGCGGAGGTGAAGCCGATGCCGGTGATGCTGGCGATTTGCTCCGCAACCTTCTCTGCAAAGCCGACGGGTGCGTTAAGCCCTGTGCCGACGGCCGTGCCGCCTTGGGCGAGTTCGCAAAGGCCGGGAAGCGTCATCTCGATCCGCTTGATCGAGGAGGCGACCTGTGCCGCATAGCCGGAAAACTCCTGCCCGAGCGTTAGAGGCGTCGCGTCCTGCGTGTGGGTACGTCCGATTTTGATGATGGACTGGAAGGCCTTCACCTTTTCTTCGAGCGCCTTATGCAGATGCTTGAGGGCGGGCAGCAGATCGTGAATCACGCGCTCCGCGCAGGCGATGTGCATAGCCGTCGGATAGGTGTCGTTCGAGGACTGGCTCATATTGACGTGGTCGTTCGGATGAACCGGCTTTTTCGAGCCCATGACCCCGCCGAGCAGCTCAATGGCCCGATTGGAGATGACCTCGTTCGCATTCATGTTCGATTGGGTGCCGGAGCCCGTCTGCCAGACGACGAGGGGGAAATGGTCGTCGAGTTTGCCGTCGATGACTTCCTGTGCGGCCTTGACGATAGCGTCGCCGATCGTTGGATCGAGGCGACCGAGCGCCATATTGGCGCGAGCAGCCGCCTGTTTGACGATGCCGAGGGCACGCACGACTGCCAGGGGCTGTTTCTCCCAGCCGATTTTGAAATTGCCAAGGGATCGCTGAGCCTGGGCGCCCCAATAACGATCGCTCGCCACCTCGATGGGGCCGAACGTATCAGTTTCCGTGCGGGTCGATGTCATCGTGATACCTGCTTTCATCATGCGGTTCATGAAGCCGAGGCGGGGAGCCGGTTCCATGGCCGGTTTTCCTCCCCGCTGCCGGGAATTTCTCTGCCCCGGCCATGACGCCTTGTAAAGAGGCCGCGGGCGCTTGGATGCCTCTACAATCGTTTGAATTGCCAGCGCGGTCAGCGGCCTCTCGCTATGGCTGCTTTGGGTTTCCGGCTTCCGAAGATGTGACCTTTCCGTCACATTCACAATCTTCCCTTGCGAATCCTCCTTGTGCCGCAGGAAACATCTGCGCTGCATTCGAGAGGCCAAAGTAGATGCAAATCAGATTTTTAGACGCAGGGGACCGGCCGAAAACGGGACGCGGCGACGCAGGGGATGGCGATTCGGGAGGTTTCGTTTCCTTTTCATTCACCATCCTTTTCTATAACTCTCGGTGCACGAGGGCGTGGCGAGAATCTGGCGGCGGCTGCATTCGGCGGCAAGCAATACGGGGACGTTTGTATTTATGAGAGTTATCAAGTCGGCGGCGGTTGTCGCGCTCATGAGCGGGTGTGCGGTTGCAGCCATGGATGTGCAGCCGGCGTCCGCGCTCACCTTCATGGACTTCATCCGCGGAGGCAAGAAGCGCGACGTGCAGGAACAGGTGCAGCCCCGCCAGCAGCGTCCGGGCGTGGATATGTTTGCTCCGCAACAATTGGAGCAGAGGGCAGCAAAGCCGCCGCGCATCACCGGTCCTCGGTACTACACCTATAAGGCGGATGCGCTCCGCCGGATTGCAACGGACCGGTTGCTCGATCCCGTGGTCACCGGCTCGGTGGCCAACGGAGCGCTGCCGCCGATGGTGCGTACGCCGCTTTCCGAGGCGCGCCAGTTTCTGCCGCAGATCGATGTGCGCGCCCCGGGCGAGGTCGCAAAAGCGATCGAGACCTTCTACGGCACACGAACTGATTTCCTCTGGATCGATGGCGTGGGCGTCAACGGCCGCGCCAAGGCGGCGCTTGCTGTCCTGTCCGGCGCCGCGAAGGTCGGCCTGGACCCGCGCGATTATGCCGTCGCTGTCCCGCCGGAGGATTTCGATCGCGGCGACATGATCGCCCGCGAAAAGGATCTGGTGCGGTTCGAGATCGCGTTGTCCGCAGCCATGCTCACCTATGTTCAGGACACGGTGCGCGGCCGGATCGATCCGAACCGGATTTCCGGCTATCACGACTTCAAACGGAAGAGCGTCGATCTTCTTGCCTTTCTGGAGAAGATCGAGGCATCCGGTGACGTTGCCGCGCTCATCGAAAGCCGGAATCCCAAGAGCGCTCAGTTCGAGGCATTGAGGCAGGAACTCGAACGACTTCGGACCCAGGTCGAAGCGACGCCTCGGGTCGAGATCGCACCGGGGACGCTGTTGAAGCCCGGCGAGAGCAATCCGGAACTCGCCAATGTGATCGCCGGGATCAAGCTTAAAGCCTCGGATGCGCTGAAGACGGAGCATGCAGTCGTGCTCGCCGCCTATGGCGGGACGCCGGATTACACGCCCGAGCTTGTGCCTGTCGTCGAAGCCTTCCAGAAGGAACATGGCCTCAAGGCGGACGGCATTGTCGGCCAGGCGTCGATACGCGCTATCACCGGCGGTGACACGATCGGGGAGAAGATCAGAAAAATCGAAATCGCGATGGAGCAGGCGCGCTGGTTGCCCGACGGGCTCGGCGACCGCTATGTCTTCATCAACCAGCCGGCCTTCACCGCCTCCTATACGGAGCAGGGCGCCGAGCAGTTCTCCATGCGTGTCGTCGTCGGCTCCAAGGCCAATCAGACCTACTTCTTCCAGGACGAGATTCAGACGGTCGAAGTCAATCCATATTGGGGCGTTCCGCAGTCGATCATCGTCAATGAGATGCTGCCGAAGCTCAGAAGCGACCCCGGTTACCTTGACCGCATGGGCTACCAGGTGGAAGTCGGTGGCCGGGTCGTTTCTTCGACCGCTGTGAACTGGTACGGCTCGACGAACTCCATCGCGGTGCGCCAACCGCCGAGTAGCGACAATGCATTGGGTGAACTCAAGATTCTATTCCCCAACGCCCACGCGATCTACATGCACGATACGCCGTCGAAGAGCTTTTTCAAGCGCGATCAGCGGGCTCTCAGCCATGGCTGCGTGCGCCTCGCCGACCCGCGCCGCATGGCGGCGGCCGTACTTGGCGTGAGCGTCGACGAGGTCGGCAAAGAGATATCCGGCGGTCGCAACAAGGCACTCCCGGTATCCGCCAAGGTCCCGGTCTATGTCTCCTACTTCACCGCCTGGCCGAACAAGGACGGAACCGTCGAGTATTTCAATGACGTTTACGAGCGCGACATGTACGTGAACCGCGCCTTCGAGGCGACGCGCAAGGCGCGGCACGCGGAAGGGTGAGGAAAGCGGGCCCTTCTAAACTGCGGGCACGTATCATTTCGGCTTGCGCGAGAGCACTGCCTCGACCAGATCCGGCGTCAGTTCGTCGAAATGACCGATGATGCGGTCGGGAAGGAGGCTTTCGATCGGCACGTCGGAATAGCCGAACGGCACGACGATCGAAGGAACCGCGGCATTTCGGGCGACCAGGATGTCGTTGAGGCTGTCGCCCACCATCACCGCCCGCTCGGGCAGGCCACGGGCATTCGCGACCGTCGACAACAGGTGGTCGGCATGCGGTTTGCGAACGGAGAAGGTATCGCCACCGGATATCGCCGCAAAGCGGTCGAGGAGTCCAAGCCCCTCCAGAAGGCGTTTTGCCAGCATTTCCGGCTTGTTGGTGCAGACGGCAAGTTTCATGCCCGCATCCTGCAGGCGGTCGAGGGCCTCGACGAGACCGGGGTAGGGCAGGGATTCGCCCGGCATCGATCCATGATAGAACTCGACGAACACGTTCATCTGCCGGGTCAGTTCGTCTTCGGCGATCGTCCTGCCGCGGAGTGCGAAAGTCCTTTCGATCATCGCCCGTGCGCCGTGGCCGACCAGATGCGTGAGATCCGCGTAGGTCACTGGCTCGAGGCCAACCTGCGTCACGGCATGGTTCAAGCTGGCGACGAGGTCGGGCGCTGTGTCGACGAGCGTACCGTCGAGATCGAAGACGACTAGGGGCAAGGACACCGGCAACCTCATTCTGCGAAAAACATCTCCGTTCGGGTAGGCGAACCGGGCGCGGAATGCAATGGCGACCTAGGTCGTAGGGCTGCCGGAATCCAATGCAGGCCGTGTATTTTGACTTTTGTTTGCCGCAGCGGGCGTGTAAGTGTCTCAGCGGAATGGGAAGGTGACGGCTGAGGCCGGCGCCCCGCCCGACGTGGTCGAGAAGGAGCGAATGGCGCATGGACGCCCGCCAAATGAAGATCAAGGCTGCCGAAGCGGCGCTTGAACATGTCGAAAACGGTATGCGGCTCGGAATCGGCACTGGCTCGACTGCAGAAGAGTTTGTCAGGGTCCTGGCGGAGAAGGTGGCCTCCGGCTTTCAGATCTCCGGCGTCCCGACGTCCGAGCGGACGGCGCGCCTCTGCCTCGAGCTCGGTGTGCCTCTCAAGTCGCTCGACGAACTGCCGGAACTGGACCTGACCATCGACGGAGCCGACGAAGTCGACGGAAAACTGCGCCTGATCAAGGGCGGCGGTGGTGCGTTGCTGAGGGAGAAGATTGTCGCGAGCGCTTCGGCGCGGATGATCGTCATCGCCGACGAAACAAAGGTCGTGGACGTCCTTGGCGCCTTCAAGCTGCCGATAGAGGTCAATCCTTTCGGCCAGCTCGCCACGCGGCTCGCAATCGAGAAGGTTGCTTCGCGTCTGGGTTTGACGGGGGACATCGTCGTGCGCGCATCGGGCGACGGACCCTTCATGACCGATGGCGGACACCTGATTCTCGATGCATCTTTTGGCCGTATTCCTGATGCAGATGCGCTCGCGGTAGAGCTGAATGCCATCCCGGGGGTCGTTGAGCACGGGCTTTTCATAGAAATGGCGTCGATGGCGATCATTGCCGGTCCTGAGGGAGCGCGCACGCTTAAGGCGTCTTGAGCCGCTCCGGTTGAGCGGCACGGGGCGAATCGAGAGACAGACTTTGCACAGGTCAGCCTGGAGGCGGCTATCGGCCGGGCGACATGTGCCAACACAGGAGCATGGATACATATGAACAAATTCGCAGGTCTTGCCCGCACTTTCGCTTCCGTTGCGATCCTCGTTTCGGTGTCAGTTCCGGCGGTGCAGGCACAGGACGTGACGGAGGATCAGATCAAGGCTGCGCGTGCGACGATCGCGGCGCTCGGTGTGACCAACAGCTTTGACAATATTCTGCCGAACCTCGCCGAGCGACTGAAGAATACCCTGATTCAGGCGTCGCCGAACCACCAGGAACTGATCACCGCGACTGTGGACGAGAAGGCGCTCAGCCTCGCCGGACGACGCTCGGATCTCGAGCGCGAAGCCGCTGCGATCTACGCGAAGACCTTTACCGTCGATGAGCTGAAGGCCATCGCCGACTTCTACAACTCCACGGCCGGCAAGAAGCTTCTGAACGATGGTCCGATCGCTTCTCGCGAAATGTTGAAGGCTGCCGACATCTGGGCGGCCGGCGTTTCGCGCGATCTGACAAACGAAGCAACAAAATCCCTCGATGAGAAGATCGGCAATGCGGCGGCGGCAAATGCCGGTACTACGGCGCCTGCGCAGTAACAGCGGTTTAGCCGCGCGAACCGCATCGACCTAAAGGCAGAGCCCGGAGCGATCCGGGCTTTCCTTTTTTTGCGTTGCAATACTATATCAGGGGCGAAAGGCGACTTCGCTCGCATTTCCGAGCCGGCGGGCCTCCGCCGGCAACCCCTTCGACATTTCGTTTCTTGCAGGAGTTCCCATGACCGCTTTCGACTATGACCTCTTCGTGATCGGCGGCGGTTCGGGCGGTGTGCGCAGCGGGCGGTTGGCCGCGGCGCTCGGCAAAAAGGTGGCGATTGCCGAGGAGTTCCGCTATGGAGGGACATGCGTCATCCGTGGCTGCGTTCCCAAGAAGCTTTATGTTTATGCCTCGCAGTTTTCGGAGCATTTCGAAGATGCGGCGGGATTCGGCTGGAGCGTCGGCGAAAGCCGCTTCGACTGGGCTAAGCTCGTTGCCGCCAAGGAACAGGAAATCGCCAGACTGGAGGGCCTTTATCGCAAAGGCCTTGCGAATGCCGGCGCCGAAATCCTCGATACACGGGCCGAGCTCGTCGGCCCCAACGCCGTGAAGCTGCTTGCAAGCGGCAAGACGGTGACGGCGGAGCGTATCGTCGTCGCGGTCGGGGGGCATCCGAGCCCGCATGACGCTCTGCCGGGCAACGAGTTGTGCATCACGTCGAACGAAGCCTTCGATCTCGCGGCACTGCCGGAAGCGATCCTTATTGCCGGCGGCGGTTACATCGCCGTGGAATTTGCGAACATTTTCCACGGCTTGGGTGTGAATACGACGCTGATCTACCGCGGAAAGGAAATTCTCTCCCGTTTCGATCAGGATATGCGGCGCGGTCTTCACGCCGCAATGGAGGAGAAGGGAATCCGCATCCTCTGCGAGGACATCATCCAGGCCGTGTCGGCGAACTCGGACGGACGCCGTGTGGCGACGACGATGAAGCATGGGGATATTGTCGTGGACCAGGTGATGCTTGCGCTTGGACGCGTGCCGAATACGAAAGACCTCGGGTTGGAGGCCGCCGGCGTCAAGACCGATGAACGGGGTGCTATCATCGTCGATGCCTTCTCGCGTACGAGCACGCCGGGGATCTACGCCATCGGCGATGTGACCGATCGCGTGCAACTGACACCGGTTGCGATCCATGAGGCCATGTGCTTCATCGAAACCGAATACAGGAACAACCCTACGTCGCCGGATCACGACCTGATCGCGACTGCGGTGTTCTCTCAGCCCGAAATCGGCACGGTCGGCATCTCGGAAGAAGAAGCAGCGCGGAAGTTCGAAGAGATCGAGGTCTATCGCGCCGAGTTCCGGCCGATGAAAGCAACGCTCTCCGGCCGGAAGGAAAAGACCATCATGAAGCTGATCGTCAATGCCGCGGACCGCAAGGTGGTCGGCGTCCATATTCTCGGCCACGACGCCGGGGAAATGGCCCAGCTTTTGGGAATCTCGCTGAAGGCGGGCTGCACGAAGGATGATTTCGACCGCACCATGGCGGTTCACCCGACTGCTGCGGAGGAACTCGTCACGATGTACCGGCCGAGCTACCGCGTGCGGGGCGGAGAGACGATCGTCTAAGGTCTTTCCGCCGGTGCTGTGGCCGTCCACGTTTTCTGGTAGGATGGCTTTCCAAGCTTCCTGTTAACGTTTATAAGCCCGCATCCGCGGCAATGGCCCAGCTGGGTGTGGTGGCATTTTGCAGGTATCGGCGGGGCTGGCGGCGCGGACGCATGCAAATCCGGATGCCGGGCGGCGGGACAGTCGCAGGGGCGGGACGCGGGCCGATCCGCGTCAGACAACAGGTGATGGAAATGGCACAGACTTGGACTCCGAACAGCTGGCGGCAAAAACCCATTCAGCAGGTGCCGGATTATCCGGACCTCGCAGCGCTCGACAGCGTGGAAGCGCGTCTTGCCAAATATCCGCCGCTTGTCTTTGCAGGAGAGGCGCGCCGTCTGAAGAGTGCGCTTGCCAATGTCGCCGACGGCCGTGGTTTTCTGCTGCAGGGGGGCGATTGCGCCGAGAGCTTTGCCGAACACGGCGCCGATACGATCCGGGACTTCTTCCGCGCCTTCCTGCAGATGGCCGTCGTCCTGACCTTCGGGGCGCAGCAACCGGTCGTCAAGGTCGGCCGTATTGCCGGCCAATTCGCCAAGCCGCGCTCCTCGGGTATCGAGAAGCAGGGTGACGTATCGCTGCCGAGCTACCGCGGCGACATCATCAACGGGATCGAGTTCACGGAGGAGGCACGCGTGCCCAATCCGGAGCGCCAGGTCATGGCCTATCGCCAGTCCGCGGCTACGCTCAACCTGCTTCGTGCCTTTGCCATGGGTGGTTACGCCAACCTGGAAAACGTCCATCAATGGATGCTCGGTTTCGTCAAGGACAGCCCGCAGGCGGAGCGTTATCGCAAGCTTGCCGACCGGATCTCCGAGACGATGGATTTCATGAAGGCGATCGGCATTACCGCCGAAAACCATCCGAGCCTGCGCGAAACGGATTTCTTCACCAGCCACGAGGCGTTGCTGCTTGGGTACGAGCAGGCGCTCACGCGCGTCGATTCCACCTCAGGCGACTGGTACGCGACGTCGGGCCATATGATCTGGATCGGAGATCGCACGCGCCAGCCGGATCATGCGCATATCGAGTATTGCCGTGGCATCAAGAATCCGCTCGGCCTGAAGTGCGGTCCGTCGCTGACGGCGGACGGACTTCTCGAACTTATCGACATCCTCAATCCGGCGAACGAGGCGGGACGGCTTACGCTGATCTGCCGCTTCGGGCACGACAAGGTCGCCGAGCATCTGCCGCGCCTCATCCGCGCCGTCGAGCGGGAGGGCAAGAAGGTGGTGTGGTCCTGCGATCCGATGCACGGCAACACGATCACGCTCAACAATTACAAGACCCGGCCGTTCGAGCGTATCCTGTCGGAAGTCGAGAGCTTCTTTCAGATTCATCGCGCCGAGGGCTCGCATCCCGGCGGCATCCATATCGAAATGACCGGCAACGACGTGACGGAATGCACCGGCGGTGCACGCGCGCTTTCCGGCGACGACCTTGCCGACCGCTACCACACGCATTGCGATCCGCGCCTCAATGCCGATCAGGCACTCGAGCTTGCGTTCCTGCTCGCCGAGCGCATGAAGGGCGGCCGCGACGAGAAGAAGATGGTGGTGAACGGCTGATCGCTCCAACGAACCGTCGTTCAATATTTCTGAACCTGCGGCGCATCGTCTGAATTTGACAAAGGCCGGACCAGCTTGAAAGCTGGTCCGGCCTTTTCACGTTCGGGCTGACGCCTAGATGTCGCGGTCGACAACCGATCGCCGCCGGCTCGTCCTAAACGTGAACGAAAGACATATGCATGGTGAGTGGAGAGGGCAGATGACGAAAACAAACGAGGGCGGCTGCCTTTGCGGTGCGGTGCGGTTCAAAACGCGCGGCAGGCTGCGCGAAGTGATCTTCTGCCACTGCTCGCAGTGCCGGAAGCAAACCGGACTCTATTACGCAGCCACCAATGTTCTCGACAGCGACATTGAAGTGAACGGCTCCGACGAGGTGACCTGGTACCGGTCCAGCGACGATGCCAAGCGCGGTTTTTGCCGGAATTGCGGTTCGGCCCTGTTCTGGAAAGCGGACGGCCTGGACTACACGTCCATTCTTGCCGGTACCTTCGATGGGGCGGGAACTCTGGAGCCCGGCTATCACATCTACTGTGCGGACAAGGGGGATTACTACGATATTTGCGACGACCTGCCGCGCTTCCCGGGGGCGAGGCCGCAGCCGTCATGAACGTGATTCAATAAAGTAGAGCGGGATGCGGGCGGGAAGCCGCGCACACTTTTCCTCATCCGGCCCTAGAGCGACAGCTCGGTGGCCTGATCGAAGGCGCTCGCCAACGCCTCGATCTTGACCGCCTGCCAGGAGAGATACTCTTCGATCAGCTGCGCGCTCAGCCAGAACCGTCCGCGTCTGCCGTCAGGGGCTTTGCCAAGAAACCCGGCTGCCTCTGCTTTGGCGAAGATGCGGCGGACATGGGTATTCGAAATCAGGTAGTGTTCGGCAAACTTCGCCAGGCTGACATCGACCCAAACCTTTCCCTCCACCGCCGCGAAGTCGGACACCCGGGTCATGAGATCGTCGAGGATCACGCCGCCTGATTCCGACCACACGAAAATGGCGACACCCTTCGGCGGGGCCGTCCACCTGCTGTCGGAGAGTAGGCGCCGTGCCGCAAGCGGCTGGGCACGCTGGAAGATCGACCCGTCCGCTTCCGTCCGTTCGACCCTCCTGCCATTGTCGAGGAGATCGAGGGTGCTCATCTGACTCTTGAACCAGAGCCGCATCGCCGTCTCGCTGATTTCCGCCGGTTCGAGGGGACGTGCTCTCCTGGTTCGTCCGCCGGAGGCCGGCTGAAGCAGCTTGTAGGCGACCAGCTCCGCAAGGAAGGCAGCAGCCGTGTTGCGACTGGCGCCGCCGGTCTCGCGCATGAGCTTGAGCAAGCGCGCGGCAGTGATCCCCGATTCCGGATTGCTGACGTCCCGCTCGTGGTGAAGTGAATAGGCTGCTTGTGTCAGCATCCATTTCTGATGTGACGCCACCAGGCGCGCTACGCGCGGGTAGAGGTCATTGACCGCTATCAGCGTTCGTGCGCCTGCCTGCAATACTTGTGGGAAATCCGGATTTTGCAGCAAGTCGCTTACCGTCAATCCGGTCGATACCTGCTGCTCAGAGCTGTTCTTCTCCGCGACCCGCTGCATCTGCTGCGCGCGCCCCCACTCCTGCGCTGGGGGCACCGCAATGGTCCCTTGGCCCCACATTTACCATTCACGCGTTCTGATCAATGCGCAAGGCCCCGGTTTTGTTTCACACGAAATTGAGATCAACACGTGTGAGACCATCGATATTCACTTCGGTCGCGAGGTGCGTTCGCGCCGTACTTACGGCTGTGCCCGCCGTATCAGGCGGTGACTGGTGTTTCACCGGCGGCTCGCCCAGTCGCCAGCCTGATCTTCACAGAGGCGATGCCCCGCGGGCCTGCAGCGGAATCGATCGCGATCATATGTTTGCCGATGGCGCGGAGCCGCCAATTTGCCGGCACGGGAGCTCAGATACAGGCGAAAGGATATCGCTGCGCCATCTCAGATCCCTCCTTGTATCTACACGGAACAAGCTGTCGGATTCGACGGATCGTTTACAAACCGGCGCTGTAGAGATCGGCGTGGGACTGGAAGAAGCGCTCGGTGCTGTAGCGCTTGCCGAACATCATGTCGTGCTGCAGGAAGCGGTAGTCACGCAACGATGCCGGTATCTTCCGTTGGCGGAGCCAGTCGGCGACATCCTTGCCGTTCTTGCGGATCAGCATGTAACGGTCGAGGACGCGGTAGTGATCATAAACCTTTCCAAGGAAACCGGTGTAGTAGGGGTGCTCATATCCGGCCTGCTTCAGAATCTGATAGGAAAGAAAGGCCGGGCTGATCGTGCCGATCTTCTTTTTCGGACCTGTCTTGTTCGACCAGACGACGAGCGGTGTTTCGTGCTCGGCCTTCATCTGATCCTTCGGTCCCTTCCGCTCGGCCGTGATTCCCTTCATGTAGCCGGTGCTGGAATAGACGGTGTTCAGCGGCGGCAGGTGATCGCCGAAGAGAACGATGATCGTCTCCCGGTCCCGTTCTTTCGCCCAGTCCATCAGCATCTTGAGGCTGTCATCGGCTTCCTTCACGCCTTGAGCATAGGTCGCAAGTACCTGACGATCGGCGTCGGAGAGCTCGCCTTCGACCTTGATCGTGTTCTTCGCGTATCGGTTGGCCTCATAGGGACCATGGCCCTGCAGGGTTACGGCGAAGAAGAAGAAAGGGTCTTCCAGCTCGTCTGCCTGGCGGATGATCTCCTTCGTCAACGACTCGTCAGAGGCGAAGATGCCACGCTTGGCCATCGGCGGCATGTTCTCCTCCGACTTGAACATATCGAAACCGAAGGCTTTGTAGACGGCATTGCGGTTCCAGAACCATCCCTGAAAAGGATGAATGGCGCGTGAGACGTAACCTTCACTGCGGAAGAAGGTGGCAAGCGAGGGGATCGGATTTCGTATATATTGCTGGTAGGGAATGCTGCCATAGGGAAGGAACGCGTTGGAAAAACCCGTCAGCGCCTCGAATTCGACATTGGCTGTCATGCCACCGAACTCCGGAGAAAATACGTTGCCGCCCTGCAGTTCGCGGATCGTCGGCATGGGATCGGGTGTCAGCTTCACCTTGGGAAGACGGGTGGGGTCCCAGAAGGATTCGCTCATGAGCACGATCACGTCCGGCTTGCCGCGATGGCTCGTACCGGCGGGAAGCGGCTTGACCGGAATCCGCTCGATCGCATCCGCCATGTAGCCAGCCGGCGCGCTTACATTGGCCATGGGGAGGTTGATGGCGAAAGCCAGGGCAAAGCCGTTGTGGCGATAGTTCTCGGTCTGGTCCCACATGATGGGGATGACCCGCAGCCGGTCACGAATCCAGGAGAACTGGTTGTAGTCCATGATGTTCCAGAACGCTACCAGCAACGGCAAGGCAAATGCGATGCGCGCCATACGTTCACGGCGGGTCAGCTTGGGGAAGTTCCGCCAGGCAAATCGCAGAAGGAGGACGGAAACGACGATCGCGATTATGATTCCGGCCACGACGCCGACGGCAGTCCAGGGCCTATCCTTTACGAGAACCGGCATCAGTTCCATGATCTGCCGGCCAAAGAGGAAATCGGTCGGGTAGAGTGGATCGGACAGGAAGACCTGCTTCTGCTGACTGATGAAGGCGGGTACCACGGCAAGCGGCGCAACGAGCAGTGCTGCCTTGTGTTCCCGGCCGAACAGGGCATCGACGCCGAGCATTGCGAGGAAGAAGACGGCAACCGTGGTCCAGGCCGGCCGCATGGGATCGGTAAAATAGGCGACGGTGTCGGGCCACGACCAGCGCACGATAAGTTCGATGGTGAAGACGACCGAGATCGCGAGCAGAAGCGTGAATAGGGCGCTGCGGGCGCTCGACAGGGTTCTGGCGTATCTTGCGGAAGAGACTTGCCCATTGGCGTAGACGTCAGAGCTGCTCACGGCGGAATCGATACGGGCCAACGGCGTCTCCAATTTCATAAATATTTCACTCTACCGTCATACGGGTGTCATCTTGAACAGAGGATGAATGGCTGAAACGGCGCCGTCGTCGCCGGGTTCCCGGAGCCGTGAAAGATTTCCGTAAGGGTCCGAAATCGCGGATCTTTTCGGATTTTTCCTTCTGAAATGGATTGAGTCTGGGTTTTTTGCCGCGGGATGCGGTAAGAACAACGCGAACGACACATGCATTCGCTGACGAGAGACGACGGGCCCATTCATGACTGCACAGAAAGCCGCTCCCTCAACGCTACGGATCGCCGTGGCACAGCTCAATCCAACAGTCGGAGACATTGCCGGCAATATGACAAAGGCGCGCGAGGCGCGGGCGGCGGCGGCGCGCGAGGGCGCCGACCTGCTGCTCTTTACCGAGCTCTTCCTGTCCGGCTACCCGCCCGAAGACCTTGTTCTGAAGCCCGCCTTCCTGAGCGCTTGCGAACAGGCCGTAGAGAAGCTCGCCGCAGAGACGGCAGATGGTGGGCCGGGCATCGTTATCGGCTTCCCGAGACAGGCGGCCGCCCTCCGGCACAATTCCGTGGCGGTGCTCGATGGCGGCAAGATCATCGCCGTCCGCGACAAGGTGGACTTGCCGAACTACGGCGAGTTTGACGAGAAACGCGTCTTCGATGCGGGCGAAATGCCCGGGCCGGTGAACTTCCGCGGCGTGCGCATCGGTATACCCGTATGCGAGGACATATGGGGCGATCTCGGCGTTTGCGAGACCCTTGCGGAGAGTGGCGCAGAGATTCTTCTTTCACCGAACGGCTCGCCCTATTATCGCGGCAAGCTGGACGTGCGTCATCAGGTGGTCCTGAGGCAAGTGATCGAAACCGGGCTGCCGATGATCTATGCCAACCAGCTCGGCGGTCAGGACGAACTGGTTTTCGACGGCGCGAGCTTTGCCTTCAACGCGGACAAGTCACTGGCCTTCCAGATGAGCCAGTTCGAGGAGGCCGTCGCCGTATCCGAATGGAGAAGGGGTGCGGATGGCTGGGTCTCCGGCAACGGATTGAAGTCACGCGTACCGGAAGGAGAGGAAGCGGATTATCGCGCCTGCATGCTGGGCTTCCGGGATTACGTCAACAAGAACGGTTTTCGTAATGTTGTGCTTGGCCTTTCCGGCGGGATCGATTCGGCAATCTGCACTGCACTTGCGGTGGATGCGTTGGGCGAGGAGCGGGTCCGCACTGTCATGCTGCCATACCGCTACACCTCGCGCGAGTCGTTGCAGGATGCCGAGGCATGCGCCAGGGCCCTCGGCTGCCGCTACGACATCGTTGCTATCGAGGAGCCCGTCGAGGGCTTTCTCAGCGCGCTCTCCGATATGTTCGAGGGTACCGAAGCGGGCACTACCGAGGAGAACCTTCAGAGCCGCACGCGCGGGACGATCCTGATGGCGATATCCAACAAGTTCGGCTCCATGGTGGTGACGACGGGGAACAAATCCGAGATGTCGGTCGGCTACGCCACGCTTTACGGGGACATGAACGGCGGTTTCAACCCGATCAAGGATCTGTACAAGATGCAGGTTTATGCGCTGGCACGCTGGCGCAATGGCACGGTGCCGCCGGGAGCGCTGGGGCCTTCGGGTGAAGTCATCCCGCAGAACATCATCGACAAGGCGCCGTCAGCCGAACTCCGCCCCGACCAGACGGACCAGGACTCGCTGCCGCCTTATCCGGTGCTCGACGACATTCTCGAATGCCTGGTCGAGAAGGAGATGAGCACGGAGGATGTCGTCGCACGGGGACATGAGGAGGCGACGGTCCACAGGATCGAGCATCTGCTCTACATTGCGGAATACAAGCGTCGGCAATCGGCCCCAGGTGTGAAGATCACCAGGAAGAACTTCGGCCGCGATCGGCGCTATCCCATTACCAACCGGTTCCGCGACAGGGGATAATCATGCGCAGCTCGGTGGAGATCTTCGACGTGGCGACGGGCGAGGCGCGTGTCGTTTGGCAGACGGAACGGCTGGTCGAGGCACCGAACTGGTCGCCGGACGGCAAGTTCCTCATCATCAACGGAGATGGCAGGCTCTATCGGTTGCGCTTCGATGGCTCCGAGCCGGTGGCGATTGACACGGGTTTTGCCCGAGAATGCAACAATGATCACGGCATCTCGCCCGACGGAAGCACGCTTGCAATCAGCGACAAGACGGAATTCGGCAAGTCGGCGATTTACCTGCTCCCCCTGGGCGGCGGCGCACCAAGGCTCGTCACAAGCAATCTTCCATCCTACTGGCACGGCTGGTCGCCCGACGGCCGGACACTGACCTATTGCGGCATCCGGGACCAGGTTTTTGACATTTACACGGTCTCGGTCGAGGGCGGTGATGAGCGACGGCTCACGCAGGGCGAGGGCCGCAATGATGGGCCGGACTGGTCTCCGGACGGAGAATGGATCTACTTCAACTCGAGCCGCAGCGGCCGCATGCAGATCTGGCGGGTGAGGCCGGATGGCAGCGATGTCGAGCGGGTCACCAATAACCCCTATGGCGACTGGTTTCCGCATCCGTCCCCGGACGGCAGGCACCTGCTCGTGCTCTCTTATGACGGCGATGTCTTCGATCATCCGCGCGACCTGGACGTGCGTCTCCGCCTGATGGATCCGGACGGCGGCAATGCGCGCATCCTGCTCGAGCTCTTCGGCGGGCAGGGGACGATGAACGTACCGAACTGGTCTCCCTCCGGCGAGGCCTTCGCCTTCGTGCGTTATCAACCGGAGCGATAGCACAGCTGGACAAGGCTGCGGAGCCATGCTAGCGGATTCGACGTTCGCAGGGCGCATCCGATCCGCGGGAAGGGCAAGGCCCACCTGTCTACCTCGATAATTTTCTCACCTTCTTTCTGTCTGTGGGCGCGGATACCGGACGTGAATGAAAGGAGGTATTCATGATCACGCGTGATCTTCCAGCCAACGCTAGTCTCGAATCGATCCGCAAGCAGGCAAAGGCCCTTCTCAAAGCGTTCAAGGCGGGAGACGGCGCCACTTTTCAACGCGTCAAACCCTATTTCGCAGATCCGCATGCCATAGGGTTGCAGGAGGTTCAGCTTGTGCTGGCGCGTGAATTCGGTTTCTCCGGTTGGACTAAGCTGAGGGCACACCTGACGGGGACCCGCGGGGGCGAACACTCGGCTGAACGGTTGGCCAAAAGGTTTCTTTCGCTCGCTACACTGTCCTACTTCGGCGAAGTTCCGGCCGATCCCGAGCGCTTCGGCGAAGCTCTGGAACTATTGCATGCGCATCCGGAAATCGCCGATGAGAGCATTCATGTCGCTGCGGCTCTCGGCGATGCCGCCGCTGTCGGCCGTTGGCTCGACAGCGAACCGCAGCTGATCGGATACAAAGGCGGGCCCTACGACTGGGAGCCATTGCTCTATGCAGCCTATGCCCGAATACCCGGCAGATCGTCGTTCGAAGCAGCGCGCCTTCTGATCGGGCGCGGCGCAGATCCGAACGCTTTCTGGCTCGATGATGGGCAGTACCGCTTCACTGCGCTGACAGGGGTGTTTGGACAGGGCGAGGCGGGAAAGGAACGGCAGCCGGAGCATCCCGACCGCCGTGCCTTCGCCCGGCTGCTTCTGGATGCGGGCGCCGAACCGAACGACAGCCAGGCGCTTTACAACTGCATGTTCGAACCGGACCACACCTGCCTCTCGCTGCTGCTCGAGTACGGCTTGAAGCCGAGTGATCGAAACAACTGGCTCCTGCGCGAGGATGGTCGCCTCGTCGCCAATAGCGAAAGGGTCTTTGACTATCAGCTGGCCTGGGCGCTGGAGAAGAGAATGCCGGAGCGTGTCCGACTTCTGGTGGAACACGGAGCCGATGTGAACCGGATCGTTCGGGGCCGAAGCCCCTATGAATGGGCGAAGCTCGGCGGCGATGATGCTCTCGCCGACTTCCTTGCGTCGCGCGGTGCACGGCGCGTGGAGCTGTCTTACATCGATCGGCTGATTCGGGCGATTGGCGCTGAGCGGCACGATGAGGCCATGGAGTTGGTGTGCGCGAGACCGGATCTTGTAGTGCACGTGGAAGAGGCACATCCCTCACTGCTGCATGAGGCGGCTGGTGACGGTCGGCATGGCCAGGTTTCGCTGATGCTGGCGCTTGGATTCAACGTCAACCGGATGACGTCCCGCACGCCTCTTCATGAAGCGGCACTGCACGGAGACCTCGCGATGGCGAAGCGCCTGATCGAAAACGGTGCCGACCCGACGCTCCGTGACCCGTATCATCAGGCGCCGCCTATCGGATGGGCTGAGTATAACGGCAAGGAGGAGATGGTGCGCTATCTCATAACCCAGCCGCTTGATGTCTTCGCTGCTGCGGCTTTCGGCAATGCCGAGCGGGTGGGGGCAATGCTCGATGCGCAGCCGGAACAGCTGGAGATGACGTTCGGCGAGTTTCGCGGTGGCGGCAGCCCTGACCCGCGGCGCGACTGGATGACACCGCTTGTTTTCGCGGTCGCAGGCAGCCGCAAGAACGTGGTCAAGCTGCTGATGGGGCGAGGGGCAAATCTCGCGCGGCGCGCTCCCGGCGGCCCATCAATCCGGGACCTGGCCCGCGAATCGGGAGACAAGGAAATCCTGGATTTGCTGGCCAGCACGGCGGCTGCACGACGGTGACGCAACCAGCCTTGTTTGCCTTCCAGAAGCTGAACGTCCAGCGGACGCTCTTGCCTAACGGTTGGCGACGACGCAAAGCTACGGGAAGGGCGTGTCGCCGCCCGTTCGGAAGCCGGAATTGAAGAGGGAGGAGGGATTTACCATGAGCACGGACCACGCCCGTCTGGACGGGAAAATCGCAATTGTGACCGGCGGAACGCAAGGGCTCGGTGCCACGATTGCCGCACTCTTAGCAGAGCGTGGCGCCGAAGGGGTCGTCATTTGCGGACGTAACGCGGCGAAGGGCGAGGCGAAAGCTGCCGAGATCGCGGCTTCGACGGGTGCGAAGGTCATTTACGTACCGGCGGATCTCGAGCGAGTGGACGATGCCCGTGCCGTCGTTGCGGCCTGCGATCGCAGCTTCGGCCGTGTCGATGCGCTGGTCAACGCCGCAGCAATCACGGATCGGGGTACGATCCTCGACACCAGCCCGGAGCTGTTTGACCGGATGTTCGCGGTCAATGTGCGGGCGCCGTTCTTCCTCATGCAGGAGGCGGTTAAAGTAATGCGGCGCGAGAAAACCGAGGGCACGATCGTCAACATCGGTTCGATGTCGGCGAAGGCGGGCCAACCTTTCATAGCCGCCTATTGTGCATCCAAGGGTGCGCTGGAAACCCTGACCAAAAACACGGCCTACGCGGTCCTGCGCAACCGGATCCGCGTCAACGGTCTGAACATAGGCTGGATGGCATCCGAAGGCGAGGATCGGATCCAGCGCGAATATCACGGTGCGCCGGCGAATTGGCTGGAGGCAGCGGCGTCGAGCCAACCCTTTGGTCGCCTCGTCGATCCCGCCGAAGTCGCACGCGCAAGCGCCTATCTTTCATCGGCGGAATCCGGACTCATGACGGGTTCCGTCATCTGCTTCGATCAGTCGATCTGGGGCGCCTATGACGCCTCGCCTCATCCGCAAGCGCCGCTCTGAGGCCTTGCCCGCCGCCTTGCGTTTCGCTGGTACCTGTGGCCATATGACAGCCGTCAGGTGCCCGCTTTTATGTGGGAGAATCGGGAAGCCGGTGCAGTTCCGGCACGTGCCCAACGCTGTGAAGGGGACGTTCTCGCCAAAAACAGGCTCTGAATCTTTTCAGAGCTTTGCCACTGAATTTTAAAGTGATTTGGGAAGGCGGCGGGAGCGGATGATCCGAAGTCAGAAGACCGGCCTGGCGAGATAGACCGGCCCCGCGCGGACGGCGGGAGGTTTTCGCATTGTTGGGGATCGAACGATGCTGCCTGACCAGAACAGCTGCCTTGCGGCAGCCCAAGCTTTTTCGCCGGATGAACGCGCCGCCGTCTATCGCGCCATTGAAACCCGCCGGGACGTTCGTGATGAATTCCTGCCCGCGCCATTGCCGGAAGAACTGATTGCGCGGCTGCTCGCTGCGGCGCATCAGGCGCCCTCTGTCGGATTTATGCAACCCTGGAACTTCGTGCTCGTGCGACGCGACGAGGCGCGGGATAAAATCTGGCATGCCTTCCAGCGTGCCAACGAAGAGGCCGCGCAGATGTTTTCCGGCGAAAGGCAGGCGAAGTATCGTTCGCTGAAACTGGAAGGCATTCGAAAGGCACCGCTCAGCATTTGCGTAACCTGCGACCGGACGCGCGGCGGAGCTGTCGTCCTGGGCCGCACCCATAACCCGCAGATGGACGTCTACTCGACGGTTTGCGCTGTCCAGAACCTCTGGCTTGCCGCACGGGCCGAGGGAGTGGGGGTCGGGTGGGTCAGCATCTTTCATGAGAGCGAGATCAAGGCGATCCTCGGAATACCGGAGCATATCCAAATTGTCGCCTGGCTCTGCCTGGGCTTTGTGGACAAGCTCTACCGCGAGCCGGAACTTGCCGCCAAGGGGTGGCGGGAGCGCCTGCCACTCAAGGATCTTGTCTTCGAGGAGGGTTGGGGTGTCGCCAGCAGTACTTTTTGATTCGGTGGGAGCTTTTTTCCGAATTGCGAAATTGCTCTGACCTTTCGCGTGTACGCGATTCCGGACGGAAATCCGCTGCGCACTTTTCCCGGTATTGCTCTAGAGCATTCCCTTTCAATTTTCCTGCAGCGGCTGATAGGTCGGCCCAAGCGGATGCTCGAGATCGATCGCACTCTCCTGTTGCGGGAGGAAGGTTGGCCCCACGACGCGCACCTTGCTTTTTGCCGGGTCGTAGGGTCTCTCTTCGATCGGCTTTGCCGGCGCTTCCTTTTTGGGGCCGATCGTTACGACGGAGGGGCTGACAACGGTGAGCCGGCCGGCGGAGCCGGACTTTTGATCAACGGCAGTTGCTGTGGGGTCCGGCACCTGACAGCCACAGATGCCGGGTGAACCGGCGCCACGTGCGCGGTAGGCGAAGGCGGTTGGAAGCTCCGTATAGGGCCGGCCGGTCGATGCAGAAACCATCCGATCGGCTTCTTCCGTCTCGAGGACATGGTAGTAAAGCTCCGTCTCCGCGCCGGGGCAGCGCGCGCGGCATAGATCGGCGTCGCGGCCGAAATTTGCCGGTGTGGCATGCGAGGAGATGGGAAAGAAGGCGCCATCGCACGTTCTTACGCACATGGTCCTCAGGCTCCCGGCGAAATCGTGTTCGATGAGCGGAACGTCTTCGCCGGGGCCGTCGAGCAGAAGCGGATAGGCATCGCTGTCCGGCGGCAGGTCCCGGAGAATGTTCCGGCGAACCTCGGTCTCCTCCGACGCGGACGCGTTGGCAAAACCGCTATCGCCGTATTGCCCGTTCCAACCGTCGGACGGCATTCCGGAGCAGCCGTTGAGTTCCATGGCGGCGAGAATGCGCCGGCGGATTTCGTCGCCTCCTCCGCCGATCAGATGCCTCCGCTGCGCCTTGAGGTTCCGCAGATTTTCCTCCATCCGCGCGATCGTGGTTTCGAGGTCGCCGCAAGCGGCCTCGTCATTGCCGCCGATGACGATGACGCTGTCGCTGCTGCAGTCCATTCGGCGGCGTTCGTTCTTGGCGCGGCGCAATTCGATATTCTGGCGGGAGACCGCGCCGGTAAAATCGCGCAGGCTGGCGGTCGTCGTGAATTCAGTCTGAAGGCCGGCGAGACGGGCGCCCAGGCGCTCGCAGACGCCGGATGCGGAGGCCGGGCTGGCTGTCGCCAGCGCCAGAGTTACGAGAACCGCCGCGATTGGCCGGGCATTGAACGCCACCTGGAGGGACGAGGACACGTAATTCTTCCTGCATTGCGGCGGAGCGTTGCCGATATGTCCGCCTGTCCCCTCCATCATAGGATGTTAACGAGATGGTGCAACGGGAGAGGACGTTTGCGTTACACAACATTCCTCACCCGATCTATGCGCAAGACCCCTGAATGAAGCTGTTGGCCGTGCGAACTGCACGGCCCGGAAATTCGCTAAGCGGCACGCGCCGTTTCGAGCGACATCGGTTGCTCGAGGACGGTGCCCTCGATGGCCGCTACCGCCTTCATCGTATCGAGCAGGGTCCTGCTGACCTCCCAGGCAATGGCAACCGCGTAGACGGAGCCGATCCTGTGCGGGTCGGCGATGCGTTCTCCGGGGCAGCCCATGCGGCGGAACATCCGCTCGAGGAACACGTCGGTGACGGTGACGATATGGCTGATGCCCGAGGCAAGGCCCATTTCGCCGACGCCGCACATCAACTCGGCGGCGGCCACCGTGACCTGATTCGATGCCCGGTCCTGGGAGATTTCAGGGTCGATGCAGAAGCGGCTCGACTCCCACACCGACGCACTACGGATTTCCGGATTGTCCCCGAGAAGGATAGGGAAGGTGTCATCCAGCATATTCGGTCCGAGTGTCGGAAGGAGCCTGAGGGAGCCCCGGATCTTGCCGGTTTCCGGCGAGTACGACATCACATAGAGCGGATTGGCTTTGTCGTAGTGATCGATTTCCCAATCCCCTTCGGTTTTTACGTCCCATTTCAAGAAGTCGTGGAACACGCGCTTACGCAGCCGGAACATCTCGTCGATGGCCTGGGGATGTTGGCTGCGACCGTTTCCGTTTACTATCCTGATCATTTTTCGCTCCATGCGTTATTACGCGATGCAGCGATGCTGTCAGGCTCTCACGACACATGTAACTGTCTATAGTGACAGTTTATTTCTACATTTTTTCCCAATAGATTTTTGGGGAATCTGCTGGTGCCGGGCTTGTGCCGGACCGGCAACCCCTCAGACGGTGGGAATCAGCGCGTGTCGAACAGCATGGGCTACAGCTTGAGTATTGGACACCACATTCAGTTTGCGGCGGGCATTGGTCATGAAGAAGCGCACGGTTCGCTCGGATATGCCGAGTATAGTCGCAATCTCCCAATAGCTCTTGCCAGCCGCCGACCAGGTCAGGACCTCGGTCTCCCGCCCGGTCAGGCGGAGATCGCGCTCGTCTTCCATCGCCCCAGCCATTGCCGAATGTTCGAGCATAGATGCATGGAACAGGTTCGCAGCCAGTTGGAAATCCCGCAGATGGCAACGGCGGTAGGCGGACCACTCGACCGGCGACATGTTGGCGCTGATCGCGAGGAGGGCCATGCGGCCGGCGGGCGAAGGCAGCGGCAAGGCGACACCCTCAGTGGAAAGTCCTATTTCCTCGGCCGCCACGAAAAGTGGCTCGCACTCCGGAAAGCGTCGCCGTGCCGTCGCCCATTCGACCGGTCTGACACCGCCAAGCGCAAGCTTGAGGATCGGATCGATCCTGTGGAGGCCTCGTACGGCGTAGACTTCGGCGGCATAGGCGCCAAACGTGTGATGCAGACGGCAGATTCTCAGACCATCCGGAAGAGACTCCGCTTCCAGGTATAAGAGGTGCGCGATGTTGAAGGTTCGTCGCATCAGGGCGAAGAAGCGCTCGGGGTCTGCGCAACCTCCATACTCCACAATATCCAGCAAATTGAGGACAGCTTGTTGATTAGTCATGCCGTAACACCGAAACTTGCCCCTATAATAAACATGGTTTAAGGCGGCCGGTTTTGTCTAGTGCTATATTTCGTATTCGGTGTGTTATTTGCTTATTTACAATTGCAGATTGCAGTATCGATGATTTTTGCCGATGCGAATGCATCTCTACGGTGGAAAACAGCGATTCTCCGCGGCTCATGGTCGAGGAGGAAGTGCCATCCCTCAGACGGGATAGCTTGATTCGACGACCGCCAGAGCTGCCATGTTGACGACGCCGCGGGACGTGACTGATGGCGACAGAATATGCGCGGGAAGTGCGGAGCCGAGAAGGATCGGGCCGACATGCAGACTGTCCGTCATGGTCTTGACGACACCAAGCGTTATGTTGGCGGCGTCGAGATTGGGGAAAACGAGCAGATTGGCCTCGCCGTTCAGTGTACTGTCAGGCATCACGCGTTGGCGCAGGCCCTCGGAAATGGCGGAATCGCCATGCATTTCCCCGTCCACCTCGAGATCAGGCGCGAGCTCGCGCACGATCTGCAAAGCAGCGCGCATTTTGAAGGCACTCTCGGAATCGCGTGAGCCGAAATTCGAATGGGAGACGAGAGCGGCGCGCGGCGTGATTCCGAAGCGGCGGATCTCGTTTGCCGCCATCACCGTGGTCTGAGCGATCTCCTCCGCACTCGGACTGAAGCTCACATAGGTATCCGTGAAGAAGGTCGCGCCACGCTGCGAGATCAGAAGGCTGAGCGCCGAGAAATCGAGCACGCCCGAACGCTTGCCGATGATCTGCGACACATCGCGCAGATGCCTGCTGTAGCGGCCTTCGACGCCGCAGATCAGCGCGTCGGCCTCGCCGCGTTTGACTGCAAGCGCCCCGATCACGGTCGTGTTCGTGCGTACGATCGTGCGAGCCGCCTCGGGAATGACGCCGAGCCGACCAACGAGGGCGAAATAATCATCGACATAGTCGCGATAGCGTGGGTCGCCTTCAGGATTGACCACCTCGAAGTCGATATCGGGGCGGATACGGAGGCCATAGCGCCGCAGTCGGGTTTCGATGATTTGCGGGCGGCCGATCAGGATAGGCTTGGCCGTACCTTCTTCCAGCAGCACCTGGGCGGCGCGCAAGACCCGCTCGTCTTCGCCCTCGGCGAAGATGACGCGGTTCTTCGACGCATTCTTCGCTGCGGCGAAGACGGGCTTCATGATGAAGCCGGAGCGGAAGACGAACCGGTTGAGATTGTCGAGATAGGCGTCGAAATCCTGGATCGGGCGCGTGGCGACGCCGCTTTCGGCCGCAGCCCTCGCGACGGCCGGCGCAATGCGCAGGATCAGCCGCTGATCGAAGGGCGAGGGGATCAGGTAATCGGGGCCGAAAACCGGCGTTTCGCCGGAATAGGCGCGGGCGGCGACGTCCGACGGTTCTTCGCGGGCAAGACCGGCGATCGCGCGCACGGCCGCCATCTTCATCTCTTCGTTGATGGTACGTGCGCCGCAATCGAGAGCGCCGCGAAAGATATGCGGGAAACAGAGGACATTGTTGACCTGGTTGGGAAAGTCCGATCGTCCGGTGCAGATCATGGCGTCGGGACGCGCGGCACGGGCCATCTCGGGCATGATCTCCGGCGTCGGATTGGCGAGCGCCATGATCAGCGGCTTCTCAGCCATTTGAACCAGCAGCTCGGGCTTGAGAACGCCTGCGGCCGACAGGCCCAGAAACACGTCGGCGCCAGCGATGCTGTCGGCGAGAACGCGGTGGTCGCTTTCCTGCGCGTAGACCGCTTTCCATTCGTCCATCAGGACCTCGCGCCCCTGGTAGACCAGACCCTCGATATCATGGACCCAGATGTTTTCGCGTCTGGCGCCAAGCGTGACGAGCAGGTTGAGACAGGCCAGCGCCGCAGCTCCGGCACCCGAAGCCACGATCTTGGCCTTGGCGATGTCCTTGCCGGCGAGTTCCAGGCCGTTCAGTACGGCCGCCGCAACGATGATCGCGGTTCCGTGCTGGTCATCGTGAAAAACCGGTATTTCCATTTTCTCGCGCAGGCGTCGCTCCACCTCGAAGCATTCGGGTGCCTTTATGTCCTCGAGATTGATGCCGCCGAAAGTCGGCTCCAGAGCGGAGATGACGTCGACCATCCGCTCGACCGTCGGCGCATCGATCTCGATGTCGAAGACGTCGATCCCTGCGAACTTCTTGAAGAGAACGGCCTTTCCTTCCATGACGGGCTTGGAGGCGAGAGGGCCGATATTGCCGAGCCCAAGAACGGCTGTGCCGTTGGACACCACCGCGACGAGGTTGGCGCGAGCGGTAAAATCGGCCGCAGTTTCAGGGTTGTCCCTGATGGCGAGGCACGGTGCGGCGACACCGGGAGAATAGGCGAGGGCCAGGTCGCGCTGGTTCCCGAGCGGTTTTGTCGGCTGGATCTCGAGTTTGCCGGGGCGAGGATAGCGATGAAAGAAGAGTGCCTGCTGATCGATATCTCCGCTGGCGGGAACCGCTTGGGATTTCGCTTTATCGCCCGTGTTCATGCCTCTGTTTTCCTTGACTTCTTGCGTAGGACTTGAGAGCGCGGGTTCGGGAGTGCGTTCATGTCCGATGCTGATCGATGTCGTGCCTTTTGGCATGAATCGCCCGGCAGGTACAGTTTCGACGCGGTTCTTTCCGGGCTTGCTCCCCAGCCCTTGCTGCGTGCTGCCGATACCCTGTGTCATCTTCCTGAAACACGAGTCTGATTTTGACGGTTCTGAAACGGCTAAACCAGGATGAGGCTGGCATGGCGACGGTATCGGCACCCCAACAGAATTCCGTTCGGAAACTGCGGACGCTCTTCATTTCCGATGTTCATCTGGGCTCGAAGGCGGCCAAGACGGATTTCCTGATCGATTTTCTGCGCCACCACGAGGCGGACACGATCATCCTCGTCGGCGACATCGTCGACGGCTGGCGCCTGAAGCGCAGCTGGTATTGGCCGCAATCCTGCAACGACGTGGTCCAGAAGCTTCTGCGTAAGGCACGGAAGGGTACGCGGATTGTCTATATCCCGGGAAACCATGACGAGTTCCTCCGCGACTTTCCGGGCATTCATTTCGGCGGTATCGAAGTGGCGCAGCGTTACCTCCACCGGGGCGCGGACGGCCGGACCTATCTCGTGCTGCACGGCGATGAGTTCGATGTCGTCGTGCGCAATGCACGTGTCCTCGCCTATCTGGGTGACTGGGCCTATGACATGGCGATCGCCATCAATATCGGCCTTGCCGCCGTACGTCGTCGTCTCGACATGCCTTACTGGTCTTTCTCCTCCTGGGCGAAGCTGCAAGTCAAACATGCGGTAAACTTCATCGGAGAGTTCCAGAGAGTCGTGGCTGAGGAGGCCCGTCGCCACGACGCCCAAGGCGTCATCTGCGGCCACATCCATCATGCAATCATCGAAGACATCGGCGACATCAGGTACATCAACACCGGGGATTGGGTGGAGAGCTGCACGGCGATCGCCGAGCATCATGACGGCACCATGGAGCTTATCACGTGGCACCAGACGCGTGGAGACACTACCGCGGACCAGCGAGCCTCCGAGGCCGTTACGCGGCTCGCACCGCAAGCCGCATAACCGGTTCTCCAAGACGAAACGTCGTACGTCATAGGGCCTCAATCGTCCCAGTGGACAAGCGCCTGTAGTGATAAGTAGCCGATGGCGAACGCACGCTCAGTTATGTTAATGGTGGCGTACAGCCATCAGGTCTCCCCATGATTCCCTCCTCTGCTCCCGCGTTCGTAGCGGGGCCCCCGCCGCGCCATTTCGCACTCCGCATTGCGCTGCTCTTCTCGGCGCCGTTGATCGTCAATGGTTTCGCCATGCCGTACTTTCCGGTCTGGCTCAGCAGCCTGTCGCTCAGCGATTTCGAAATCGGCATAGTGCTTGCGGTTCCCATGTTCGTCCGAGTGATCACCGCACCCTTGGCGGGCGTTCTTGCCGACCGTATTGGCGAGCGGTCTATCGTTCTGATCTGGTCCGGGGTCCTGTCTTTCGCCGCTGCCATTATTCTTTTCCATGCGCAGCGTTTCTGGCCAGTTCTCGTCATCTACACGCTGCAATCGGCGGTTTATTCCCCTTACATGCCGATCGTCGAGGCCATCGCCTTATCGGGCGTTCGGCGCTGGGGCTTCGACTACGCGCAGATGCGTGTCTGGGGATCGGTCGCCTTTATCGGGGCGACGATGCTGGGTGGCTGGCTGATCGGGATCGTCGGCGGCCAGATGGTCCTGCCGGCCATGGCCGCGGGTTTCGCGCTGGCCATTCTGTTGGCCGTAGCGGCGCCGCGTGTCGGGCGGCCGCGCAGGCCGTCGCCGATTACCGCAATCACGGAGCCTCCGCCACAATCGCTGCGCCAGACGGATCTGCAACTGCTCCTGGTCGGCGTGACGCTGATCAATAGCAGCCACGCGATGCTCTTCGCCTTCTCTGCCATTTACTGGCAACATATCGGCTACAGCGGCACGCAGATCGGCGTTCTCTGGAGTGCCGGCGTCGCGGCGGAAGTTCTGATGTTCTTCTTCGCCAAGGCGATCGTCCGCCGGTTCAGCGTCTGGACGATGATCTTCTCCGGCTGCCTGCTTGCTGTCATACGCTGGCTGATCTTCCCGATGGATCTCGGTTTTTCGGGCTATTTCGTTCTGCAATGCTTCCACGCCTTCACTTACGCGATCATGCATACGGGCATGCAGCACAAGCTGGTCGAGCGCGTCGCGGAGGAGCAGGAGGCATCGGCGCAGGGGCTGTATTTTTTCTACACCGGCGTCTTCACGGCTATCTTCACCTTTCTGTCCGGCTATTTCTACGCCTGGTTCGGTGTCGACGGCTTCTACTCCATGTCGGTGGTTGCGCTGTCGGGGTGCCTCTTCACTTTTCTGGGCTGGTTTCTTCAACCCCAGAGGCTGGCTTCCGCCGGAAAAACGAGCGAGGCCTCGTAGCGCAGGCCGGGGGACCGGTCCTTGGAAAGCAGGAGCGGTCCGTCCAGATCAACGAAATCCGCACCCTGGGCGAGGAGGACCGCAGGCGCCATGGCGAGCGAACTGCCGACCATGCAGCCGATCATGATCTTGAGGCCGAGCGCCTCGGCGGCAGCGCGCATGCGCAGTGCCTCGGTAAGCCCGCCAGTCTTGTCGAGCTTGATGTTGACCGCGTCATAGCGGTCGGCAAGGCTTTTGATGTCCTGTGTGGCATGGACGCTCTCGTCGGCGCAGACCGGCACTGGACGCGGCAGGCCAGCGAGTATGTCGTCCTGTCCGGCCGGCAGCGGCTGTTCGATCAGTGCGATGCCGTTCTCGGCACAGGCGGAGAAATGAGCGGCGATATTGTCGGCTGTCCAGCCTTCATTGGCATCGAGAATGATGCGGCTGTCCGGCGCGCTCTTTCGGACGGCGCGAATGCGGGCAGTGTCGTCTGCCGTTCCGACTTTCACCTTAAGAAGCGCCCGCTTGGCATGTTTCGCGGCCTGAGCGCCCATCGCCTCCGGTTCGGCGAGCGATAGAGTGAAGGCGGTCGTCAATGGCATCGGGTCCGCGATGCCGGCGAGCGAAGCTGCCGTTCTTCCACGGCACTTTGCCTCGATATCCCACAGGGCGCAATCGACCGCATTTCGAGCGGCGCCAGGCTTCATCGCCTCCTGCAGATCCTCACGGGCCATGCCCTCTTCGATGAGGGGCCGTACCGACTCGATGGCGCTCAGCACCGATTCGACCGATTCGCCATAGCGGGCATAGGGGACGCATTCGGCCCAACCCGATACCGTGCCCTCGGTGATACGGCATGTGACGACGCTTGCGGTCGTTTTCGAGCCGCGGGAAATGGTGAAAGCACCGGCAATGGGGAAATGTTCAACGGTGGCTTTAAGAGAGATCGGCATGGTGAAAACCCTTTGATTCCGTCCGCTTGGGCCGCGCAGCGGAGATTCGCGCAACATGGGGTCCATTGTGTCATTTCTGTCGCACCAAGGGCACTGTACGACTTTGAATTCCCGCATGATTTTGTCATCGAGCGGAATCTCGTTTAAGAGAGTATGCAGAGAACCAACTGAAAGACCGATATCACGTGACGCCTGCCCAAACAGAGACCGCTGCCGACGTCGTCGTCGATGAGGGCGCCGCCGGAAACGGTCGGCGTTATGTGTTCAGCGGCGACTGGAGGCATGAGACGGCCGAGGCGATGAGTGCCAAGCTGAAGCGGCTTGGAAAACCGGCCGGCGGGCAGAGCGAGTTCGATTTCTCCGGCATCACGGCAATGGATACGGCTGGTGCGTGGATCATTCGTCGATTCATGAACGGGACCGCCGACGAGGTTCGTTTCGCAGGCAGCGACCGGTATGCCGAACTGATCCTCGCACTGCCGAAGCAATTGCGCAGCCCGGAAGGGGAGACGGCACGAGCACCACTCTTCCAGCGGCTGTTTGCGCCTGTAGGTGAGCTGACGGTTTCCATATGGACCGACACCGTCGCGGCCATGTACATTCTGGGATCAGCGGTTCGCGGCGCTCAGATGAAGCTTGGGCGCCATGCGGGCGTTTCACCCGCTGCGATCGTCCATCAGATCGACCGGATGGGCGTGATGGCGACGCCGATCATCACCCTGATGTCCTTCCTGATCGGTGCCATCATCGCGCAGCAGGGCGCATTCCAGCTCCGCTCCTTCGGCGCCGAAATCTTCGTCGTCGACCTCGTCGGCATCCTGCAACTGCGCGAGATCGGCGTGTTGCTTACAGCGATCATGATCGCCGGGCGATCGGGAAGTGCGATTACCGCCGAGATAGGCTCGATGAAGATGCGCGAAGAGGTCGACGCGCTCAAAGTCATGGGCTTGAGCCCGATCGGCGTTCTCGTCTTTCCGCGCCTCGTGGCCCTGACGATCGTCCTGCCGCTCCTGACGATCATCGCGAACTTCGCCGCCCTTGCCGGCGCCGCCATGGTGGCCTGGGCCTATTCCGGCATCACGATTCCGACTTTCCTGGCGCGTTTGCAGGAGGCGGTCGATTTCTCTTCCGTCGCGGCCGGCATGATCAAGGCACCCTTCATGGCGCTCATCATCGGCGTCGTTGCCGCGGTCGAAGGATTGAAGGTCGGCGGCAGTGCCGAGTCGCTTGGGCGGCGGGTGACCTCGTCCGTCGTCAAGTCGATATTCGTCGTGATCCTGATCGACGGACTGTTCGCCATATTCTACGCGGCAATCGATTTCTGAGGTGGCGAACATGGTTCAGGCAGTCATCGGCAAGCAAGCGGATGCGGGGGGGAAGGGGCAGGCGGTCCTTTCCGTTCGCGACCTTACGGTCGGATTCGGCGAGAATATCGTGCTAGACAATCTCAATCTCGAAGTGTTGCGCGGCGAAATTCTGGGCTTCGTCGGCGCCTCGGGCACCGGCAAATCGGTTCTGATGCGCACGGTCCTGAGGTTACTGACGAAGCGTTCCGGCACGATAGAGATTCTAGGCGCCGACTACGACAAGATGGGGGAGGCCGAGCGCGTCGCGCTCGACATGCGCCTCGGCGTGTTGTTCCAGCACGGCGCGCTTTTCTCCGCCCTGACCGTACGGGAGAACATCCAGGTGCCGATGCGCGAATATCTGGATCTACCCCAAGACCTCATGGACGAACTGGCGCGACTTAAGATTGAACTGGTGGGCTTGGCACCGGAGGCAGCGGAGAAGTATCCTTCCGAGCTTTCGGGCGGCATGATCAAGCGCGCGGCCCTGGCCCGTGCACTTGCGCTCGATCCCGATCTCGTTTTCCTCGATGAGCCGACATCCGGCCTCGATCCGATCGGTGCCGCTGAGTTCGACGAGTTGATTGCCAAGCTGCGGGACACGCTTGGATTGACCGTGTATATGGTGACGCACGATCTGGACAGCTTGTTTTCGGTATGCGACCGGATCGCGGTGCTCGGCAAGAAGCGTGTACTCGTCGAAGGCACTATCGAGGACATGCTCGCCTGCGACGACCCTTGGGTGAAGTCGTATTTCCGAGGCAAACGCGCACGGTCGATCGTTCGCGAGGCATGATCGACACGAGAATACGCAAGCGGGCCGCTGCGGTAACCGGCTCGCAGAAGCACATGAACAGGCGGCACAGGCCGCAAAGGTAGGTAATGCCGATGGAAACTAAAGCGAATTATGCCATTGTCGGCTTCTTCACCGTCCTGGTCATCGCGGCCGCCTTCGGTTTCGTCTACTGGATGTCGCAATATGGCCGCACCGGCCAAATGGTCCAGCTCGTCGTCAATATTCCCGGATCGGCAAATGGCCTGTCGGTAGGCTCGCCGGTTCGCTTCAATGGCATCAATGTCGGCAGCGTCCGTAATCTCGCGATCGATGCCAACGATCCGCGCTATTCGATCGCAATAACCGAAGTCTCAGCCGATGCGCCTGTGATGAAATCTACGACCGCCACTCTCGAAGTTCAGGGCCTTACGGGAGCGGCCTATATCGAGCTCAGCGGTGGGCGCAAAGGGGACGAGAATATTCTGAAGACCGCTTTGGAAAGAGGCACCCAGGCGCATATACTTGCCGATCAGTCGAGCGTCACCAGCCTGCTGGCGACTGCGGACCAGATCCTCGACCGGGCGAATTCGGCGATCACGGATATTCAAAGCTTCGTCACCGACGTCCGTGGGCCGCTGACCTCAACCATCGGCAATGCCGAACGATTCTCCAAGGCGCTTGCGGACAATTCCGATGCCATCGACCAGTTCCTGGAGAGCGTCGAACAACTGTCTGGCTCCGTCAACGCAGCATCCAAGAAACTCGACGATACGCTTGCCGGTGCCGACAGGCTGATCAAAGCGGTAGACCCGAAGAAGATCGAGAACATCGTCGGCAATGCCGAGCAGGTGAGTAACAATCTAAAGAATGCTTCCGGCGAGGTGACCGAAACGGTTGCCAGCTTCCAGCGTACGGTGGAAACCTACAATCAGTTCGGCAAGAATGCCCAGCAGACGTTGGAACGCGTCGATGCACTGGTTGCCGCGGTGGATTCGCAGAAGGTCGGCTTGGTCGTCAACGACATCACGGCTGCGAGCGCGGACGCCCGCAAGGTCGCCGCGCAAGTCTCGGATTTTGCTGAAAAGATTTCCGCCCGGCAGGGGGATATCGATCAGACGATCACCGATTTCACGCAAATGTCGAACAAGCTGAATGCAGCTTCGGGCCGAGTGGACAGCATACTCGTGAAGATCGACGGATTTCTCGGAGACGCTGACGCTCCGTCGCTTTCGGCGCAGGCACGCGAAACGCTCGAGTCGTTCCGGCGGGTGGCGGAAAACCTGAACGCACAGCTCGGTCCGATCGCCGAAAATCTCAAGCGATTCTCCAATTCCGGACTTCGAGATGTGGAGGCCCTGATCGGCGATACACGCCGCACGGTGCAAGGTCTGCAAAATACGATTTCCGAATTCGATAAAAATCCGCAACGGCTTTTGTTCGGCGGCGAAACGGTTAAGCAATATGATGGCCGCACGCGTCGGTGATTCGTCGGTCGAAGGTCGCGGGCTGGTTGCGTTCGGGTGGGGAACGGAATGAGCCACGTTGAAAGGGGATAGTCGGGGTATGGGTTTTCCGGATCTGGTAGTTTTTCGTCGCGCGGGAGCGGTCCGGTCTGCGGTGGTTCTTACATTGGGCATGGTGCTGGCGGGCTGCGGGTCGGGCAAGGCGGTGAACGATACGTTTAGCCTGGCGTCTGTTCCGACCGTAGATCGTGCGTCGGCGACAAACCGCCAGCTTCTCGTGCCGGAACCCACGGCTCTGAAGACTTTGGGCAGCGATCAGATCCTCGTCCGCCTTTCAAGTTCCGAGCTGCAATACCTCGCCAAAGCCCAGTGGGGAGACAGTCTGCCGCGCATGGTGCAGGACAGGCTCGTCCAGACTTTCGATAACACCGGCAGGATTCGTGTTGGCAAGCCTGGGCAAGGGCTAGCGATCGATTACCAATTGATAACCGAGCTCAGGGCCTTCGAGATATCCACGGATGGGCCAGCAAGGGCGGTGGTCGAGATATTTGCCAAAATACTGGATGACCGGAACGGTACCGTGCGGAAGCAGCAGGCGTTTCGCGCCGTCGTGCCGGTGCGGGGCGCCGGCAATCCCGCCTTTGTCGCCGCGCTTGATGCCGCTTTCGCCCAGGTGGCAGCGGACATCGTCGGCTGGACGCTCAGGTCCATATAGATCATTCCGCTTTTCTCCGAATCGGGAAAACGCACTATTTCGACGCCCCTTCATTCTCGGGTCAAAGCCCGAGGATGACGATGGAGCGGAGGAGGCGAGTGCATCACCGGTGGTTCGACCATGGCAGACCGGGAGAGGCAAAGGACCCAACTCGCTCTGGAATGGGATGCAATTCACCCGGTCCCGACTTTCGCGAGTTCGATGCGATTGACGACGTCGGCGACCCCTTCAACAGATCGGGCCGCCTCTTCGGCGCGGGCGATCTCTTCTTCGGTCGCCACAGTACCCCCGAGCAGAATCGTGGTGCCCGAGCCAGTTACCGTGACCGCTACGGCGTCGAGGCCCGGTGCGACCGCGAGACAGTGAGCGACTCGGCGCTCGAGTTCGGCTGGATCTTCCGCAGGCAGCCTCTGGGGCTCATCGCCGAAGAATGTTCGTTTTTTAAAGATCATGCGGCGCTCCTTCTCTCCTGGAGAGGGAAACGCCAACGCCGGGAATTTGTTCGCCGGATGGCCGCCGGTCGATGCGCTCTCGCTTCAGGGCCAGCGCACGAGCGGGGGCAGGGAGGAGAGGATCGACTCGACGTTGCCGCCGGTCTTGAGTCCGAAGATCGTGCCACGGTCGTATAGGAGGTTGAATTCGACGTAGCGGCCACGGCGCACGAGCTGTTCGCTGCGGTCCTGTTCGGTCCAGGGCATGTTGAAATTGGTGCGGACGATTCTCGGATAGACGATCGCGAAGGCTTTGCCGACATCGCGCGTGAAGGCGAAATCCGCTTCCCAGCCGCCAATTTCCTCGTCAGAGCGCAGCCAGTCATAGAAGATGCCGCCGGTGCCGCGCGGCTCGTTCCGGTGTTTCAGATAGAAGTACTCGTCGCACCATTGCTTGAATTTCGGATAATCCGCGACCTTGTGCCTATTGCAGGCGATCTCCATCGCGCGATGGAAGAGAACGGTGTCCGCATCGGTCGGGATGCGCCTGCGATCGAGGACCGGCGTAAGATCCGCACCGCCGCCGAACCAGTTGCTGGTTGTCACGACCATGCGCGTGTTCATGTGCACGGCAGGTACATTGGGGTTGACCGGGTGAGCGATCAGCGAAATGCCGGAGGCCCAGAAGCGAGGATCTTCGCTCGCGCCGGGAATCTGGTCGCGGAACTCGGGTGAGAACTCGCCAAAGACGGTCGAGGTGTGGACACCCACCTTTTCGAAGACGCGCCCCTCCATCATGGACATGCGACCGCCGCCGCCGTTACCTTCGTCTCGCAGCCAGTCCTTGGCGACGAAACGGCCTGCCGGACGATCCGACAGAGGGCCAGCCAAATCATCCTCGATCGCCTCGAAGTCAGCACAGATCGTGTCGCGGAGGCTTTCGAACCAAGCTTTCGCCTCTGCTTTCTTGCGTTCGATGTCGGCCGGCAGGCCCTGTGGCAATTGCGGTCTTTCCATGGGAATGCGCTTCCGTTTGCGGCTTTCGCTATCAAAACCGCCGATTCGATGTGGCCGTCACAGGCCATATTTTCGGCTGCTTGGCAACCGTGTCACAGCGTCAGCGACAGTCTACCGCAAACAGCGTAACGGTGCGGCGGATCGGGACAAACCTCTGGCAATATTGCGGCGCGCATCCTATCTTTTCGCCAGAGGTACAGCCCATGGCGAAGATACCCCCAGGACCGCCGCTGGAAGGCTTGCGGCGTCAGATCGCCCGGCATCGCCGGGAACGACCTGCACGAAGCTCCGGACTTTTCGTGCGCGAGACGTTTCGGCTCGAGCGTGATGCCGCGCGAGCGAAGGCGCGCGAATGGTTCGAGACCTGGCCTAAGGCTGCCTATTGGACGGAGGTCGAGAGCTGGCGTCAGCTTGAGGGCGGCGAAATCGAGTTCACGATGCGCCGCCTCCCGAGCGCGGACTGATCCCGGCCGTTCGGTTTGCAATCCCAAATGGATGATCAAAACTCTTCGGGCTCGATAAACAGCATGGTAAAGCTCTCGAAGGCGCGCTAGACCATTCGGTGTCCCTCCGGCTCTCCTCTTCCCTTGCACCTGTTCATTCCGCCCCAATGCCTGTTTTCCGGTCCGTCCTCGTCCTCTCCATCACTCAAATCATCGCCTGGGGAGCGATGTTCATGTTCGTCTCGGTGACGGCGGCCGGGATGGCCGATGATCTTCTACTGCGACCTTCGACCATCTATCTCGGCCCGACGGTCATGCTGGTCGCGATGGCCCTCTGTTCGCCGGTGATGGCGCCGATCTACGCTCGCTGGGGTGCAAGGCTCGTGCTCGCATTCGGTTCGGCGGCTGCAGCTCCCGGGCTGTGGTTGCTTGCCGGCGCCGAAGGCCCGGTTTCCTATTTTTCAGCCTGGGCCATCCTGGGTCTGGCCGGAGCGGCGGCACTTACGACTTCGGCTCAGGTGTTTTTGACGGAGATAGCGGGGGAGCGTGCCCGCCGGGCAATCGGCGCACAGATGCTCGCCATGGCGCTTGCACCGACGATCGCATGGCCAGTCACAACCATCTGCGAAGCGACTTTCGGCTGGCGCGGCACATTCGTTCTCTATGGCGCTGTGATGCTGCTCGTCTGCACGCCTTTTCACCTCTTCGGATTGCCGAGAACCGAGCCGGTAAAGCGCAACTCTTCGGTATCGAATTTCAAGCGCTTTAGCGCGTCGGAACTGGCGCGCCGCTGGCGCATCGTTGCCCTGATCACGGCGGCAGTCGCGCTCAACGGCTTTGTCACCTGGGGCTTCCAGCTCGTCGTGATAGACCTTTTTCGCAGCTTCGCCGTGCCTGGTACCCTGGCAGTCGGCTTCGGATCTGCCATAGGCTTCCTCCAGCTTTCGGCGCGCCTGTTCGATTTTCTCGGCGGCAATCGCTGGGACGGATTGACGACGGGATTGATAGCCGCGGCGATGATGCCGCCGGCATTGCTGGTGCTGGCGCTGGGCGAGGGGGCGGAATGGTCCATCGTGCTTTTCCTCGTGCTCTACGGCCTTTCAAGCGGAGCAATGTCTGTCAGCCGGGCGACGATGCCGTTGGTCTTCTTCTCGTCGGCGGAATACGGGACGGTCGTGGCGCGCCTCGGCCTGCCGCTCAACCTCGCTTTCGCGGCGGCCCCGCCGTTCTTCTCCTTCCTGCTTGGCGAGGCAGGCAACAGGTGGGCGCTGACCTTCGCGCTTCTCTGCTCCCTCGGTGCATTGGCCAGCATGGCTCTGCTCGCGCGCATGAGGCCTGCGAAGTCGGGTTAGCCTGCTAACTCGCCTCATGCTCCGACCCGTCGGCGGGATCGATGAGGCGCGGCCCGGTGCCCTCTGCCGCGAGAACGTCCCATGGGTTGCGCAGGGGACAGTCACGCATCGACAGGCAACCGCAGCCGATACAGCCGGTGAGTTGATCGCGCAGCGCCGTCAGCTTGGCGATTCGTTCGTCAAGCTGACGCTGCCAGGTCATCGAAAGCCTTCCCCAGTCCTCAACCGTCAGCGGCCGGTCGTCGGGAAGCACCGACAGAGCCGCCTGTATTTCCGAAAGCGGGATACCGGTGCGCTGGGCGATCTTGATCACGGCCACGCGCCTCAGGACGGAGCGCGGGTATCGCCGCTGGTTGCCACGGCTTCGATTGCTGCGGATGAGCCCCTTGCTTTCGTAGAAATGAAGCGTCGACACGGCGAGGCCGCTGCGTTCGGCGACTTCGCCAACTGTCAGTTCGCGCTTGAATTCGTTGGCTTTGTCTTTTTTCACTGCGGCTATTGACCTCAACTTTAGTTGAGGTTCTATAGCATGGGCTCCCTATTAACGACAATAAGGAGCCTGTACGGCATGACTGAGAAGATGACCCTTGCCTTGATCTATGGCAGCGCGCGGCAGGGCCGTTTCTGCGACACGGTCGCGAGCTGGCTCATTGGCGAACTCGAGGCATCCGACGTGTTCAGCCTGACGATCATCGATCCCGTCAGAATGAAAAGCGCTCGTGGCGACAAACCCGCCCAGCCGGCCGAGTGGATGGAACGCAAGGTCGCAGAAGCCGATGCCTTCATCGTCATCACTCCCGAATACAACCACGGCTACCCGGCAGCGCTGAAGGAGATGATCGATGCGGTCTATGAGCCCTGGCACGCCAAGCCGGTCGCCTTCGTCTCCTATGGGGGATCATCGGGCGGCATACGGGCGGTTGAGCAGTTGCGTCAGGTTTTCGGGGAGTTGCACGCCGTCACGCTGCGCGACGGCATTTCTTTCGCCAAGGCCTGGTCCAAGTTCGACGCCGCCGGGAATCTCTACAAACCGGAAGAGATGCGTGCTCCGCTCTTCCTGATGATCGACCGGCTGACCTGGTGGGCGCGTACGCTCAAACACGCCCGCAAGGCCACACCCTATAACGAGATCGCCGCCTGAAGTGCTCGGTAAGTTCGAACACGGCCCGGGTGTTTCGCGTGTTTCGCGTACCGCCTCAGAGCGCGTCTGTCTGCCGTATCGCTTCGCCCACGATCATGGCGCCGGCCATGGCGATGTTGAGCGAACGCTGGCCGGGCGCCATTGGAATGAGGATGCGTGCGTCTGCCCGCTCATGGACTTGATCAGGAACGCCGGCGCTTTCTCTGCCGAGGAGGAGGATATCGTCCGGTTTGAACATGAAGCGCGTATAGGGAACTGCCGCTTTCGTGGAGGCGAGCACAAGCCGTCTGCCGGTGCTCGACCGCCATGTTTCGAATCGTTCCCAGTTGACGTGCCGAGTCATGGTCACTGCCGCGATATAGTCCATCCCGGCGCGCTTGAGATTGCGGTCGGAAAGATCAAAACCGGCAGGCTCTATGATGTCGACCGCAAGGCCAAGGCAGGCGGCGAGCCGCAGGATCGTTCCGGTATTGCCGGGGATGTCGGGCTGGTAGAGGGCGATGCGCAATTCGTTCATGGGCCTGTCGGAGGATTGAAACCTGTGGATCGTTATAATGGCTGTTTCTATGACACTGAATGGGCTTCCGATCCATGGCCACACCGGCTCGTCCCGGGGTCCTCCATTCCCGCTGCTTTCGCCGCTACTAATTTGTGCCGTATCGGCAACAGACCGCCTGCCGATGAAGAATTGCGCATGAAAATGGGTGCGGCAATCTGGCATGGCAGCGCGAATAGAGATAAAGCTCGGTTCTCTTCAACGCGAACCGAAGGAGGCATGCATGACCGTTCTGATGTTGGCACGCCTCCCACGAGTGACACGGCCTCTCCTGGCCTGACCGGTTCCGCGCTTGTCCTTCTCTTGATCGAACATGCGCGCTCCGGTTTCATCCGGAGGTCATGATCCGCTTGCGGACATCATTTCCGGGTTGCATTTTTCAAAGATAAAGAATGCGGGGCGACCCGCCTTCCTTCAAAATATCTGAAGGAGCTAGACAATGTTCGGCTGGTTTGAATCCCGCCTCAACCCTTATCCGACGGAGGAGCCGACTCTTCCGCCGAAGGGTCTTTTTGCCTTTTGCTGGCACTATACGAAGCCTGCGGCTCCGTGGCTTTTCATCATGTCTCTCTGCACCATGCTGATCGCCATCGGCGAGGTGGCCCTGTTCCAGTTCCTGGGCAATATAGTCGACTGGTTGTCCAGCGCCGACCGCGAAACCTTCCTGTCAGCCGAGGGCGGCAGGCTGGCCTGGATGGCAGCGCTGATTCTCATCGGCCTGCCGGGGCTGGTAGCGCTCGACTCCTTCGTCATGCATCAGGTGTTGCTCGGCAACTATCCGATGATCGCGCGCTGGCAAATGCACCGCTATCTGCTCAGACAGAGCATGACATTCTTCGCCAACGAGTTTGCCGGGCGAGTGGCGACCAAAGTCATGCAGACGTCGCTTGCCGTGCGTGAAACCGTGATGAAGATCCTCGACGTCTTCGTCTATGTGGTGAGCTATTTCGCGACGATGTTGATTGTCGTGGCGGCCGCGGATTGGCGCCTGGTGATGCCACTCGGGGTGTGGCTCGTCATCTATATCGTCATCGTCACCTATTTCGTGCCGCGTCTGCAGAAGATTTCAAAAGAACAGGCCGACGCGCGGTCGATGATGACCGGGCGCATCGTCGACAGCTACACCAATATCGGCACCGTCAAGCTTTTCTCTCATGCGGGGCGGGAGGAGACGTATGCCCGTTCGGGCATGGACGAATTTCTCGGCACTGTTCACCGGCAGATGCGGAGGGTCACGCTGTTCCACATCTTCGTTTACGCAAACAACTGTGTGGCACTCTTCTCCGTCGGCGCCCTCGGGATCTATCTGTGGCTGACGAGCGGGATCTCCGTTGGCGCGATAGCCGTCGCGATCGGTCTTGCGATGCGCGTCAATGGCATGTCGCAGTGGATCATGTGGGAAGTGTCGGCTCTGTTCGAGAATATAGGTACGGTCTATGACGGCATGGGCATGATGACCAAGGCCCATGACATCGTCGACAAGCCGAATGCCGCGACGCTCCGGGCTGACAAGGGCGCGATCAGATTCCAGGACGTCCGCTTCCATTACGGCAAGGCCAAGGGCGTCATTGACCAGCTGTCGCTGGATATCCGGCCCGGAGAGAAGATCGGCCTTGTCGGTCGCTCGGGCGCCGGCAAGACGACGCTGATGAACCTGCTTCTGCGCTTCTACGATCTGGAGTCCGGCGCGATCCGGATAGATGGCGTGGACATCTCGACGGTGACCCAGGACAGTCTGCGTTCGCAGATCGGCGTTGTCACGCAAGACACATCGCTCCTGCATCGCTCCATTCGCGACAACATCGCCTATGGACATCCGCAGGCAAGCGACGCGGACATCATAGCCGCCGCAAAGAAAGCAAATGCCTGGGACTTTATCCAGGCGCTTGAAGACAATATGGGTCGGCAAGGGCTCGACGCTCAGGTTGGCGAACGCGGGGTGAAGCTTTCGGGTGGCCAGCGGCAGAGGATCGCTATCGCCCGTGTTTTCCTGAAGGATGCACCGATCCTCATCCTCGATGAAGCGACTTCCGCGCTCGATTCCGAAGTCGAGGCGGCAATCCAGGAGAACCTCTTCGCACTGATGGCCGGCAAGACGGTGATCGCCATCGCCCACCGTCTGTCGACGCTGACGGAAATGGACCGTCTGGTCATCCTGGAAGCGGGCCGAATCGTCGAGACGGGTTCTCATGCCGAGCTCGTTGCCAGGCGCGGCATTTACGCCGATCTCTGGTCGCGTCAGTCCGGCGGCTTCATAGCCGACGAGGTCGAAAAAGAGGCGGCGGCGGAGTAATCCGTCGCCTCCGCACCGCTGATGGCTCTGCGTTCGGCGGGTCCCAGCTACGCAATTCCAACGAAAGCGGCAGCGAAACGGATTGTCCGGATTTCACAACCGCCTATATCGGAACAATGCTGCGCGCCATAGTCAAGATTTTCGAGAACTGGATTGATCCTTTCGGACCGCGCGAGCGGCTGCGGCCGCCGGGATCACTCTGGGGATTCGCCTGGTTTTATGCCGGCCAGGCGAAAGGACCGTTTCTCGCCATGGCGGTTCTCGGCGGACTAGTGGCGATGCTGGAAGCCGGTCTTTTCTATTTCGTCGGCCGGCTTGTCGACGTGCTCGACATGGTCCGGCCTGAGGACGGCTGGAACGGGTTGATCGCGGCCCACGGGCCTGAACTGCTCTTCATGCTGCTGACGGTGCTGGTGTTCCGCTTCCTTGCGGTGACGCTTGCGGCGCTCGTGGAGGAGCAGTCGATCATCACCGGTTTCCTGAACCTCGTCCGCTGGCAGTCCTATGTTCATGTAGCTCGGCAATCGTTGTCCTTCTTTCAGAACGATTTTTCCGGGCGCATCGTAACAAAAGTCTGGTCCGGCGCGCAGGCAACGAGCGATTTGATCGTTTCGCTGCTGCAGGTGGTCTGGTTCATCGTCATCTATACGGCCTCGACCATGGCGCTCATCGCTCAGCTCGATTGGCGCCTGGCGGCGATGGTTGCCTTCTGGGTCGCCATCTTCCTGGTGCTTGCCCGCCATTTTGTGCCGCGTGTGCGCAAACACGCCCGCGAAACTGCAGAGATGGCGTCGATGCTGAACGGCCGCATGGTCGACGCCTATGCGAACATCCAGACGCTGAAGCTCTTCGGCAGTGACGAGGAAAACGATCGCTATATCAGGGCAGGGTTCCACCGCTTTCAGGGAGCAGTTATCCCTTTCACCCGCCTGCTGACGGCGGTGCGGGCCTCGCTCGCACTTTTGTCGGGCCTGATGATCACGGCCATCGCAATCTACTCGGTCCACCTGTGGCTGGAAGGTGCGGTCAGCTCCGGTGCCGTCGCCTTCACCCTGGCGCTGGTGCTTCGACTCAACATGTTGCTCGGGCGGATGATGTCGCAGTTCAATGCGATCATGCGCAATATAGGCACGATACAGAATTCGGCCGAGCTGGTGTCGCAGCCGATCGGGCTGACCGACCGGCCCGGTGCGCCGGAACTGAAGGTCAGCCGCCCGGAGATACGTTTCGAACACGTGACGTTCCATTATGGCAGGGGGGGCGGGGTCATCGACGACTTCTCGCTGACCATTCGTCCGGGCGAGAAAGTCGGCATCGTCGGCCGTTCCGGTGCCGGCAAGTCGACCCTGGTCAACCTGCTGCTGCGGTTTTACGATCTCGAAGGCGGACGCATTCTGATCGACGGGCAGGACATTGCCGCTGTCCGGCAGGAATCGCTGCGCAACCAGATCGGCATGGTAAGCCAGGACACTTCGCTTCTGCACCGGTCGATCCGCGACAACATCCTCTTCGGGCGAGCGGGAGCGAGCGACGAGCAACTGATCGAAGCGGCGCGCAAGGCGGAAGCTTACGACTTCATCGTGGATCTGCAGGATCAGCGTGGCCGCAAAGGTTTCGAAGCCCATGTGGGCGAGCGTGGCGTCAAGCTTTCCGGCGGCCAGCGCCAACGCGTCGCGATCGCCCGCGTCATGCTCAAGGATGCGCCCATCCTCGTCCTGGACGAGGCGACTTCGGCCCTCGATTCGGAAGTGGAGGCTGCGATCCAGTCCAATCTGGAGCGACTGATGCAGGGAAAGACGGTTCTGGCGATTGCACACCGGCTATCCACGATTGCTGCCCTCGACCGGCTCGTCGTCGTGGACAGGGGGCGCATCGTCGAGAACGGCACCCACGCCGAACTGATCGCCAATGGTGGTCTCTACGCGGATCTCTGGTCGCGCCAGTCCGGCGGTTTCCTCGCTCAGGAAGAGGCCGCGGAATAGGGTACTCCGCGGCACAGCCGTAATGCGTCAAGTCCTTGTGCCAATTGGTCGCGGCTTTCCCCGCGACAATCTGCCCACCGCCCCTTGTCAAGGCTGGACATAATCTGCGATCAGGCATAGAACGCGCCGGATTGATGGGGAATCTGCGTGCAGATTTTTTCCCGGATTCTGACAATTCGATCCGTGGCTTGCCTCAAGAAGCCGGACCGGTTGGCAGCGTGTTGACAGGGTGTGATTCCATGGCTCGGGACGGGGCAGGAAGCGCGCCGGGGGCGGATGCGGTTTCCGCAACATTGCGTGAGAGGATGTTTTAGCCGTGAGCGAACACGAAACTTCAAGCGAGACCATGGGCGAGCCCACTCGCCGCGATTTCCTATACCTGGCTACCGGCATGGCCGGCGTCGTCGGTGCGGGTGCGGTGGCGTGGCCGTTCATCGACCAAATGCGTCCGGACGCATCGACGCTGGCACTTGCTTCGATCGAAGTCGACGTTTCGAGCTTGCAGCCCGGCATGTCGCTGACGGCGAAGTGGCGCGGCAAGCCGGTATTCATCCGCAACCGTACCGAGAAGGAAGTGGAAGAAGCCAAGGCCGTCGCACTCGAAGAGTTGAAGGATCCGGTGGCGCGCAATGCCAACCTTCCGGCCGATGCGCAGGCGAGCGATCTCGATCGTTCCGCCGGTGAGGGCAAGGAAAACTGGATCGTCATGATCGGCTCCTGTACCCATCTCGGTTGCGTACCGCTCGGTCAGGCGGGCGACTTCGGTGGCTGGTTCTGTCCCTGCCACGGCTCGCACTACGATACCGCGGGCCGTATTCGCAAAGGCCCGGCACCGGAAAACCTCCCCGTGCCGACCTTCTCGTTCGTATCCGACACAGTTATCAAGATCGGTTGAGGGGACTACTGATAATGAGTGCTGATCATTCAACCTACACGCCAACGACAGGCATCGAGAAGTGGGTTGATTCCCGCCTTCCGTTGCCGCGGCTCGTCCACGACTCGTTCGTCTCCTATCCGGTTCCGCGCAACCTGAATTATGCTTACACCTTCGGTGCGATGCTTTCGGTGATGTTGATCGTGCAGATCCTTACCGGCATCGTGCTGGCCATGCACTATGCCGCAGAAACCTCCGTCGCCTTCAATTCGGTCGAGAAGATCATGCGCGACGTCAATCATGGCTGGCTGCTGCGCTACCTGCATGCCAACGGTGCGTCGTTCTTCTTCATTGCGGTCTACCTTCACATCGCCCGCGGCCTCTATTACGGCTCCTACAAGGCGCCGCGCGAGATCCTCTGGATACTCGGCGTGGTCATCTATCTCCTGATGATGGCGACAGGCTTCATGGGCTATGTGCTCCCCTGGGGGCAGATGTCTTTCTGGGGTGCCACCGTCATCACCGGGTTCTTCTCGGCCTTTCCGCTTATCGGAGAGTGGATCCAGCAGTTCCTGCTCGGCGGCTTCGCCGTAGACCAGCCGACGCTGAACCGGTTCTTCTCGCTGCATTACCTTTTGCCGTTCATGATCGCCGGCGTGGTCGTCCTGCACATCTGGGCGCTGCACGTCACCGGTCAAACGAATCCGACTGGGGTCGAGGTCAAGTCCAAGACCGATACCGTGCCGTTCACGCCCTATGCGACGCTGAAGGATGCACTGGGCGTATCGGTCTTCCTGATCGTCTATGCATGGTTCGTCTTCTATATGCCGAACTTCCTCGGTCACCCGGACAACTACATCCCCGCTGATGCGTTGAAGACGCCCGCACACATCGTTCCGGAATGGTACTACCTGCCGTTCTACGCGATGCTGCGCGCCATCACCTTCAATGTCGGCCCGATCGACTCCAAGCTCGGCGGCGTTCTGGTGATGTTCGGCTCGATCATCATCCTGTTCTTCCTGCCTTGGCTCGATACGTCGAAGGTCCGCTCGGCCGTGTACCGCCCCTGGTATAAGCTGTGCTTCTGGATCTTCGTTGCTAACTGCATCATGCTCGGCTGGTTGGGCTCGCGCCCCGCGGAAGGCCTCTATGTCGTGATGTCGCAGCTCGGCACGTTGTACTACTTCGCCTTCTTCCTCGTCATCATGCCGGTCCTCGGTCTGATCGAGACGCCGAAGCGCATTCCGAATTCCATCACCGAAGCGGTCTTGGAAAAACAGAATGCCAAGGCGCAGTTGAAGCCCGCACGCGCCTGACCGAACAGCGATCGATAAGGAATCCACAACAATGAAAAAGCTTGTTACAGGCATTCTGTCACTCGCTGTCGTCGCCGGTCTCGGGTTTGGAGCGGCTATCGCCCAGGACGAAGCAGCCGGCGAGGAGCATGGCGGGGGCACCCCCCATTACCCCATCCACAAGCCGGAACAGCAGGACTGGACCTTTGCCGGCCTGTTCGGACACTACGACAAGGGCCAGCTGCAGCGCGGCATGAAGGTCTACACCGAAGTCTGTTCGGCCTGCCATTCGATGGAGCTCGTCTCCTTCCGAACGCTTGAGAACCTGGGATACTCCGAAGCCCAGGTGAAAGCCTTCGCGGCGAATTATGAGGTCGAGGATGGGCCAAACGCGGATGGCGAGATGTTTACCCGCAAGGCCGTTCCATCCGACTACTTTCCGTCGCCCTTCCCGAACAAGGAAGCCGCTGCCGCATCGAACAACGGCGCCGCACCGCCGGACTTCTCGCTCATCGCCAAGGCGCGCGGCATTGAACGCGGTTTCCCGCAGTTCGTCTTCGATATGTTCTGGCCCTACCAGGAGGGCGGTCCTGACTACATCCATGCGCTTCTGACCGGCTACCAGGATCCGCCGGCGGGTGTGGAAGTGGCTGAAGGTACCCATTACAACCCGTATTTCGCCAGTGCCGCGGCCTTGGCGATGGCGCCGCCGCTCTCCGACGATCAGGTAACCTATGACGACGGCGCCCCCCAGACCGTCGACCAGTACTCCAAGGATGTCTCGGCGTTCCTGATGTGGGCCGCTGAGCCGCATCTGGAAGATCGCAAGCGTACTGGCTTCATGGTCATGGTGTTCCTGCTCATCTTCACTGGCCTCATTTACCTGACGAAGAAGTCGGTCTACGCCAACAAGGAACATTGATCGGCCGCGGCCGGAGTTCGGCCAGCACGAATTCCGCGGCCGCCCCTCATCCGCCTGCCGGCACTTTCTCCCCATCCGATGGGGAGAAGGTGCAAGCGAAACCGCTTCTCTCCTTACCGCATCATCGAGATCTGAGACAGCGCCGCGAGTCTTCTTAGGCCCGTTTGCGGGGAGGAGGCCAGCTCCTGTAGCGCTCATCCGCCTGCACAAGCGCCACTCCCTTCAATCCCCTGCAACTTCGAGATCTCGAACCGCCCCGCGCGTCTACTTCGCTCTGCTTGCGGGGAGGAGGTCAGCGCCTGTAGCGCTCATCCCCGTGCCGCGCGCATAAGCGCAAGCCCCGTCGCTTCCCCGAACATCGAGAGATCTGCGACGCCGCCGCGTGTCTCCTTTGCCCCGCATGCGGGGAGAAAGTGGCGACAGCTGCATGAGGGGGTTTTTCCGCATCCGGACGTGGAAGCTGCGAGCCCCTTAGACCACGATGTTCCTGAGGTAGGATCGACCTTAAGAACATGGGCGGAAACCGCACACACTCTTTTTCATCCCGCTCTAAGGCAACACTCCGTTTTTGAGATGTCGGTCCGCCCGTTACCAAAACCGCCCCGTCTTGCGACGAGGCCGTTCAGGAGACAGATACCGATTGCTGTCGGGGATTAGCTGAAGCGCCCCGCTGCATGGGCAAGCATGGTGTAGACCTTGCCCGTATCGGACGTCAGATAGGTCTGGGTGATGCGCTTGTCGGGATCGTTGCGGGCGACATCGGCGAGCAGCTTCTCGAAGTCGGCGATGTAACGGTCGACCGCGGTGCGGAATTCCGGTTCGCGATCGTACTTCCGCTTGATCTCGTCGAAGGTCTGCTGCCCCTTCAGCGTATAGAGGCGACGTGTGAAGACGTCGCGTTCGCCACGCTGATAGCGCCGCCAAAGATCGACAGAGGCGTCGTGGTCGATCGCGCGCGCAATGTCTACCGAGAGCGAGTTCAGCGACTCGACGACGTGGCGCGGGTTACGGCTGTCCCCTGCCTTTGCAACCGGCTGGCCGTCCGTGGCCCGCGGCCGTGCAGCTGCAGGCTCTTCCTCGCGGGAAGCGGCGCGTAGGAGATCGCGCATCCAGCCGCCGCCCTCTTCGGCGCGTTCCTCCGTTGCCGGCGGCCGGGCAGGCTGCAGCGGGCGAGTGGCCTGCTCAATGCCCAGACTTCCGCGTAGTGCCGCGTTCGGTGTGGGCTGAGCCGCCGGAGGCTGCGGCGCTGCGGCTTGCGGCGCCGGCCGAACCGGGGCGACAGGCGCCTCCTGCTGGCGCACGGGTTGGGCGATTTCGAGTTGCGAGGACGACTTGCCGATGATCTCGGACAGCTCCTGCAACGCCTTGATCTGCTCGCCGACGGCGCGGCGCATCAGTGCCGCGTTCTCCTTGGCTTCTTCCGGAAGGTCGAAGGCGCCCCGCTTCAGCTCTTCGCGGGTCATATCGAGTTCCTTGCGGATCTCGCCCGCAGAGCGCCGGATGTCGTCGGTAGCGCCATTGAAGCGGCCGATCGCGTCTTCGATCGCCTGGCGGACGGCCTCCCGCAATTGTACCGCGACCCCATCGGACTTCTTGCCGCTCTCGGTCAGCATGCGCTCGACGTCGGAGACGGAGGCTCCGATGCTGCCGCGTAGCCGCGAAGCTGCGTCCTTGGCACGCTCCTCCACGGTGGCGAACGCTCCTTCGAGCGCCTGTCCGGCTTCCTCGCCAGTCTTTGCCACGACCTGCCGCAGAGCCTCGGAGGCGCTGAGTGCACGGCCTTCGACTTGCGACAACGTCTTGTTCGCGTCGGCGAAGGAGGTCTCGACCCCGGAGCGCAGCCTGTCGGCGATCTGCCGTGAGCGTTCCTCCGCTTGCGTGAAGACGCCCTCGACCGAAGCGGCGGCTTCATCGCTTGCCTTGACAAGCGTGTCGCGAAGCGCTTCGGCGGCCTCGGTTGCCCGCTGTTCGGTGTTGGAAAGAAGCCGCCCCACATCGGCGAAGGAGGACTGTATGCCGCTGCGCAGATTGCCGGCGACCTGGCCGGAGCGCTCCTCGGCACGCTGGAAGGCCCCATCGACGAAGCCCTCGAGAGCCCGCATGGTCCGCTCGATCTCTTCCGAACGCTGGACGAGACCGACCGAAAGCGTGCGAAGCGCGTCCTGGCGTTCTTCGAGCGTACTGACGAGATTCGACTGAGCGGCTGCCAGAAGGTCGGATGCCTGTCCGAGAACCTTCGAATGATCTTCGAAGCGGCCGACGATGCCGCCGATCTGCGATAGCGTCGAGGAGGAAATGTCCGACAGCTTGTCGACCTTGCCTTCGATCAGGCGGGTCGAGGTGGAAAGCATGTCAGAGGCTTGGCGTGCCGTCTCCGAAACCTTCGCGGCTGTCGCCTCGAGGCGCTGATCCATATCGCCGAGATTGCCGCTCGCCTGGTCGATCACCGACGCGATCGCCGAATTGCTTGACGCAAGCTGGTCGATCAGACCCATGGCGGTCGACTGCAGCCGGTTCTCGACCATCTTCATAGCCTTGGCGGTCTCTTCCGCACGCATCGAGATGGCATCGAGCGTCTCGCCGGTACGCTCGGTGATGGCGTTGATAAGCGCGGCGTTTTCGGCACGCAAGCGGTCGGCGCTTTCCTGGGTGAGGGTGGCAATACGCTCGGCGGCCTCCTTGCCGGTAGCAGCGTATTGTTCGATGACGGGGCGAGCCTGTTCGTCGAGGAGGCGCGAAAGTTCGATCGAGCGCCCGGCGAGCATCGAATTGAGCTCGCGGGTGCTTTCGTCCAGCGTGCTGCGGATGGACTGGCCGCGCGCATCCAGGGATTTCTCCGCTTCGGTCAGGCTCTGCTGGATGCTCTTGGCATGGCTTGCGATCTGACTGTTCGTAGAGGCGAGACGGGCGGTCGCGGTTTCCGCTGCTTCGGTGACCGAACGGGCGATCTCAGCATGGCGCGCGGCCGTTACAGATGCGGTTTGCTCGATCGATGATGCAAATTCGGCGTTGCTCGCGGCGAGCGCGCCGGCAAAGTCAGCCCCCGCTTTGGACAGCAGCCCGGCCGAACGCGCGGCTTCCGCATCGATCTCCTGAGTGGCGTCGCTGACGGCGCCGCGCAAGCTTGTGACGAGCGCGGCAGCCTTCCCTTCGATCGTGCGGTTGACGTTTTCCAACCCGATATTGAGCGCGCGATCCATCGTGCCGAGACGTTCTTCTATCCGGCCTGCGCCGGCCTCGATCGCCGTCGATATCCGCGTTGCCGCAGTTTCGCTGATCCTGTCGATCTCGCCCGCGCGTTCACCGAGACTTTCGGCGATCCGCTGGCCGGCATTGTCGACAATGGCATTGACGCTGCCGACGCTGTCGCGAATGCGCTCTTCAAGGGAGCCGAGGCTCGTCTCGATGCGGGCGCCGGTGTCGCCGAGCACCGCATCGACGTCGCCGACGCTGGAGCGAATACGCTCCTCGAGCGATCCGAGGCTTGTCTCGATCCGAGCGCCGGTCTCGTCAAGCCGGCTGTTCACGCCGCTGATCGAAATGTCGACCCGATTGGTGAGGGAGTCGGCCGCGAGACTGATCTGATCTGCTGTCTCGGCAAGTCGCTCTGCTATCTCGCCCGTCGTCGAGCGCATCCGGGAGTCGAGCGCTTCGGCGCTGCGATCGATCGCTCCGGCGATAGATGCCTGGCGCTCCTCGAGCGACATTTCAAGCATGCTGGCGCTGGTCGCCAGAGTGGTGGCCATTGCAACTGATTGATCGGACAGGATTTCTTCCAAACGCTCGCGGCCCTGGCCGACTGAAAGGTCAATCGCACTGATCCGGTCGTCAAGAGTCGTGCGCAATTGCTCATGCGTGCTCGCCAATGCATCGCGCAACTGCGCGGTCTTGCCGGAGAGCGTCTGATCGATCTCGTTGGCCTTGCCGGCAAGCGCTGCTGTCGCTTCCGATGCGCGGGCGGCGAGCGCCTCGGTGCCGCGCTCGATCGCCCCGGCGATTGCGGCCTGACGCTCCTCGATCGACATTTCAAGCATGCTGGCACTGGTCGCAAGCGTCGTCGCCATCGCCATCGACTGGTCGGAGAGCAGTTCTTCGAGCTGCTCGCGGCCTTGTCCGACTGAAACGTTGATCGCCCTGATCCGGTCGTCGAGCGTCGAGCGGATCTGGTCGTGTGTCGTCGTCAGCGTATCGCGCAGGTGTTCGGCCCTGCCGGTCAGCGTCTGTTCGATTTCGGCGGCTTTTCCGGCAAGCGACGCTGTAGCTTCAGACGTGCGGGCGGTAAGCGCCTCCGCGATTTCCGCGCTGGTCCCTGCCAAGGTCTCGGATATCCTTCCGACGCGGCTGCTCAGGTCCTCGGCAATACGGGCGCTGGTATCGGTGAGTGTGCCGGCGATCAGACTGACCCGGCCCCCCAAGTTTTCGGCGACTTCGGAGACACTCTGCGAAAGCTTGTTCTCGATCTCGCCGACGCGGTCGGTCATGGTTTCTGCGACCGCCATGGCGCGGAACGTCAGGCTATCGGCGACATCCTCCGCGTGGCGGCTGAGCGAGTCGGCCATTTCGCTTGCGCGAGCCGACATGGTGGAGTTGATTTGCGTCGCGCGCTCCGCAAGCACTTCGTCCAGTGCCGTGGTCTGAGTGGACAGCACGTCGGTGATCGTTCGGCCGCGCTCGGAGAGGACGCGCTCCAGCCGATCGGCGGTGCCGCCGACAGCATTTTCGATGACGCTTGCTCCCGAGGCGAGGGCGCCCGACAGCGCTGCGGTTCGTTCGGAAAGCGTGTTGTCGAGCCGATGCTGGCTTGCGGCGATCGCACTCGTGATCTCGTCCGTGGAGCCGGTAAGGGTTTGTTCGATACGGGCGTGAGCCGACTGCAAGCCATCGATGAAGGCGGACGTGCGGGAGTCGAGCCCATCCGTCAGGCGTTGCTCGCTTGTCGTCAGCGCTTCGGCGAGCGCATCTGCGCGCTTGCCGAAGCCGTTTTCGATGCGGTCCTGTGCTTCGGTCAGGGCTCCCATCAGCGAACCGGTCTTGTCCGATAGGACGCTCTCGATGCGGTTGTGCGCGTTGCCGATCAGGCTGCTGAGTTCGTTGGTGCGGCTGCCGATCGTCTCCTCGATGAAATCTTGTGTCGCACCGAGCGCCGTTGCCAAGGTCAGCGACTGGTCGGAAAGCGCCGAGTTGATCTTTTCCACACTGCTGTCGAGTGCGCCGCCGATAGCCTCCGAGCCGCCGGATACCGTCTCGTTGATACGGTGGAGACTTTCCATGAGCTTCGTGTCGAGCTGGCTGGCGCGCTTGTCGAAGGCGCTTGCAAATTCGTGGAAGCGTTCGTCGAAAGCGGTTGCCAGATGGCCGACCGTGGTCTGCAGCTTCTCCTCAAAGAAGCCGCCGCGCAGATCGAGATCCATGATCGCGTCGTCGGCGCTCGATTTGAGGCTCTGGCGGAAGCTCGCACCCTTTTCATCAAGTGCGGTGTTGAGCGAAGAAAGCACGTCATCGAGGCCGCCGGAGATAGCCTGCTGGCCTATCCTGATGCTCTCATTGAGGTCACGCGTCCGGGCGATCAGTGTTTCGTTGAGCTGACGGGCGCGTTCGTTCAGCGCGGCGTTGAGCTTCTCGGTGTTGGCGTCGAGCGTCGAGGCGCGGGTTTCGAACTGGCTGAGCAGCTGCTCGCCGCGCTGCGTGAGATTTTCGCTGAGTGCGTCCAGGCGCGAGTCGAATTCGCTGCTGAGGGCCACTCCAGCAGTCGTCAGGCCCGAGAGCAGCGCGTCGGTTCGGGTGCTCAGCATCGTGCTCAGGTTTTCGAGCGCATGATCCGATTTGTCCGTAAGTGCTGCGGCGCGGGTGTCTATGAGTGAAGCGAAGGCTTCGCCGGAAACGGCGATGCGCGAGGCAATGTCCTCGCTTGCCGTCTCCAGATCGTCTTTCAGCTTGGTGTGCGCACCTGCGATTGCCGTTCGGATGCGCTCAGAATGGCCGATGATCGCTTCGCGCTCGAGACCAAGCTCCTGGACGAGCGTGCGGACCCGCAGCTCGTTATCGCTGTAGCTGCGCTCGAGTGCGCTGACTTCCGAATGCACAAGCGCTTCGAGTTCGGTTGCCCGGGCTATGGTGCGCTCTATGCCCTCGTTCATCGCAGAGACTTCGCGGCGCACGGCCTGGCCGACCGTCATGACGCGGTCCGCGGCATTGGTCTCCGGTTCAGCGAGCCGCATCGCGACCTCAGCCATGGAGCGCGCTGCGCTGCGCAGTTCCTGGGCTCGCGCGATCATGATCGCGAAGGAGAAGAAGAGCATGACGGGCAGGGCGATGCCAAGCAGGACGCCAATCACACCGGGCATCGCTGCCAGATCGCCGAGAGAGCGGATCTGCCAGATCTCCGGCGCATAAAGAAGGTGGGCAACACCGAGCGCGGCTGCGGTCCAGATTAAGGACACGAGCGCAGCGACGCGTATCGCCGCACGGCTGGAGCGGACCTCGAGCGAGCGCAGCGTTGCGGCAGGGGACTTGCGCGTGTCGTCGTTGGCGGGCGCCAAGGGGGGCTGCTTCGGCGCCATCTCGCTCGCAAAGCTGCGCGGTGCTTCCGTGCCGCGTGGTTGCGTCTGAGAATCTTGTTGCGGGCGTGCGGCGCGGGCCTCACCGGAGCCGGCAGCCTGCTTCCCGGGCTCGGACGCTTTTGCTTCCGGCTCGCTCGGAGAAACCTCGTCGTTCAATGCCGACTTCAGGTCGTCAAAGTCGATCTTCAAGGCCGCTTCCAGCGCCTCGAACGCCTTTTCGTCGATCGACTCGTTGGTCTTCTTCGTCGCCATACGGATACGCCTCACTACTATTGCCCGATAATGGCCGTCTTTCTGCGCCGCCAGCTGCCCAGCGGAACATCCGAACCAGGGCGGCGATCGCAAGATCTAAGCTTCGTAACAAAGCCAGAGCTTGGCTGATCACCCATTGCATCGCCTCGATGGATAGCCGCAGCCTATGCCCTGCGACACTGTGGGACGCAGCTTATCCACCGGAACAGTTGCCATTTCGATATACAGACCCGTTCCTAATCGTATCGTAGTGACACATTAGCCGGGCTCTTACAATTATGACCGTTCCGCATTCATTAAAATCCTAATGATTTCTTAACAGAATCGCGGTCTTGCGACTGGAAAAGCCAAGGGAATCAGCCGGTTTAATGGCCGTTAACCATGTCCTCAATTTTTCCGCCTCCATTGCGCCGCGTTTTAGGTCAATGGCAGTGCCGCGCGCCGATAATCCTGTCTGAAAACGGTGCGGTTGTTATGCGAAATCAATTGTAGGAACGAGCCCATGGCGGCACTCACAATAGCCTTCGAGTCACCGGAGTACCCGGGAAATTCCATTCCTTCGGGCAGAAGCCCCATCGACCTTGCTCATCTGTTCAAGCAGACGATGGGCGATACGGCCCTCGAGATCGAGGTCCTGAAGCTCTTTGCACGTCAGGCACGCCGGGCGATTGCCGAGATCGCGGAGTGTGATGAGGAGGCCCGCGGTCAGGAAGCCCATCGTTTGAAGGGAGCGGCGCTCGCGGTCGGTGCCGTCGCAGTTGCGGAGGCTGCTGCCGCGATCGAAAAATTGCCTTCCGATGCTTCATTGCAGACCGCTCTCGGTGCCGCCGTTTTGCAGGCGGAACTCTTCATCCTGAAGCTCTGCCGGTAACGCAGCTGCGCGCCGCATCCGATCGAAGCGGCGCGCTTCATCAGTGTCATGCACGTGTCTTGTCCGAGCCGGCCGCGCAATTCTCTTCAAAGGGCGCTACTGCCGACGTCAATGCGATCTGCAAAGTATAGCGGCGACTTGCGGCTATGCGGATGGGCCTCGTCATGTTGACTGGCCGAGCGATTTGTTGGAAGAACGTGCCCTGAATTCAAAGCCGGGGCACCGGCTAACCGAATAAAGCCATGTGCCAGCCGGCCGGCCCTTTTTTCAATTCGTTCCGGAAAGAGAAATGACAAAACTTACGATCGTAGCCTTTGACGGCGCGCGCCACGAACTCGATGTCGAGAATGGGTCCACGGTCATGGAGAATGCAGTTCGCAATTCGGTCCCCGGGATCGAAGCCGAGTGCGGCGGCGCCTGTGCCTGTGCGACCTGTCACGTCTATGTCGACGATGCCTGGGCGGCTCAAGTCGGCGCTCCCGAAGCGATGGAAGAGGATATGCTGGACTTCGCCTATGATGTGCGTCCGACGTCGCGTCTCTCCTGTCAGATCAAGGTGAGCGAAGCTCTGGACGGACTCATAGTCCATGTCCCGGAGCGTCAGGCCTGATCGGTCGGCCCCTCGGACCACGATGCGTTGAGACGCTGCCGCAGCGCGGAAGCCGGGCACAAGTTTCTTCATCCAGATACAGGCGCCCGCGCCGCTGCGGGCAAAAAAAAGCCTCGCCGGTCGATCGACAAGCGAGGCTAGGAGGGCGTATCGCATGCAGATGAGGGAGGGAACATCTGCCGCACCAGGACACGCCAGGAGAACCTGTGCTGCCCCACCTGCCGGTCGTGAAGCCAATATCCGGCAGCGAAGCCAATCTTACGCGGTTGCCGTCAAACGCCAGATCCCGATGACCCGCAATTCTACACCAACCTCATCGAGCAGTTGAACTCTAGTTCCTCCACTCGTTCAATGGCTTCAATATAGCTGAGTCGATTGCTGCCCGCTATCATTAGATTCCGCCAATAAAATACGGTGGGTATTTGGCGTCTTCTTCGAAATCGGAGAATATACCCCACTAATTCTTGGGGGTATTTTATTCGACGGTCCAACGCGGGCGAATTTCGCGCCGGCAAAGACGTGGCCCGCTCGCATGATCAGCGGGCCTTGGCGTTCTTCTTCAGAGTTTCCAGACGGTATTGCAGCAACCTGATCATACGCCGGTCGAAGTTCGCCGCTTCGGTGCGGTCAAAACGCGCCTGATCCTTGTCGTGCCGCTCGACCTCTTCCGCGCTCACTTCCGCGACCCGCGCCTGAATGCGCTCACAACTGTCCTCCGGTTTCAGCGAAAGCAGCGCCTTTTCCATCTTGCGCGCGTGGATGCGCGCAATCTCGGCGTGGCGTTCCTCGTGCCGTTTGATATCACTTGCCAAGGTGTCCCAGACCAGGGCGAGGTCGCGGCCGGCCTGTCGACGATACTTCCAGCGCGGCAGGATGATGCGTGTGCTAAGCGTCACCTTTGCCGATCCGACCGCACAGCGGTCATCGCGGGTGACATAGGTGACCGTTCCGCCGAACTTTATCCGGGTCGCACCCGGATGTCGCGTACCGGTGCTTTTCATCATCGGGCCGGACGACGAAAGCGCCTGGTCGAGCTCTGCTGCCGTGCGCCCCCCGATCGAGAAATAGGAAATTCTCTTGCTGATCAGCGTTTCTCCCGAGGCCTTGCCAATTGGAAGGCCTACGAGCAATGCAATCAGGGCTGCACGCAGCGGGATATGTAATCGAGGCATGGAAGCGCATACTCGCCGATTGAACTTCGTTGAAGCTTGGGGCATAGCCAGAGCCAGTGCAACACAAATCGGCCGTGACTGATGCAGACAGCACGGGAACCACGTCACAACACGTTGCTTTCGAAAGTGATTATTTGCACCACGAACCACCGGCAAATTTGCCGTCGTTCAGCTGCGGACCGGAAAAATGACCTACGATCCATTTCAGACCTTTCGCTGGCAGTTGGCGCATGGACGCGTTCTCGAACTCGGACGGCGTGGCGTTTTGATGGCGGTCATCAATGTTACGCCCGATTCCTTTTCCGACGGCGGCCGCTTCGTAAAAGCCGGTGCCGCCGTCGATGCTGCATTGCGAGCGGTTGAGGCGGGGGCGGAAATTCTCGATATCGGCGGCGAATCCACGCGCCCGGACGCCGAGCCGGTCAGTTCCGGCGAGGAACAGGGCCGCATTCTGCCCGTTATCTCGGCCATCGCGCGGCAATCTCGGGCGGTCATTTCAGTCGATACCTATCGCGCGGAGACCGCGCGGCTCGCCGTAGAGGCCGGCGCCCACATCGTCAATGACGTACATGGATTGCAGCGCGAGCCCGCGATCGCGACTGTGGCGGCGGAGACGGGCGCAGGGCTTTGCATCATGCATACGGGGCGCGCCCGGGAGAAGCTGCCTGACGTGATCCAGGACCAGTTCCATTTTCTCGAACGATCGCTTCAGATCGCCACCGATGCCGGCGTGCGGCGCGACCAGGTCGTGCTCGATCCGGGATTCGGATTTGCGAAAGACACGGATGAGAACCTTGAATTGATGGCCCGCTTCGCAGAGCTGCACCGGTTTCGAATGCCCCTTCTGGTCGGAACCTCGCGCAAGCGTTTCCTCGGCGCGGTGACGGCACAGGAAGCCCAGGACCGAGATGTCGGCACAGCCGCGACGACAGCGCTCCTCAGAACAGCGGGCGCTGCGATTTTTCGGGTACATGATGTCGCAATCAACAGGGATGCGCTAGCCGTGAGCGATGCTATGCTGGCCGCAAAGAACAGCCGACGGGACACCAAGTCATGACCGCGACCTACACGATCACCCTGAAGAACTGCGCGTTCTTTGCCCGTCACGGCGTGCTCGACGAAGAGGAATTTCTCGGGCAGCGCTTCTTCGTCGATGCGGAACTCGAAGTCGAGCAGGGCACGGCGCTGGTCGAGGACTGTATCGACGACACCGTGCATTACGGCATCGCCTTCGCCGAGATCGAGAGAATCGTGACCGGACGAAGACGTTACCTGATAGAGGCGTTGGCGCTCGAGGTCGCCAAGACGCTTTGCGCCCGCTTCCGCCAGGTTCGCAGGGCAAAAGTCTCTATCCGCAAGCCGAACGCGCCGGTCCCGGGCATTCTCGATTACGTGGAAGTTACGGTCGAGCATGTCGCGCAATAGCGAATGGCCACGTGCGATACTTGGTCTCGGCGGCAACGTCGGCGATCCCCGGCGAACAATGGCACACGCATTGCGGACGCTTAACATGCGGCCGGACTGCAGGATTGTCGAAGTCTCGCGGCTCTACCGTACGCCGCCATGGGGCAAAACGGATCAGGATTGGTTCTTCAATGCTTGCGCGGAGGTCGAAACGGCGCTCGAGCCGGAAGCATTGCTTGCGGCTTGCCTCGATATCGAGCGGACGATGAAGCGTGTGAGGAAGGAGCGGTGGGGGCCGCGGACGATCGACATCGACCTTCTGACCTTCGCTGATCTCAGCGTGGAAAGCGCCACGTTGCGATTGCCTCACCCGAGGATGACAGAACGCGGCTTCGTGTTGAAGCCGCTTTCCGACTTCGCGGCAGAGCTGAACGTGGAGGGGCGAACCGTCAGCGAATGGTTAAGCCTGGCTGATGTGACCGGTATCGAGTTGGCAGACGAAAACACCGAGTGGTGGCGCGTGCCGGATTGAAACGTCGTATCGAGCTGAGTCCGGCCGCCAGGTTTGGCGAAAGCAGCGGCTACTCGATCGAGCCGACAGCAATTTTGTCCATCTGCCGGTTGAGGCTTACGCCGATGACCGGGACCATGGTGTCTTCGACCTTTACCGAGATCGTGATGTTCATGGTCTCTTCGTCCTGCAGGCGGGCAATCATCGCGCCATTGAGCTGTTTGCGGTTGATGCCGACGACCACCTTGTCCTTGGCCACCTTGCCGGACACGACATCGAGCCCTTTGCCTTCCGCCCCGTCCAGGAATTTTCCAGTATAACTGTTGCCCTTCCGGACGATCGTCGCCGACATGGGTTGCTTGAACACTCCGACGCGGCAGAAGCCATCCAGCTTCAGGCCGGCCTCGTTGCCCGGAGCCGGCTCACCGGCGAGATCGCAGGTGAATTTGGTACCCTTGTATTTACCGGCAACGATTTCGCCCGGACCTTTCCATTGTCCGGCGACCCTGTCGAAAAATGCCTTGTCGCGGGCGCCGGAGGAGGCGGGCGTCGCAAGGCCCGCAGCGGCGACAAGCGCGACAGCGGCCAAGCCACGAACAATCTGGGAAGGGCGCGAGAGCATAGGCGGTCCTTGATGGGTCAAGCTGCAGAACGTGAAACTATAATGCCGCAAGAATGGTTAACGGATGGTTTCATCCTGACTTATATGCTGGCTGTATCGGCAGCGCGCAGGCCCTCCGTTTAGGCTTTGCCGGTCGCGCTTTCAGTTCGTCCGGCACCCGGCGCCAGGTCTGCCAGGAAGTCGCCTATGCTGGGGCGCTTCAACGCCCGGAACGGCATCGGCCTGCAGAGATCCATCGCCGCAATCCCGATCCGTGCGGTCATCAGCCCGTTGATTACGCCTTCGCCCAGGCGGGCAGAGAGCTTGGAAGCTAGGCCGTGGCCCAAGATCTGCTGGACGAGGCTGTCGCCGACAGCGATCGAACCGGTTACGGCGAGATGTGCGACGACGTCGCGCATCAGGCGCAACAGGCCGAGCGTACCCGGCCGGCCGCCGTAGAGTTCCGCCATGGCCCGGATCATCCGTGCGGACTCGTAAAGCACGTAACCGAGGTCCACGAGCGCGCGCGGGCTAACGGCAGTGACGATCGACACCCGCTTGGCGGCTCCAAGAATGATCCGGCGTGCCTCGCGGTCAAGCGGCGCCAGCAATTCGCGCTCGGTCAGATCAACGAGATGAGGCGCATCGATAATTTCGCCCTCGGTATCCGCCAGGCGGGCGCGGCCCTTTGCTGTCCGGGGATTGCCGGCGAGCAGGTGAACGAGCCTCGCCGTCGCCGCGCGTGCTGCTTGCGCCTTTCCGGCTACGGCCGCCGCGGCTAGATCGGCTTTCAGCGCCTGGACCGCAGTCAACTGCATCATGCCGAAAATTTCGCGCGCGACCACAATCAGGAATGCCGCAGCGCCGATCGCCACGACTGCGACCGCGCCATAGCCAAGCCAGTCGGCGCGTGAGAAGAGATCGCGCACGAGCCGGTCGACCCAAAGCCCGACCGCAAGCGAGATCAGGATGCCGAAAGCGCCCGCGGCGATTTTGCCGAAAGAGAGCCTGCGCCGGGGCGGCCTTGCTTCCGGAGGATTGAGGGCCTCGATGGCCGCTGTCGTTTCGATGAATGGGTCATCGGCGTCGGGCGTCATGACGATCTTGTCGCTAAAGCTTCCTGGCGCGCGCCGAGGTGTCTGTTCCAGCTCACGGCTGGTGGCATCTTCCGTTCCGACGGGAAAGGCAGCGGGCCTGCGTCGACGGCCATTGGAATCGTCATTCATGCGAGTCGATCTCCGAGCAGGAACTGCATGGCCCTGTCGAGCCTGATATGCGGCACCGAAAGTTTCAACCCGCCACGGGTCTCTTCGAGGTGCGGCGGCCGGAAGCGGACGAAGTTCAATTCCGGTACCGCGGGCTCCGTGGCGGAAGCGGCAAGGGCGGATGCGGGGTGTCGATCGACGGCTTCAAAAAGAAGTTCAGGATCTTCCGGCAAGTCACCGGGAAATATGGCCGTTTTCCTTTCCCCGTCGAATGTTTCGCCATTGATCTTCTCGCCGGCGATCGGCGTTCCCACGATAACAGGCAAACGATGCCCGTCGTGATCTACCGTGGCCTCGCGGGTCGCTCTGACCGATGCGAGCGCCATTACCTCAAGTCCCGCGCCGCTCATTCCTATTCGCTCGGCCGCCCGGCTGACGAGGCGCGCGGTGATGCGCTCGAGCCGATCGTGGCTCTCATGATGCAGGTGATCGGCCTTTGTGGCGGCGATCAGCACGCGGTCTATCTTTCGGGTCACGAACGAAGTCAGCCAGGAATTCACGCCCGGCCGGAAACAGGCAAGCACGTCGGCGAGAGCCTGTTCCAGATCCTGCAGCGCCTCCGTGCCGCGATTGACCGCCTGGAGTGCGTCGACAAGCACGATCTGGCGGTCGAGACGAGCGAAGTGCTCGCGGAAGAACGGCTTCACGACATGAGTCTTATAGGCCTCGTAACGCCGCTCCATCATTGCCCGAAGCGAGCCCTTGGGTGCGTGTCCCGCAGGCAGGTCGGGGAGCGGTGAGAAGGTAAGCGCCGGCGATCCTTCGAGATCGCCGGGCATGAGGAACCGGCCCGGCGGCAGAGTCGAGAGGGATCGGTCGTCCTCCTTGCAGGCCTTCAAATAGGCAGTGAACGTTTCCGCGAGCCGGCGGGCACTGCCTTCGTCCGCAGGCGCCGAGGCGCCGAGCGCTGAGGCCAGTCCCAACCATTCGCGCGACAAATCGGCACGCATGCCGGTGCGTGCGCGTTTGACCGTCGCATCGCTGAATTGCCGGAAGTCCTGATTGAGCAGCGGCAGGTCGAGCAGCCATTCGCCCGGATAGTCGACAATGTCGATCGACAGCCGTCCGGGAGAAAACAGGCGGCTCCAGCCGCTGGCGCTCTCGTAGTCGAGCGTGATCCGCAGCTGCGATATGGCTCTGGTCGAATCCGGCCAGGTCCTGTCTCGCACCAGCGCGGCGATGTGGTCTTCATACTGGAAGCGCGGCACCGCGTCGTCGGGTTGCGGTTCGAGCCGGATCTTCGATACACGGCCAGAGCGGACCGGCTCGAAGACCGGCAACCGCCCCCCGTTCAACAGATTGTGGACGAGCGACGAAATGAACACCGTCTTGCCCGCGCGCGACAGACCGGTGACGCCAAGCCTGACCGACGGGTTCACAAGCCCGGCTGCACGGTCGGCGAGGTTGTCGATGGCGATACGTGCGTCGTCTTTGAAACTGGTGAGAATGGGCGCCAAGTTCTTTCGTTCCTCCGGGCAGTGAGTGAGCGCTGGGCTTATTTGCGGACATCCCAATCCAGCCCGGGCAGTCGTGTTGCGCCTCGTGCGATATAGGAAAGATTTCCATCAGCGCAACGACAGAAGCTGAAATGGCGCTTCCTTGCAGCACAGCGTAGGGCAGGGCTTATCCTTTGCCGACTTCCTCAGGCGCGGGAATAAGAAGGTTCGAAAGTGCCGCGGTCCATCCGGTTCCGGCACCCGGCTTCGCCGTGAAATCGATCACCGCCAATGCGGCCGGAGGATATCCGCCCGCGAGGGCAGCTTCGGCCCGTTCCTCACCCAGTACCCGGTGGAAGAGTTCCTCCATCATCGGGTTATGTCCGATCAGCATCAACGAGGACGATCGGCTCGCATTCGCCGCGACCAGGTCAGCGTAGACGCTTGCAGGGCCGGTATAGAGCGGGTCGAGGTATCGGATGTCGATATCTTCGCCAAGCGCGCGATAGAGCGGCTCGGCGGTCTGCCGGCAGCGGACGGCTGTCGAGCAAAGGATCAGGTCCGGCCGGAACCCGTGATCGGCCGCCGATTGTGCGGTGAGTTCGGCCTCCGCAAAGCCGACGTCGTCGAGAGCACGTTCGAAATCACGCTGACCCGGCAGCGCCCAGCCCGATCGGGCGTGGCGAAGAAGCAGAAGTCGGAAGGCCGGGACGACGCTTTCTTGCATGTACGCATCCGGTGTTGGAGATCCCAGGATGGAGGCGTCTGCTGCGTCGACGGCACAAAACACCTCGCGGAAGCCCCTTGTCCCGCCGGTTTGCGTAAAGATCAAGTCGTACCTCGCTGTTTTTTGATCAAGCGCGCTTATTGAACCGGCGCTCGGCGCATACGAGATGCGCCAATCCGAAATGCTGCCGTCGCCACCGCGTTGAGCGGCATGATGCCGGCGATCATCGCGGCGGGCGGTATTTCACCATTCAAGACTTTGCCTGTAATTTCGATGAAATATTAGCCGGTTAGCCTGCGAAACCGGCAGTGTTAAAATGCAGTTAAGCACTGATTACGAGGCTTGAATCAGAGCTTCCATAGGTCTATACACCGCCGCAATGAGATGTTCTTCAGGAGAATCGCGTTGAGTGAGAAGATCGATCTTAGTACCTACGTCCTTTCAGAGGACGAGGATTTTATGAATGCAAACCACCGGGCATACTTTCGTGCGAAGCTGAATGCCTGGAGAAACGACATCCTTCGGGAAGCCCGCGAGACACTGGACCACCTGGCGGAGGAGAGCGCCAATCATCCCGATCTCGCAGACCGCGCCTCATCCGAAACGGACCGGGCGATTGAGTTGCGGGCGCGGGACCGTCAGCGTAAGCTGATCGCCAAGATCGATGCCGCATTGCAGCGGCTCGATGAAGGTACCTACGGATATTGCGAGGAGACCGGAGAGCCCATTGGACTGAAGCGGCTTGACGCTCGGCCCATCGCAACCCTGTCGATCGAGGCGCAAGAGCGTCACGAGCGTCGCGAGAAGGTCTACCGGGACGAATAGCCCGGACATCATGTGATACTGAAACGGCGCGGATCGATCCGCGCCGTTTCCATTTATGTTATGCATTCTGGCCGACTATGCTTCGGCTCTCATCCCGCTCCAACTCATCGTGATCAGGATGCCGCCGTTACAGTTTGCGGCCAGCGGATATATCCGAGAGCATTCTTTCCATCTCTTCCTCGATCGTCGGCTCCTTGCGGCTGTCCTGCAGGGGCGATCCGAGAATCGGTTCCTGGCGACCGGCGGCAGCCGGCCGGATCTCCGGTCGGGGCTGAGCGGTGGGTGCCAGGCGCTGGAGATCGCCGCTTATTTCCGCATCGAGCATGCGCTCGAATTCCGCTGCCGCTTCGGGCTCTGCGCGCCGGGGTGGCAGCGGTAGGTCCGGCATGGCTTTGACCGGCTCAATCGCCGGCCTCACGGGTTCGACCGCGGCAAGCGGAACCGTGCGCTCGTTGCGAGTGGGTGGCTCCAGTGGAAGCGCTTGACCGCGAAGGGCGCCGAAATCAGCGTGCGACGGCTCGACGGCGACGGATAGGGGTGGAATCTGTGGCGCAGGTGAAGGCCTGGAAACTTGCAGCGGCGATGACGGACCCTGGACCGGGGCCTGTGGATCCGGGACCGAGCGGGTGGAAGGTTCGGCGCGCGCGGCAACGCGTGGCGACTCGTTCGTCTGCGCCGATTGCCGAACGGTCTCCACGGCAGCTTCCGCCGGGAGAGGCGTCCGCGTGGGAAGAGGGGAAGAAACGGATTGGGGCCGGGCTTCCGCGATCGGCGCAGGGGCGGCCTTTTCTTCCGGCTTCGATTGGAGATTCGCCGGGCCCGGGCTTTCTTGCTCGGGCGCGATGCGGCTTTCGATCACGATATCCGTCGGGCCGCCGATCATGATCAGGTGCTCGACGTCGTCGCGGCGGACGAGCACCAGGCGGCGGCGCGTATCAACGGCGGCGGCATCGAGCACCGCCAGCCGGGGCTGCCTGTTTTTGCCGCCACGAACGAAAGGAGAAGAAGGCTTGTTGCGAATCAGCCGAAGCACGGCCGCCAGGCACAGGAGACCGATCGCAACCGCTCCGGCGGCGATCATGAACCGGCTGGTATTGTCCCCCAGGATTGTTTCCATCATAGGCTGAACTCCTTACTGCCGCCTCGCATGGCAACATTTGACGGCTTTTTTCGGGCTTGAACAAGCTCCGGCCCGACATTCCCTGTGAATTGACCGCAGCGCTTCCGCCGAGACGCTTTTTGCTGTTATCTCTGATTGTTAAAGATGATTCCAGGTCGACGCGCGAAAGTGCGGAGGGCGGCTACGGGTCTTGCGACACGATGCCTTCGGACCGGGTACCGCATGGTTCCTTAATCGGAAACGGTTTAGGGATAAACTGTGCGGCAATTCAAAGTATTGCAGCTGCCCTCATACATCCACGGGGAGGTACGGCACTGCAAGCGTTCGGGATTGCGTTGCGCGACCCGGCAGCAGGTGAGGACCGATGACGAAATTGCGGCAGGCAGGTGACTACCAGATGCCGGTCGTTGACCGAGGCGTTCGTCCGGGAACCATTCTCAGGATCATCCTGCTGGCGATCGTCCTTACGGCGTCGGCAGCCGCATTCGTCGTCTTCAAGAACCAGCTCGAAAACGAGATCGTCCTCGGCATTCTCGGCGTTCTGGCCATGGTGGGCATATTCTTTCTGGTCTCGTCGGTCATAGGCTTCATCGAGGTGATGCCGCAATCGCGCCCGGACGAGCTGGCCCGCGCCTTCCTCGATGCCCACGAGGACGGGACGATCGTGACCGACCGCAAGGGGCGCATCATCTACGCCAACGCCGCTTACGGTGCTCTGACCGGTACCAAGAGTGCGGCAGGCATTCAGTCACTTGAAACGATCCTGTCGCGCAACAGGGAAGCGACCGAGGCGATCTACCGCCTGACCAACGGTCTGCACGAGGGCAAGCAGGGGCACGAGGAATTCCGCCTGCTAAAGCCTCTGGCGAATGGGAAGATGGCCGGTTCCGGCGCCCATTGGTACCGGCTGAAGGCGCGGGTACTGCCGCTCGAGGACGCCGGCAGCAATCCGCTCTATCTATGGCAGATCGCAGACATCACCGCAGAGCGCGACGAGCAGGAGCGTTTCTTCAAGGAATTGCAGAACGCGATCGACTATCTCGACCACGCGCCGGCGGGGTTCTTCTCTGCCGGGCGAAAGGGTGAGATCTTCTATATCAACGCGACCCTTGCAGATTGGCTCGGGATCGATCTGACCAAATTCCAGCCTGGCTCCGTCAGCATTGCCGAACTCGTCGCGGGCGAGGGGCTGGCGCTCGTACAATCGGTTCAGGCGGAGCCCGGTCTCAAGAAGACCAAGATCCTGGATCTCGATCTGCGGAAGGCCAATGGGCAGAGCCTGCCGGTGCGCCTGGTCCATCGCGTCTCTTCCACGCGGGATGGCGCCCCCGGTGAAAGCCGCACGATCGTAATGTCCCGGGAGGGCGATGATGGCGATCAGTCGGCATCGAATGCCGCCATGCGATTCACCCGCTTTTTCAACAATACGCCCATGGCGATCGCCTCTGTGGATGGAAACGGGCGCATTCTCAGAACCAATGCTCCTTTCATGAAGCTCTTCGCCGGCCTCGTTTCGCAGGACGAGGTCGAGCGCGGTGCCCTGATCGACGCGGTCGTGCACCATTCCGAAAGGGGGCGCCTGCAGGAATCGCTTGCTGCCGCGAAGGACCGGCAGAGCGATATTGCGCCGATCGATGCGCTTCATCCGAAGGATGAGGGGCGCCACTTCCGCTTCTATGTGAATGCGGTCATCGATCAGACGGATCAGGCGCCCGAGGAGGCGGCGATAATTTATGCGCTGGAGATCACCGAGCAGAAGGCGCTCGAGAACCAGATGGCGCAGACGCAGAAGATGAATGCCGTCGGAACCCTTGCCGGAGGCATTGCCCATGATTTCAACAACGTCCTGACCGCCATCCTGCTTTCCGCCGACCACCTGCTGCTATCGGCGCGACCGGCGGATGCCACTTTCGCCGATCTGATGGAGATCAAGCGCAACGCAAACCGGGCCGCCGTTCTCGTGCGGCAATTGCTCGCCTTCTCGCGCAAGCAGACCATGCGGCCGACGGTGCTCAATCTCACCGACGTCATCGGCGACCTCAGAATGCTCGTCGACCGCATGACCGGCACCAATGTCAAGGTGGAGGTGGACTACGGCCGCGATCTCTGGCCGGTGAGGACCGATCTCGGCCAGTTCGAACAGGTGCTCCTGAACCTGGCCGTGAATGCCCGCGATGCGATGCCCGCGGGTGGGATCATCACGCTTCGGACACGCAATCTGCCGGCGGGCGAAGTAGCCGCACTCGGGCGTCGGGAACTGCCCGAGGAAGACTTCGTGATGGTAGAAGTATCTGACGAGGGCACCGGCATCTCACCCGAGATCATGGACAAGATCTTCGAGCCCTTCTTCACCACCAAGGACGTCGGCAAGGGGACCGGGCTCGGATTGTCGATGGTCTACGGCATCGTGAAGCAGTCCGGCGGCTATATTTATCCCGAGTCGGAGATCGGCAGCGGAACCACGTTCCGCATCCTGCTGCCGCGGCATATCGATGTTCCGGAGACACAGGAGGAGCCGAGCTCCGACGGGGCGGCGGCGGAAACGGCCGCGCCTGCCAGGATCGAACCGGTTGCGGTGCCCATGCCTCGGGCAGAGCCTGCCGACCTCACCGGAGATTCCGCCGTCGTGCTGCTGGTCGAAGACGAGGAAGCGGTCCGGCGCGGGGGCAAGAGAATGCTGGAGACGCGCGGCTATACGGTGCACGAAGCTGGGTCGGGCGTCGAGGCGCTGGAGATCATGGAGGAGCTCGCCGGTGCCGTCGATATCGTCGTATCCGACGTGGTAATGCCGGAAATGGACGGGCCGACGCTGCTGCGCGAACTGCGCAAGAAGTATCCCGACCTGAAATTCATCTTCGTCTCCGGCTATGCCGAAGACGCCTTTGCCCGCAATCTGCCTGCCGATGCGAAGTTCGGTTTCCTGCCGAAGCCGTTCTCGCTGAAACAGCTTGCGGTCGCCGTGCGCGAGATGCTCGACAGCTGAAGCCGCCTTTCGCGCCGCCCACGCGCTGAACTGATGCGTGCGAGTGTCCCTCATCCGGCAGGCGGATGAGGTACGATTTCCGCCCCTTGCGTTACTTCATCGCAAGAGCGACAGCGATTTCGGCAGCGAGGCGTGCATTGTTTTCGACCAGCGCAATATTGGTTTCGAGGCTGCGACCGTCCGTCAAGCGGAAGAGGTTGTCGAGCAGGTACGGCGTGACAGCCTTGCCGGTAATTCCTTCGCTTGCCGCGTTGTCGATCGCGCGGGTGATATAGATCTCCATCTCCTCGCGCGGGATTTCGCTTTCTTCGGGCACCGGATTGGCGACAAGCATCCCCCCTTCGATTCCGAGCAGTTCGCGCGTTCGCTGGAAACTGGCGATCGCCGCCGGGCTGTTCAGCATCAGCGGGCTCTTGAGGCCGGATTCGCGCGACCAGAAGGCCGGGAAGTTCTCGCTGTCATAAGTTACGACCGGCACGCCGCGGCTTTCAAGAACCTCGAGCGTTTTGGGAATATCCAGGATGGCCTTGGCACCCGCGCAGACGACGATCACGCCGGTTCGCGCGAGTTCGTCGAGATCCGCCGATATGTCGAAGCTCTGCTCGGCGCCGCGGTGAACGCCGCCAATGCCGCCTGTGGCGAAAACCCTGATGCCGGCGCGGGCGGCGGCGATCATGGTTGCGGCAACTGTCGTGGCGCCTGTACGGCGTTCGGCAATGGCAAAGGCAAGATCGGCGCGTGAAAGCTTCATCGCGCCCTGCGTCGTCGACAGCGCCTCCAGCTCGGCGCCGTCGAGGCCGATATGCAGGACCCCGTGGATGACGGCAATGGTCGCCGGCACGGCGCCCTGTTCACGGATGATCGTCTCGACGCTGCGGGCCATGTCGAGATTGCCGGGATAGGGCATGCCATGCGTGATGATCGTCGATTCCAGGGCCACGATCGGCGCACCGCGTTGCTTGGCAGCCGCGACTTCGTCTGAATAGTCGATCGTCAGGGACGAGGAGGAGGGGTTGGTCATGATCTGTTCCTTCAGTGACGACCTCTTCGAGGCAAGCTCGCGAGAGGTCTGGTCGATTCCGGTGCCCGGGTCACATAATTGTCGGGGTCGATCCACCTCAACTCATGAACGTGACCGGCGCCCAATTCAGCCGCCAAATCTCATGACAGCATTTCCGCTCCCGGCACAAGTTGCAGCACCTGCTCCAGCCTCTCGGCCGACAAATCTTCGGATACGGCAAGGGGGGAATGCAGCGTTATCACCGCTGCTGCGATGCCGTGTCGCAAGCAGGCGCAAATGTCACCGCCTGCGAGGCGGGCGGAGAGAAAACCCGAGGCGAGCGCGTCGCCGGCGCCGGTAACGTCGGCAAGTGCCGGGAGAGCCGGCGGGCGGCCGAGACAGGCGCCCTCGCGATCAAAGGCGACCGCGGCCCGGCTTCCGCGTGTCACAACGCCGCCGGAGAGGCCGGCGGAGCGCAGCAGCAAGGGCCATTCCTCGGCGGTTGCGGGCTCGGCACCGGTTAGCGCTCGTGCTTCGGCCTCATTCATGAACAGGAAATCGAGCCCAGCCAGGCATTCGCGGTAACGGACCACCTTTGCCGGAGATACCGCGATTCCCGCGCGCAACCGCTTATCCGTCCCGGCTGAACCGAGGAGAGACGCCAATGTCTCCGGCGGCAGATTGGCGTCCATCAGCACGAGCTCGCTCGCAGTCGCGATCTCTCGCGTTGCCCGCTGCTGCAGCCGGCGCGGCGTAAACAGAGCATAGAGATCCATGTCCGCGAGCGCGATGACGAGATTGCCGTCATTCTCGAGAATAGCCGTATAACTCGGCGTCTTCCGATCCAGGAAAATGAAGGGGCGGTCGATTACACCCGCAGCTTCCGCCGCGGCTGCCACGATGTCGCCGGCGGCATCGCCGCCACGCGGGCCGATCATGGTCACGCAATGGCCGAGACGCGAGAGATTTCTGGCGGCATTGAAGCCGCCGCCGCCGGCTTCCTCGAACCACGTGCCCGGATTGCTCGCGCCCGGTGCCGTTGAACCGCTGATCCGGCCGCGACGATCGATGTGTGCGCCGCCGAAAACAGCTATATTCCGCGGCGTCATCTGTACTGGCATCTGGTCCTCGAACACGTGCGTAGCAAAGTGCGACGTTGCTCTCTTTCGCGGCATTCCGATCCAACGGTCAAGTCCATGTTTTATGGCTTTGGCCGGATTTGATCCATGGTGAATCGCGAGACGAATCGGGGCGGAGTATAAAAGCCCCCGTGCGTTCACGCTCAACCGGCGAATGCAGTGGATGAGACAGGGTGAACAAGAACCGAACGAAATGAAAGGAACCGAACGTTTTCAATGATTTGATCTGCCATTGCCAGAATGGAACAAAACATGTACAAAAACGTCTGCGGCGGCTTCATTGCCTCGATAGCTCCAATAACCTAAAGGTGGACCAATGGCACAAAATTCTTTGCGGCTCGTAGAGGACAAATCGGTGGACAAAAGCAAGGCACTTGAAGCGGCTCTTTCTCAGATCGAACGTGCGTTCGGTAAGGGATCGATCATGAAGCTCGGAGCAAAAGACAGTGTGGTCGAGATCGAAACCGTATCCACCGGTTCGCTCGGCCTCGATATTGCGCTCGGCATAGGCGGCCTGCCGAAGGGCCGTATCGTCGAAATCTACGGTCCGGAAAGCTCGGGCAAGACCACGCTGGCGCTTCAGACCATTGCCGAGGCACAAAAGAAGGGCGGCATCTGCGGCTTCGTCGATGCCGAGCATGCCCTCGACCCGATCTATGCGCGCAAACTCGGCGTCGATCTCGAGAATCTCCTGATTTCACAGCCTGATACCGGCGAGCAGGCGCTGGAGATCACCGATACGCTGGTCCGCTCCGGCGCGATCGATGTTCTTGTCGTCGACTCGGTTGCGGCACTCGTGCCGCGTGCGGAAATCGAGGGCGAGATGGGCGACAGTCTGCCGGGCATGCAGGCGCGTCTCATGAGCCAGGCGCTGCGCAAGCTGACGGCCTCGATCTCCAAGTCAAACTGCATGGTTATCTTCATCAACCAGATCCGCATGAAGATCGGCGTAATGTTCGGCTCGCCTGAAACGACCACGGGCGGCAATGCGCTCAAATTCTACGCTTCGGTGCGCCTCGATATCCGGCGCATCGGCTCGGTCAAGGAGCGCGAGGAAGTCGTCGGCAACCAGACCCGCGTCAAGGTCGTCAAGAACAAGATGGCACCCCCCTTCAAGCAGGTGGAGTTCGACATCATGTACGGCGAAGGCGTTTCGAAGACGGGCGAATTGATCGATCTCGGCGTCAAGGCGGGCATCGTCGAAAAATCGGGGGCCTGGTTCTCCTATAACAGCCAGCGGCTTGGCCAGGGACGGGAAAATGCCAAGCTCTTCCTGCGGGACAATCCCGAACTGTTGCGCGAAATCGAGACCGCTCTGCGGCAGAATGCGGGTCTCATTGCCGACCGGTTCCTGGAAAATGGCGGACCGGAGAGCGAAGGCGACGAAGCCGCCGATATGTAATAGAGGGCATCCTCTCGCTGAAGCATCCAGAACCGGCCGTCGTCACGGCCGGTTTTTTGATGGCCGCTGGACAGCATGATATGCGGACGATAAAAGCCTGTGGTTCTGGCGGCTGCGGCCGCGGGAGGATGCGGCTACAGCGACAGGTCGCGGGCTTGAGACTGAGGCGGGCAACGGCAAGGTTGGCTCGCCGGAGTGGTACACAGATAGGACGCAAGATGAGCGGCGTGAATGAAATCCGGTCGATGTTCCTCGACTATTTCCGCAAGAACGGTCACGAGGTCGTACCGTCCAGCCCCCTCGTGCCGCGCAACGACCCGACATTGATGTTCACCAATGCGGGTATGGTGCAGTTCAAGAACGTGTTCACCGGGCTCGAGCAGCGCCCTTATTCGACCGCGGCAACGGCGCAGAAATGCGTGCGCGCCGGCGGCAAGCATAACGATCTCGATAATGTCGGCTACACCGCCCGGCACCATACCTTCTTCGAGATGCTCGGAAACTTCTCCTTCGGCGACTATTTCAAGGAGCGGGCCATCGAGCTTGCCTGGAACCTGATCACCAAGGAATACGGTCTCGATGCCAAGCGTCTTCTCGTCACGGTGTACCACACCGACGACGAAGCCTTCGGCCTGTGGAAAAAGATCGCCGGCTTGAGCGACGATCGCATCATCCGCATTGCGACGAGCGACAACTTCTGGGCCATGGGCGACACCGGTCCATGCGGGCCGTGCTCGGAAATATTCTACGACCACGGCGACCATATCTGGGGCGGCCCTCCCGGCTCGGCGGACGAAGACGGCGATCGCTTCATCGAGATCTGGAATCTCGTCTTCATGCAATACGAGCAGATCACGAAAGAAGAGCGCGTAGACCTGCCACGCCCCTCGATCGACACGGGCATGGGGCTGGAGCGCGTCGCCGCCGTGCTTCAGGGACAACACGACAATTATGACATCGACCTTTTCCGGGCGTTGATTGCGGCGTCCGAGGAAGCAACAGGTGTCAAGGCCGAAGGCGACCGTCGCGCGAGCCATCGCGTGATCGCCGACCACCTGCGTTCCTCCGCCTTTTTGATCGCCGACGGGGTTCTGCCGTCGAACGAAGGCCGGGGGTACGTGCTGCGCCGGATCATGCGACGCGCCATGCGCCACGCTCAATTGCTCGGCGCGCAGGATCCGCTGATGTGGAAGCTCCTGCCGGCACTGGTAGGCCAGATGGGCCGCGCCTATCCGGAACTCGTCCGTGCCGAAGCGCTGATCTCCGAAACGTTGAAGCTGGAGGAAACCCGATTCCGCAAGACCCTGGAGCGCGGTCTCAACCTTCTGGAGGAAGCTTCGGCCGATCTTTCCGAAGGCGATCAGTTCAACGGCGAGACTGCCTTCAAGCTCTACGACACCTACGGCTTCCCGCTCGACCTCACGCAGGATGCTTTGCGCGCCAAAGGCATCGGCGTAGATACGGACGCATTCACGGCCGCCATGCAACGGCAGAAGGCCGAAGCCCGTGCCAACTGGACCGGCTCCGGCGATGCCGCGACCGAGACCATCTGGTTCGAGCTCAGGGACAAGCACGGTGCAACCGACTTCCTCGGCTATGACACCGAGTCGGCGGAAGGCGTCATTCAGGCGATCGTCCGGGACGGCACCGTGGTTGAATCCGCCTCAAAGGGCGAGACGGTACAGCTGGTCTTGAATCAGACGCCTTTCTACGGCGAGTCGGGCGGTCAGGTGGGCGACACCGGCGTCGTGACCACCGAATCCGGCAAGCTTACCGTCACCGACACGCAGAAGCGTGGCGAAGGGCTCTTCGTCCATTATTGCGTCGTAGAGGAAGGCAGCGTGAAGACCGGCGAAGCGGCTGCCTTGGCGGTCGACCATGCGCGCCGTACGCGTTTGCGCGCCAACCATTCCGCGACGCACTTGCTGCACGAGGCGCTGCGTGAGGTGCTCGGCACCCATGTTTCCCAAAAGGGTTCGCTCGTTGCGCCTGAGCGCCTTCGCTTCGACGTCTCACATCCGAAGCCCATGACATCGGAGGAGTTGAAGGTCGTCGAGGAGATGGCCAACGAAATCATCGTCCAGAACACGCCGGTCGTCACACGGCTGATGAGCGTCGACGATGCGATCGCCGAGGGTGCCATGGCGCTCTTCGGCGAAAAATACGGCGACGAGGTGCGGGTCGTCTCCATGGGGCAGGGCCTGCACGGCTCCAAAGCGGGTAAGGCATATTCGGTGGAGCTATGTGGCGGCACGCATGTGTCCGCCACCGGCGACATCGGCCTCGTCCGCATCGTCTCTGAGAGCGCGGTCGGATCCGGTGTCCGCCGGGTGGAAGCGCTGACCGGGGAGGCGGCGCGTGCCTATCTCGGCGAGCAGGATGAGCGGGTGAAGGCACTCGCCGCGGCACTCAAGGTTCAGCCCTCGGACGTTCTCGGGCGGGTCGAGTCGCTTCTGGACGAAAGGCGAAAGCTGGAGCGGGAACTTACCGAGGCGAAGAAGAAGCTTGCGCTCGCCGGTGACGGTCAGAACGGTTCCGGCGAGGCTGCCCGTGAGATCGGCGGTGTCCGGTTCCTCGGAAGGGTGGTCTCCGGCGTCGAGCCGAAGGATCTGAAGAGCCTTGCGGATGACGGCAAGAAGACGCTCGGGTCGGGCGTGGTTGCCTTTGTCGGCGTCAGCGGCGACGGCAAGGCAAGCGCAGTCGTGGCCGTGACTGACGATCTCACGTCGAAAGTAAGCGCTGTCGATCTGGTACGCGTCGCTTCCGCTGCACTCGGCGGAAAGGGAGGTGGCGGGCGCCCGGACATGGCGCAGGCGGGCGGTCCGGACGGCGGACGCGCAGCCGAGGCGATCGAGGCGGTTGCCGTCGCGCTCGCCGGCTGAAGCGCCGCAGCACGAGAATGAGGCAGACGGTAAGCGCCGCGGTCAGCACCGCCGCCCAATTGACTGTTCCGGCTGCCTGAGCGAGGGCCACGGCTTTGTCGACGATCGGGCCGGGCTCCGCGCCGGCAAGCGTCAGGCCGAAGAGGTCGCGAAGCTGGCTTGCAAAAATGATGACCGCGATCCCTGCTGTGAAGCCGACCGTGACAGGATAGGGGATGAACTTGATGTATTGCCCGAGCCTGAGGTAACCGGCGGCGATCAGCATGAACCCGGACATGAGGGTTGCGAGCAGCAGGCCGTCGACGCCATGCCGCGCAACCGTGGCGGCGACGAGCACGATGAAGGCGCCGGCCGGACCGCCGATCTGGACGCGGCTGCCGCCTAGCAGCGAAACGACGAAGCCGCCGACGATCGCGGTATAAAGTCCGCGATCGGGCGTAACGCCCGAGGCGATGGCGATCGCCATGGAGAGCGGCAGTGCCACGATTGCAACCGTCAGACCGGCGAGCGCGTCCGTTTTCAGACGGGCGGGACCATATCCTTCCTCGAGAATGCTGACCGTCTTGGGCATGAGGGAATCGGGCATGGTCCGGATCGGCCACGTTGGCGGGATCGTACGTGCCGGGCATGCTCAGCCTATCTGAGTCGCCATGCCGCACAAGCGCGCCGGCGGGTTGTGTCAGGTCAGCGGGATTTGCCAGATCGATCCGTGGCTTGAACACGGTTGGGGAAAGCGCGCGAGGGCGATATGATGTTCGGAGCATCGGCGTCGTATAGTGGCCCAGGCCAAAAAGAAACCCGGCGCAAGGCCGGGTTTCCGAATATCGGCGATGAAGCAGGCGTCAGGCCGCCATGGCCTTCCGGAGGTTCTCGTCGATCTTGTCGAGGAAGCCGGTGGTCGACAGCCAGGGTTGGTCGGGACCGATGAGCAGCGCCAGATCCTTGGTCATGAAGCCCGATTCGACCGTATCGACGCAGACGCGCTCCAGCGTCTCCGAGAACTTCGCAAGTTCGGTGTTGCCGTCGAGCTTGGCACGGTGCGCGAGGCCGCGGGTCCAGGCGAAGATCGAGGCGATCGAGTTGGTCGAGGTTTCCTCGCCCTTCTGATGCTGCCGGTAGTGGCGGGTGACCGTGCCGTGCGCAGCTTCCGCCTCGACCGTCTTGCCGTCCGGCGTCATCAGAACGGAAGTCATCAGGCCGAGAGAGCCGAAGCCCTGCGCAACGATATCGGACTGGACGTCGCCGTCATAGTTTTTGCAGGCCCAGACATAGCCACCGGACCATTTCAGCGCCGAGGCGACCATGTCGTCGATCAGACGATGTTCGTACCAGAGCTTCTCGGCCTTGAACTGGTCGGCGAACTCCTCCTCGAACACCTTCTGGAAAATGTCCTTGAAGCGGCCGTCATAGGCTTTGAGAATGGTGTTCTTGGTCGAGAGATAAACGGGGACCTTGCGCTGCAGGCCGTAATTGAACGAGGCGCGCGCAAATTCGGTGATCGACTCATCGAGATTGTACATGGCGAGTGCCACACCGGCGCCCGGCGCGTCGTAAACGTCATGCTCGATCGTCTGGCCGTCTTCGCCGACGAATTTGATTGAAAGCTTGCCCTTTCCCGGAAACTTGAAATCGGTCGCGCGATACTGGTCGCCAAAGGCGTGGCGGCCGACGATGATCGGCTTTGTCCAGCCGGGCACGAGGCGAGGCACGTTCTTGCAGATGATCGGCTCGCGGAAAATGACGCCGCCGAGGATGTTGCGGATCGTGCCGTTGGGCGACTTCCACATCTTCTTCAGCTTGAACTCCTCGACGCGGCCTTCGTCCGGCGTGATCGTTGCGCATTTGACGCCGACGCCGTGCTTCTTGATCGCGTTCGCGGCGTCGATCGTCACCTGATCGTCGGTTGCGTCGCGGTTCTCGACGCCGAGGTCATAATATTCGAGATCGAGGTCGAGATAGGGATGGATCAGCTTGTCCTTGATGAACTGCCATATGATGCGGGTCATCTCGTCGCCGTCGAGTTCGACGACCGGATTGGCGACCTTGATCTTTGCCATTGATATGCCTCGTAGCTTTGCGGGACATCGGCGCGATGCCCCCCGTGGGAGAAATCCAGAGCCCTATAGCACTGTGAGCCGGCAAGGCAAAGCATGCTCGGCCGAAACTTTGGACCAAGGCGCGGCCCTTGGATTTCGTGCCGCTGCACGCTCCGCTCAGACCGGCGCCCGCTTGCCTCGCAGCTTTGAAAAGGACGCCGGAACGGCTATTCAGGATTGAACGGCGGCGTGCTCGGGTTGTCTTACCCATGCCGCTATCCTACGAACGCGGGACACCGTGAAGCGCAAATCGGCGGAGGCGCAATGACGTTCAGGCTTGGCTTGCGGGACTGGCTGCTGGCCAACGACCCGGCCTTATCCCGGCTGAGGCAGGCGTCGCGCATTACCGCGACGGTGGTGTTCTCAACCGCGCTGCTCGTTCTTTTCCATTTCATCGTCACATCGCTTCCGCCGGCTGCCTATGGGCTTGCGATAACGCTGTCGATCGAAGGCGGTCTGGCAGTTCGCGACAGGACCGCATCGGAACAATTGGTCACACGCATTCTTGCGGTCGTCACCGCGGTCGCAATGGTCACGCTCGCTTCGGCCCTGGAAGACCACCGGCACATTTCAGACTTTGTTTTTCTCGTCATCATCTTCGTGGCCGTCTATGGCCGCGCCTTCGGTCAACGCTGGTTCGCCGTCGGCATGTTCGCTTTCATGTCCTATTTCACAGGAGCCTATCTGCGGCCGTCTCTCGACCAGTTGCCGGCGCTCGTTCTCGGCGCCGGAATTTCGGCTGCCGTCGCGCATCTGGTGCGGACGGTCCTGCTCCCGGACGACCGGTACCGTGACCTCTTGCGGGCGATCGCGAGCGTCCAGCAGAGGGTGGATGATATTCTCCTCGGGATCGTGGCCGCCGCGCGGAAATCGAGGATTGCCGATCGCCGCAGGCTGCACGCGCTCGAGGAGCGGCTGAAGGAATCCGTGCTGATGGCGGAGAGCTTTATCCCCATGGACAGCAGCCGCCCGGCACCGGAGCCTGGCGCCGCATCTGCGGACCTCGCCATAGTGCTCTTCGACATTCACCTCGCCGCGGAGAGCGTGATCGTACTCAGCCTTCAGGCCATGCCGCCTGCGGCCCTCGTCGAGGCGGTGATGGCGCGCGATGCGAAGACCATCGAAGAACGGATGCTGTCCCTTGACGGAGAGAACGTCAAACAGGTCGAGTCGGCCAAAGCTTTGCTCTGGCTTCATTCGGTCCGCGAACGACTGCATTCGAGCCTGGCCGGCATCAGGGAGGAGGACCTCGAGGAACTGCCTTCGGCTCAACCACCAAAGCTGTCAGCCACTCGCCTTTCCATCGCGAACCCGGCTTTACGCAATGCAATCCAGATCACGCTTGCCTCGGGGATCGCGATGGTGTTTGGCCTGATGCTTTCGCGCGAGCGCTGGTTCTGGGCAGTCCTCGCCGCCTTCCTCGTCTTCACCAATACGCGCTCGCGCGGAGACACCGTAGTCAAGGCCCTGCAGCGGTCGGCCGGCACGCTTGCGGGCATCATCGTCGGACTTGCTGCGGCAAGCGCCATCGGCGGGAACATCTATGTCGTCCTGCCATTGGGTGCCGCCTGCATTTTCCTGGCATTTTATTTTCTCCCGGTTTCCTACGCGACCATGACCTTCTTCGTCTCGGTCGTACTATCTCTCGCCTACAGCCTCCTGGGCGTTTTGACGCCGCAACTTCTGGAGTTGCGCCTTGAGGAAACGCTGATCGGCTCCGTGGCCGGTGCTGCTGTGGCTTTCGTGGTGTTCCCGACGAGTACCCGCACGACGCTCGATGCCGCAATCAGGAATTGGTGCGACAGGCTGGTCGACCTGCTCGAGGAGGCAAAGAAGGGAACGACCGGCCTGAATTTGGTCAGCCGGTCGCAGGCGCTCGATCGTGCCTACAGGGATCTCACCGCGGCCGCCAAGCCGCTCGGCGTTTCCTGGCAGCTCGTCACCCGACCGGGGCACGTGCGCCAGACGCTGGCCGTGTTCATGGGATGCACCTATTGGGCGCGAATCGTCGCGCGGAAGATGTCGCAGACAATGAAAGACCCCGCGGCCTTCACGGCTCGGATAGAAGAAAATCTAAAGCTCGCCGGCAAGGTGCGCGAAAACGCAGCTGGCTATTTCTACCAGTCCCACAGCGTCGCCGGTCCGATAGAACGTCACCTGCCAGTGTCGCGCGACGATGCCGGCCTTGGGCTGGAGATGGTCGCCGTTTCGCTCGGGCGCCTCCATTTTCCGCCGCCGCCCGTCGGCGAGGAGCGCGGTCTTTAAATTCGTGTTCATATATGCGAGGGAAGCGCCGAACAGAAGGCAAGGCAGAAATGGCAGGCACCAACAGCGAGCGCGAACTTTTGACGGAAGGCCCGGCGATCATTCTCGCCTTTCCGCAGCTTGGCGAAAATATTGGAATGGTGGCGCGCGCCATGGCGAATTTCGGCCTGTCCGAGCTGCGCCTCGTGAGCCCGCGCGACGGCTGGCCGAGTGAAAAGGCACGTTCCGCTGCCAGCCGCGCCGATCATGTGATCGACGGTGCCAAGCTTTACGAAACGCTAGAAGAGGCGCTCGCCGATCTCAATTTCGTCTATGCGACTACGGCACGCGACCGCGACGGCTTCAAGCCCGTGCGTTCGCCGATCGTCGCCGCGCGGGAACTGCGCCAGAGGTTCAGCGTCGGTCAGAAGGTCGGGATCATTTTCGGCCGGGAGCGTACCGGTCTGACCAATGCCGAAGTCGCGCTCGCCGACGAGATCGTGACTTTCCCGGTCAACCCTGCCTTTGCTTCGCTGAACCTTGCCCAGGCCGTGCTGCTGATGTCCTATGAGTGGCTCAAGACCGGAATGGCCTCTGAAGACGAGACGTTTTTCCAGCCAAGCGAGCAGCGGCCGGCGACCAAGGAACAGTTGCACGGGCTCTGCGAGCATCTGGAGGAGGCGCTCGACGCGCGCAACTATTTCCGTTCCGCCGATAAAAAGCCGAAATTGGTCGAGAACCTGCGCGCGGTTCTGACCAGACCATCTTTTACCGAGTCGGAAATCCAGGTGCTGCGCGGCGTCATCTCGTCGCTCGACCGTTTCACACGCGAAAGTCCGCGTGGCTCCGCCGCACCGCCCGGATACAGCAGGAAAGAACATAGCGGCGGTGACAAAGACTGAGCTGAAGCCCATCCTCGTCTTTGACAGCGGGATCGGTGGCCTGACTGTGCTGCGCGAGGCGCGCGTTCTGATGCCGGAGCGCCACTTTATCTATGTCGCCGACGATGCCGGGTTTCCCTATGGCGGCTGGGAGGAGGGCGCCTTGAAGGAGCGCGTGATCGCGCTTTTCGGTCGGTTGCTCGCCGAGCACGATCCGGAAATCTGCATCATCGCGTGCAATACGGCATTCACCCTCGTCGGGGCGGACCTGCGCATCGTCTATCCGCAAATGACCTTCGTCGGCACGGTGCCGGCTATCAAGCCTGCGGCCGAGCGTACGCGTTCGGGCCTCGTTTCGGTGCTCGCGACACCGGGCACAGTGAAGCGTGCCTACACACGCGATCTCATCCAGTCCTTCGCTTCGCAATGCCATGTCAGGCTGGTCGGGTCGGAGAACCTTGCACGCATGGCTGAGGCCTATATCCGGGGTGAAGCATTGACCGATGATGCGGTTCGCGCCGAGATCGCGCCTTGCTTTGTCGAGGTGGATGGAAAGAGAACCGATATCGTTGTGCTCGCCTGCACGCACTATCCTTTCGTGGCCAATGTTTTCCGTCGACTCGCGCCCTGGCCGGTCGACTGGCTGGATCCGGCCGAGGCGATTGCGAGGCGAGCGCGCTCGCTGGTGCCGCTTCCGAACGGATTCGAGCCATTGAATGGCGAGGATCCGGCGATCTTCACGTCCGGCAAGCCCGATTTCGCCACGCGCCGGCTGATGCAGGGTTTTGGCCTGAAAGTCGCAGCCGTTGGTTCTCTCGGCTAAGCGCAGCAACCGATTATTCCCTGTGGGTTTTCATAATCGGCGGCTCGCGAGGATAGGATCCGTGCTAGGTATTGCCCGGTTTAGTGGCCCATCGGTGGTCGCGAATCAATCTGCTTGAAGAGGTAAGGATGAAAGTCGGCATCGACATGGGAACGACGTCCGAAGGGACTTCGGCCTCGCTCGATATCGAAGAGCTTCTGGCGACGCGTCTTCTGGTCCAGGGCAATTCCGGCTCCGGAAAGTCGCATCTGCTGCGCCGTCTGCTCGAGCAATCCGCGCCTTGGGTGCAGCAGTGCATCATCGATCCGGAAGGCGATTTCGTGACATTGGCCGACAAGTTCGGCCATGTCGTGATCGAGGGGGAGCGCACGGATACCGAGCTTATCGGCATTGCGACGCGTATTCGTCAGCACCGCGTTTCCTGCGTGCTGTCACTCGAAGGGTTGGACGTCGAGCAGCAGATGCGCAGCGCCGGCGTGTTCCTGAACGCAATGTTCGATGCAGATCGGGAATATTGGTATCCCGTTCTGGTGGTGGTCGACGAGGCGCAGATGTTCGCGCCCTCGGTAGGCGGGGACGTTTCGGAGGAAATACGCAAGGTTTCCCTCGGCGCCATGACCAATCTCATGTGCCGCGGCCGCAAGCGCGGGCTTGCCGGCGTTATCGCAACGCAGCGCCTGGCCAAGCTCGCCAAGAATGTTGCGGCGGAAGCGTCGAACTTCCTGATGGGGCGCACCTTTCTCGACATCGACATGCTGCGCGCCGCGGACCTGCTCGGCATGGATCGTCGCACGGCCGAGATGTTTCGAGACCTGAAGCGCGGCTCTTTCGTGGCGCTCGGTCCCGCGCTGTCCCGTCGCCCTTTGAGGGTGACGATCGGTTCGGTCGAGACCTCGGCGCGCTCCATGAGCCCGAAATTGATGCCGCTTCCGGAAGCACCGCAGGACGTGGCAGACCTGATCTTCACGCCCGATCCGGAGGAATTTACCCGTCCGGCCATCCGCCGCGCAGCGCCGCAACCGCGGCCCGCGAGCGACATACTCGCCGAATTGTCGCGTCCCAGGCCGGAGGCTGCAGCGCCGGCAGAGGTCAAGCCGGCGCAGCCGGAAATCTCAGCAGCGGAGCGGGACGCTCTGATCAACGGCCTCTTCGCCGAGATCGTCGCAAATCCCGAGGCCGCCTTCAGGCCTGATGCGGAACTCTTTCAGGATTTTCTCGTTCGTTGCCGCATTCGCCGCGTTCCCGGACCCGCGCTCTCCTTGAGCGCGTTTCGTCGCAAAATGGCGGTCGCCCGGTCAGGCGTCGACGCCGAAACGGCGGCGAGCGAAGCCTGGGCCTTGGCCCTTGGGCTGGCCGACCGGGTGACGGAAGACCTGCAGGCGGTTTTCCTGATGCTGGCCCATGCGGCGCTGCGCGGGCTGCCGTGCCCATCGGATGCGATGATCGCGCGTGCCTACGGAACGCATTCGGCACGCCGCGCCAGGCGCTTGCTCGGCTATTTCGAAGAGCAGGCTTTGATCGTCGTGCATGCGGATTTCTCCGGCAGGCGCATCGTCGCTTTCCCGGATCTCGGCCGGGAGACGGCGCCGGGCGACGCCAGCGCGCTCGACGTTGGGAACTCGACATGCGCGGCTGCCGAATGAAGCGGCGTTCCGAAATACGGCTGAATTCGCCATTGTTCCTGTCATATTCCGTTGACAATTCGGAGCCCAGTGCTTAAAGACCCGCTCAACGCCGGGCAGCAATGTCCGGTGTTTCATTTGACATGTCCCGTGGCTTCTCCGGCAGCGTGATCGTGAGAGGCCTGTCAGAATCCCAAAATGGGTTCAGAGGAGGGCGTGTTTCCTTGACCCGGTTTGGTAACAAGCCGGCATAACACTTTGAAGGGAAATGCGATGAGCAAGCGCGAATCGTCCAAGTATAAAATTGACCGCCGCATGGGCGAAAACATCTGGGGCCGTCCGAAGTCCCCGGTCAACCGCCGTGAATATGGCCCCGGTCAACACGGCCAGCGCCGCAAGTCCAAGCTTTCCGACTTCGGCGTGCAGCTGCGCGCCAAGCAGAAGCTGAAGGGCTACTACGGCGATATCCGTGAAAAGCAGTTTCGTGCGATCTTCGCCGAAGCATCTCGCCGCAAGGGCGACACCCCGGAAAACCTGGTCGGCCTGCTCGAGTCTCGCCTCGACGCGATCGTTTACCGCGCCAAGTTCGTTCCGACCGTTTTCGCCGCGCGCCAGTTCGTCAATCACGGCCACGTCAAGGTCAACGGCGTTCGCGTCAACATCGGTTCTTATCGTTGCAAGCCGGGCGACGTCATCGAAGTTAAGGAATCGTCCAAGCAGCTCGTTACGGTTCTCGAAGCCGTGCAGCTGGCCGAGCGCGACGTTCCTGACTATATCGAAGCCGATCACAACAAGATGGTCGCGACCTTCGTTCGCGTTCCCGCTCTCGCTGACGTGCCGTACCCCGTCATCATGGAACCGCACCTGGTCGTCGAATTCTATTCGCGTTAATCAGGCCGCGCCTGACGAGTTTAAAACCGCCCGGAAACGGGCGGTTTTTTTGTAGGAAGATGTTGGACGACGCTTCCGAAGTGAGAAAGTGCATCATGCGCGATCTAGAACAGCAAAAAGGCCTTCAGTCGATCATCGACGACATCTATCGGGAACTGACGCCGCGCCTCGGCGAAGGCAGGGTCGCGGACTATATTCCTCAGCTTGCACGAGTCGATGCGCGCCACTTCGGCATGGCAGTCGTCACGACCGGCGGGGAGCTTTATCGTGCCGGCGACGCTGAGGTGCCGTTCTCCATCCAAAGCATCTCCAAGGTGTTCACGCTCACGCTGGCGCTGGGCAAGCACGGCGAGAACATCTGGAGCCGGGTGGGTCGCGAGCCATCGGGCTCGGCCTTCAATTCGATTGTCCAGCTCGAGCATGAGGGTGGCAAGCCGCGCAACCCGTTCATTAATGCCGGTGCCATCAGGATAAGCGACCTCATTCTTGCCGGCCATACCCCGAAAGAATTGATCGGCGAGATCGTGCGGTTCGTTCGTTATCTTGCGGACGACGAGAATATCGTAATCGACCATGAGGTCGCGCGTTCGGAAGCCGCAACCGGATATCGCAATATAGCGCTAGCGAATTTCATGCGGTCATTTGGCTGCCTTGATCATCCGGTCGAACATGTGCTCGGCGTCTATTTTCATCACTGCGCACTCGCCATGACCTGCAGCCAGCTTGCCAGATCGGGGCTGTTTCTTGCCGCCGGCGGAACCAATCCACTGACCGGCCATTCGGTCGTTTCGCGCCAGCGCGCGCGACGCATCAATGCGCTTATGCTTACCTGCGGCCATTATGACGGCTCCGGCGACTTCGCCTACCGGGTCGGTTTGCCCGGCAAGAGCGGCGTCGGCGGCGGCATCATGGCGGTGGCGCCGGGCAAGGCATCCATTGCCGTCTGGTCGCCGGGCCTCAACGACTATGGCAATTCGCTCCTGGGATCGCTGGCGCTGGAGATGCTGGCTGCGCGGACTGGCTGGTCGGTGTTCGGACCGTAAGTGCGGTTGATCGGCGGCCTCAGCGGTCGTTGGCCGCCCACGGTCTGTTTTTCCTTGATCTTCGCTACCGTACGGGGCAAGTGCTGGTAACGACTACAGCAGGGCGCGTCACCGTCGCCAGCAGAACCCGAGACTGCCGCCATGGAACTCGCACAATCATCCTTGAACGAAACGACGGAGATCTCCGCCGGCGAAGAGGCCGTCTTCGACGCCGGTGCCCATCCGCTTTTCTCCCGCATGCCGTCCTCCGTCTCCTTCAACAAGCTGCGCAAGCGCCTGCTCAGGCAGGTGCGTCAGGCACTTGACGACTTCGGCATGCTCAAGGGCTCCAAGCGATGGCTCGTCGGCGTGTCGGGCGGCAAGGACAGCTATAGCCTTCTTGCACTCCTGATGGATCTGAAGTGGCGTGGTCTGCTTCCCGTCGAGCTTGTGGCCTGCAATCTGGACCAGGGACAGCCGAATTTTCCGAAGCATGTGTTGCCCGACTATCTTCAGTCGATAGGGGTCAGGCATCGCATCGAATACCGCGACACCTATTCGATCGTAAAGGAGAAGGTGCCGGCGGGTGCCACCTATTGTTCGCTCTGTTCGCGGCTTCGGCGGGGCAATCTTTACCGCATTGCCCGGGAGGAGGGTTGTGACGCTTTGGTGCTTGGCCATCACCGCGAGGACATCCTCGAAACGTTCTTCATGAACTTTTTCCATGGCGGGCGCCTCGCGTCGATGCCGGCGAAGCTTTTGAACGACGAGGGCGACCTGATGGTTCTTCGGCCGCTTGCCTATGCGGCGGAAGACGATATCGCGAAATTCGCCGCTGCCATGGAGTTTCCGATCATCCCCTGTGATCTTTGCGGTTCGCAGGACGGGCTCGAGCGCAACGCGATGAAGGCGATGCTTTCCGATATCGAGCGGCGCATGCCGGGCCGCAAGGATACGATGCTTCGCGCGCTCGGACATGTGAATGCCTCGCATCTGCTCGACCCGAAACTTTTCGATTTCCAGTCCCTCTCTCCGGAGCCTTAAGAATGAGCCATTCCGTCGACATCGCCGCACTTGCCAACCTACTGCAAGAGGCGGCGGTAAAGGAGATCCTTCCGCGCTTTCGCAATCTGGGCTCCGGCGACGTGCGGATGAAATCGGAAGCGATCGACCTCGTGACCGAAGGCGACGAAGCAGCCGAGAGGCTGATCAAGGAGAAGATCGGCTCCATCGCGCCGGGGGCCGTGTTCATCGGCGAGGAGTCCGTGGCCGCTGATCCCGCCCTGCTTGAGAAGCTAGCCGGCGCCGATCTGGCCATCATCGTGGATCCGATCGACGGCACCTTCAATTTCGCTGCTGGCCTGCCGCTCTTCGGTGTCATGGCGAGCGTCGTCGCGGGGGGCGAGACCGTTGCCGGGATCATCTACGATCCGCTCGGAAACGACTGGGTAATCGCAGAGCGAGGTTCCGGTGCGTGGATGTGCCGGGCCGACGGCACGCAGGAGAGGCTATCGGTTACCGCGGGGGTGCCTGTTGAGAACATGGTTGGCGTTGCTTCGGCCGGGTTCTACAAGCAGGCCGAGCGCCGTATCGTCATGGGAAATATGGCCAAGGTCCGGATGGCCACCAGTTATCGCTGCGCGGCGCATGAATACCGCATCTTCGCCGGGGGCCATCTGCACTTCCTCATGTACCAGAAGCTGATGCCCTGGGATCACCTTGCCGGTACCCTGATCGCCGAAGAGGCCGGCGCCTATGCGGCTCGCTTCGACGGTTCGCGCTATCTGCCGGCGCATACGGATGGCGGATTGCTTCTGGCGACCGACAAGGAGAGCTGGCAGGAATTGCGGCGAGAGGTCTTCACCGTCTGATCGGAAGACATCGCCGGCGAGATGGAACCCGCCCCGATTGCCGGGCGGGTTCTTTCGTCACAAATGGCCGCCGCCGTGTTCGTGCGTCGTATCGCTATCGCCCGGATGGGTGAACAGCTTCCCGTTTTCGGCCCAGAGCGTTGCGAGGATGGTCAGCAGTCCGAAAAGAGCGTAGCCGCCGAAGAGTGGCTGCAGCGTGCCGTTGAAGAGCTGGCCGACGGCGCCGCCGATCAGCGCACCGCCGGTGGTCGAGACGAAACCGGTGATCGCGGTTGCTGTTCCCGCGAGATGCCCCATGGGTTCGAGGCTTATGGCGGTGAAGTTGGTGGCGATGACGGCAAAGAACATCAGCAAAAGAGAAAACAGCAGGTAGCTGATGGTGAAAGCCGGAGTGCCCGCGAGCGAAAGAACGTATCCGATTGCCGCGACGACGGTGAAGAGGATCATGGCTGTGTGCGAGATGCGCCGCATTCCGAAACTGCGCACGAAATAGCCATTGGCGAAGTTCGCGACCGCAATGCCGCCCGCGGTGCCCGCAAAGGCGATCGGCAGCCAGTCGCTGAGATTGTAGACTTCACCGAAGACCTGCTGGACGCTGACGACATAGGCGCAAATGACGGCCGTGAACAGAGTCATACCGATCATGTAGCCACAGGTGATGCGGTTTGTAAGGACCGTACGAAAACCGGACAAAACCGCGCCGACTGAAAGCGGCAGGCGCTCCTCCCTCGGCAGCGACTCTTTCATTCGGGTAAGTGCCCAAACGAAAAGGGCCGCGCCGACGACGCCGATCAGGATGAAGATCCAGTGCCAATCGGCATAGGCGATCACCAGCTGGCCAAGCGTCGGGGCGACGATCGGCACGATCATGAAGACGATCATGACATAGGACATGACGCGCGCCATCTCACGGCCCCCGAAACAGTCGCGGACGATCGCCATGGTCGTAATGCGCACGGCGGCACCGCCGATACCCTGAACGAAGCGGAGCAACAGCAGCGCTTCGATGCTTTCGACCCAGGAGGCGGCGAACATCGACAGGCTGAAGAGGGCAAGGCCCGCAAGCAGCACCGACCGGCGACCGAATGTATCGGAGAGGCTTCCGAAAAAGATCTGGGAGAGACCGAATCCAAGAAAGAAGACGCCGATCACGAGTTGCGTGTCGTTGGCATTGGCAACATTGAGCGTCCGGCCGATGGCCGGCAAAGCCGGCAGCATGCTGTCGATCGCCAGCGCGATGCTTGCGGTCATGACCGCTATGGTGACGATGAATTCGACGAGGCCCATTCCGAGGCGCGCGGCACCCGAGACCTGATTGCTGTGCCCGGATGACTGCTCACCGAGTGAAGATTGCTGGGAAACGGAAGACATGTCTGAAATTCCGAAATGGATGGGGAAAACTGGGGAATCCGGCTAACCCGCCGGATTGTGCGGTTTGAATAGCTTTCCGCCCTCTGCGATCAGCACACAGGCCAGGGCGACGACGGCCACTGTAAAGAAGCCGATCGCAAGGGGCGTGACGCTATTGTCGAAGGCTTGGCCGATGAACGCACCGATGATGCCGCCGCCGATCGTCTGCGTGAAACCAAGAACAGAGGAGGCGGTGCCAGCCACGTGACCGAGCGGCTCCATCGCCATGGCGTTGAAGTTTGCGGCTATCAGCCCGAACTGAAACATGGTGGCGGCATGGAGAAGCATGAAGAGCGGCAGAGGCAGCGGCCCGATCAGGGAAGCCGACATCCAGATGAAACTCGCCAGCGTGAAGCCGAGAAGTGCGGCATGCGACAATGCCCGCATGCCGAACGTCCGCACGAGGCGCGAATTGGTGAAGGAGGCGACCGCCATCATGCCGGCGAAAGCGGCGAAAACAGCCGGAAACCAGACGCCGAGACCATAGACTCCGACGAGAATCTGCTGCGCAGAGTTGATAAAGCCGAACAGGCCGCCGAGAAGCGCCGAGGTTGCCAGGGTGTAGAAGAGCGCCAGCCGGTTCGTCAGGACGATGCGGAAGCCGGCGATCACGGATGACGCCGTGAAGGCGCGCCGGTTCTCGGGGGCCAGGGTTTCACGAAGCCGCAGCGATACGGGAAGCGCGACGGCGACCGCAAACAATCCGATTACGACGAAGATCATGTGCCATTCGGAAAACAGCATGATCAATTGCCCGATACTCGGTGCAATGACCGGGACGATCATGAACACCATCATGACCAGCGACATGATCTCTGCCATTTGCCGCCCTCCATAGACATCGCGCACTATTGAGACAGTGATGACGCGGGTTGCCGCCGCGCCTACGCCCTGTACGAGCCGAAGGAACAGGAGCGTCGTGAATGTCGGGACGAAGACGATCGCGAGTGCGCAGACGCCGTAAAGCGCCAGGCCTCCCAACAAGGGTGCCTTTCGCCCGAAACGATCGGATAGCGGGCCAAAGAACAGCTGCGCAAATCCCATGCCGAGCAGGTAGGCGGTTATGACGTATTGCCGGTGGTTCTCATCGGCCACACCGAGGCTCGCGCCGATTTCCTGCAGCCCCGGCAACATGATGTCGATCGAGATCGCGTTGATCGACATAAGCATTGCCATGAGAGCAATGAACTGAACCTTGGTCAATCCGGAGAGGGTGGCAGTTTGATCTAGTGGCCTTGTCATTTCATACATCCTGCCGGCTGCAGCTTGCCCGCAGCCGGTTCTTTGCCGCGCTGAGCCAGTGCGTGGCACGTTTCGCAATGATCGAGTTCGCTGAATATTCAGTCTTTTGTTGTGTTGGATCGAAATGGACGCAGTACGCTATTCGGCGGAGATCGAAGAAGATGCCCGAAAAAAGCAGGCACGCCGATGCTTACGGCGCGTCATATCTGATTGGAGTATCGCCGCTCGCTCATGAAGCGCATCGAAAATTAGAGCTGCGGCATATTGCTTGGGAATCAAAAAAGGCGGTTACCCGCCTTTTCCGATAAACGCAAAGATGCGGTTCGGAGGTGTTGGAGCGTTGCTACGCGGCACCCTTGACGGAGATGCCCTGTCCCTGAAGAAGCGACTGAAGCTCTCCCGCCTGGAACATTTCCCGCACGATGTCGCAGCCGCCGACGAATTCGCCCTTCACATAAAGCTGCGGAATGGTCGGCCAGCTGGAATAATCCTTAATGCCCTGGCGCAGATCCGCATCGGCGAGCACGTTGATGCCCTTGTAGTCGACGCCGACATAATCCAGGATCTGCACCACTTGGCCGGAGAAGCCGCACTGCGGAAACTGGGGCGTTCCCTTCATGAAAAGAACGACGTCGTTCGTCTTGACTTCGGCGTCGATGAAATCGTTGATTCCGCTCATCTCGTCTTCCTTCCTGCACCGGTTTCAAGGACCGGATGTCGATCGGGGTCTAGATAGCACGCATGCGCGTGGTTTTCACCACCCAATCACAAAATTATTGATGGGCCCTCAAAGTTCGGCTTCCGCACCACTCTAGCAGCGGAATGAGGAAGCTGAACGCGATTACGACTTTGCGCGGCGGCGCAGTTTATTCCGGGAGGCCGCGGTCCGGCGACGGCTCACCTGCTTTTTTGCCGGCTTACGGAAAGCCGCCTCAACGATATCCGCCAGTATGCCGCCGTCGGATGCGGTTTTTCTGTTTCGCCGTCTGGTCCGCTTGGTCGCGGTCGTTCTCGTTTTCTTGAGTATCTCTTTCAGTGCGCTGTCAACGACCCCGCTCACGAGCTCCTTGATCAGGTTGGCCATTCCGGCTACTCCGGCGCGCTGGTCTGCAGGGCAAGTGCATGAAGAATGCCGCCCATATTGCCCTTCAGAGCATTGTAAACCATCTGGTGCTGCTGCACGCGCGTCTTGCCGCGAAACGCTTCGGCCACGACTTCGGCGGCATAGTGGTCGCCGTCACCGGCCAGATCGCGGATCGTGACCTTCGCACCCGGAATCCCGGCTTTGATCATGTCTTCGATATCGCCTGGTGCCATGGGCATGATACGCCAACTCCCTTGTCATTTTTGGGGCGGCAACATTGCTGCCGCTCGCTATGGTCCCAAGGGAAACACGATTCAGGGGCCGAACGCAAATGCTGTTTCCGCCGTCCGCCCGGTCGGCGGATCAATTGTCCGGCGCAAGATCGCCGCCCATATAATTGGGGAACCACGCTTCATGCGCGGAACGCAAGGCGTTTACCGAAACGGGTCTTGCATCCCCGAGCTTCACCGCATCTCCGCCGGTCCTGCCAATTACCGGCAGCGCAACTCCGGCGGCTTTTGCCCGAGCAGCCACCGTCTCGACCGCGCCATTTGCGACGGTTACGACATAGCGACCTTGATCCTCGCCGTAGAAGACCGGAATCGCGTCGTGCTCCGCCGGTGCCGCGATCGTCGCGCCGATGCCGGAAGCCATGGCCATCTCGGCCACGGCCAGTGCAAGTCCGCCCGACGAGCAGTCGTGGACGGCCGTGACCAGACCGTCGCCGATCAGCCCGCGAACGAAATCGCCGACCTTGCGTTCATGGGCGAGGTCGACATGCGGCGCCGGACCATCCGTGCGGCCGTGAATGTCGCGCATGTAGACGGACTGGCCAATGTGTGTTCCCCAGCTTTTTGGAGCGCCGGCAAGAAGGATGGTTTCGTCCGCAACAGCAAAGCGTATCCGCGCCATTTTCGACCAGTCGCGGACGAGGCCGACGCCGCCGATCGTGGGGGTCGGCAGGATAGCCTGTCCGTTGGTCTCGTTATAAAGCGACACGTTTCCGGAGACGATCGGAAAGTCGAGCGCCTGGCAGGCTTCACCTATGCCTTTGATCGCATGGACGAGCTGGCTCATGATCTCGGGACGCTCGGGGTTGCCGAAGTTGAGATTGTCGGTTGCGGCGAGCGGCAGCGCGCCGGTCGCGGTCAGGTTGCGCCAGCATTCGGCGACTGCCTGCTTGCCACCCTCGAACGGATCGGCTTCGACATAGCGCGGCGTCACGTCCGAAGAGAATGCAAGCGCCTTGGCCTCATGGCCCTCGACGCGAACCACGCCGGCGTCGCCCCCCGGAAGCTGCAGCGAATTGCCCTGGATCAGCGTGTCATACTGCTCATAAACCCAGCGGCGCGAGGAATTGTTGGCGGAGCCGACGAGTTGCAAGAGTGTATCGGCGACATCAGCCTGCGGGATGTCATTGGTGGCGAGCGGCGAGGGCACCTTGGCCGGCGTCCAGGGCCGATCATATTCCGGTGCCTCGTCGCCGAGTTCCTTGATCGGCAGGTTCGCCACTTCTTCGCCCTGATGCAGGATACGGAAACGCAGGTCGTCGGTGGTCTTGCCGACGATTGCGAAATCGAGGCCCCATTTGACGAAGATCGCCTTGGCTTCCTCTTCCTTCTCCGGGCGCAGCACCATGAGCATGCGCTCCTGGCTTTCGGAAAGCATCATCTCGTAAGCGGTCATGCGCTCTTCGCGCACCGGCACCTTGTCGAGATCGAGCTCGATGCCGAGATCGCCCTTGGCGCCCATTTCGACGGCCGAGCAGGTGAGGCCGGCCGCGCCCATGTCCTGGATCGCGATGACCGCGCCGGTCTGCATCAACTCCAGGCAGGCCTCGAGCAGGCACTTCTCTGTAAAGGGATCGCCGACTTGAACGGTCGGGCGCTTTTCTTCGATCGATTCATCGAACTCGGCAGATGCCATGGTCGCACCGCCGACGCCGTCGCGGCCGGTCTTTGCACCGAGATAGACGACGGGGAGGCCGACGCCTTCCGCCTTGGAATAGAAGATCGCATCTGTTTTGGCGAGGCCTGCCGCGAAGGCATTGACGAGAATGTTGCCGTTATAGCGCGCGTCGAACTCGACTTCGCCGCCGACGGTCGGCACGCCGAAGGAATTGCCGTAACCGCCGACGCCAGCTACGACCCCGGAGACGAGGTGCCGGGTCTTCGGGTGATCCGGAGAACCGAAACGCAGCGCGTTCATCGCCGCAATGGGACGCGCACCCATGGTGAAGACGTCACGCAGTATGCCGCCGACGCCCGTAGCTGCGCCCTGGTAGGGTTCGATGTAGGAGGGGTGGTTGTGGCTTTCCATCTTGAATACGACGCAATCCCCATCGTCGATGTCGACCACGCCGGCGTTCTCACCGGGTCCCTGGATGACGCGCGGCCCCTTGGTCGGAAGCGTGCGCAGCCATTTCTTCGAGGATTTGTATGAGCAATGCTCGTTCCACATTGCCGAGAAGATGCCGAGCTCCGTAAAGGTCGGCTCGCGCCCGATCAGGTTCAGAATGCGTTCGTATTCGTCAGGCTTGAGCCCGTGCGAAGCGATCAGGTCCGGGGTGATGGGGCGGGTGTTGGAAATCGTCATCGTCGACCGTCAATCCTTCGCGCGGCGCTATAGGGCACTTTGCGGCTTCTTTAGCCTATGCCGCGGCATGGTGCGACAGAAAAATACGGGCGATCAACAGGGCGTCGGCGCAGATTTGTATCACGGAAAGGCGTTCTATCGGACGATGTTTTCAGGTCGAATCGACCTATCCCTCTAGAACTCGTATCCGAGCATCAGCCCCGCACGCGTCAGGCCGTCGTTCGGGCCGTCGCAAAGGTTGGCATTGGATGCATGTTCGACTGTGGCCGAGAGGTTCCAGTGGTCGTCGAACCGGTAGCCCGCGGCTGCATATTCGCGAAACAACAGGCGACAGCCGAGTTTTGGACCTTCGGATCCATCATCGTTGAGATTGCCGTCATGAACGGTAGCGCCGGCGCCGATCTCGACGAAGAACCGCTCGGTGACGTCGGCGGTCCAACTGAGGCCGCTGTAGATCTCGCTCACTCCGGTTGACGACGTCGCAACGGACGCGCCGGCATGGAACCGGGGCCGCAGGATTTTTTCCACCAAGCCGTTCGCGCTGTCGGCGCCGAGCGGGTCAAAAAAAACTGTGAGGGAGGGAAAGGCGCCATTCTCCTGATTTGAGCCGTCACTGATCGAGGCCGTAGCGCCGAACCGGAGCTCATCGAAGATCTCTGCAGCACTCGCTTGCGTAATGCCGGCCATCGAAGCGCTTGACAAGACCAGAGCGACAACGAAGGCCTGTCTGCCCCGACCTGCAAACGAGCGAAAATCTCTCATGCTGAAACCTTCCAGTGCGAATCAATCAACGCGGTATCAAAAGCGTGGATAGATTGCCGAGGCTTGCGCGAAAGTCACCATTCGAGAATGGACCGTCAATCGAAACTGTCGTATCCGACGCGTCCACTGTCGAGCAGACGCCGCAGAACGTCGAAGCCTCGCTTCACCTCCGATCGGTCGACGGGAGAGGAGAAGCCGACGCGGATGCGATGGAAAACCCGGTCGGAACGTCCGGCCTTGAACTCGTCCTCGTCGTCGATGAGCACGCCTTCCTGAAGAGCGGCCTGCTTGAATGTTCCGGAAAGCCACGGCTCGGGCAGTTTCAGCCAGAAAAACGGGATCTTGGAATGCGAGTTGAACTCGAACCCGGAAAAGATTTCGCGAGCCAACGCTACGCGCGCACCGATTTCCTCCACGCCGCGATTACGCAATACGGATGCGGATCCCGAGAGGACCAGGCGGGCGCATAGTTCTGCGAGAATGAAAGGCAGGCCGCCGCTCACCATCTTATGGGCCACGCGAATACGTTGACTGAAATGCGGCGGGCAAGCGACCCAGCCGCCGCGTACGCCGGCTGCAACGGACTTCGAGAGCCCGCCGACAAGAAAAGTCCGCTCGGGCGCAAGCTCCACGAGCAGCGGAAGCGGGTCTCCGGTCATCGAGCCGTAGAGGTTGTCCTCGATCAGCCAGACGCCGTACTTGCGCGCTATATCGGCAATCGCCCGGCGCCGGTCGAGGGGCATGACGGCGACGGTCGGATTCTGGGCGCCGGGCATGAGAAAGGCGAGTTTCGGGTGCTGTTGTGCGCAGACGCGCTCGAAGTCTTCCGGCCGCATTCCGAACTCGTCGCTCTCGACCAGTGCGATCCGCCGGCCGATGAGGCCTGCGCTGCGGCTGATCTGGGAGTAGGTCAGAGTCTCGAAGGCAATGCGATCGCCAGGCGAGGTGACGGCGGAGATTACCGCGACGACTGCGGCGTGGGCGCCGAGCGTCGGAACCACCGTTTCCGGCGCCGGGCGGAAGCTCTCCCGTGCGAGCCATTGAGACCCTGCCTCGAACCAATGCTCTGGAAAATTGCGGGCATAGCTCGCAATGTCCCGATGATGCTCGCGGCTGATCTCGCTGAGCAATCTAGCCAGAATGTCACCCTGTCCTATGTCGGGCGCGGCCGTGCTGTCGAAGCGGAGCTTTCCGGCAGGGGCGATGAGCGGGCGCGTCCCTGACAGCGACGTCGTCAGCGGGTCCGACTGTTCCGGCGGCCGGCTCTCCGGGTGGTCGAGAACGTAGGTACCGCGCCCGACCTCGCCGCTGACCAGGCCTCGCTCGCGGACAATCCCATAGGCGCGTCCGATCGTGCCGATCGTCACGCCGACATCGAATGCAAGATTGCGTTGGGGCGGCAACTTCGTGCCGACGGGCAGGGTGCCGTTGCCTATCGCCTCTTCAATCTGGTCGGCGATGCGCGCGTAAAGCGGGCCGTGGCCCTGTTCGATGTCTGGCAGCCAAGTTGTCATAGTGACAATTATCTATATTGCGCGCCAAACGCTGTCAATTATCTCTGTCGTAGGAGTGCAATGAGGACATTGGTGGTACAATGGGTGCAATTGATACAATTCGACCTCTGAAGCGGCTGCCGCAGCCGCCGGTTCACTTCGACATTGATCCGGTTAGGAATGCGGGAAACCTGTTTTCACGGCTCTGGCAGTTTTACTGCGCCTTGGCTGCCAAACGGCGCAGCCGTCTGGCGCTTGATGAACTGAGCACACATCTGCTCGACGACATAGGTGTGAGCGAATCCCAGGCGCGGCGCGAGTCTGCGGTCCCGTTCTGGCGGTAGGGTGTGAGGCAATGCTTCCTTCCTCACTCCTGCCACAGAACGGGAGTGACGGGAGGCAGAGCGCGGCAACGCGGCGGTCGCGTTGCCGCAGATGACAGATCAGCTGCAGCCCTTGCCGCCCACTGCCCAACGGCGCACGTCGGCGGCCATGCGCGTGCCTACCGGCTCGCTCATCAGAGGGCCGAAGGCCTGCAGTCGGGCGGGGTGACCCTCGGCCTCCACCACGGCAAGCGGCCGTGATTCCGGTGAGTTGCGCGGGACGATCAGGATGCGGGGACGTCCGGAGAATGAGTTGAGTTCCGGAGCGAGGCGATAGGCCTTGAACGCTGCATCGCCCGACTTGAACCAGCAACCGTTCGCCCCGAGAGCGACGCGCTCCATCGTCGGCAGGGCGGCGGAGCTGGCGGCCGGCGCTGCGGGACGTCCCGACTGGCAAGCGGTGATGAGCGTCAGGCTCGCGGTAACACAGGCGAGAGCAAGGAAACGTCCGAAACGGATGGATTGCATAGGAGTCCCGCGGGAGATCGTTGCGAATGCCGCCTTGCAGCAGCAACTGGAGCAATTTCAGACAAGGCCAAGCAATTTCAGGAAATGTGCGTGCGGGTTCCGTCTGGAATCGCGGTGAATGAAGATCAGGCAGCGATGACGTCGAGCGCGGAGGCGAACAGTCCCCGGCCGTCGGCGCCGCCATGCGCTGACTCGATCAGGTTCTCCGGATGCGGCATCATTCCGAGCACGTTGCCCTTCGCGTTTATGATGCCTGCAATGTCGTTGACGGAGCCGTTGGGATTGGTTCCTTCGGCATAGCGAAACACGACCTGGCCATTGCCTTCTACCGCCTTCAACGTTTCCGCATCGGCGAAATAGTTGCCATCGTGGTGGGCAACGGGGCTGCGGATCACCTGGCCTTTGGCGTAGGCGCGGGTAAACGCCGTGTCCGAGTTGACGACTTCCAGCTTCACCTCTCGGCAGACGAATTTCAGCGAGGCGTTGCGCATCAGCGCGCCGGGCAGGAGACCTGCTTCGACCAGGATCTGGAAGCCGTTGCAGACGCCGAGGACGCGGACACCTTGTTCCGCCCGGGCCTTGATCGCCTGCATCACGGGCATGCGTGCCGCGATCGCGCCGCAGCGCAGATAATCGCCATAGGAAAAGCCGCCGGGGATGACGATCAGATCAACGTCCGGGATCTCGGTCTCGGTCTGCCAGACGGTGACTGGCGCGCTGCCGGAGATCTTGGTCAGGGCAGCGATCATGTCGCGGTCGCGATTGAGACCTGGAAGCTGAACGACGGCGGATTTCATGACGTACCTATCTTGCCTTTGCCCCCGGCATATAAGGACTTCCGGGGCCGTTTCAACGCAGTGCAATGGCGCCCCCGCCGTCAGGCGAGGGAAATGCTGTAATTTTCGATAACAGTATTGGCGAGCAGCTTTTCGCACATCGCCTTGAGGTCGGCCTCAGCCTGCGCCTTGTCGGCTGTTTCCAGCTGCAGATCAAAGACCTTGCCTTGCCGAACCAGGCCTATGCCGTCAAAGCCGAGGGCGCCGAGCGCGCCTTCGATCGCCTTGCCCTGCGGGTCGAGAACACCGTTCTTAAGCGTCACGGTTACGCGTGCCTTGATCACTTTGACTTACCCTCGAGATTACTTGACCAGCACCGGACCCGAACCGCGCGGCGGCTCGTTTTCGTTGATGATGCCGAGGCGGCGGGCCACTTCCTGATAGGCTTCGACGAGACCGCCCATATCGCGGCGGAAGCGGTCCTTGTCCATCTTTTCTTTCGTCTCGATGTCCCAGAGACGGCAGCTGTCGGGGGAAATCTCGTCGGCAAGGATGATGCGCATCATGTCGCCCTCGTAGAGGCGGCCGCATTCGATCTTGAAATCGACGAGCTGGATGCCGACGCCGAGGAAGAGGCCGGAAAGGAAATCGTTGATGCGGATGGCGAGCGCCATGATGTCGTCGAGTTCCTGCGGGCTCGCCCAGCCGAAAGCTGTGATGTGCTCTTCGGAGACCATCGGATCGTCAAGCGCGTCGGCCTTGTAATAGAACTCGATGATCGAGCGCGGCAGCACTGTGCCTTCCTCGATTCCAAGGCGCTTGGAGAGAGAGCCGGCAGCAACATTGCGCACGACGATCTCGAGCGGGATGATCTCCACTTCCTTGATCAACTGCTCACGCATGTTGAGGCGGCGGATGAAATGCGTCGGAATGCCGATCTTGTTCAGATGGGTGAAAATGTACTCGGAAATGCGGTTGTTGAGCACGCCCTTGCCGTCGATGACGTCATGTTTCTTCTTGTTGAAGGCGGTGGCGTCGTCCTTGAAAAACTGGATCAGCGTACCCGGTTCCGGGCCCTCGTAAAGGATCTTGGCCTTGCCCTCGTAGATACGGCGGCGACGATTCATGGATTTGTCTCTGTGGTTGTTGGCGCTCTTGGGAGGCGCATTGGGAATTTTCTCAGCGGGTCCATATCCGAAAAGAAGACAATTAACAATCGGCCTGTCTTTCCATCCCCGAATTAGATTAGGCTATCATGAAAGCCGCCGAAGGCGAAAAGGCGCATTGCACTTTCGGGAGCCTTTTGGTTAATGACGATGGTGCTTCGGGCAGCAAATTTGAGGGAGATCGACTGATGAACACGATGCAGGACCGCGAGAAGGCTTTCGAGGCGAAGTTTGCGCTGGACGAGGAATTGAGGTTCAGGGCCGTCGCGCGCCGGAACAAGCTGCTCGGCCTTTGGGCGGCCGGTCTTCTCGCCAAGTCGGACCCGGAGGCCTATGCGCGCGAAATCGTCGCCGCAGACTTCGAGGAAGCCGGCCATGAGGACGTCGTGCGCAAGATCAAGGCCGATTTCGACGCGGCTGGCGTAGCCATTTCGGACGACGACATTCGCCTCCGGATGGTGGAATTGCTCTCGGAAGCGGTCACGCAGGTTCAGAAAAGCTGAATTGATGCACGCATGTCGCCGCCCGGATGCGACCGGGCGGTAGGCCTTGGCGGATTGGTCGCCTGAACTTCATCTGTTTGATGAAGGAAATGTGGTAGTGCCATTATTTTGCAGGTTCTTCTCGAGTGCGCAGCCGGCTCCGGACGCGGACCATCGGTATCACCGTGCGGGAGAACTGGTTGCCGAGCAGGCTTCAGAAAACCATTCTCGACTATCTCCGAGTTGCGGCAGCGGGTCTGGGTCAGGCTTAGCGTTAAGCCCGCAGGCGGCTCAGAAACTGAGCAAATACCATCGATCCTTCTGGCCAGGGCCCGTGGCCGGACTCGGTGTTGATGTGGCCCGCATCTCCGGCATCGACGAGCAGTGATCCCCAGGCATTGGCGATGTCGCCGGCGTGCTCGTAAGAGCCGAAGGAATCGTTGCGGCTGGCCACCATGAGCGATGGAAAGGGAAGGGGATCGCGCGGATAGGGGCCGAAGGTCATGAGGTGCTTCGGCCGGATCTTGGGATTGGCGACGTCCGGCGGGGCGACCAGGAACGCGCCGGCAATCGGCTGCGTGCAGTGTGGCAGCGCGTGGATCGCCGTGGCAACGCCCAACGAATGCGCGACGATGACGACCGGCTTCTCGGCGGCATTCACCTCTTCGATCATGCGGGCCACCCAATCCTCCCGCACCGGCTTCGACCACTCGGCCTGCTCGACACGGCGTGCGGTCGACAGCTTGCGCTCCCATCGGGTCTGCCAATGGTTCGGACCCGAGTTGGTGTAACCCGGTACGATGAGGATGTGAGTTTCGGAAACCTTCATGATCATCGCGATTTGGCGACGAAAAAGGCCGAAGTCAAGGCGGAGGCGACAGACGCGGCATTTTATGTATAATCGCCTTTACGGTCGCGGTTCGGCAGCGGCCTTTTTGTTACGCCGCTGTCGCGGTCCGTGGCCGCTCTGGTTCGTTGAGGAGTGTGAGCCATGACAACCTTCCATGTTCTGTCGGGGGCAGATCCTACTGTCACGCATCCCGGCATACGAAAGATTGGCATTGCAGATGTGTTCGACGCGTTGCGTCTCGGGCTCGATGATTTCCGGGAGAAACCGTCGCATTATGTGTTTCTCTGTCTCATATATCCCATCGCCGGCGTCGTATTGATGACGTGGAGCGCGGGAGCAAACATGTTGCCGCTGCTTTATCCGCTCGCCTCCGGCTTTGCCCTCATCGGGCCGGTTGCTGCCATTGCCCTCTACGAGGTCAGCAGGCGCCGGGAACTCGGCATGGATGCGCGTTGGCCGCATGTCATGCGGCTGCATCGCCATCCGGCGATCCCGTCGATCCTTGCCGTAGCCGCCATTCTGTTCGTCATCTTCGTTGTCTGGCTGCTGGTCGCCCAAGGCCTTTACACGACCATGTTCGGGCCGACGCCTCCGGCCACGATCTCGGAGTTCTGGAACAATGTGATAGGCACGGAGCAGGGCTGGAACCTGATCCTGGTCGGCAATCTCGTCGGCTTCGTCTTTGCGGTCGTCGTGCTATCGATCAGCGTGGTGACCTTCCCGCTGCTCCTCGATCGAGACGTGGGTGCGCTGACGGCTGTCGAGACGTCGATCAGGGCGACGCTCGCCAACCCCGTACCGGTCGCCTTGTGGGGTTTGATCATCGCAGCCGGATTGGTGATCGGCTCTATCCCGATCTTCGTGGGGCTTGCCGTGGTCATGCCGATCTTCGGCCATGCCACGTGGCATCTCTACCGCAAGCTGGTCGTGCCGCCCGGGACGGCACGATAGCGCTCGGAGAGGGACGTTGGAACGTTCATCGTCTTCAACGTCCCGTCTCTCAATCGGTTATCGAACCAATCAGCGAAAGAATTTGTAATAGGACGAGATCTGGGCGGCCGTGTTCGAATTCAGGTTCAGCTTGATGCCGATCCTGTCGCCGCGCACCCAGCGCACCATGCCGGAAAGAAAGCCAAGCTCCTCGCTTCGAATCGTGACTTCCTGGCCGATTCTGGCGCCGATATCGAAAAGCAGCTGGAAGCAAATTCCTTCGCCGGCAAGATCGACAACGACACCGTTGCTGGAGCCCGTCTTGCAGGTAACCGAACCGGTTATCCTGGTCCGCTCGCGTGGAGCGGCCCGCTGAACGCTTTCCTTGTAAACCATGGCTTCCTCGGAACCAGATTGCGCAGGTTCGATCTTCTCATGGAGCACCTAAAGGACTGCTAAAGACTTCGCCCGCATTTGAACATCGGATGTCAGATGCGGGCGAAAACCAGCGCTAAAACAGAACGCTCTAAACGGCGCCGAAGACCCTCTGAAAGATCGTGTCGACATGCTTGGTGTGATAGCCGAGGTCGAACTTCTCACGGATTTCCTCTTCGGAGAGTGCCGCGCGCACTTCAGTGTCGGCGAGCAGTTCTTCGAGGAAGTCTTTACCCTGCTCCCACACTTTCATGGCGTTGCGCTGGACGAGCCGATAGGCGTCCTCGCGTGACACGCCTGCCTGCGTGAGGGCCAGGAGAACGCGCTGCGAATGAACAAGCCCGCGGAACTTGTTCATATTCTTCAGCATGTTCTCCGGGTAGACAAGAAGCTTGTCGATCACGCTCGTGAGGCGCGCCAGAGCGAAATCAAGCGTGACTGTCGCATCCGGGCCGATCATGCGCTCGACGGAGGAATGCGAGATATCGCGTTCGTGCCATAGCGCGACGTTCTCCATGGCCGGAACGACAAAGGCTCGAACCATGCGGGCAAGACCGGTCAGGTTTTCCGTCAGCACCGGGTTACGTTTGTGCGGCATCGCCGAAGAGCCCTTCTGACCCGGAGAGAAATACTCTTCCGCCTCCAGGACCTCCGTGCGCTGCAAATGCCGGATCTCGGTTGCGAGACGCTCGATCGAGGAGCCGATGACGCCCAGCGTCGCGAAATACATCGCATGGCGATCACGCGGGATCACCTGGGTCGAGACGGGCTCAGGCTTGAGGCCAAGCGCCTTTGCAACGTGCTCCTCGACCCTTGGATCGATATTGGCGAAGGTGCCCACTGCTCCGGAAATCGCACAGGTTGCAATTTCCTCGCGGGCGGCGAGAAGGCGTTGCTTGCACCGGTCGAACTCCGCATAGGCCAGTGCAAGTTTGACACCAAAGGTGGTCGGCTCGGCGTGGATACCGTGAGAACGGCCGATCGTCACCGTGTCCTTGTGTTCGAAGGCACGCCGCTTCAGCGCTTCGAGCAACTTGTCAAGATCGGCGAGCATGAGATCCGTCGCGCGGACGAGTTGAACGTTGAAGCAGGTATCCAGAACGTCGGACGAGGTCATGCCTTGGTGAATGAAGCGGCTGTCGGGACCGACGAATTCGGCGAGATGGGTCAGGAAGGCAATGACATCGTGCTTGGTGACCGCTTCGATCTCGTCGATGCGATCGACGTCGAACTTGGCGGCGCCACCCTTTTCCCAGATGGTCTTCGCGGCCTCCTTGGGAATCACGCCGATTTCGGCCAAGGCATCGCAGGCATGCGCCTCGATCTCGAACCAAATTCGGAATTTGGTTTCCGGCGACCAGATGGCCACCATTTCCGGCCGGGAGTAACGGGGGATCATGGGCTTCAAGCTTTCGTCGAGAGTGGAGGGATGGCAGTGCCTCTATCAAAGATGGCGGCTAAGCTCAACGCCGTTGCCGTGCGTCCGATCGCGCGAGCAGCAGACTTGCGGCCATGAGCGCGACGGCTCCGAGGGGCAGGTAAAGGCGAACGCCGAGAACCAGGAACTGGTAGAAGGCGGCAAGCGAGGTGAACGCAAATTGGAACAGCCAGGTGCGGGTTCCAGTCATTGCATGCCACTGTGCATAGAAAGAGCGGTAGTCGAGCGCGAAGAGGAATGCCGTCGTCCCGATCGTCGCCGCGGCGAGGCACAGGAAAAAGGCAGCAAAGCGTGTTTCGGCAGTTCGGTTCTGCGACAGGCAACGAGCGGCAAATAGCGCGGGCGGCCAGGCCATGAGCCCGCCGGTTGCGTAAAGAGTAAGGATGGCCTCGAGACGGAAAGCCGCGTCGGTTTCACGGCACCACAATGCGAGCCATGCCGACAGCGCCATCATGAAACCCCAGCACAGCGCGCCCACGACCGTTTCCCGCAGGTTCGGAACCGAGTGCGCAAGGCGGAAACGCTCCGGCCGGCTCTGGTCCGTTGTGAAGACTTTCTCCCCGACGGCGGTTTTCCCCTCCATCAGCCGGGAATCCGTACCGGCACCGCGATCCAGCGCCCGTCGGCCGTACCTTCGAATCCGAGCGACTCGACAAGGATCATCACCGCGTGAACCTCGGACCCATCGGTATTGACATGGGTCACGACGGCACCGATGCGGTAGCCCGTCGGACAGCGGCGGCTGAGCGGAATTCGCTGATCGTCTTCGAGCACCTGCGCCACCGGCTTGCCGGCCTGTTTGTTCATCGTGAGGCGGAAGCCTTTGACCTCCTTCAGAAATTCCTTGCAGATCCCTTCCGGCTCGAAGGTTTTCTCTTGGAGCTTCAGCGAATAGATCTTTCGAAAGGATGGATCGGCGGGAAATGACGAATAGGTCAGGGTGCGCGGCGCCGCATCGAGTTCCGTTACAGGATTATAGGCGGCGAGCACTCCCGGCGTGTCGTGGAGACGGTAAGCGTCGATGAGGGGCGCGGAGCGCTTGTTGGCCTGACGACGCGCTCTGTGCAGATGGGCGCCGTCTTCCTCCTCGACGGCGCGCACAGGAGCGCCCGGCAGGAAGCGGTCTGTATTCGTGTCGAGAACGTAGATCGTTGAATAGGGAAAGCCGGAGCCGTCCTGGATTCCGTATTCCTCGAAGGCGAAGACGTTGCCGTCAGACGAAAATCCGATGGGTTGAAAGGCGGCATAATCGCCGGCCGCGGCACCCGATGCGGTCAGCGCGGCCGCCATCGCGCTTGCGGCGGCAATCATGCTTGCGGTTGTCGGGCAAAATTTCATCCGCGCGCCTTTTCCGCCCGTGCGCGTAGCGTTTCGATGGCGCCGCGATAGGATTCGACGGAGCCGCCCTTGAAGATGGCTGAGCCCGCGACCAGTACGTTGGCACCCGCTTTGGCCGCGACTGCTGCCGTTTCAGGCGCTATACCGCCATCCACCTCGATTTCGATCGGACGGCTACCGATCATTGCCTTTATCCGGCGGATCTTCTCCTCGGTCGCGTCGACAAATTTTTGCCCACCAAATCCCGGATTCACCGTCATGACCAGAACGAGGTCGACAGTGTCAAGCACGTATTCGAGAGCGTCCTCCGGCGTCGCCGGATTAAGCGAGACGCCGGCCTTTTTTCCGAGGGACCTCACCGTCTGCAGCGAACGGTGCAAATGCGGACCTGCTTCGGCATGAACGGTAATGATATCGCAACCGGCCTTCGCAAATGCCTCGAGAAAGGGGTCGGCCGGCGCGATCATCAGGTGGCAGTCGAAGGTCGCCTGGGTGTGCGGGCGCAGCGACTTGATGACATCGGGTCCGAACGTGATGTTAGGCACGAAATGCCCGTCCATCACATCGAGATGAATCCAGTCGGCGCCCGCTTGGGTGACGTCGCGAACCTCCTGGCCGAGCTTGGAGAAGTCGGCCGCCAGGATGGACGGGGCAATGCGAATGGGGTGGGTCATCATCAGGGCTCCGGCTCTTTCCCGCGCCGTACAGCGCCGCGCATCCGTCAGACACGCGAAAATCTGTGCTGTATTTGATCCGCGGCATGTTGTTTGAATCGGCTGGGATTCACCGTATGGAGTAGCATTGCGGAGCCTCCCGAACAACCGGCGCGGGGATCAGAAGCGGGCCGACCAGGCTGGTATCAGATCGTTGCCTGTATCGCATGCGTCATAAACGCCGCGCGCGATCGCGCGGGCCATAGTGGCGGCGGCTGCGGCGCTGAGATCGATGGAATCCTGAAGCGACGGAGCTTTTCCACTCGTGCCGGTCGAAAGCGCGAAGACGAGATCGCCGTCGAGCGGCGTATGAGAGGGCCAGAGCGCGCGCGAAAAGCCGTCATGGGCTGCGATTGCCAGCCGCTTCGCCTCCGCTTTGCTGAGCAACGCATCGGTGGCGATGACGGCGATGGTCGTGTTTGCCGGGGAGACTTGCCGCTCCCGAAACTTGAACCGGGGGGTAGCGGCGTCCGCCGGCCAGGGCGATGGCTGGCCAAGCCCGCCGAACTCTCTTTCCATCTCGAAGGGCGCGGCCCAGAAATGGCGTGTCTCGCCAACGGTCGCGGAACCAAAGGCATTCACCGCCACCAGCGCACCGACCGTGATTCCGTTGGCCAGCACCGTCGAGGCTGAGCCGAGGCCTCCCTTGAAGGTGGCCGTGAGCGCGCCCGTACCTGCGCCGGAACTGCCTGTGACGAAATCCGCGGATACGGCATATGCCGCTTCGTAGCCGAGCTCGCGGTAGGGAGCGTAGCGCGCCCAATCCTTGCCGCCGCCATTTGCAAGATCGAAGAGGATCGCCGCAGGCACGATCGGTACGCGGTGTGGCCCGACGGCGAAACCGCGCCCCATCTCGCGCAGTGCCGCCTGCACGCCGGAGGCTGCGTCAAGGCCGAAGGCCGAGCCACCGGAAAGCACGATGGCGTCGACCGCCTGCACCATGTTGTGCGGAGCGAGCAGGTCGGTTTCGCGCGTGCCGGGGGCGCCACCCAATACCTGAACCGCCGCCGTCGCCGGTGGATCGCAGAGCACCGTCGTGACACCGGATTTCAGGTGATGGTCTTCAGCATTGCCCACCAGCAAGCCCGGAACGTCCGTGATCAGATTTCTGGCGCCCTTCTGCATCATTCGGTCGTGCCATTATTGGCTGCATCGACGAAGTGTCCATCCTGCCATCGCATAAGCCTGAAGGGAGTTTCGGCGAGCTCGTGCGAGCGAGTAAACCCTATCGGCCCGAGGACTGTCGTATAGGACCCTTTCGCCAGAGCAACGGCGAGCGTGTTGTCATCTTTTTCTGCCTGGTCCTTCGCCTGTTCGAGCAGGGACACCGCGGCAAAGGCTGGAAGCACATAGCCTTCCGGCTCGATCCCGGCTGCACGCATCGCCTTCGCTACCGGCGCGGCTTCCGCAGAACGGGCGGGATCAGGTATGGTCATGGCGAGAACGCCGTGTTCCAGCGGCACGTCGAGATCGGCGGCTTTCAGTGTATCGCCGCCGAGAAGGGTAATTGGAACATTTTCCGCCTTCGCGTCGCGCGCAATCACCGCGGTGTCGTTACGGTCACCTCCGGTGAAGACATGCGTTGCACCGCTCTTCGCCAGTCTGCGCACGAGGCTCACCTGCTGTTCCTGCGAAGGGCGGTAGGTGTCGGTGAAAACGGGGGTGACGCCGATCTCGGCCAAGCCGTTGCGTACACTTTCCACCAGTTCGCGACTTTGGATCGTCCCGTCATCTATGAGTGCGAGTGGCCTGCCTTTCCAGTTGGAGACGATGGCATCGGTGACCGCTGCCGCTTCCGACTTTCCACTGGGCGCAAGGCGGTAGAACGGCCAGTTTTTCTTAAGCGCGTCCTCCATGAGGATATCCGAGCGGACGCTGACGGTAATGGCCGGAATGCCGGCTTCGGCGAGCGCCGGCAGCGCGGCTTCCAGACTTTCGGTGCAAAGAAATCCGACCGCGGCTTCGGCGCCGCTCGCAAGCAGAGCTTTCGTCAACGCATCGCTGCCCGCTGGATCACAGCTTTCGTTGATCGGGATTACCTGGCTTCCACGATCGCCGGCCTGGAATGCTGCTCCGGCAGAAATCTGCTTGCCCAACGCGGCGAAGGGCCCTTCTGCGGGCGCTACGACGGCGATTTTTACGCCGGCGGCGAAAGCAGGGCCGCTCAGCGTGAGCGCGGCGACTAGGATGCTGGTGGCGATTGGTTTCCGCATGTTTTTTCCCGCTATCGAGCGCCATGTTTTAAGGATGTCGTCGCGCTCGTCAAAGGAAAAGATAGAGGCATTGCAGGCATTGTCGCTGACTTGTTCCCAGGTGCCGCCGATCCGCAAGATTCTCGCCTCGCCGGGTTTCATATTTTTCGCGAGAGTCTATGTATGTGCGAGATATCCGTTCCGGAGCGAGATGTGTGTGTTGGAGAAAACCCGGCTGGACCCGATAACCTACCGTGACGCGATGAGCCGCATGTCGTCGCATGTGCAGCTGATCACTGCGGCCGATGGCAATGAGCGGCGAGGCGTGACGATCACCGCGTCCTGCTCGGTATCGGACGATCCGCCTACCGTGCTCGCTTGCCTCAACGCGGCGAATCGGCGCAATGATATTTTCTCGCGCGGGGGCGGTTTTGCGCTGAACCTCCTGAGCGACAGGCATCACGCATTGGCTCACGCCTTTTCGGGCCGCGATCAGCTCGACATGGAGCGACGTTTTTCCCTCGGCCGATGGGTGCAGCGCACGACCGGCGCGCCTATCCTCGTCGATGCGATCGCTGCTTTCGATTGCCGCCTGATCGAAGTCAAGATCGTGGCGACGCATCTCATCCTCATCGGCGAAGTGGTCGACGTCCAGCTCGGCGAGAAGCAGCCGCCGCTTATTTATGTGGACCGTGGATACCACACGCTATAAGTTTTTCTCCAGGCGGAGGAAGCATGGCGAGACAGGTTAGAGGAAAGTTGCCCCAGTCCATTGACGAGACGAGGGCACTGCTGGAAGCACAGGACTATCTCGCCGGAACCGCGCTCGCGACCGTTCTCTTTCTCGCACTCAGGATGAAGCGCCCGCTTTTCCTCGAAGGTGAGGCCGGCGTCGGCAAGACCGAAATCGCCAAGGTTCTGGCGCGCGCCCTCGACCGTCCCCTTATCCGGCTCCAGTGCTACGAGGGACTGGATGTCGCCTCGGCCGTGTACGAATGGAACTATCCTGCTCAAATGTTGGAAATTCGCCTCTCGGAAGCGGCCGGAATGGTCGACCGGCAAAGGGTGGAAAGCGACATCTTTTCCGAACGCTTCCTCATAAGGCGGCCGGTGTTGCAGGCGATATCGACAACCGCCGGTGGCGCGCCGGTTTTTCTGATCGATGAGCTCGATCGCACCGACGAAGCCTTCGAAGCCTTTCTCCTGGAGGTGCTTTCCGACTTCCAGGTCACAATCCCCGAAATCGGGACGATCAAAGCGGACGAGCCGCCGATCGTCATCATCACCACCAACAGAACGCGCGAAATTCACGATGCCTTGAAGCGGCGCTGCCTCTATCATTGGGTCGATTACCCGAATGCGGCGCAGGAACTGGAGATCATCCGCCGCAAGGTGCCGGGCTGCAGCGCGGCGCTGTCTCGCGAGATCGTCGCTTATGTTCAGAGATTGAGAACGCTCGACCTCTTCAAGAACCCGGGTGTGGCGGAAACGATCGACTGGGCGACCGCATTGACGGAACTAGACGCTCTTGCACTCGATCCCGAGAAGGTGGCCGACACGCTCGGCACCCTGCTCAAATACCAGGATGATATTGCCCGGATCGAAGGCACTGAAGGCAGCCGCCTGCTCGGCGAAGTGAAAGCCGAATTGCTGGCGCAGGGCTGAACATCATGACCGGCGCCAATTCGGGTGAGACCAACTCTTCTGCATCCCGCGAAGGACAGGGACGGCTTGCCGACAATATCGTCTTCTTCGCCCGCGCGCTGAGGCGCGCCGGATTGCGGATCGGCCCCGCCGCCGTCGCTGACGCGATCGATGCGGTCAGGCTGATCGGAATCGGTTCCCGTGGCGAATTCTATGCGGCGCTCCAATGCACCTTCGTCAAGCGCCATGAAGACCAGGCCGTGTTCGACGAAGCGTTCCGGCTCTTCTGGCGCTCTCCGGACCTTGTGAACAAGATGATCGCGCTCATGTCGCCCATTGCCTTGCCTCGCTCCGGGGAGGACCGGCGTCGGCGTGCCGGCGAAGCACGCATGCGTGATGCGCTCCTTGCCGGTCGGCACGGTGCACAGCAGCCGAGCAAGGCGCCGGAGGTCGAGGTCGATGCACGCTATACCGTTTCGGGGCGCGAACTCTTGCGCAAAGCGGATTTCGGCCAGATGACCGTCGAGGAGATCGCCGAGGCAAGAAGGGCCTTGTCCTCGATCCTGCTGCCGCTGGACCGGATACGCACGCGCCGCTATCGCCCCTCCCGCCGTCCAGTGCGAATCGACCCGCGCGCCACCATGCGCGACGCGATGCGGCTTGGAGGGGATTTCATCCTGCCGCGATTTCGCGAGCCACGCTTCGTTCATCCGCCATTGGTCGTGCTTGCCGATATCTCCGGATCGATGAGCCAGTACACAAAAATATTCCTGCATTTTCTGCACGCGCTGACGGAACAGCGGCAGCGTGTGCAGACGTTTCTTTTCGGAACGCGGCTGACGAATGTCACGAGGCAGATGCGCAACCGCGACCCTGACGAGGCGCTGGACGAGTGCATTGCCGCGGTCAAGGACTGGTCGGGCGGCACGCGTATCGGAGAGACGCTGCACGAGTTCAATCGGCGCTGGTCGCGGCGGGTATTAGGACAGGGCGCAGTCGTGCTGCTGATGACCGATGGGCTGGAGCGCGATGACACAGCGGGTCTGGAGGCTGAACTGGGCCGACTGCATCGATCCTGCCGCCGGCTCGTCTGGCTTAATCCGCTGCTGCGCTTCGACGGTTTCGAGGCGCGCGCGAGAGGCGTGAGGGCCATGTTGCCACACGTTGACGAGTTCCGGCCTATACACAATCTCGAATCGATCTCCGACCTGGTGAAATCGCTGTCCGGACAGGGAGGACGCGATGCCGACCCACGGCGTTTCCTCAACCATGGACGGCTTGCCGTTGACCGAGCGCCGGCGAATGCGCCACAGTGATTGTAACTTGATCCGATGCAGGATGCTTGCCTGGGTGCAGTTTTCGGAGATGCAGAATGCAGAACGAGCCGAACATCCTCGATCCATTGGCGGTCGCTGAAACCTGGCACGAGCAAGGTCGTGCCGTGGCGCTCGCGACCGTGATCGAAACCTGGGGCTCGGCGCCCCGTCCCGTCGGCAGCCATCTGGTAATCGACGGGGAAGGCAATTTCCAAGGCTCCGTTTCCGGCGGCTGCGTCGAGGGCGCGGTCATCGCGGAGGCTGCCGACGTGATTACGTCCGGTACCCCGCGGCTTCTCGAATTCGGCGTAGCCGACGAAACCGCATGGCGTGTCGGCCTGTCCTGCGGTGGCCGGATCCGTGTCTATGTCGAACGAATTGACGGCTGAACGATGGAACTGAGCACACTGCAGGCACTCAATGTCGCGCGCGCGTCGCGCCGCGCTGCCGTCGTCGTCACCGATCTTTCGGAAGGCACCAGTCAGGCTTTCATCGAAGGCGACCGCATTCGCGCTGAATGGGCAGCGCCCGTCTCCGAAGTGCTTCATTCGGGCCGGCCCCGCCTTCTGACGATCGAGGAAAGGGCGCTTTTCTTCAACGTGCATCTGCCGCCCCCGCGTATCGTTGCGATCGGTGCGGTTCACATTTCGCAGGCATTGTCGCGTCTGGCGCCGGTCGCAGGTTTCGACATGGCGGTCATCGACCCGCGCACGGCCTTTGCAACGGCCGAGCGTTTCCATGGCGTCGAGCTTCTTGCGGACTGGCCCGAAGACGTTCTGCCGGATCGGCCGCTCGATCGCTATACGGCACTCGCCGCTCTCACGCACGATCCGAAGATCGATGACTATCCGCTCAGAGCGGCATTGGAGGCAGGGTGCTTCTATGTCGGCGCGCTTGGCAGCCGCAAGACCCACGCGGCGCGGTCGGAACGCCTGCAGACGCAAGGAGTGGCGACGGAGGCAGTTGCGCGTATCAAGGCACCGATCGGCCTCGATATAGGTGCCGCCAGCCCGGCGGAGATTGCCGTCGCGGTGCTCGCCGAGATCATCGGGGCGCTGCGACGTCGCGACGTTGACCTGCCGGCGGAGGGGGGCAAATGAGGTTCGGACCTGTGCGGCCTGCCGATGCCGAAGGCGCTCTTCTCGGCCATTCGGTAAAGATCGGCACAGTGAAGCTATCGAAGGGACATCGCCTGAACCCCGACGATGTCGCGGCGCTTGCAGAAGCGGATGTAACGGAGGTCATTGTCGCGGTGCTCGAGCCCGACGACCTGCCTGAGGACGAAGCCGCGTCACGCATAGCGGCCGCCATCGCCCCGGATCATCTGCGATTCTCGCGGGCGGCGACCGGCCGGGTCAACATCTATGCCACCGCTGCCGGTCTTTTCGTGGCCAATCGCGCCGTTGTCGATCTGCTGAACCGCATAGATCCGGCGATCACGCTCGCCTGCCTTGCCGATCATGTTGCCGTCGAGGCCGGCGACATGGTGGCGACGATCAAGATCATCCCTCTTGCGGTGCAGCAAGTGCTCGTGGAGCAAGCGCAGGCACTGCTTCGGGCGGACCGGGCCTTCGAGGTCAAGCCGTTCACGCCTCGGCGCGCGGCCCTGGTGGCAACCGAGCTGCCTTCCCTGAAGAGCCAGGTAATGGACAAGACGCGCGCCGTTCTCACCACGCGGCTGCTGCAATCGGACAGCCGGCTCGATAGCGAGCGACGCGTGGCGCATACGACCGAAGCGGTCGCGGCAGCAATCGTCGAGGCCGCCTCGACGCATGACCTGATCATCGTCTTCGGCGCCTCGGCCGTGGCCGATCCCGACGATGTTATCCCGGCTGCCATCCGGCGCGCCGGCGGTGTCGTCGAACATGTCGGAATGCCCGTCGATCCAGGCAATCTGCTTGTGCTCGGTAGACTTGGCGAAATTCCTGTCCTGGGTGCTCCCGGTTGTGCTCGAAGCCCGCGGGAAAACGGCTTTGACTGGATCCTCGATCGTTTGCTCGCGGGTGAGTGGCCGAGCAGCGAAGACATTACAGGGTTCGGCGTCGGCGGGTTGCTCAAGGAAATACCGACTCGTCCGCAGCCACGGGAAGGCATCGCCGACAAGCGCGCCGGCCCTGTTGAGCTCGTCGTTCTGGCAGCCGGTAGGGCGAGCCGGATGGGGCCGGAGGGCCGGCACAAGCTCCTGGCGGAGTTCGAAGGGATGCCGCTCGTGCGGCGGTCAGTGGAGGCGGCCATCGGCGCGGCTCCGGGCAGAGTGACGGTGGTGACCGGGCACAGGGAGGCCGAGATTCAGGCGGCACTCGCAGGCTTGTCCGCCAACTTCGTCTCAAATCCCGACTACGCGGGCGGGATGGCATCTTCGCTGATTGCGGGCCTCTCCGCTCTCGACACCGGTGCTGGCGGCATGCTCGTCATGCTTGCCGATATGCCGGGGATCACATCGGAACACCTGGCAGAATTGATCGCCGCCTTCGAAGTCGAGTCCGGCCGAGCAGTGGTGCGTGCCGTCGCCGGTGGGCAGCGCGGCAATCCGGTCATTCTGCCAAAGGAGACATTCCACGCCGTCCGGCAGCTCGTCGGCGACGTCGGGGCCAGGCACATCGTCGAGCGGTGCGGCTTGCCGGTGATCGATGTCGAACTCGGCCCTGCTGCGCGTCTCGATCTCGACACACCGGAGGCGATCCTGGCTGCGGGTGGGATTTTGAAGGATTGAGCGATGGATAATGCGGCAATCGAGGAGATGTTCGAAACACTTGGCCCGGTCAAGATCCGCCGCATGTTCGGCGGCAAGGGCATCTATGTCGACGGCATCATCCTTGCACTGGAGGTGAACGGCGAGATTCTTCTGAAGGGGGATGCAGAAACGGCGCAGGCGTTCGAGGAAGCGGGCGCGCGCCAATGGACCTACGAAGGCAAGGGCAAGCGGGTGAAAATGCCCTATTGGAGTACGCCCGAAGCGGCCTGGGACGATCCGGACGACATGGCCCGCTGGGTGAGACTTGCCTACGAGGCCGCGCTCAGGTCGAAGAAGTGATGCGCGGACCCGCGAAAGCCCAATCCTCCTGGCGGTGTCGACAACATTCAGGCGAGCGCGCGAATTGCGTCGGCAGCAAAGCGGGATAGGGGCTGGGGCAGGGCGGTCAGGTCGAACCAGCGAATGTCGGAAAGCTTGTCCGGCTCAGTGAGGCGCGGCTCGCCGGAGAAGTCCTCCGTCACATAGATCAGCGAGACCCAATGCTGCCGCTCGGCCTCGATCAACTGTTCGCTGATGCACAGAAAGCGGATCGAATGGATGGAAAGACCGCTTTCCTCCTGCGCTTCACGCCGTGCCGCGTCCTGCGCACGCTCCATCTGGTCGACTTTGCCGCCGACAATGCTCCAGTGGCCGGCCTCCGGCGCCTTCAGGCGACGACAGAGGAGGATTTTTCCATCCCTTACAATCGCCAGACCACAGCCGAGACCGGGGAAGTCAACACCGGGCAGTGCCATGAGCGAAGGGTCAGGCCTTGCCGACGATCAGCATGAAGGCTGGGATGTCATCACCGAAACCCACGGGCGTAGGGCCGTCGTCATGGTCGCGGCGGTGACGCTGCCGACGATCGCGATTGTCGTCATTAGCCGCATTCTGCGCGCGGCCGGGACGGTCGCTGCGGCCGTTATGGCGATCCTTGCTCTCGGCATTGCGTTCGATCTTCACCGTGTCGACCCTTTCCGGGACTGTTTCGAGTTCTTCAGTATTATTGTCTACGGCCGTGACAGCTTTGTGATCGGAGCGGGTCTTCACGGGTCGCTCCCTCTTCCGATCCTTGCGCCCGTCGCTGCCGCGGTCACGACGGCTGTCGTGACTTTCCATCGGTTCGGGCAGTTCCGAAAGGTCGCCATTGTGCCATTCGACTTCCTGGCCGATCAGCTTTTCGATGGCGTCGGCGAACTTGATGTCGCGCTTCGTGACGATTGTGAAAGAGGCACCGGAACGGCCAGCGCGCCCGGTTCGTCCGATGCGATGGACATAGTCTTCCGCATGGATCGGCACGTCGAAATTGAATACATGGCTCACGTCGGGAATGTCGAGCCCGCGCGCCGCGACATCGGAGGCGACCAACAGCTTGATGTTGCCGTCCTTGAAATTGGCAAGCATGGCCATGCGCGACCGCTGATCCATGTCGCCGTGCAGCGCGCCGACCGAGAAGCCATGACGGTCGAGCGAGCGGAAAAGCTCGGCGACATCCTTCTTGCGATTGCAGAAGATGATCGCGTTCTTCAGGTCTTCCTGGGAACGAATGAGCTCACGGAGGACGGCTCGCTTTTCGTAGTCCTTGCCGTGCGCTGCCACGAGACGCTGCGTGACCGTTATGGCTGTCGATGACCGGCGTGCCACTTCGACCCGCTCCGGATTCTGCAGAAAGCGATCCGCAAGCTTCTGGATTTCGGGCGGCATCGTGGCTGAGAAGAACAAGGTCTGCCGTGTAAAGGGAATGAGCTTCGCGATACGTTCGATATCAGGAATGAATCCCATATCGAGCATTCGGTCAGCCTCGTCGATGACAAGAATTTCGACGCCTGACATCAAAAGCTTGCCACGCTCGCAGTGGTCGAGCAGCCGGCCGGGCGTACAAATCAGCACGTCGGCGCCGCGCTCGAGCTTGCGGTCCTGCTCGTCGAAGGAAACGCCACCAATCAGAAGCGCGATGTTAAGCTTGTGATTCTTGCCGTATTTGTCGAAATTCTCGGCGACCTGGGCCGCGAGCTCGCGCGTCGGCTCAAGTATAAGCGTGCGCGGCATCCGTGCGCGGGCGCGTCCTTTTTCCAGAAGGGTCAACATCGGCAACACGAAGGATGCGGTCTTGCCGGTGCCGGTCTGGGCGATGCCGAGAATGTCGCGGCGCTGAAGCGCCGGCGGGATTGCACCAATCTGGATCGGTGTCGGTATCGTGTAGCCCGCGTCGGTAACTGCGGAAAGAACTTTCTGGCTCAAGCCAAGGTCAGCGAAATTGGTCAAAGGGGAAACTGTTTCCGTTCCGGTTCTGATGAACTCTGTTCGATCGAGGGAAAATGCAGCAGCATGTGGCGGCGCTCATACGACCAAAGGCGCCGAAAGTCAAGAAATCCAGCCCGTTGAAACACCGGAAGTTGAAATCAGCCGAATCTGTTGCATTTTGATCAAGTCCGCGAGAGATGGCGACCGGCCTTGCGGCCTATCGATCGAGGAAGCCGGAAAGCTCCGTTCCGGCCCTCAGGAACCGCGCCGGATCGACGGGCCGCCCGTTCAGACGGACCTCGTAATGAAGATGCGGTCCGGTCGATCGTCCCGTGCTTCCCGACTTGGCGATGACCGCGTCTGCCTTCACTTCCTCGCCGACATCGACGAGAATGGTCGAAAGATGCGCATAGCGGGTCGACACGCCATTGCCGTGATCGATCTCAATCATGTTTCCATAGCCGCCGGCCGAGCCTACTGCCGTGACGATGCCGCCGGCGGTCGCGCGGACGCGGGTGCCGGTCGCCGTCCGGAAATCTATCCCGGCATGCAGCGCCAATCGGCCGAGGAAAGGATCCACGCGGTTTCCGAAGCTGCTGGTGACGTCGGCTGCCGGTGCCGGACTGGCGAGAGGAAGCCTTTTTGCGGCCTCGCGGGTCCGCTCGAGTTTCACAAGAGCGGTGTCGAGGTCGAGCAGCGATCGGTCGAACCCGTCTCCGTTCTGCGGTTCGATGAAAGGACCGCCGATACCCGGCTCTGCCGACCTGTCCACGTTGAGCGCTTCCTCGACTACCGGCATTGTGAAACCCGCATCTTCGACGATCGCCCTGATCGTCTCCGACGTCCTGAGCGCCGTGTCCGTCATGTGCTTCATCTGCGCCATCTGTTCGAGTTCCAATCCCTTGAGTGAAAGCGTAGCACTGGAAAAAACTCGATCGGCACGGTCGGAAGCGCTCTCGCCACCGGAACTTCCCGCGGAGGTCGGGGCATAGCCGAGTGCGGCGGAGTGAGGAGAGCGACCAATATCGTTGCCGGCAATGCCCATCATCGCCTCGATTGCCTTGACGCCGGTCTCAGTTCCTGCCTGATTGCCGTCCCCCAGCGACCCAGTGCCCGGCGAAACGTCATCCTTCCCCGTATCTGAAAAAGCGTCGCCGGCTTCCGAGAACTCTCCGAACTTTGCGCTCCTGGAGGTCAGTTCCAATTGCCTCTGCAGCAGTTTTTCGACCTTTTCCTCGACAATCTGCTGGTCCAGCAATTGACGGCTCGTCACACGATCCACCTGTGCGCGCAGTGCAGTGATCCGGTCCTCGTACTCGTGCTGCATCCGCGCCTGCCGCGCGATCGTTCCGCCAATCAGGTCGTCGCGAAGCACGAGGTAGGTTGTCGCTGCAAGATATCCAGTGCCGAACACGCCGGCGAAGCAGGTGATCAGCGCAGCCATCCATGGACGGACCGTCATGTGCCGAACCCTGTCGCCGCTCGCCAGAATCAGGACATGGCTTTGCCTACGCTTCGCGAAGACGTTTTCCGAACCAGCAGACACCACATCACCCCCGACGATGCGCTCACTTCGCGCGTCCGAAGGAGAAGCGCAGGCGCTTGTCCTTCATTCCGCTCCAGCTCGCATTTCTTCCGGATGATTACACTTCGTTAGGGTTAATAAAGCGTTTGTGCCGACGCTTGATCAGATGTTGGTGGCGGCAGTCATTGACCGATAAAACGAGGGGGTCAACCCCGCCTCGGCGCGGGCAATGTCGTTGAAGGGGGGCTTCAGCGGGCCGCGGAAGTTTGCCCGCACGAGGGTTTGAAAGGCGACGGCCGGGTCCTTCTTTTGCCGGGCGCAAAGAAAGCGGAACCATTTCGCTCCGATTGCGACATGGCCCTTCTCGTCCTCATAGATCACGTCGAGCACAGCGGCGCTCTCGTTGTCGCCGGTCTCTCGCATTTTCGCGCGCAATGCGGGTGTCACATCGAGACCGCGGGCCTCTAGAATGAGCGGCACGACGGCGAGGCGGGCGGTCAGGTCGTTGCGCGTGTCATGCGCCGCCTGCCAAAGGCCGTCATGTGCGGGAAGGTCGCCATAGTCGGCCCCCAGATCGTTCAGTCTTTGCCGAACCATTCGAAAATGTTTGGCTTCCTCGAAGGCGACCTGCATCCAGCCGTCAAAGAAGGAATTCGGCACCGGTTCGGACGCAAAGCGTGCGACGATGTCGAGAGCCAGATCTACGGCGTTCAGTTCAATATGAGCAATGGCGTGAAGCAAGGCGACACGTCCCTTCAGCGAACCGAGCGAGCGCCGCTTGACCTGAGTCGGGGGTGTCAGAACGGGCTTTTCCGGGCGGCCCGGCCGCTCGGGCACGGCGCGGTCCAGGGGAGAGCGCAAGGACAGCTTTCGCGCCTGCCAGCGCCGCGACGCTTCCTGAGCGAGCTCGGTCTTGACGCTAAGGTCGGCGGCGCGGATCGCTTCGACAGCCGCGCCGCGCAGGCTGTGGAATTGCGGAAGGTTCGCCATTGTCTCGCCGGACCTGCTCAAATTGCCTTCGCCGCAGCCAGAACCTCGTCGGCGTGGCCGGGCACTTTGACCTTCTCCCAGACGCGGCTGATGACGCCCTGCCTGTCAATCAGGAAGGTGGTCCGTTCGACACCCATATATTTGCGGCCATACATGCTCTTCTCGACCCACACGCCATAGGCGCTGGCCACGGCCTTGTCCTCGTCCGAAGCAAGTGCAACGGTGAGGCCGTGTTTCCTGGTGAAGCGATCGTGGCTCTTGGCCGAATCGGGCGATATGCCGATGATCATAATTCCCGCGCTTTGGAACTCCTCCTTCAGAGCCGAGAAGGAGATGGCCTCCTGCGTGCAGCCTTTCGTATCGTCCTTCGGGTAAAAGAAGAGAACGACGGGCCCGCCGCGCAGGGCAGCGAGTGAGATAGTGCCACCTCCTTCGCGAGGAAGTTCAAACTCAGGAGCGACATCGCCTTGTCTCAATCCTGCCATGATCAAACCTTTCTTGCGTCAATTTTTATGGACATTCCACGGTTAATGCATGTCGCGAAAAATGTGTCACATGACCCGAATGCAATCTGCTTTAGGGGCATATCGAAGATGGCCGGATGCCGTCCAGCGGATTTGTGATAAATTTGACAGCTGCCGGACGGCTACGTAGCTACCGCTTTGTCCTTCAATTCGGATTCGACGGGAGGGAGAAGCGGTACCGAGCACAAGGGGAGTGAAGCAATCTTTGCGGATGGACATGGCCATGCCTTGGCGTTTGTGCCAGAGGCGAATCGCGATGGCTTGGTTCTACGAGTTGTGATCTAGATGGGGCGAATGGAAGATCCGGCCGTCGCTAAAATGGTAGCGGGCCCGGTGGAAGGCATGCAATGGGGCAATCAGGTCGGGGGCGCTCGCGCCGATGAGTGACATCCGCGGCGAAAGAGTGGACTTTCGCAGGGAAGACATCGTCGCGCTGCACGCTTTGCCCTCGGCTCAAGCTCACGACCCGGTCATCGTGCACACGCCGCGGCCTGGCGGTGCCTGGCGCCTGTGCGGAAGGATTCTGCTCTGCTGCTCGCTGCTCGTCTTCATCGCCGTTGCTTCGCTTATCGCCATAATAGAAAGCGGAATTGTAGACGGGCCGCTGAATGCCAGGGCCAGGACGGCGCTCAACACCGCACTCGGACAGGATTATAGCGCCGATGTCGAGAGCACGGTGATCCGGCTGACCGGCGGCGGCGCACTTGCGCTCAAGGCGCGGGGCGTGACGCTGAAGGAGCGCGGATCCGGCCGGCATCTCGCCAAGCTCGGTGCAATTTCGATCGCCCTCGATCCATTTGCCCTGGCGACCGGCCGCATCAATGTCTCGAGGCTTGAAGCGGAGGGTGGCGAGCTCGACACCGGGCTCCTGCCGCGCGGCGAGCCCATCGATCTTACAGCCATCCGCATAGCGGACGTAGGCACTGCCCTCGAAGAATTGTTCGCACAGGGCGATCGGATGTCGCGCTTGACCGCCGGACGGTCGACCCAGACCGTCGTCCTCTCTGACTTCAGCCTAACGGTCAGCGGCACGCGTGGGCGGGCCGTTCCCGTCGAAATCAAGACACTGCAATTCAGTCACGACCCCGACAGTTCGATGCGAGTTGAGGGCACGATTGCGGTTGACGGCATCGAATCTCAGCTTACGGCAAAGGCTCTCGGCGACAGGGGGCGCATCGCCGCCTTCGAGGCCGGGCTCGACGCGCTGCCGCTTTCGCCGTTCCTCCATCACGGCAAGTCGGGCAATGAGGAGGCCTTCGGCATCGAAGCCACCGCCAATGTGACGCTCAAAGCCGCCCGCGCTGCGGATGGCACGAAGCCGGCACTCACGGCGGCCGTGAAGACGTCCAGGGGCTCCTTCCACGCCGGCGGCCTCGCCTCCAAACTCAACTCCGCGGAACTGAACGTCTCCTACGATTTCGAGCGAGCCTCGGTCGAGATATTGTCGTCGATGGTCAGGATCGGCCGGTCGAGCTTCCCCTTCACGGGAGCCCTGATCGATCTCGACAAGATTGCCGGCGCAGACCGGAAAGGATTCGCGGTCGATCTCCTGTTCAAGAACGCCAGCTCCGACCCTGAGGACATGCAGGCGCCCCCGCTTGCCTTCGATGCCAAGGCAAGCGGGCGTTTCGAGTCCGACACCCACCGGCTGATCTTCGATCAACTCGCGATATCGAGTCCGCTTGGCTCCATGGCGGGTTCGCTTTCGGTCGCCTTCGGCAAGACGTCGCCGCGCATCAGTTTCGCTGCGGTCAGCGACAGGATGCACTCCAGCGCCGTCAAGCAGCTGTGGCCCTGGTGGCTGGCGAAGGGGGCTCGTCGCTGGGCGTTAGGAAACCTCTTCGGAGGCATGGTAAGCGACGCACGCATCGAGGTCTCGATTCCGGAGGGGCGTATTGCCAGTAGCGGCGGAGAATTGAGGCTCAACGAAAAGGAGCTCAACATCAACTTTGCCGTCGACGAGACGCGCATCAACATCGCGGGAGAGATACCGCCGTTGCGTGACACGGCCGGACGCTTCAGCCTGAGCGGCGAGCGGATGTCCGTCGTCGTCGAGAAGGGCGCCGCCTTCTTCCCGTCCGGTCGCTCCGTCGCCTTGAATGGCGGGGATTTCATCATTGCCGACGTCTATAAAAAGCCGCTGATGGCGGAAATGAAGATCAAGGTCGCGGGCGAGGCGGACGCGATAGCCGAGCTCGTCCGCTACAAGCCGATAGAGGCGCTTCAGAAGACGCCTTTCACTCCCGAGGATTTTACCGGCCCGATGACGGCGCTGGTGGGTGCGCGGTTTGGTCTCATTTCCGACCAGAAGCCGCCACGTCCACTGTGGCAGGTGGAAATGGAGCTTGAGGACGTGACGATAAAGCGGCCCGTTGCAGGACGTTCGATCGCCGATCTCGACGGGACGATGAGGATCGACAACGAGCGTGCAGTGCTCCAGGCGAACGCCCTGATCGACGGTGCGAAGATGCGCGTCGCGCTCACCGAGCCGGTTGGCACCTCGGCCAATGTGGCGAGAACGCGCGAAATCTCCGGAACGCTCGACGACGCGGCGCGGGCGAAAATCGCTCCGGCCCTGTCCGGAATCGTCAGCGGGCCCGTGGGCATAGACGTTTCGCTTGCGGAAGACGGCAGCCAGTCGGTCAAGGTTGACCTCGGAAAGGCCGTGCTGTCGCTTCCCTGGATTGGCTGGAGCAAGGGCTCGGGCATCCCAGCAAAGGCGCAATTCACAATTCGGGCGGCCGGTGGCATCACGGAGATAAACGACCTGCGGCTCACCGGAGAAGGTTTTGGCGGCAATGGCGAATTGCGCGTAGACGAATCCGGCCTTGCAGCGGCGCGGCTGAGCGGCGTGCGCCTGGCAAGCGGCGACGATTTTTCCGTCACAGTGGGACGCAGCAAGGGAGGCTATTCGGTAAACCTAACCGGCACCGCAGCGGATATCCGACCGGCGCTCGCTCGCGTCAAGGGCGGCGCGAGTTCAAAGGATGGCGGCAATGTGAAGATCAAGGCGCGGCTCGACCGGGTCACCGGTTTCAACGGCGAAGTCCTGTCGAATGTTGATCTCACCTATTCGAGCCGCGGCCAGCAGATCGACGATGTCAACCTTTCAGCGATAACGGCAAGCGGCCAGGCAGTCGTTGCCAGGTTGGTCAAGGCCGGTGCGGACAACACGCTGGAACTGACGACAAGCGATGCCGGAGCCTTTGCACGCTTCATCGACATCTACCGCAATATGCGGGGCGGACTCCTCAATTTGCGCCTGCGTGATCGCGGTGCCAACTCGTGGCGCGGAACCGTGGACATCCGCAAGTTCTCGCTGGTCGGCGAACAAAGGCTGCAATCGATGGTCTCGACCCGGGCGGGCCAGGACGGTCGCAGTCTCAACGAAGCGGTTCGACGCGATATCGACGTGAGCACGGCTCAGTTCGAGCGTGGCTTCGCGCAACTCCTGCTGGATCAGGGCGCAATTCGGGTCGGCAGCGGAGTGGTCCGCGGTGTCGATGTGGGCGCGACCTTCCAGGGAACTGTCCGCGACGCCAATGGTCGTATGGACATGACGGGTACGTTCATGCCGGCTTACGGATTAAACCGGCTCTTCGGGGAATTGCCGCTGATCGGTGTCCTGCTCGGAAATGGGCGCGACCGGGGCCTGTTGGGGATCACGTTCAAACTCGCCGGACCGTTCAGCCAGCCAAGTCTGACGATCAACCCGCTGTCGATCATAGCGCCGGGCGTCTTCCGCAATATCTTCGAGTTTCAATGAGAGGCCGACCCGAAACATTACGATCTCATGCCGGCCTCGGATTCACACGGGCCGGACGAGCAGATGCTTCTTCTTGCCCAGCGAGAGCTTGATCACGCCGTCCCCGGACACGTCACGGCTTCCGACGACACGGCGCTCATCGGTGACCTGATCGTCGTTGATCCGGACGGCGCCGCCCTGAACATGGCGCCGAGCTTCGCCGTTCGAAGCGGCAAGACCGGCACGTACCATCAATGCAAGCAGCCCGAGCCCCGATTCGAATTCTCGAGCGGGTACTTCGATCGAGGGCAGGTTCTCGGCAAGCGCACCTTCCTCAAAGGTCTTGCGCGCCGTCTCGGCGGCCTGTTCCGCCGCCGTGCGCCCGTGCAGCATGGCAGTGACCTCGGTTGCCAGCACCTTCTTAACCTCGTTGATCTCGGAGCCGCCGAGCTTCGACAGTCGGTCGATCTCAGCCATCGGCAGCGTGGTGTAGAGCTTGAGGAAGCGCGTGACGTCTGCATCCTCCGTGTTTCGCCAGTATTGCCAGAACTCGTAGGGACCGAGCATATCCGGATTGAGCCAGACGGCGCCGCTCAGCGATTTGCCCATCTTTGCGCCGGAGGCAGTGGTCAACAGCGGCGAGGTGAGCGCGTAGAGCTGCGGCGTTCCCATGCGATGGCCGAGATCGATGCCGTTGACGATATTGCCCCACTGATCCGAACCGCCCATCTGGAGCCGGCAGCCAGTGCGCTGGTAGAGCTCGACGAAGTCGTAGGCCTGCAGGATCATGTAGTTGAATTCGAGGAAAGAGAGCGACTGCTCGCGCTCGAGCCTCATCTTCACGCTGTCGAAGGACAGCATGCGGTTCACCGAGAAATGCCGGCCGACATCACGCAGGAATTCGAGATAGTTGATACCGAGCAGCCAGTCCGCATTGTTGATCATCAGCGCGTCCTTGGGGCCGTCGCCGTATTTCAGATAGTTCGAGAAGACAGTCTTGATGCTCGCTATATTGGCGGCGATCGTTTCAGGCGTCATCAGTTGCCGCGCCTCGTCCTTGAAGGACGGATCGCCAACCATGCCTGTGCCGCCGCCCATCAGCGAAATGGGGCGGTGTCCGGTCGCCTGCAGCCAATGCAGCATCATGATCTGGATAAGGCCGCCTGCATGCAGGCTCGCAGCCGTAGGATCGAAGCCGATATATGCAGTCACGGTTTCCGTCAGGAACAGCTGGTCGAGACCGCCATTATCCGACGTCTGATGGATGAAACCGCGTTCGCTGAGGGTGTGCAGGAAATCGGACTTGAACTCGGACATAAGCTGTCTCTTTCGTCTGGGTAGAACGTGTGCGCCGCGCCTTTATCACTGTTTCGTCGAAAGTGCACGTTTTTGCTTGGCGACCCTTTTTGCTATGAACATGGGTGCAGGCAAAGGCGGCGCTGACGTCACCTCAATCGCAGGAACGTTGCGGAGAAAATGCATGGGCAAGACAGTAACGGCGATCGGCCTGATGAGTGGCACGAGCATGGACGGCATAGACGTGGCGCTTTTGCGAACGGATGGCGAGACAATCGTCGATCGCGGCCCGTCTGCCGGGTATACCTATGATCCTGCGTTCCGGGCGCGCCTTAAGACGGGTCTCGACGATGCGCGATCGATTGTCAAACGAGAGGAGCGTCCGGGAACGCTGGCTGACCTCGAACATGAACTGACCCTCAGACACGCAGATGCTGTTCGAGGATTCCTACATCAAAACAACATACTGTCAGAAAGTGTTGATGTAGTAGGTTTTCACGGGCAGACTGTCCTGCATCGGCCTGATGAGGCACTGACGGTGCAGCTTGGCGACGGCGATCTCCTGGCCCAGGAAACCGGGATCGATGTCGTCTACGATATGCGGGCAAATGACATGGCCCATGGAGGTCAGGGCGCACCACTCATTCCGGCCTATCACGCCGCCCTTGCGCACGAACTCTCAAAAAACGGTGAAATCGTTGCGCCCGCCGTATTCGTCAATATCGGCGGCATTTCCAATCTCACTTTTATTGGCTGGAGGGATGAAATCGTCGCCTATGACAGTGGCCCCGGCAACACGCTGATCGATCAGTGGGTGGAGGCGCATGCCGGCATTCCCTTCGATCAGGGCGGCATGATCGCGAGCGAGGGCAGCGTGATGCGGGAACTCGCAGAGAGCTATCTTTCCCATCCCTTTTTCAGCGCAGAGAAACGCCGCTCGCTCGACCGGAACGACTTCGCGCCGCCCTCCGGCGAAGCGGCGAGCCTCGAAGATGGAGCGCGCACCCTGGCGCATGTGACGGCCGCCGCAATCATCCGGTCCGCGCAGCACCTTCCGGCACGCCCCGAGACTTACATTGTCTGTGGCGGCGGGCGCCTTAATCCCGTGATCATGCGCGACCTTCATATGCTAGCCGAAGCGGAGGGAGCGCGCGTGGTCGCAGCGGAAGCGCTGCGTCTGAATGGAGACTCCATGGAGGCGGAGGCCTGGGCCTATCTCGCGGTGAGATCGCGATGCGGCTTGCCTTTGACTTACCCCGGGACGACCGGCGTCAGCCGTCCTGTCAGCGGAGGACGGCTGGCACGGAAGCCGTCGAGAGCGGAAACCGCTTAATGATTTTTTCGTGCACCTTCGTTAACATGGTTTCACGACCGCGGAGATCCCGGGATTCGTTGGCTGGGTAAGGACTTTCGGGAATTGTCGATGGGTGGTGCAATTTCACTTCTGGCAGTGAATTTCGTCATTGCCCAGATATTCGTGGCGGCCTTTCTCGTCATTGCGGTAAAAAGCCGGCGCGGCCGGGCCGCCGCCTGGTGCGCCGCTGGATTCGCCATAGCCTCTCTGGCTGCGATTTGCGAAGCCGTCCTGCCGTTTACACCGGTGCCCAAATTTTTTGCCGTCGGGGCCTTTGCAAGTGTCCTTGCCGGTTTCTGCTTGCTGCGTTTTGGCCTGGGACTCTTTTATGGGGTGCCGGCAAAACCAGCGGCGCTTGCGGCTTTCCTGATCGTTTCGGTGGTAGTCGATCTGTTGATTTACGACCTTCCGCGCGGAACGCTGCAGCACGCCTTCTTCTATCAAATGCCCTTCTTCCTCATTCAGGCCTGGACCGCGGCCGCGATCATGCGTTCCCCGCGCCGTTCCTATGCAGACAGGATTCTCGTTGGACTCCTGGTGCTGAATGCTCTTCATTTCCTCGGGAAGGTTTATGCCGCGATAGCCCCGGGGGCGGGCTCCACGGCATCCGACTATCTTCAGAGCCCATTCGCCTTGATCTCGCAGGCGCTCGGCGCCGCGTTGATCGTCGGGACTGGTGTGGCGATCCTCGGCGTCATGGTCAAGGATATCGTCGACGCGGCCCGCGCCAGCTCCGAGATCGACTCCCTCTCGGGCCTCTGGAACCGGCGCGGCTTCATCGAGCGCGTCGCGCCCTGGTTGCTGAGCCGCAACGCCAAGAGCCCCGGCGCGTTGATCCTTACGGACCTCGACCGGTTCAAGGGCGTCAACGACACCTATGGCCATCATACCGGCGATGAGGTCATTCGGCAGTTCGCGCGTGTGCTTCTCGACCTGATCCCCAGCCGCGCCGCGGCGGCACGCCTGGGCGGCGAGGAGTTTGCCGTTTTCCTCCCCGGCGTCGACCTGGCCGATGCACGAGTGGTTGCCCAAGGAATGCGAGCCGCGATCGCCTCGACGCCGATTGCCGACCTTCCGGAGACGGCCACGATTACCGCAAGTTTCGGCGTTGCGGCGATAGCTCCGGGAGAGTCACTGGAAATGGCGCTGCAAAGGGCGGATAAGGCGCTTTATGTGGCCAAGGCCGCCGGGCGAAACCGTGTCGAATGTGCCGAACCGACGGCCCGCGTCGTCACACCGGTTGTCTCCCAGTGGATGAGGCAATAGATCGCCACCGATGTGGTAAAGCCGAAGATATGGAACAGCCCGAGAAACGAGCTCGATTCTCGGGTTGTAATTTACGTGGCGTTCCGTTCAGCGAATCCGCTTCGCCACAGGCTCCGGTACCAGTTCACCGTTCAGGCGGCGGTCGAGATAGTCTTCGCATTCGGCCATCAGGGTTTCGACCTGGCCATTGAAGAAGTGGTTCGCACCCGGCACCGTTTTGTGCGTGATCAGGATGCCCTTCTGTGCTTTCAGCTTCTCGACGAGCCCATTGACGTCTTTCTCCGGCGCGACCCTGTCCGAATCGCCATTGATGATCAGGCCGGACGAGGGGCAGGGCGCCAGGAATGAAAAGTCGTAGATGTTCGGCTGCGGCGCGACGGCCATGAAGCCCTCGATTTCAGGGCGCCGCATCAGCAGCTGCATGCCGATCCATGCGCCGAACGAGTAGCCTGCGACCCAGCAGCTCTTCGAATCAGGGTGCAGGCTCTGCACCCAATCGAGCGCGGATGCGGCGTCGGAAAGCTCGCCTGCACCATGGTCGAATTCGCCCTGGCTGCGCCCGATACCCCGGAAATTGAAGCGTAAGGTGGTAAAGCCCCGCTTCTGGAACATGTAAAAGAGCTGGTAAACGATCTGGTTGTTCATCGTGCCGCCGAACTGCGGGTGCGGGTGCAGGATGATCGCAATCGGTGCGCTCTTCTGCTTCGAAGGCTGATAACGGCCCTCGAGGCGACCGGCCGGTCCGTTGAAGATGATTTCGGGCATTGGCTCTCCGGGAGTGTTTCTGGTTCAAATTCGTGGTTCTTCGCGCCGATCTGTCTTGACTAAACCAGTCAGCTTTTCTAGAAACTACTTTAGAACCGTTCAAAACTTCGGTGCGGAATTCCGCATGTGCTTCGTCTCTTAAGGCAAGCGGCGCGGAAAATTCAAGGAAAATGCAACGGTGCCGATCGATGCGATCGGCCGAGGCTCTGGTAAAGGATCGATGTCGGGATCGCGCATCTATATGGACTGGAACGCCACGGCGCCGCTTCTGCCCGAAGCGCGCGAGGCGCTCGTGTCCGCGCTCGATCATCTCGGCAATCCTTCTTCTGTTCACGGCGAGGGGCGTGCTGTCCGGGCTCTTGTCGAGAGCGCCCGGCGCGATATTGCCGCGCTCTGCGGCGCGCAAGCCGCGGCGGTCGTCTTCACCAGTGGCGCCACGGAAGCGGCGAATATGGTGCTGACGCCGGAGTTTCGCATGGGGCGCACGCCGCTGAAGGCGGGGAAGCTCTATGTTTCGGCGATCGAGCATCCGGCAGTTCGAGAGGGCGGGCGCTTCTCGCGCGATAATACTTGTGAGATAGCGGTGACAAGCGCCGGGATCATCGACTGCGCAGCGCTCGAAACCCAGCTGCAGGCGCATGACCGTGAGACCGGTCTACCCATGGTGGCGGTCATGCTTGCCAACAATGAAACGGGCGTTGTCCAGCCGATCGCGGACGTTGCGGCCATCGTGCGCGCGCATGGCGGCATACTGGTCGTCGATGCGGTGCAGGCGGCCGGGCGCCTCCCGCTTTCGATCGAGGCGCTCGGTGCGGATTTCCTCATCCTGTCGTCGCATAAGATCGGCGGACCGAAGGGGGCCGGCGCCCTCGTCGCCCGAGGCGAAATCATGATGCCGTCTTCCTTGATCCGCGGCGGCGGACAGGAAAAGGGACATCGTTCGGGGACCGAGAATGCAGCGGCACTGGCGGGCTTTGCGGCCGCGGCCCGCGCCGCCGCCGGGGATATAGATGGGCGGATGGCTGCTGTCGCCGCAATGCGCGACAGTCTCGAAATGAAAATGCGAACCAGCGCGCCTGACGTGATCATCCATGGGCAGAGCGTTTCGCGCCTCGCAAATACGTGCTTCTTTACCCTTCCAGGCCTCAAGGCGGAAACGGGGCAGATCGCATTCGATCTCGAGGGCGTCGCCTTGTCGGCAGGTTCGGCCTGTTCATCCGGGAAGGTCGGGCAAAGTCACGTTCTGACGGCTATGGGCTACGATCCGCGACAGGGCGCGCTCAGGATTTCGATCGGCGAAGCGACGACGCAGGTGGAAATAGAGCGCTGCGCCGCGATATTCGCGAAAGTGGCGGCGCGGCGACCCTCGACCGGACAGGCGGCCTGAGACGCAGAGCCTTGGATGAAATTGCGGAAAAGCAATTTTCCGCTTGGCAAATGGGGTGAAAAGCGCCTTTTAGCCATTACATAAGCGGTGCGCGAATACTTGCATCGTATTGACAAGCTGCCGGACCTTTGATCCGGCGAGATTGGAGAACGACATGCCTGCCGTGCAGGAAACCATTGATCAGGTCCGCCAGATCGACGTGGACCAGTATAAATACGGCTTCGAGACGACGATCGAGATGGACAAGGCACCGAAGGGTCTGTCCGAGGATATCATCCGCCTGATATCGTCCAAGAAGAACGAACCGGAGTGGATGCTCGAATGGCGCCTCCAGGCTTATAGCCGCTGGCAAACCATGGAGGAGCCGAGCTGGGCGCGCGTGCGCTACCCCAAGATCGACTTCAACGATCTCCACTATTACGCCGCGCCGAAAAGCACGAGCGGGCCGAAGTCGCTCGACGAGGTCGATCCGGAACTGCTCAGGGTTTATGAGAAGCTCGGAATTCCGCTGAAAGAGCAGGAGATTCTCGCCGGCGTCGAGAAATCGAGGATCGCAGTCGATGCGGTGTTCGACTCCGTCTCCGTCGTCACCACGTTCAAGGAAGAGCTGAAGAAGGCCGGCGTGATCTTCATGTCGATCTCCGAGGCGATGCGGGAACACCCCGATCTCGTGCGGAAGTATCTCGGTACGGTCGTGCCACAGTCGGATAACTTCTATGCGACATTGAATTCCGCGGTCTTCACCGACGGTTCTTTCGTTTATGTGCCGAAAGGCGTTCGGTGCCCGATGGAGCTTTCGACCTACTTCCGTATCAACGAGAAGAACACGGGTCAGTTCGAACGGACGCTCATCATCGCCGACGAAGGCGCCTACGTCTCCTATCTCGAGGGCTGCACGGCACCGCAACGCGACGAAAACCAGCTTCACGCGGCAGTGGTCGAACTGATTGCGCTCGACGATGCCGAGATCAAATATTCGACCGTGCAGAACTGGTATCCTGGCGATAAGCAGGGCAAGGGCGGCATCTATAACTTCGTGACCAAGCGCGGCGATTGCCGCGGCAAGAACTCGAAGATCTCCTGGACGCAGGTCGAGACCGGATCGGCGATCACCTGGAAGTATCCGTCCTGCATCCTGCGCGGCGACGGTTCGCGCGGGGAATTCTATTCCATCGCTGTTTCCAACGGTCATCAGCAGATCGACTCCGGTACGAAGATGATCCATCTCGGCAAGAACACTTCGAGCCGCATCATCTCGAAGGGTATTGCGGCGGGTGTCTCGGAAAACACCTATCGCGGTCAGGTTTCTGCGCATCGTAAGGCGGAGAATGCCCGCAACTTCACGCAATGCGACTCGCTTCTGATCGGCGACAGGTGCGGCGCCCACACGGTACCCTATATCGAGGCGAAGAACTCGACGGCTCAGTTCGAGCACGAGGCGACCACGTCCAAGATTTCCGAAGACCAGCTCTTCTACTGCCTGCAGCGCGGCATCCCGGAAGAGGCGGCGATCGCTCTGATCGTCAACGGCTTCGTTAAGGAAGTCATCCAGGAACTGCCGATGGAATTCGCCGTCGAAGCGCAGAAGCTGATCGGCATCTCGCTCGAAGGCTCCGTGGGCTAAGCGGGACGAGGACCTGAGATCATCGTAATCCAGGTCCCGACCGAATACCGAACCGGCGCACGGAATTGTGCGCAATGAAGATTTCGTTGCCCAAGAGGACGAACATAAATGCTTGAAATCAAGAACCTGCACGCACGTATTGCCGAGGACGGCACCGAGATCATCCGCGGACTGAACCTGACGGTAAAGGCCGGCGAGGTCGCGGCCATCATGGGGCCGAACGGCTCCGGCAAATCGACGCTCTCCTATATTCTCTCCGGACGCGAAGATTACGAAGTGACCGAAGGCGACATCCTTTATAACGGCGAAAGCATTCTGGAGCTCGACGCTTCCGAGCGAGCCGCAAAGGGCATCTTCCTGGCGTTCCAGTACCCGGTGGAGATCCCGGGCGTCGCGACCATGCAGTTCCTGAAGGTGGCGATGAACGAACAGCGCAAGTATCGCGGCGAAGACGAATTGACCACGCCGGAATTCATGCGTCGCGTCAAGGAAGCCGCCGCCGAGCTGAAGATCGCGCCTGAAATGCTGCGCCGTCCGCTCAATGTCGGTTTCTCCGGCGGTGAAAAGAAGCGCGCGGAAATTCTGCAGATGGCTCTGCTCGAGCCGAAGCTCTGCGTTCTCGACGAAACCGATTCCGGTCTCGACATCGACGCGCTGAAGATCGTTGCCGATGGAGTCAATGCCCTGCGTTCGCCCGATCGTGCGGTCGTGGTCATCACGCACTATCAGCGTCTTCTCAACTACATCGTTCCGGATACCGTCCACGTCCTCTACAAAGGGCAGGTCATCAAGTCCGGTGACAAGACGCTGGCGCACGAACTCGAGGCTAACGGCTACGCTGAAATCATCGAGGCGGCGGCCTGAAGCCTGTTGAAGGAGTGTTCGAATGAATATGCAACAGGCCATTAAAATGACGGCGGCGGAAACGGCGCTCGTCGATGCCTATACGGCGCAGATCGGTGATTTGCCGGGTGACGGCGCCGTGCTCTCGCTGCGCGACACGCTGGTTCACGAGTTGAAAACTTCCGGCCTGCCGACCCGTCGCGTCGAGGCATGGCATTATACGGACCTGCGCACGCTGCTGCGGGCTGTACCAGCGGCGGATCCGACTGCCTTTGCCGAACGCGTCGATCCGCTCGTTCCGGGTTCGTCGGTTCTCTCGGTGCGCAACGGACAGGCCGACATCAAGAACGTTCCGGAACAGCTGACCGTGCGCTCATACACCGAGAGCCTGCTCGATGGTTCGGCAGCAGCCGGCCTCTCCGTGCTCGGCGCGGATGATGCGATCGGACGGATCAATGGCGGGCTCGTGCGCGGCGGACTGGAAATCGCGGTCGCAGCCGGTGTTGAGATCGAGGCTCCGGTCGAAATCCAGGTGGTCCAGAGCCATGGACAGGCGCATACGCGCTTTCCGGTTTCTTTCGGAGCCGGTGCCAAAGCGACCGTAATCGAGCGGCATCTTTCGACGAACGCGGAGCAGAGCTTCGTATCCTCGGTCAGCGACGTGACGCTTGCTGAAGGTGCGGACGTGATCTGGATCATCCTGCAGCAGCAGGGACCTGCGGATACGCATCTCGGCCAGATTCGCTTCGATCTCGGCAAGGACGCGAAGCTGCACCTCTTCGTCATCAATGCCGGCGGAAAGCTGGTCCGTCAGGAGCTCCATGGCCGGGCGACTGGAGAAGGCGCTGACCTCACGCTACGTGGGATCAACCTTCTCGGCGGTGAAAGCCACACGGATCTGACGTTCACGTTGAGCCATGATGTGCCGCACACGACATCGAGCGAGATCATCCGCAACGTCGTCTTCGACCGGGCGAAGGGCGTGTTTCAGGGCAAGATCCTGGTCGCGCAGGATGCGCAGAAAACCGACGCGAAAATGTCGTGCAACACGCTGCTCCTGTCAGACGATGCGGACTTCTCGGCAAAGCCTGAGCTGGAGATCTTCGCTGATGACGTTCAGTGCGGTCACGGTGCGACGGTCATCGATATCGATCATACGCAACTCTTCTACTTGCTCGCACGCGGCATACCGGAGAACAAGGCGCGTGCGATGCTCGTCAACGCCTTCGTCGCCGAGATCGTCGAGGAGCTGGAAGACGACGAAGACCTGGTTGAGTCGCTCGAGAGCGTGATTTCGGCCTGGCTCGAAAAACACGCCTGATTGGACAAGAATATGGAACATTCTGTGCCGGTGCCGGCCTATGACGTAGAAGCGATCCGAAAGGACTTTCCGATCCTCTCAAGATCGGTCTACGGCAAACCGCTCGTCTATCTCGACAACGGCGCATCGGCGCAGAAGCCGCAGCTCGTCATCGATGCTGTTTCCAATGCCTATTCCAACGAGTATGCCAACGTCCATCGTGGCTTGCATTTTTTGTCGAATGCCGCGACGGAGGCTTATGAGCAGGCGCGCGAAAAGGTACGCCGTTTCCTGAATGCGCCATCGGTCGACAATATCATCTTCACCAAGTCCTCGACCGAGGCGATCAACACCGTGGCCTACGGCTACGGAATGCCCAGGCTCGGCGAGGGGGATGAGATCGTAATTTCGATCATGGAGCATCACTCCAACATCGTGCCCTGGCACTTCATACGCGAGCGGCAGGGCGCCAAGCTCGTTTGGGCGCCAGTCGATGGCGATGGCGCGTTTCACATCGAGGATTTCGTCGCGTGCCTGACGGAGCGCACTAAACTTATTGCCGTCACACACATGTCGAATGCTCTGGGTACGGTTGTTCCGGTGAAGGAGATTTGCCGCATTGCCCGCGAGCGTGGAATCCCGGTGCTCATCGACGGTAGCCAGGGCGCGGTGCATATGCCCGTCGACGTCCAGGACATCGATTGCGACTGGTATGTGATGACTGGTCACAAGCTCTACGGTCCTTCCGGCATCGGCGTTCTCTACGGCAAGACCGAACGGTTGAAGGAAATGCGCCCCTTCATGGGAGGCGGCGAGATGATCGAGGAAGTCACCGAGGAACGCGTCACCTATAACGATCCGCCCCACCGCTTCGAGGCCGGCACGCCGCCGATCGTCCAAGCGATCGGGCTCGGCTATGCGCTTGATTACATGGAAAAGATCGGTCGTGAAGCCATCAGGGCGCATGAGGCGGATCTGACGACCTACGCCCGCGAACGTCTGTCCGGGGTCAATTCTCTCCGCGTCTTTGGCGACGCGGCCGGCAAGGGAAGCATCTTTTCCTTTGAGCTCGCCGGCATCCACGCCCACGACGTCTCCATGGTGATCGACCGTGCCGGCATAGCGGTCAGGGCCGGCACGCATTGTGCGCAGCCGCTCTTGAATCGGTTCGGCGTCACCTCCACATGCCGAGCGTCCTTCGGTCTCTACAACACCCGCGCCGAGGTCGACGCGCTGGCGGACGCGCTGGAACACGCACGCAAATTTTTCGCTTAGGGAAACGGACATGGGTCTCGAGCAAACACAAGAAAAAATCGACGTCCGCGAAGGTATCGTTCATTCGGCGATTCCGCCGGAGGAACTGGCGCGCCTCAGCGACGACATCATCGCCGCTCTGAAGACGGTCTACGATCCGGAGATCCCCGCCGACATCTTTGAACTCGGTCTCATCTACAAGATCGACATCGAGGATGATCGGATGGTGAAGATCGACATGACGTTGACCGCGCCGGGTTGCCCGGTTGCGGGTGAGATGCCGGGATGGGTCGAGAATGCCGTCGGCACTGTCGAGGGTATTTCGGGCGTAGAAGTGTCGATGACCTTCGACCCCCCATGGACGCCTGACCGGATGTCGGAAGAAGCACAGGTGGCGCTCGGCTGGTATTGAGCGCATTGAGCACTTGCCGATATTGATCCGCCAGCAAGCGGGCATTACATTCAATCTGGAAGCGCCGGGCCTTTACCCCGGCGACGCGAAGGAGATGAAGCCCATGGGCTTTGCCATAATGAGCCTGACCGATGCCGCCGCCAACCGAGTCCGGTCGATCGTGGAAAATGCCGGAGGCGAGGCTAAGGGCATTCGCGTCAGCATCAAGAAGGGCGGATGCGCGGGCATGGAATATGCCATCGATCTGGTCACTGAACCCAGTTCGAAGGACGACCTGGTCGAGCATGAGGGTGCGAAAGTCTGGGTCGCCCCCGAGGCGGTGCTCTATCTTCTCGGTACTCAGATGGATTTCGAGACCACAACCCTGCGCTCCGGCTTCACCTTCAATAACCCGAATCAGACTTCGGCCTGCGGCTGCGGTGAATCGGTCGAGTTGAAGCCAGCCGATCTGGCCGCACTTGCCGCACGAGGCGACGCGGTGGTCCGCGCCAGCTGATTTCAGCACCTGCGGCGTTCAAGCCCCCAGGAGTTGGCGAGGCAGGAGCGGCGAATCTCCTTCTCCCGTCAGAACGCGTAGAACGTGCCGGCAGGCGGATGAGTGCCGGCAATCCCTTCCGCTACTCCGACTTGATCTCTCCCATGCGGTTCCATGCGTCGAGGCCGGCGATCTTGTAGGCTTCGGCGAGCGTGGGATAGTTGAAAGTATTCTCCACGAAGTATTCGACGGTGCCTTTCAGATTCAACACGGCCTGTCCGATATGGACGAGCTCGGTAGCACCTTCACCGATGATATGTACGCCCAGCAGCCGCCGTGTCCTCAGCGAAAAGATCATTTTCAAGAGGCCGGAATCCAGGCCCATGATATGTCCGCGTGAGGTTTCCCGGAAGCGCGCAAGGCCGCATTCGTACGGAATTCCCCGCTCTTTGACCTCTTCTTCCGAGAGGCCGCAGGTCGAGATCTCCGGCACGGCATAAATTCCGTAAGGGAAATACTTCTGCGGTTCCTTGGCGATCGCGCCGACAGCCACGCGAGCCGCGACGCGGCCCTGCTCCATCGAGGTCGAAGCAAGACTCGGAAAGCCCACGACGTCGCCTGCGGCGTAGATGTTCGGAACCGTCGTCTGGAAGGTCTCGGGATTGACCTTCAGCCGCCCGCGGGCATCCGCCTCGAGGCCGGCGGCGGGAAGGTTGAGCGCGTCGGTTGCACCCATCCGGCCGGCGGCGAACAATACCATTTCGGTCGTGATCTTGCGGCCGTTGTCGAGGGTGAGCAGTACCTTGCCGTCCTCAAGCCGCTCGACCTTTTCCGCCTTCTGGCCAAGGTTGAGCTTCATGGCGCGGTCGCGCAGTTGATAGGTGAAGTCCTCGACAATCTCCCGGTCGATGAAATCGAGCATGGTCGTCTTGGGATCAATGACCGTCACCTGGATGTCCAGAGCACTGAAGATGGTGGCGTATTCTATTCCGATGACGCCGGCGCCGATCACCACGAGCGAGCGCGGCAGTTCCTGGATATCCAGCAATTCGTCGCTGTCGACGACCGTTCTGCCGTCGAAAGGCATGTCGTCCGGCCGAAAAGGCTTCGTTCCCACCGCAAGCAGGATGCTGGTGCCGGAGACGAGCATGCTCTCGTCGTCGTCCTTGGAGATCTCGAGAGTCGTCGGTCCAACGAAGCTTGCCCGGCCGCGAATGTGTTGCACCCGGTTTCGCGCGAACTGGTGTTCGAGCACCTCCACCTCATGGTTGAGGGTGATAATGAGACGCCGGCGCAGATCTTCGGCACTGATCTCCTGCTTGACCCGATAGGAACGGCCGTAGAAGCCGCGCTCGCGCCAGCCTGTCAGGTTGAGCGCCGTTTCCCGCAGGGTTTTCGACGGGATGGTTCCGGTGTGGACGGAAACGCCACCGACCCGTTTCCCCTGTTCGATGACGAGCACCTTCTTGCCGAGCTTCGCAGCCTGGATAGCACCCCTGCGCCCGGCCGGACCACTGCCGACGACGATGAGATCGTACTGGTTCATGAACGCTTCCCCTGATCCTGTGAGAATCGTTGTGCGATGCGGCATATTTCGCGCACGCACAGCTATATCGTCAATCGCACCGTTTGATGACGTGCAATGCGGCATCACTCTGTCCCGGATGCGTCTGCTGCACGTTTTCGTCAGAACGATGGACGTCCTTTCGAGGAGAACGCGCCCCACGATGATACGTTTGCATCTACACGACATCTGTTGATTGGCATCGATCACAATCCTGTTTTTAGGTCGATCCGATCTAAAAGCATCGTAATCTAGACTTGATCGCTGTTGATGCTCCGGATGGTTCCTCCGTCGGCGCCGTCATATGCGGCTGCGGCGTTTCGAATTATGGTTCGGACCCACGAAATCGCCGGCTCTCGCAAGGCAGATATACCCCAAAGCAAGGAAAGCTGTGACTTTCGGGGAGGGTCAAGGTGAATGAGCCTCAAATCGGGATGGCAGCACATCAGGGCTCGTGCCGACCGGTCCGGCATCGAAGCTATGAGGTCCGTGGTATCGAGTACGTAACCCAGGGCGGCATAACTCGGCACGGAGAAGGCAATCTTGCGGTGTCTGCCGGCTCGAGCGAGCTCTACATCAAGGTAGTTCTGTGAAGTCGGCCAGGGAAGCGGATAGATGTGTTGCTGCGCCAGGTAGAGCTCGGTCGAAATCCGATCGAAACCTTCATGAAGCACCGAGCGCGGACCGGCCAGGACAACGAATTCATCCTCCCATAGGACGTCAGCATCGACGAGTTGTCCGATGGGTGTTGTGCCTCCGACCGAAAGGACGAAGTCGACCCGGCCTGTGGCGAGATCGGTCTCGTAGCTGCGCCGCTCGAACGGTTCGATCGTGAGCGACCACTGCGGCGCCCGCGCTCGCAACATCGTCGCCAACGTCGGCAGGAGCGAGAGCTCCAGGGCCCCTGGGGAGACGATTCGAACGTCGCGCACCGATTCGCCGGGTTCGAATGGCACCTCTGTCGCACTCACTCGATCTGTTTCCAGCTCGGCGGCCAGCAGCGCTTTCAGAAGCGACAGCGAGCGCTCCAGGCTTTGTGCACGTGCGGTTGGCAGCATCCCGCTTCCCGTTCTGACGAACAGGGGATCCGAAAACATCGTTCTCAGCCTTGCGAGCGCGTGACTGACGGCAGAAGGAGAAACAAAGAGGCGTTCGGCAGCGAGCGACGCTACGTTCTTCCAACATAACTGCCAGCACCTTGAGAAGATTGAGGTCGATCCTGCGCCAATCCACGCGAACTGAATGCTGTTCAGGTTACGATGATAATCTATCATTTGGCTCAGTTTTTATGATGTGGCAATAACGTCTCGACCACATCCTCAAACTGGTGAAATCATGTCAAAGGGCGTTAGGCTGGCCGCTGCGGTCACACTTGTTGTAAGTCTCGTTCCAACTCAGCCGACCGCAGGCGGTCTAGGTGATAGAAATCATCTTCACACTGAACTCGCGGCTCTCGCCAGCGCGCATCCCGGGCGAGTCGGTATCTGCGTGCAGGATCCAACGTCGCCCCCAATCTGCGTGAATGGCGAGCAACGTTTCTCATTGCAGAGCGTGATGAAGCTTGTCGTGGCCGCGGCCGTGATGCGGGCGGTTGACGAGCGGCGTGTCGCCTTGTCAGACCGCGTTACTGTTCGCCGTGAGGATCTGAGCGTTAATATCCAGCCCATAGCCGATATCGTCAGCGAAAGAGGCTCCTTTGAAACCAGTCTTGGGGACCTTCTTCGTCGTGCAGTGGTGGAAAGCGATAGCGCCGCCACCGACATGCTGATTTCGCGCCTGGGAGGCACGAAGGCGATACAGGCGTTTCTCGGTGAATCAGGGCTGCATGGCATCAGGATCGATCGAACGGAGCGAGAGCTTCAAACCGAAACTGACGGGCTGAGATGGACACCGAAGTTCGTATTCCCGGAACGCCTCGAACAGGCTCGCAAGGAGGTTGCCGAAGCCAAGCGCCAGGCCGCTTTCGAAGCCTATCTCACGGATCCGCGCGACACCGCCAGCCCCCGCGGCATGGTTGGCTTCCTGCATAAGTTGGCGGCGGGACAACTCCTGTCCGCGTCCTCGACCGCTCACCTACTGGAGGTCATGAAAAAGACGGTCACGTTTCCCGATCGCTTACGTGCCGGCGTGCCTTCCGGTTGGACGATCGGGCACAAGACGGGCACGAGCCGGACCCGAAACGGTATCAATGGCGTGACCAACGACGTCGGCATTCTGACCGCGCCCGATGGCAGACATGTAGCGGTAGCCGCATTCGTTGCGGAATCGCGGACCGGCAACGAAGAGCGTGCAGCCATGATTGCAGCGGCCGCCCGGGCCATTACCGCGGCTTACGAATAGGAGTTGTGGCCGGCTCCGGATCGGCGGCGCTGGGTTGACAAGCATTCATGAATGAACGCCTGGCTCAATGACGAAGGCAAGCCGCAGCTATTCACGAATAACATCAGGAATGACGCGGGAAGCTCGGGGCAGCCGTCGTCGAACGATCCGAAAATGCCGCAGTGATGCGTCCAGAATGCGCCTGCTACCGACCGACCTATTATCAGAACAATTGAAGCCCCTTGAGACTGACGTGGCCGTCCTTGCCGATGATGACGTGATCGTGAAGCGCAATGCCGAGCGGCTTGGCGGCCTCGGCGATGAGCTTCGTCATCTCGATATCGGCGCAAGACGGCGTCGGGTCGCCGGAGGGATGGTTGTGGACGAGGATCAACGCAGTGGCGGAAAGCTCCAGTGCGCGTTTGACCACCTCGCGAGGATAGACGGGCGTGTGGTCGATTGTTCCCTGCTGCTGCACCTCGTCGGCGATCAGCGTGTTGCGTTTGTCCAGAAAAAGGATGCGGAACTGCTCCTTCGTCTCATGCGCCATCGCTGCATGGCAATAATCGATCACGGCGCTCCAGGAGGAGAGAACCTGCTTATTACGCAATTCGCTCTTGAGCATGCGATGACTGGCGGTGGCGACGAGCTTTAGATCGAGCGCAACGGATTCCTTAACTCCCTTCACTTCGTGAAGCAGGTGCAAAGGGGCACCGAAGACGCCGGCGAGCGTGCCGAACCGGGCGAGCAGGGCCTTGGCGATCGGCTTCGTATCGCGGCGGGGGATGAGGCGGAAGAGAATGAGTTCGAGAATTTCGTAATCCGCCAGCGCCGCGTCGCCGTATTCACGGTAGCGAGCCCGCAGGCGATCCCGATGGCCGTGATAGTGAGCATCCTCTGCGGGCGCCGGCGCGGCGGCGGGCGTTTGCTGCTGCGGGATAAACTGACGTTCGTCCGTGGCGCCGAAAAGGACGTCGGGTTCGGGGGCGGGCGGTGTCTTCGTCACGCGTCGCCCGGAACCTGAATACCGGGCTTGAAAAGGCCGGCCGGTGAAAGCGTGAATATTTCGCAGCCCTCGGCAGTGACGCCGACCGTGTGCTCGTATTGTGCCGACAGCGAACGATCTCGCGTGACCGCCGTCCAGCCGTCGGAAAGGACCTTCACATGCGGGCGGCCAAGATTGATCATCGGCTCGATCGTGAAAATCATGCCCTCCTTGAGCTCCGGTCCCTCATTGGCGCTGCCGTAATGAAGGATATTGGGTGCGTCGTGAAAAAGCCGGCCGACGCCATGGCCGCAGAAGTCTCGCACGACAGAACAACGCTCGGATTCGGCGTAGTGCTGGATCGCCTCGCCGATCGCCCCGGTGCGCGCGCCTGGGCGAACCGCGGCTATGCCGCGCATCAGACATTCATGCGTAACGTCCAGCAGGCGCTCGGCGGCGCGCTTTATCTCACCGACAGGATACATACGGCTGGAATCGCCGTGCCAGCCATCGACGACATAGGTCACGTCGATGTTGACGATGTCCCCTTCGCGTAACGGCTTATCGTTCGGGATGCCGTGACAGACCACATGGTTTATCGAGGTGCAGGACGACTTGGTATAGCCGCGATAATTAAGCGTTGCAGGCAGCGCACCGTGGTCCATGCCGAACTCGAAGACGAAGCGGTCGATCTCCTCCGTCGTCACGCCCGGGCTCACGCGCGTCACGAGTTCGTCCAGGCAAAGTGCGGTCACCTGACAGGCCTTGCGCATGCCTTCAAATCCCTCCGCTCCGTAAAGACGAATGACGCCGGTGTTTTTGTAGGGGGCCGCGCCGGCATCGATGTAGGTTACCATTCCAGAACTTCCGTTGTTTCAGGCGGTTTTCATAAAACAGCAGGGACCGCTTCGTCCACCATCATCGGTCCCGTCGCCACGATTTGCAGGGGCGACACCTGGCATTTCACGGCATAGGCCTCGACTCCGCGTGTGCTCGCCCGTTCGAACGCACGCGCATAAACCGGATCGAGTTCACGGCATATTCGAAAGCGGCTGCAATCATCTCTCTGAACAAGATAGAGCATGATCGCGCGGTGTCCCGCCGCGACCATATCCCCCAGTTCCTCGAGATGTTTGGCGCCGCGCTCGGTAGGGCTGTCGGGGAATTCGGCGAGACCGCTGAGGCGGCTGAAATGAACGTTCTTCACCTCGACATAGGCAAGGCCCTTTTCCGCATCGCTGAGCAGAATGTCGATCCTCGAATTGCGGCCGTATCTCTGCTCGCGCCGAAGCGTATCGTAGCTGTCGAGATTGCTGACCTGTCCTGCACTGATCGCTTCTTCTGCAATCCGGTTCGGCAAACCCGTGTTGATGCCGACGAGCGTACCGTCCGCCTCGACGATCTCCAACATGTGGCGATATTTGCGCGTCGTGCTGTCGTGCTCCGACAGCCATATCCGTGAACCGGGCGTCGTCAGTCCACGCATCGAGCCGGTGTTCGGGCATGAACCGGTAATTGCCGTCCCGTCGGTGAGAATGGCGTCGAACAGGAAGCGCTTATAACGCTGCACGAGCGTCGCAGGGACGAGCGGGCCGGTGAACTTCAAGGAACGGGACTTTCTAGTAGAGCACTTACAGGAGAAGTGCGGGTCAGGCGCGCATACGCACGTAGGAGCCCGGAGCTTCCTCGATCGAATTGAGCGGACCCCCGGCCTTGCGGGCCGGAACACGGCGTTTGTCGAGCCGTTCGACCCAGCTTTGCCAATGCGGCCACCAGGAGCCGGCCGTTTCCTTTGCCTTGCTCATCCAGGTTTCGACGTCGCCCTTGGGCGGCCCTCCCGTCCAGTATTGATACTTGCCGCGAGCCGGGGGGTTGACCACACCCGCGATGTGCCCCGAGCCGGAGAGCACGAACGTCACCTTGCCGCCGAAGCTGCTGCTTCCGAGAAACACCGATTTTGCCGGCGCGATGTGATCCTCCTTCGTCGCGAGATTGTAGACGGGGATCTTGACGTCGCCGAGGGATATCCGACGACCGGCAAGCACCATCTCGCCTTTGGCAAGCCTGTTCTCCAGATAGCAATTGCGGAGATAGAAGGAGTGGTTGGCCGCGGGCATCCGTGTCGAGTCGGAATTCCAGTAGAGCAGGTCGAAGGGCAGGGGATCCTGACCCTTGAGATAATTATTGACGAAATAAGGCCAGATCAGCTCCGAGGCCCTCAGCATGTTGAAGGCGGACGCCATCTTCGAGCCTTCCAGATATCCGGTGGCGCTCATATTGGCCTCGAGGTGGCGGATCTGGTCGTCGTCCACGAAGACCTTCAGATCGCCCGCATGGGTGAAATCCACCTGGGTGGTGAAGAGCGTCGCGGAGCGAATGCGGTCATCCCTTTCCGCGGCATGCAGCGCCAGGGTGGCGGCGAGCAGCGTGCCGCCGACGCAATAGCCGATGGAATTGACTTCGCGCTCTTCGGTTGCCTGTTCGATGATGTCCAGCGCGAAGCCGATGCCATCGCGCGCATAGGCTTCCCAGTCCTTCGTTGCATGGCGCTCGTCAGGGTTCACCCAGGAAATGACGAAGACCGTTTGGCCCTGGTCGACCGCCCATTTGATGAAGGATTTCTCGGGGTTGAGATCCAACACGTAGAATTTGTTGATCCAGGGCGGGCAAATGAGCAACGGCCGCTTGAGTACGGTTTCGGTGCTGGCCTCGTATTGCAGCACCTGGCAAATATCGTTCTGCGCGATGACTTTTCCCGGCGTAACCGCGATGTTTTCGCCGATGGCGAACTTGCTTGTGTCAGTCTGCCGCAGGCGAAGCTCGCCGCGGCCGGCGGCGATGTCCTCCGCCAGCATCTGCATGCCCTTCACGAGATTGGCGCCGCTGGTCGCCACTGTTTCGCGATATAGCTGCGGGTTGGTGGTGATGAAGTTGGTCGGGGAAAGGGCGCTGGCAATCTGGCGAACATAGAAGGCGGCCTTGTGCCGGGTATGGTCGTCGAGGCCCTCGGCGTCGTTCACCATGCGCTCCGCCCAGTCCGACGTAACGAAATAGGCCTGACGTATGAAATCGAAAAAGGGATTCCTCACCCAGTCTTCGTCGGAGAAGCGCTTGTCGTTGCGCTGAAGGCTGGCCGGCTCGTCGACTGCGTCGCCCGCCATCCGGTGGACCGTCCGGGACCACATATCGAAGAAACTGCCGAGAAGATGAGTCTGGGCTTCGAGTGTCCGCCGTGGGTCTGTGAGCCAGTATTCCGAGACTTTGGAAAGCGTTTTGACCATATCGGAGACCGGCTCGGCGAAACTATCCGTCTTTTCTCCGGATTCGCGGGGCGCAAGCCAGGCGGAAGCAGCTTTTCCTAGCTGCTCGGCCGCGCGAGCCATGTTGATGGCCAGGTTTTCGGGGTCCTTGACGATGTAGGGCTCGACCGATTTCGGGTCGAAGCCGGCAAAGCCCTTAGCGCCCTCGGCCTTCTCTGCTGTCACCCGGTTTCCTCCACAGCATCTTGTTTGTTTTGTATTTTTACATTCTGCCCGAAAATGATTACAAGGGCTAGCGCATCGTCGCGCCGTGGAAACAGAGGTGATCGTCAGCATGCTAGTCGTCGGAAAACAGCGTTCTCTTTCTCGGATTTCCGCACTGATTTTCGCTAGCGTCCTCGCGGGCTGCAATTCGACAGCAGACCTTGCCACCTATCCCTCGGTTTACGGCCAGAAGCCCGCCGCCATGCCGCAGATGACCAATGAGGAAGCCTTGAACATGCAGGGGCGGCTGACCGCACTTGCCGGGCAACGCCGGTCCGGCGCGATCTCCGAGGCGGAGTATCAGCGCCGCCTGAAGGAATTGCAGCTTCTGGCCGAGCAGCACGGCGCCGATACCCTGAAAGAGATCGAGAATTAGAGCTTGCCTTTCTCGTGATTTGGCCGCAAAGCGTTGAATGGCCGCAGTGACGGCCGTTCACCCCGCGCATGTCGAGCAAAAGCCCAAGGGGCTCGCAAAGCCGCGCGCCAAATGAGGTCTGGAGATGGAAGAGTTTCATAAAGTCCGGCGTTTGCCGCCTTATGTTTTCGAACAGGTCAACCGTTTGAAAGCTAGCGCGCGAGCGGCCGGTGCTGACATCATCGACCTCGGTATGGGCAATCCGGATCTTCCCACCCCGCAATCCATTGTCGACAAGCTCTGCGAGGTCGTACAGGACCCGCGGACGCATCGTTATTCGTCATCGAAGGGCATTCCGGGTCTGCGACGGGCCCAGGCCGCCTATTATGCACGTCGGTTCGGTGTCAAGCTCAATCCGGAGACGCAGGTCGTCGCGACCCTCGGCTCCAAGGAAGGCTTCGCCAACATGGCGCAGGCCATAACCGCACCCGGCGACGTCATCCTCTGCCCAAATCCGACCTATCCCATCCACGCATTCGGGTTCCTGATGGCGGGAGGCGTCATCCGTTCGATTTCAGTCGAGCCGGACGAGTCCTTTTTTCCTCCGCTGGAGCGCGCCGTACGGCATTCTATTCCGAAGCCTCTGGCTCTGGTTCTCAACTATCCCTCCAATCCCACGGCGCAGGTCGCCACGCTCGACTTCTACAAGGACGTCGTCGCCTTTGCGAAGAAACACGATATCATCGTGCTCTCGGACCTCGCCTACTCGGAAATCTACTTCAATGACGCGCCGCCGCCCTCGGTTCTGGAAGTTCCCGGTGCGACCGATGTGACTGTCGAATTCACGTCGATGTCGAAGACCTTTTCCATGCCGGGCTGGCGCATGGGCTTCGCTGTCGGCAATGAGCGACTGATCGCGGCGCTGACGCGGGTCAAGTCCTATCTGGACTACGGCGCTTTCACGCCGATTCAGGTGGCGGCGACGCAGGCGCTGAACGGTGACGGCAGCGATATAGCCGAGGTGCGCTCCATCTACAAACGGCGCCGTGACGTCATGGTGGAGAGCTTCGGCAAAGCAGGTTTCGAAGTGCCGCCGCCGCCGGCGACGATGTTCGCCTGGGCAAAGATCCCCGAGAGGTTCCGTCATCTCGGCTCGCTCGAGTTTTCCAAGCTTCTCGTCGAGAAGGCGGATGTCGCGGTCGCGCCCGGCATCGGCTTCGGCGAGCAGGGCGACGACTATGTCCGTCTCGCACTCGTGGAAAACGAGCACCGGATCCGCCAGGCCGCGCGTAACATAAAGCGCTTCCTGTCCTCGGCCGACGAGACGATGCACAACGTCATCTCGCTCAACGCACATCGGTAGGGAGCGGGATTGCCCGTTTCCGTACCCAAATTGCCCCGCCCGGTCTGGCGGGGCGCCTCTACATGTTAGGAACTTGCTATGGCAGATGCCCTCAAAATCGGCATTGCGGGCTTGGGGACAGTCGGTGCCTCGCTCGTGCGGATCCTCCAGGATCGTCATGAGACACTGGCGACTACATGTGGAAGGGCGATCGAGATTACGGCCGTAACGGCAAGGGACAGATCAAAGGATCGGGGCGTGGATCTTGCCGGCATCACCTGGTTCGACGACGCGGTTTCTCTGGCGTCGCAAGGAGACATAGACGTCTTTGTCGAACTGATGGGCGGCACCGGAGATCCGGCCTATGCCTCGGTCAAGGCGGCGCTCACGCACGGCGTCCATGTGGTGACCGCCAACAAGGCACTTCTGGCAGCACACGGAATCGAGCTGGCGGAAATCGCCGAGAAGCATGGTGCGCTTCTGAACTATGAAGCGGCTGTCGCCGGTGGCATTCCCGTCATCAAGGCGCTTCGCGAATCGATGACCGGGAACACGATTTCGCGCGTCTACGGGATCATGAACGGCACATGCAATTACATCCTGACGAAGATGGAGAAAGAGGGTCTCTCCTTCGAGGCCTGCCTCAAGGAAGCTCAGCGTCTGGGCTATGCCGAAGCCGATCCGGCCTTCGACATCGAAGGCAACGACACCGCGCATAAACTCTCTATCCTGACGAGCCTTGCCTTCGGTACCGCAATCGCTGCCGACGATATCTACCTTGAGGGCATTACCAACATCTCGATCGAGGACATCCAGGCGGCCGCCGATCTCGGTTACCGCATCAAGCTTCTCGGGGTCGCCCAGCGTACCGAAAGCGGTATCGAGCAGCGCGTACACCCGACCATGGTCCCACATGACACCGTCATCGCGCAGGTCGATGGGGTGACAAATGCCGTGGCGATCGAATCCGATATTCTCGGCGAACTCCTGATGGTCGGCCCCGGCGCCGGAGGGGATGCCACCGCATCGGCAGTGCTTGGCGATATCGCGGATATCGCGAAAAGCCGCCCCGGCGCGCAGCACGTTCCGGCATTCGGCCGCCCTGCGAACGCGCTTCTTCCCTATAAGCGCGCCCGAATGCAGAGCCACGAGGGCGGATACTTCATCCGGCTCAAAGTGGTCGACCGCACCGGAGTCTTCGCCAATGTCGCGAAGCAGATGGCGGACAACGACATTTCGCTCGAATCTATCATGCAGCATTCCAAGCACTATGCCGATCCTGCCGAGCCGAAGACGATCATCCTCGTTACGCATGCGACCTTTGAGGCTTCCGTGCGCAAAGCGATCGTCTCGATCAAGGCCGAGGGATACCTTGTCGGGGAACCGCAGGTGATTCGGATCGAGCGTCCGAAGGCTTGGTAGCGCACTTCCTGATTAAAACTGTTGAGAAGCGGCTCCGACTCGTGCCTTGCGGGCCGAAGTTCGCGCTCCTCGGTTTTTCCGGGCCGAAATCTTCGTTAAGAACGGTAGGACTTCGGGCGGGTAGACAATGGACGTTTTGGCGGATCCGATCCAGCGGGCTTTTCTCGGCGTTGAACGCTCTGTAAGCGGACAACGGTGGGTGTCGCGCCTCGATCAGGCGGGCCAGAACCGTGCACTGGCCATAAGTCAGGTTCACGGCTATTCCGAGCTCATCGCGCGCGTGCTTGCCGGGCGTGGGGTCGGACTTGACGACGCCGGCGCCTTCCTTGATCCGACGCTGCGCGCACTGATGCCGGACCCCGATATATTGACCGATTGCCGCAAGGCTGCCGAGCGGCTTGCAGATGCGATACGCCGCCGCGAGAAGATCGTGGTTTTTGGCGATTACGACGTGGATGGTGCGGCTTCAGCAGCGCTGATGGTGCGTTTCCTGCGCCATTTCGATCTGACGACCGAGATATACATCCCCGACCGTATATTCGAAGGCTACGGCCCCAACCCGCAGGCGATCGAACAGTTGATCGATCGGGGCGCGGAACTGATCGTCACCGTCGACTGCGGTTCCACCAGTCACGAATCGCTTGCAGTGGCGGCAGAGCGCGGGACCGACGTTGTGGTCGTCGACCACCACCAGGTCGGCTCGACGCTGCCCCCTTGCCATGCACTGGTCAATCCCAATCGCGAGGACGATCTGTCGGGCCAGGGGCACCTTTGTGCTGCTGGCGTCGTTTACCTGGTGCTCGTCAACACATTGCGCGTGCTGCGCCTGAAGGGCGATTCGCGCGTCGCGTCCTTCGACCTCCTTTCGCTGCTCGACCTTGTGTCGCTCGCGACCGTCTGCGATGTCGTGCCGCTCAAGGGGCTCAACCGGGCTTATGTCGTGAAAGGATTGATTGCTGCACGGCACATGGGCAATGCGGGTCTCGCGGCGCTCCTGCGCAAGGCGGCGATCGGCGGACCCGTGACGCCCTATCATCTCGGCTTCCTGCTGGGACCACGGATAAATGCCGGCGGGCGTATCGGTGACGCTGCGCTCGGGAGCCGGCTGCTGACCCTCGATGACGCCGCGGAGGCTGAAATCATCGCCGGCCAGCTTGATGAACTCAATCGCGATCGCCAGGCGATGGAAGCGGCCATGCTGGCGGAGGCTGAAGCCGAGGTGCTGGCTGAATACGGGACAGGCGAGGGCGCGTCCGTAATTATCACTGCCCGGGAGAATTGGCATCCCGGGATCGTCGGACTGATTGCCGCACGTATTAAAGAGAAATTCCGTCGGCCGGCCTTCGCTATCGCCTTCGACCCGAACGGTCGAGGCACCGGATCCGGCCGTTCGATCAACGGCTTTGACATGGGGCGGCTCGTGCGCGCGGCCGTCGACAGCGGCCTTCTGATCAAGGGTGGCGGGCATGCAATGGCTGCCGGGCTGACGGTCGAGAGAGGTAAGCTCGGACAACTTCGGCAATTCTTCGAAGAACGCGCCGAAACTGCAGTTCGCGATCTCGTGGCCGTCCAAACACTCAAGGTCGATGGTGCAATGGCAGCTGCCGGGGCGACGCTGGACCTCGTCGACCTTCTCGATCAGGCAGGGCCTTACGGCTCAGGGCATCCGCAGCCGCTCTTCGCCTTCCCGCAACATCGGCTGCGGGACAGCAGGCAGGTCGGCGCCAATCACGTTAAGGTGACTCTCGAAGGACAGGACGGCCGTCGAATCGAAGGAATCGCCTTCCGTGCCACCGAGACGCCGCTGGGCGCGTTCCTGCTTGGCAATCGCGGCGCTACGGTCCATGCCGCGGGATCCGTGTCGGCGGATCTCTGGCAGGGAACACGCAAGGTGCAGCTGCGCCTGACGGATGCTGCGAAAGCCCATTGAGGTTCAACGTGATGCGACTACGCGCAGCGCATCAATGGCTTACGGCATTTTCCTGAAGACAAGTGGCACGCCCAACGGGAATCGAACCCGTGTTTCCGCCGTGAAAGGGCGGCGTCCTAGACCGCTAGACGATGGGCGCCTGCTGCAACGACGTTTGTACGTCTGGAAAGACCACAAGTCGCTGTAAGACAAGGCGGCTTATAGAGATCGCTTTGGATTCTCGCAAGAGACCGCATGCCGTAAAATTCGATTTTTCCGAGATAATATTCGGAGATGTCTCACGCTCACCTCGACATCGAATCGCGCGAATTCGACACAAGGGAATGGTACGCCCAACGGGACTCGAACCCGTGTTACCGCCGTGAGAGGGCGGCGTCCTAACCGCTAGACGATGGGCGCCTGGTGGTGACTGTAAGCACCATACTATGAAAAACACGGAATAGAAAAGAGGTGGATGGCACGCCCAACGGGAATCGAACCCGTGTTTCCGCCGTGAAAGGGCGGCGTCCTAGACCGCTAGACGATGGGCGCCTGCTGCAGCGACTTTCTGCGGTTAAAGGCGCAGGTCGCTGTAAGACAAGGCGGCTTATAGAGAGCACATCGTATTCATGCAAGCGACGAAAAGCGATAATTTTGATTTTTCTGCGAAAGCCCATGAAGATCGTTTCGACCTATGGCGATGATCCAGCATAGGACCTGCAGGCCCCGAGCCAGGACAAGTATCGACAAGTAAAACTCTGGAAAGAATGGCACGCCCAACGGGAATCGAACCCGTGTTTCCGCCGTGAAAGGGCGGCGTCCTAGACCGCTAGACGATGGGCGCCTGCTGCAACGACGTTTGTGCGTCTGAAAAGACGACAGTCGCTGTAAGACGAGGCGGCTTATAGAGAGGGCTTCGGATTCCCGCAAGTGGCAGGTTTCATTTTTTCCCAGAAAAATGACCGGCCGGTCGCGACATCTCATTCGCCTCCACGGTTAGCTTGACGTGGCTCTCGGTGGTCAACCCTTGCGGCGGCGGCACCGCCAGTTCCAGTCCCGTTGCGGGCCGATGTCGATGTGTACGGATTCGGTGTGACAATAGGTGCCGACGCCGCCGCGGCCCGGAACTTTGCGCAGGAAATCTGCAAGCTCCCATTTGCTGACGCCCGCCACCTGAATGTCGGCCGCCTCGCATCGTGTGTGTCGGGACTGGCGCTTGCGGTTGACCTTGATGGCGCGCAGGCCCGAGGTGACCATGACCTTGCGGCCGTAATGCGCTTCCACCGTTCTCAAAATGTTGAGAAGCTCCGGTTTGAAGCAGCCTGTTTCCACCTTCTCGGTTTGCAGTATGAGGCCGTTCGGTGTGAGTCGGGCGAGGCCGGAGAGGTTGGCCACTTCCAAGGGCGCGTCGTCCTCGTCGGCAGCATGCGCATCGTGCTCCACGCTGAAGAGCGGATTCATATTGACGCCCGGCAGGGAAGCATAGGCGAGAGATGCGATCTGAGGCTGACCCGCATTACTCACGGTTATCGTCTTCTTCCGGCTTGCTTGCGCAGCGTGTGTTTCGCGCGGCATTTCCTTGCGTTTGGGCGCGAACAGGCTCGCCAGGGTCCAGGTCTTCTTCGCCCCTTTTGTCTCCTTCTCGCCTTCGCCGGGGCCCGCGGAAGGCGTGCTCACCGCCGCTGCGGAAGCGACTTCGACCGGTTGCAGGGCCGACGCGGTCGCTCCTGACAGTGCTGCCTGCGCGCTCAAAGGCAACGGTACCGACACGGGCATATCGACTGCGGCAGTCGGACCTGTAGCCGCAATCGTTTCGTTTGCCGCAGGAGTTTGCCCTGCCGAGGCCCCCTGCGGCGGCTGATTCGCCGTTTGGGCCTCGGATTGCCCGTTGCTGAACAGGCTGTTGGTCCTGGCATTCATTCTCGGTGCTGCGGCGGCTGGCGTCGGCTGGTTGCTTGGGTCCGGCTGCACGGCTGCGGATGTCGCCGCCGGCGATTCTCCATAAATACTCGATGATGTGGCGCGTAGCGCAGTTCCCTGCATGGTAAGGCCGGGCTGCACGGCTGCGCTCTGTCCGGCATCCGCCGTCGCGCCGTCGGGCGCCTGCGCGGTCCTGTCGTCAGGCACCGCCTCTTGCTTACCCGGCGATATTTCCTGGGAGCCTGCCAATGATGCTTCCGCCGTCTGCTGCGATTTGAGGGGGTCGATCGTCTCGCCATCCGCAACGGCGGAAACGCATCCGGCGAGTGCCAGCAGCGATACGGATAATGCCGCGGCGCGTCCGATTGTCAGGAGACCGCGTCCTGTTTCCAGATGTTGCAACGCCTTTTCCCCGCTCTTCGTGCATGCGGGTGGCTCTGCACCGCGCACGCCGCACGATCCGACTCAGGAACACCGTCCGACCCGGCAATAACATTTTCACGCGGAGAGCGCTCGGCTCCCCACGGGAAAGGTCAGGCAAGTATAGGGCTATCCCCGCAAGTGACGACGAAGCAGAGCCCCGTTTCAACGTCTGCTGCGGCAAGGTAATGAAAGCCGCATGATTTGTAAACCTGCACAACCTATTTCAGCTTCGCGAAACATACGCGAAGGCCCGGTAATAACCGGGCCTGAAGATCGTCAGCTGTTCTTTCGATCCTTTTGCACCGGCGCCGCCCGCGCCGCTCAGCATGACCGGCGGCGTCTAAGGTGTAACCGGGGGCAATTGCGCGAGGCTTACCACGCGCCCGTACTTACCATTCGCCTGTGTTGGCCATGGAGGCCCAGGGTTCCTGGGCGGGAAGGCGCTCGCCTTTCTGCAGGATCTCGATGGAGATGCCGTCGGGCGACCGCACGAAAGCCATGTGGCCGTCGCGAGGCGGACGGTTGATCGTAACGCCACCATCCATCAGGTGCTTGCAGAACGCATAGATATCGTCGACCTCATAGGCGAGGTGGCCGAAATTCCGCCCGCCGGTATACTCCTCCGGGTCCCAGTTATAGGTGAGTTCCAGGCATGGCGCGGCTTCGCTTTTGGCGCGATCGATATCGCCGGGAGCGGCGAGGAAAACGAGCGTGAAGCGGCCTTTCTCGTTCTCGTATCGGCGAATCTCCTGGAGCCCGAAAAGCTTGCAATAGAAATGAAGGGCCTTGTCGAGGTCGTTGACGCGAACCATCGTATGCAGATACCGCATTGGAGAATGTCCCTGTTTGGTGAAAGATGGCGTATAGTGAAACGGCGGCAAGCCAGACGCAAGGCTGCGTCCCTATAAACGTCTCAGACCAAAATACGTCGGGGGACTTGCACACGCGCTGCGGGACGATGTTATTCTGGCCCATAAGAATCAGTTAACCGTATCGAAGTGTTGCGCGTAACGAGGGGCTGCGAGAATGGCTGACAGGACATCTTCTAAAGACGTCATCCATAATGGCGAATTCGGCAACGACGCCCTTGACCTCACCGAAATCACCGGCGTTATCAAGTGGTTCGACGTTGCCAAGGGCTTCGGCTTCATCGTTCCGGACAACGGCATGCAAGACGTTTTGCTGCATGTGACCTGCCTCAGGCGCGACGGATACCAGACGGTTCTGGAGGGTGCGCGTGTCGTCGCCCTGATCCAGAAGCGGGATCGCGGCTACCAGGCGTTCCGTATTCTCTCCATGGATCAGTCAACCGCCGTTCACCCCTCCCAGATGCCACCGGTCAGAACCCATGTCCAGGTGACGCCGACGAGCGGGCTGGAGCGCGTGCTGGTGAAGTGGTTCAACCGGACCAAGGGCTTCGGCTTCCTGACCCGCGGCGAAGGCACTGAGGACATTTTCGTGCATATGGAAACGCTGCGCCGTTTCGGGCTGACGGAGTTGCGGCCCGGACAGGTGGTGCTCTGCCGTTTCGGTGACGGGGAAAAGGGCCTGATGGCGGCGGAAATCCACCCCGACGGACCGACGCCGACGACGCGGTCGCACTGATGTCCCGGGTTGCTGTTATAGCCGCAAGAAGCGCCCTCACGGCGCTTTTTTTGTTGTCGCTGCTCGTCGCCTCGGCCATGGCCGAGGTTTCCTTTGCCAAGGAGCGGATCCGGCTGATTACGGCGAGCGGACGAACGCACGATCTTACGGTGGAGCTCGCGAGAGAGCCGGGCCAGCGCGAGCAGGGGTTGATGTATCGCCGCCAGATGGCGCCAAATCATGGCATGCTGTTCGATTTCGGCGAGACGCGGCCGGTGATGATGTGGATGAGAAACACCTACTTGCCGCTCGACATGCTCTTCATAGCCAGCGATGGCACGATCCGCACCATCCACGAGAATGCGGTCCCGCTTTCCGAGGCGATCATCGATTCCCGGGAACCCGTGGCATACGTGCTCGAGCTCAACGCAGGAAGCGTGAAAAGGCTCGGCATCAGCCCAGGGGACCGGCTCGAAGGCGCGGGCCTTCCGTCCACGGAAAAGGCGAACTGAAGCGTTCGTCACTCCACCCTCCTTCACGGCCCTCCTTCACGAAATTTGCTGTTGCAGCCGCAGGGCGAAGCGTGTATCTCCGCCTTCGTGGTGCGGAGTGTAGCGCAGTCTGGTAGCGCATCTGGTTTGGGACCAGAGGGTCGGGAGTTCGAATCTCTCCACTCCGACCATCCAATCACGTGAGAGCATTGATCTCTTGGTTAAACGGGAGCCGTTCGAAACAATGTCCGCGAAGATCTACCGTCCCGCAAAGACAGCGATGCAGTCCGGCAAAGCCAAGACGCATCTGTGGGTGCTGGAGTTTGATCAGGAAAGACCGCGCACGATCGACCCGATCATGGGCTATACCAGCTCCGCCGATACACGGCAGCAGGTTCGCCTGACCTTCGAGAGTGCGGAGCAGGCGATTGCCTATGCCGAGCGCAACGGCATCGAATATCGCGTGATCGCACCCAAGGATGCGGCTCGTAAGAACGTTTCCTACTCGGACAATTTTCGTTTCAACCGGACGCAGCCCTGGACCCATTGAGGCTCACGGTGCTCGTTTAGGGCACCGGACGGCCCCTTAGCTCAGCTGGATAGAGCACCTGCCTTCTAAGCAGGTTGTCGCAGGTTCGAGTCCTGCAGGGGTCGCCAAAAAACCAAATGTCCATACCGGAGACTTAGGTAACAGATCGTACCTAAGACATGGGTGACAATCTCGTGCCGAACGGAATGTCTACGGTTTGCAGAGTCCTCTGCTCCAGGTCGATATATCCCAGATCATAATGGTTGAAGCTGACGAGCCAAATACCGTCGTCGGGACTTCCTTTGATTCCAAGCTTCTGTCCGGCCTGCACGTTGGAGATGTTGATCTTCTTGCGATAGACGCAGAGCGATGAGGCCACAGGAAGCCAGTTAGGCTACGTCAACTGAGCTGATCACGGATGTCGGCTCTTCGCCGTTCCTACTTGGTCGGCTTCACAAGCGAGATGACTCGCGGCTTGGATGGCGCGTCAAGCCATTCGATCCACGTGTCCCTTTCCTCGATCGTGTCGAAGAACCGCCAGAGCTTGTATTCTTCTTCGGTGGTGTCCAGCATCTCACCGACGGTGACAAGTTCCAGCGGCAACGTCACCTCGTTCCCGTCGAAGCGAACGAAATAGAGCCCTTCGGCTGCAAGGCGGATCACTTGACCCGTGGCATAGCTCCCATCTGGGTCGTCGACTGTGAAGTACATGCCGGTCAAAGTTTCAAAAATCTTGTTGCTCATCGGTTTCGCATGCCAGTTCGATATGTGGGGAATCAGAAGTTCGCCCAGGCTGCCGATAAACGCAAGAGCGCGCGTATCGCATCGGCCAGACTCAGTAATCGCTCGCGGATCCGGGCGGCTATCTTTGCCGGCAACGCCGCTTTATCAAGCCGGCCGCGAAAAAGGCACGCCGCTCTGCCCCGATCCGCAGGAAACGGGAACGCGTTGGCGGCTCGCTTCGGATGGATAGCCACTACTGCTAGAACGTCCGGGTTTTGCGGTGGTCTCTACAGCCGTGACGCGTCCTGACGGCTGGAGCGATAATCGAGCCCGTTGGCGGAGGCTCGGGTTCCCGCTCGACCGCAAGTATGCTCATCACGATCGAGATGAGCACGAGTATAAGCACCAGAAAGGCTAATCCCGCTTTATCCATTCCCCATCATGGCGAGCCGAATGCGCGCAAAGCGGGGCAGACATCCGGCGCAGAGCCATGGATCACCGTCATGGTTAAATTTGCCTGAATCTATCTGCCTGACGGGAGGACGCACCGACTCGGCGCAACGCAGTTACACTGCATCGTTGACGGGCACGGCAATGGGAACGGAGAAGCCGTTCCGTTCCGCAGCCGGCCTTCAGGTAGGCTGGTTAGGAATGCAGCGTGAGCTTCTTCAGCTTATCGATCCGTCGTTCGCCGGACTGATAAACCGAGATCAATCTTGCGGCCAATGCCTCCGCCTGATCGCCGCAGTTGGGTACCTGACGTTCTTCCAGCAACTGCTCGAATACACGGCCGAGCAAATCGATTTCGCCGGGACGAAACGCTTGTGAGTAGTTCCGGGATGCCGTCACAGCGCGCAACTCCTCAGTTGGGGCGAAAGCGCGATATCTCCCGGCCATCGGCGCCCGTGCCACAAGCCGATGATCGTCGAAGCCTACGCCTATCCGCGGGAATGGCGACGCCTCAACAGTTGCAAATGCGAGAGCGCGATGAGGAAAAGCCTAAGCAGTTCCCCGCTCGCATCCCGCGCTCAACGCATTGGAACCACGCTCACCGCGGCCGTGCCGATCAGAAAAGGGAGGGAGCCAACGCGCGCCGAGAACCGCGCCCAACTTAAACTGGTTCACAATATGGACCATTGCCAAACGTAATCGTGGAGTAATTTCAGGTAATTGGCTTTGTTTATTGCTTGTGTCGCTTCTGTGGCCTACAAAATGGACCCCGTCGGGTGGCGCTTTGGAGGGCGCCGGACGATCTGGAATGTCGATCCGATGGTGCCAATTGGTTCGGGCGACGCCTCTGGGAGGAGCTTTGACGCTGTTCGATCGCGCAGCGCGGAACGCGTTCGGACGGTTCAAAAGGGAGGAAAAGAATGACCACCACGACGGAGGGCGTTTCCGAATTCGCCGTGCTCGCCGAAACGATGGAGGCCCGACCGGGTTCGCGGCTGATGCGCCCGGTCGAAGCGCTGTCTGCCGTTCTGCTTCTGGCCATTATCGCCATGCTGCTTTCCGGCGTGGTCTTTCGCTATGGTCTATCCAGACCGATCGTCTGGATAGACGAAGCGGCGTCGATTGCCTTCCTGTGGCTGGCCATGCTCGGATCGGCGATCGCGATCGACCGTTGTGAGCACCTGCGGCTGACCATCTTTCTCAATGCTCTCGGTGAACGGGCCCGACAGTTCACCGAGACGCTCGGCATGGTGGCGATCATGGCATTCCTTCTCGTTTTGCTGCCTGCCGCCTATATGTATGCCTCCGGGGAAATGGACATCACCTCGTCGGCGTTGAACATTCCTGCCGGTTATCGCGCCGCGGCGATTGCCGTCGGCATGGTTCTGATGGTGTTGCTGGCCGTGGCGCAATTGCTCAGAACCGCGAGGGCGCTGGACGTAGCGGTGGCGGTCGCGGCCGTTGCCGCCGTAGCATCGGCGCTCTGGCTGCTTTCGCCGGCACTTACATCGTTCGGCAATGGCAACATTCTGATTTTTCTCGTCGGCGGCGCCGCCGTCTGCCTCGCAATGGGCGTTCCGATCGCATTTTGCTTCGGCATCGCGACGCTTCTATTCCTTGCCTTCACGACATCGATGCCGCTGGTCGTCATGATCGGCCGTATGGACGAGGGAATGTCCAGTCTCATCCTGCTGTCGGTCCCGGTCTTCGTGCTCCTCGGCTGCATTCTGGACGCGACCGGCATGGGGAAGGCGATCGTCGATTTTCTTGCGTCCATGCTCGGCCACGTGAAGGCCGGCATGTCATATGTTCTGCTGGGGTCGCTCTTTCTGGTATCCGGCATATCTGGATCGAAGGTCTCGGACATGGCAACGGTCGCCCCGGCACTGTTTCCCGAGATGAAGCGGCGCGGTCACAAACCGAAGGAGATGATAGCACTTCTGGCGACCGGCGCGGCCATGGCCGATACCGTACCGCCGAGCATCGTGCTGATCGTGCTCGGCTCCGTGGCAGGCGTCTCGATAGCGGCGCTGTTCACCAGCGGTTTCGCCATCGCTCTCGTGTTGCTTGTCGCGCTCGCCGCGCTTGCCCGCATCAAGGCGGCCCGCGAAAATGTCGATGGCGTCATACGCCCGTCGCTGAAACGCATCGGCGCCACGGCCCTGATCGCTGCGCCGGCTCTGGTGTTGCCGTTCATCATCCGCAGCGCGGTCGCGAGCGGAGCGGCGACTGCGACGGAGGTCTCGACCATCGCAGTGGTCTACGCCTTTATCATAGGCACTGTGCTCTATGGTGGCATCGGTATTCGGCGAACCTATAAGATGCTGGTCGAGACGGCCGCGATGAGCGGTGCGATCCTTCTGATTCTCGGTACCGCCGCGGCAATGGCCTGGGCGCTCACCCAGACCGGGTTCGCCTTCGAGCTCACCGACATGATGAGCGGCCTGCCGGGCGGATGGTTCACATTCATGTTGGTATCGATCGCCTTGTTCATGCTGCTCGGCTGCGTGCTCGAAGGCCTCCCGGCAATCGTCCTCCTAGCGCCCATCATGTTCCCGATCGCGCGTGCGATGGGCATCCATGACGTCCACTATTCCATGGTCATCGTCACTGCCATGAATGTCGGACTGATGGCGCCACCGATCGGCATAGGCTTCTACATTGCCTGCAAGATCGGCAACGTCTCGCCCGACGAGGCAATGGGTGCGATTTGGCCTTACATCGGCGCGATGGTGCTTGGCCTTTTGCTGATCGCCGCCGTTCCCTGGTTCTCGCTCGCATTGCTGTGAGCACGCCATCCCACATTCATCATCGACGATCAGGAGGAGAACAGAGCGATGAAGATTACCCGTAGAACGATGCTGCTCGGCACCGGGGCAGTGGCCATCGGGGCGTCGATCCGCACAAAGGCTCATGCGGCGGACTTCACCTACAAGCTGGCAAACAACCTGCCGGTTACCCACCCGCTCAACATCCGCCTGAAGGAAGCGGCCGACAAGATTCTGGAGGAGACTGGAGGTCGGCTGAAGATCAACATCTTCCCGAGCAGCCAGCTCGGCAACGACACCGAAACCCTTTCGCAGCTTCGCAACGGCGCAACCGAGTTCTTCTCGCTCTCGCCGCTGATCCTGTCGACCCTTGTTCCCAACGCCGCCATCAGCGGTATCGGCTTCGCCTTCCCCGACTACGACACCGTCTGGAAGGCCATGGACGGAGAGCTCGGTGCCTATGCACGCGGCGAGATCGAGAAAAAGGGTCTCGTGCCCATGGAAAAGATCTGGGACAACGGCTTTCGGCAGATCACCAGCTCGAATAAGCCGATCAACACGCCGGAGGATCTCAAAGGATTCAAGATCCGTGTGCCGCCGAGCCCGCTCTGGCAATCCATGTTCACAGCCTTCGGCGCCGCACCGACCACGATCAATTTTGCCGAGGTCTACACGGCGCTCAGCACCGGCACGGTGGACGGCCAGGAAAATCCGTTGGCAATCGCATCCACCGCCAAGCTTTATGAGGTTCAGAAGCATTGCGCCATGACCAACCATATGTGGGATGGTTTCTGGATGCTGGCGAACAAGCAGGCCTGGGAGAGACTGCCTGAAGACATCAGGGAGATTGCAGCCAGAAACCTGAACGAATCGGCCACGGCCCAGCGGACCGATACCGCCAAGGTGAACGACACAGTCCGCGAACAACTGACGCAGAGTGGCATGACTTTCACCGATCCGGATAAGGCTGCGTTCCGCGAAACGCTGAGGTCGGCGGGTTTCTATGCCGAATGGAAGGGCAAGTTCGGTGACGAGGCGTGGGCCATCCTGGAAAAGGCGGTAGGGACCAGCCTGGGCTGAGGACCGGACTATGAAGGGGCGGGCGGCCGTTTCATCCGGCCGCTCACCGACCGATCAGCGATGTGGCACGCGAGCGTGCGGGCGCCTTCCGGGGTTTCGAATGGCAGACCGTCTTAGAGGAAAATCGGCAATCGTCTTCGGTGCAGGTTCCTCCGGCCCCGGCTGGGGGAACGGCAAGGCGGCCGCCGTGCTTTATGCGCGCGAGGGCGCCAAGGTCGCATGCGTCGACCTCGACATCGAGGCCGCCGGGGAAACGGCGGCGATCATTGCGGAAGAAGGCGGCGAGGCGATCGCCATTGCCGCGGACGTTACCGCCCTCGCATCGATCGAAGCCGCCGTTGCTGCCGCGCGGCAGGCATACGGCACCCTTTCGATCCTGCATAACAATGTGGGCGTAACGCATATGGGTGGGCCGGTGGAGCTGTCGGAAGCGCAGTTCCAGCAATCCGTCGATCTCAACCTCGGCTCGGTGTTCCGCACTGCCAAGGCAGTGATCCCGCATATGATCGAGGCCGGCGGCGGTGCAATCGTCAACATCTCGTCGCTTGCCGCTATCCGGTGGACCGGTTACCCCTATTTTGCCTATTACGCGACGAAGGCGGCAGTCAACCAGGCGACTGTCGCGATCGCGGTTCAATATGCGCGGCAGGGAATCCGGGCCAACTGTGTCGTCCCCGGCCTGATCGACACGCCGCTGATCTACAAGCAGATCTCCTCGCATTATGCTTCCACGGATGAAATGGTTGCTGCCCGCAACGCGGCGCTCCCAAGCGGGCATATGGGCGATGCCTGGGACGTCGCCAATGCCGCGCTTTTCCTTGCCTCCGACGAAGCGAAATTCATCAACGGCGTTTGTCTGCCGGTCGATGGCGGTCAGAGCTGCACGATCATGGGAGCGCGCTGAGACATGGACGACGTCGCCATCAGGGACATGACCGGCTCCCAAAGCGTCGATCGGGCGACGAAGCTGTTATCGCTGGTCGGACGACAGGCGGACGGCATGACCCTCAGCGCCGTGGTCGAGAAGAGCGGGCTCAACAAACCCACGGTGCGTCGCCTGCTGCTGGCCCTGATCAGGGCCGGCCTTCTGGAGCAGGACGACCGCGACCGGCGCTACTATATCGGCGAAGAAGCCTATGTGCTTGGAACGCTCGCATCGGGCCGGCACGGGCTGCTGCGCCTTTCGACGGAAAGCCTGCATCGCCTTGCTCAAAAGACCAGCGACTCCTGCTTTCTTTCCGTGCGCCGCGGAGCGTCCTCGGTCTGTCTCCACCGGGAGGAGGGGAGCTTTCCAATTCGCACCCACGCACTCCAGGCGGGCTCCGTGCATCCTCTGGGAGTCGGCGCCGGCTCTCTTGCCATGCTGTCAGCCCTGCCGGACGAGGAGGTTTCAGCCGTGCTGGAGCAGAATGCCGCCGTGCTCGAGAACCAGTTTCCGATGCTTGCTCCCGACGAACTGCGCCGGCGCGTCGAACTTACCCGCATCCAGGGCTATGCGGTCAATCCGGGCCTTATCCTGGCCAATTCCTGGGGGGTGGGCGTCGCGATCCGCTATCCGGACGGCGGCGTGGCTGGAGCCGTCAGCATTGCCGCCATAGACAGCCGCATGCAGGAGCCGCGACAGAGCGAGCTGGCGGTCCTTCTCAGACAGGAAGCATCACGCATCGAGATCAAGCTCGCCGAGCAGTTCCGCGACAGGCGGACGCGACACATTGCAGCCGTTGCAAGACCTCTCAAAAGGAGATCGCCCAGATGACCGAAGCGCAGATCGTAGGCTGGGCCCACTCCCAGTTCGGCAAAACCGACTACCCGGATACCGAGGCGCTGATGGCTGCGGTCGCGGCGCCGGCACTTGCGCATGCCGGCGTGGCTGCCTCTGATATCGACGGCATCTTTGTCGGCGTCATGAATGGCGGCTTCTCAAAGCAGGAGTTTCAGGCCGCACTTGTCGGTATGGCCGACGAGGCGCTTGCTCATGTTCCTTCCGTACGACTGGAAAACGCATGCGCGACAGGCTCGGCGGCGATTTATACGGCGATGGATTTCATTGAGGCCGGCCGCGGCCGCATTGCTCTCGTTATCGGCGCCGAGAAAATGACCGCCGTTCCGACGGCGCAAGTCGGCGACATTCTCCTGGGCGGCAGCTACCGCAAAGAGGAAGGCGATGTGGAAGGTGGCTTTGCCGGCGTCTTCGGACGCATAGCGCAGCATTACTTTCAGCGTTACGGCGACCGTTCCGAGGAACTGGCGATGATCGCCGCCAAGAACCACGCGAACGGAGTTGCCAATCCCTATGCGCACATGCGCAGGGATTTCGGTTTCTCATTCTGCAACACCGTTTCGGAGAAGAACCCGATCGTCGCCGCCCCGTTGCGCCGCACCGACTGCTCGCTCGTCTCGGATGGGGCCGCAGCCCTGGTGCTCGCCGCTGCGGAAACGGCTGCGACTCTGCAAAGGGCGGTCGCGTTCCGGGCGCGCAGCCATGTCAATGACGTCTTTGCGCTCAGCCGTCGGGACATGGCGGAATTCGACGGGCCACGACGGGCGTGGAAAGCGGCGCTGTCGCAGGCTGCCGTCACGCTCGAAGATCTTTCCTTCGTTGAAACACATGACTGTTTCACCATAGCCGAGATGATCGAATACGAGGCCATGGGCCTGACCGCGCCCGGCGAAGGCTACCGAGCAATCCGTGACGGCACCACCACCAGAAGCGGACGGCTGCCAGTCAATCCATCCGGCGGCTTGAAATCCAAGGGCCATCCGATCGGTGCGACAGGGGTTTCGATGCATGTCATCTCGGCCATGCAGCTCATGGGTGAGGCAGGTGAGATGCAGATCCCTCACGCAGGGCTCGCCGGCATTTTCAACATGGGCGGTGCTGCCGTAGCGAATTATGTCTCGATCCTGGAGCGGGTGAAATGACGAGCGACGAACCGCAGGGCGGCGTCACCCCGGTTTCGACGCGTGTCATGAACCTCGCAAACCTGCTTTCGCAGGCGGCAAGACGAAATCCCGACGAGATTGCGCTCATTCGCGGCGACGTTCAGTGGCAGTGGCGGGAGATTGAGGAACGCGTCGACGCCATGGCATACGCCTTCGTCCACGAATTCGGGGTGCGGAAAGGCGACCGTATTCTCGTCCACTCCGCGAACTGCAATCAGATGTTCGAATCCATGTTCGCGGTTTTCAGGGTGGGGGCGATCTGGGTGCCCACAAATTTCCGGCAAATGCCGGAGGAAGTCGCCTATCTGGCGCAGTCGAGCAGTGCCCGAATGGTGATTTTCCAGGCCGCCTTTGACGCGCACGCCGAGGCGTGCCGCGCTACGGGCGAGAGGATCGAATCGTTCGTTTCGATCGGTTCATCGCCGATCGGCGAGGACTATGACGCAATCGTTGCGCGCAATCTCGGACGGGGCGTTTCGCCGGCTGCCGTCGACCGCGACGACCCATGCTGGTACTTCTACACCTCGGGCACGACCGGCCGGCCAAAGGCCGCCGTGCTGACGCACGGGCAAATGGCCTTTGTCGTCAACAACCATATCGGCGATCTTTTTCCGGCGACGACGCATCGCGACAAGTCCATCGTCGTCGCGCCGCTGTCCCACGGTGCCGGCGTGCATCAGCTCTGTCAGGTCGCGCGAGGTGCGACGACCATTCTTCTCCCGTCCGAAAAACTGGACATCCCGCAATTCTGGACTCTCGTCGAAAAATGGAGGGTGAACAATCTCTTCGCCGTCCCGACCATCGTGAAGCTGCTCGTCGAAGACCCGTCGGTCGACCGGTACGACCATTCGTCGCTACGCTATGTCATTTATGCGGGTGCGCCGATGTATCGCGCCGACCAGCAGACGGCGCTCGAGAAACTCGGCGCTGTCCTGGTGCAATATTTCGGCCTCGGCGAAGTAACCGGAGCGATCACAGTCCTGCCTCCCGCCTTCCACAGTCTCGGAGACGGCCCGGATGCGCGAATTGGTACCTGCGGCTTCGAACGGACGGGCATGCAGGTGCAGATCCAGGACGAAAACGGAGACGAGGTCGCGGCGGGTTGTAGCGGCGAAATCTGCGTGATCGGCCCGGCGGTTTTTGCCGGCTACTATCGGAATCCCGAGGCGAACGCGAAAGCGTTTCGCAATGGCTGGTTTCGAACCGGTGACCTCGGTCATGTCGATACGCAGGGCTTCCTCTACATCACCGGTCGCGCTTCCGACATGTTCATCTCCGGCGGATCCAACGTCTATCCGCGCGAAATCGAGGAGAAGCTTCTCATGCATCCGGATATCAGCGAAGCGGCGATCGTCGGTGTTCCCGATCCGGTATGGGGGGAGGTCGGCGTCGCGGTTTGCGTCGCTCGCGACGGGGCGACACTCGATGCGGCGGGCTTGAGAGAATGGCTGGACGGGAAAGTCGCCCGTTACAAGCTACCGAAGAAGATCGTCTTCTGGCCCGAAATGCCGAAGTCGGCCTATGGCAAAATCGCCAAGAAGATGATCCGCGAGGAGCTTGAGCGGCGCGGGGAGCTGAATGACCTTTCGCCTGGCGGCGCGGAGAGCCGGAGTGTCGCCCCGTGAGCGTGAAATCCGTCCTCATAACTGGCGGCGCCTCCGGGATCGGCTTCGAAATAGCGACGCTTCTGAACCGGCGTGGCTGGAAGGTCTATCTTGCCGATCGCAATGCCGGTGCATTGGCAGATGCCTGCAGCGCCATCTCGCTCGATCCCGCCCAGGCGCTCGCCTGCAGCGTAACGGATGAAGAGCAGGTGCGATCGGCCATTAAGGCAGCCGCGTCGTCCGCGCCGCTCGGAGCGATCATCAATTCGGCCGGCATCGCAATGGACAGGCCGGCGGTCGACACCAGCGTCGATGATTTCCGCCGCATCCTCGACGTCAACCTGACCGGCACCTTCATCGTATGCCGTGAAGCCGCACGTCACTGGCTGGCAATAGCCGCCCCCGGTGCGATCGTCAATATTTCCTCCGTGTCGGGCCTCGTCGGCAACAAGGGGCGGGCGGCTTACGGCGCCTCGAAAGGGGCCGTCAATCTGCTCACTTACATACTTGCGACCGAGCTTGGACAGGATGGAATTCGCGTCAATGCCATCGCGCCGGGCGCCATCGATACGCCTCTGTCGCGGGCCGTCCATACGGAAGACGTGCGCGCACAATGGCACGAGCGCATTCCGCAGCGTCGCTATGGAACATCGCGCGAAGTCGCGCAAAGCGCAGCGTTCCTGATCTCGGAAGAAGCCAGTTATATCAACGGCCAGGTTCTTGCGGTCGATGGTGGTTTCGCTCATGCAGGCCTGGTTCTGAAAGGATGATGATGCGCAGGATTCTCCAGCCCGGCGCACCGCTTGCGCCACGGGTGCTTTCACTTGAATGCCACGCCGAGAGGATGCGTCTGACCTTCAAACCCAACCGCAATGTGCTCGACGCCGTCCATGAGGCGCTTGCGGAAACAGGCTTCGACAGCGCAATAATCCAGGTGCGGGGCGGCTCCTTCGAGCCGCTTGCCTACGTCACGCCCACCCTGGACGGCGGCGGCCTTCATGCGGCCTGGTACAGCGACATACATGCGCCGAAAGGCCCCGCCATCATCGAGGGTCTGGTCATGACATTCGGCCGGCGCGATGGAGAGCCGTTCCTGCATGCTCATGGCGTCTGGCGGCATGAGGACGGATTCCGCGGAGCAGGGCACGTCATGCCGAAAGACACGCAGTTTGGCGGACCGGTGGAGGCGGAAGCCTGGGTCTTGTCGGGCGCGATCATGGATCAATTGGAGGACAGCGAGACCCGGTTCCGTCTCTTCACGCCTGTACCCCATTCCGCCGCCTCTGCGACCGCCTCACGGCGCGCTGTTCTCTGCCGGATGAAGCCGAATGAACCAATTCATCAGGCAATCGAGCGCACGGCGGGTGAACACGGTATCGAAAGGGCAAGTTTGCACGGCATCGGCAGCCTCGTAGGCTGCACTTTCACCGACGGCCGGATCATGGAGTCGGCCGCATCGGAATTGCTTATTCGCAAGGGGACGCTTTCACCGGATCAGAATGGAAAGGCTGAAGCGAGACTCGATATCGCGATCGTCGACACGGAACGTGCCATATACGAGGGTGAGATTGCCAATGGCACCGATGCCGTTTGCATTACCTTCGAACTGCTGATTGTCGAAGAGTAACGGTCGATCGCAAGATCACGGTAAGGCAGAGCGTCCTTAAACCGCTCACTCCTTCTTGGCTGTGCTTCGCCGGTCGAGCAATTGCTGGAAAATATCGGCCTGCCTGTCTGCCGCCGAACGTATGGCGGCTAAATGGCCAAGCATGGCACCGAAGGCGACGAGGATGAGGCCGCTGGCGATTGCCGGAAAGGCCCAGGGAAGGACAGCGACAAGGGTCTTCACGTCGGGAGTGGGCACAAGGGTCATCGCCAGCAGAGCAAGCGTACCGATGACGATCGTGCCACCCAAGAACTCCAGAAACTTTCCCATCCTTCCTCCCCGTACAAATCTTGGAGCGGGATGAGGGAAAGTGTGTGCGGTTGGATGCCCGCATCCCGTTCTAACCTGGTAGAATCAATCACGTTCACGACTTTAGGTCGATCCGAAAATCGCGTCATCCGATGTTTGGAGCACTTCCCGAAAAGTGGTCGAAATTCCTTCCACAGAAAAACCCGGCAATTGCCGGGTTCTTGATCGAAACGCGCCAGGCGATCAGAACTTTACGCCGACACCAATGGTGAACTGGTGCTGGTCGAGGTCGACATTGACGCCGCCGACATCCTTGTCGCTGAAATCGTTGTAGCGATACTCCGCGCGTCCGAAGACGCTGTCCGTGAACCCGTAGTCGACGCCGCCACCGATGGTCCAGCCGTTGAAGGTTTCCTTCTCCTTCGGCGCGCCGGCAACGTCGACGAAACCGCGCGTTACCGCCCAGCCGCCTGTGGCATAGAGGAGCGTCCTGTCGTTGACGGTGTATCCGAGGCGGGCGCGCACGGATCCGGAAACATCCGTTCCCACATCGGTGTTCGTGCCGAAGACGGTGACGGTCTCATCATTCCAGTTGTAGCTGACATCGCCCTCCACGCCGACGACCCAGTCACCATGCTGGTAATTGTAGCCGGCGAAGGCGCCCAAGAGGCCTCCACTGAACCGCTTCGAGCCGCCGCCGCCGGGAACGCTCAGATCGCTGTTCAGCCAGCCACCGCCGCCCTGCAAGCCGAGATAGCCGCCAGTCCAGACGAAGCTGTGGACTGTCTCGACCGTCGGTGTCGGCTCCGGTGGCTGTGCCAGATCGGCTGCATGCGCCTTTCCGCCAAGCATGAAGGCCGCGAAGATCGCAACAAGCACATTTCTGATCATCACAGACGCCTCCTGTTGTCGGCAAAGATTAACAACATATCGGATGCGAGTCTGCGAAAAACAACGCCCCCGGCGGCCCTCGGGTGAAGAGAAAAGAGGGCCGGCGGCTCGTCCCGGCCGGCCCTTCCGAAAGATCGCGGAAAAGGGGAACATCTCGGAGCGGGCCTGCAAATGCCCGCAGAGAGATCGATGTGCCCGCCGATAATGCCTTAAAGGATGTTTCCGAATTGACATGTAGCGCAGAAAATTTGACGTTATGCGCATGGTTGCGAACAGGATTGCACAATCTACGATCGAGGTCGCGGTGATTATCCTGCCCGAGTCGTCGATCATGTCCCTTGCTTCCGTCCTCGATCCGATGCGCGCGGCAAACCGGGTGACCGGGCACGAGGTCTTCCGGTGGCGGTTGCTGTCGGCCGATGGTGACGCGGTGATGCTCACCTGCGGCTTATCTATTCCGGTGGATGCTCGGTTCGCCCTGCCGATCGTCGGGGATCTCCTTCTCATCATCGGCGGGTTCAATCTCGAGAGATATGCAGGCAAGCGCTTCCTCGCTACTCTGCAGGAATGCGCGCGGCATTTCGATATCGTCGCGGGCGTTGAGTCCGGGTGTTGGCTGCTCGGGCGTTCCGGGCTTATCAAAGGCCGCAAGGCAACCGCCCACTGGGAGGAGCTCGAGGATTTCAGTCGGGCATTTCCCGAGCTGCAGGTGATTGGGGACCGTTTCGTGACCGACGGCAAGTACTGGACCTCCGGTGGCGCGTCGCCGACTTTCGACATGATGCTGCACCTCATTGCGGAGAGGCTGGGGCCGGCTATCGCGCTGGATGTTGCGAGCATTTTTGTCTACGATCAGATGCACAGTCCCACGGACGTACAGCCCTTCGTCTCGCTCGGCCGCATGGAAGCACGAGATCCGGAGCTCGCCGCGGCCATAAGGCTGATGGAGCGCACACTCGAACGGCCGATGACGGTCGCGGCGCTTGCGCGCCGGCTATCCGTCTCACAACGCAAGCTTGAAATGCTCTTCGCCAAAGGCCTCTCGACCAGCCCGGGCGCCTATTACCTGCGCCTCAGGCTGCAGGTCTCCCACCGGCTCGTTCGCGATACCGGAATTCCAATGCGGGATGTCGCCCTTCGCTGCGGGTTTGACAGTCTCTCGGCCTTTTCGCGTGCCTACCGACGCGAATACGCGACGAGCCCTACGGGTATGCGCAGCGCACGCAGCGCAAGCGTCGCTTCTGAGATGTCAGATGAAGGCGGACGCCACGCGCGCCCCTGACGACACTTAAAACGGGGGCGGGAACCGCACCGCTTTTCCTCATTCCTCTCCGGCGTTCAGCGTCGTGCTTGTCCGGTTGACCCGGCAAGCGAACAAGCCTCTTCGAACGCTTTGACGGTCTCCGGCTCGTTGTCCTCCGGCAGCACGGCATCAGCCACATCGGCCCGGTCGGCCGAAGCGGCCACATCGCCTTCGTAGACATAAGACTGGATGTAATAGGCCAACTCACCCTTCCACACATTCCGTCCGTCTATCTGGCGGCAAGCCACGGCGGTTTCGAAATCGGACTGGAGATCATCCACCGTTGCGTTGGCCGAGACGAGATTCGAGGGCACCGCGAGCGAGGCGATCAACAAGACGGCGGTAAACATGATGGCAGCCCTCCGGAAAGCGAACCTATTGGGAAACGGTGGGACAGTTTCTTGGTTCCCTTTGGGTAGAGAGCGATTCCGATTCGGAAGGAAGTGGCATTTTAATGAAGATAGATTTTTGCGGGCCAGCGATGTGTATCAGCCACACAGCCCGACGCTGCCGGTGGTCCGGTCGCAATGGCAAGAGCGCCGGCGGCGCCAACATTCGGGCGCCGCCGGCAGTCGCGGTGTTTCTTATTGAACGACCTGGACGACCGTGTAGGTTTTAGGGTCGACGATCACGCGTTGGTTGTTCACCACGGCGAAGGCATAGGAGGGGTTCTCCGGGACGGGCGTCAGCATAACGCTGCGCGGTAGCGGGCGCCCGACGGCGATCCGTTCCTGCAAGACGACCGTATCGGCTGGAACCGGCTGCTGCCGGACATAAGTTACGACCTGCTGCGGCGGAGGGGCGATAACCGCTCCGGCGACGAGCCCGACCGCTCCACCGATGGCGGCTCCAACGGGGCCTCCAACGATTGCACCAGTAACCGCTCCGCCCGCAGCGCCCGTTACGGCACCTTGATTGCTGTCATTTGCAATAGCGGGCGCGGCAACGATGCCCGTTGCGATCGCAGTAACAATGAAGATCTTGGCGTTCATCTGTCGTACTCCCTTGCTATACAGTGGAAGAACGAACATCCTTAAACATTGTTCCTGATTTTATTTCGCGCTATCAGTATTTCATAAATAAAAATAAGTTACCCGGCTGAAATAATCCGTTACCTGTTGCGTGTCGCTGCAACGCTCTCGAGTGAGGCCCCAGAGCTGCGGTACCCGAAGGGACTACTGGGCCGCCGCTCTAGGACCGCTCGCGGGGTCTGCTGTCCAGCGGCGGCTGGTTGCCAAGCCTCGCGATCTCTCTGCAGCCAAGGTTTGGCTGCAATCTTATCGCGAACGATATAGCAGCCGGGAGCAAAGCGTATCGGACCATTGGTCGGCCAAGAGCCTTAGGAAGGCGGGACCAAAGTCCCATCGCAGGGGATGCAGGGCCATCGGGGGATAAAAAAGCCCCGCTCGATGGCGGGGCAGGCACGCATCCGCTTGGCAAACGAAATGCGGGGAAAGATGTAATTCCAACGGAACTACGGCTTGGACGCTATCTCTGAGCAGAGGCGGTGGGAAGGTCTGAATCTCTGATTCCGGTACTCCGCTGCGAATAAACCTGCGGCGGATTCTCCGTTAGAGCTGCTGGTAAGCTGTAACGACCAGGCCTGTTCGACTTTCAACTCAGCTCAAGCCGAAGAACGACAAGATGGCGATTACGATAACGACCAGGCCAACGAGATAGATAATCTGATTCATCGCTCAACTCCTTTCATCACGAGTGAACGGGCATGGCGCAGGTAAGTTCCAGGCGAGCGCTAAACGCGGTGCGCTGGTAACGGGGCGCGAAGGGCGGAATTGAGTACAAACCCAACTCCGCCTTCACATGCACGCGGTGGGGGATGCCCGCATTGACAACCAGGGTCAGTTGACAACCTGGACGACCGTACGCGATTTCGGCTCCACGATGACGCGGCGTTCATTGACCACTGCGTATGCGTAGGTCGGGTTCTCCGGAACCGGCGTCAGCACGACCGTTTCAGGAATGGGTTTGCCGACTGCGACAGGTTGCTGAACGACCACTGATGGGGGTGCCGGTTGCTGCTGTACATAGGTGACCACCTCGGCAGGCGGAGGGGTCAGCGCGCCGCCAAGGGTGGCGCCGACCACCGCGCCTACTCCAGCTCCGACCGGGCCCCCGAGAATGGCCCCGGTTGCGGCGCCGCCCACCATGCCGGTCGCTGCGTTTGTGCCGTCGGACTGCTGTGCGGCCGCACCACTGGCAAGCAGCGCTGCGGTCGCGGTAATATATACTAGCTTCTTCATAGCATTTCCTCTCGTTGAACTCGTCACTCAACGGGCAAGCACGGAGTCTGTTCCAATCTTTGGACTTTGGTCCGATTCCGACTCAGACGATCGCCCGATTAAACACGCGATCTCCGCGGGTATATTTGGAAGATAGTCGCAGTTCTTCAGAAAGTACGGCACTGCGGTGTTCATCGACGGTTCAGACCCGAAAGATCAATCTGATGAACAGCAAAAAGGAGTCAGCCATGAGAAAGCTCTCATACGCCTTTGCAGCCGCAGTTCTGGCCGCGTCTTTCGCTTTGCCGGTAAACGCGGCGCCGATCTTCGTGCCTATACCGGAGCAAGTGAAAACAGGGGCTGTCGAGCAGGTCAACCATTGGCGCCATCGTCATTGGCGCTCGGAGCGCCACTGGAACAGGCGACATGCTTCGCGCTCCTGCCGCTATTACGGCAGGTGTTATCCTCGGCATTACAGGCACTACAGCTATCGGGACTATCACCGCTACCATCCCCGGCAGGGCGTAACTGTCTATTTCAATTTTTAGTGCCGATCTTATCTGCCTGATCGACCGGCGAGAAACGGACGCGCTTTATCCGAGCCCGCCCGGTTCGTCTCGGGATGGTGGCGAGGCATATTCATGCCGCCGTAAGAGTGGGGGAAGCGTCCCCCTGTGAGGATCTGCGTCTTTGCGCTATGAACGTCGCCCTTCGGCCGCTGTAGTAGCGCTTCTCCAAATTCTTTGCCTTCGCTTTGAGCCGCGCAATCTCGGTAAAGCCGCAATACTCCAAGAGGTTCCGGACAGCAGGGCTGTTGGGGGAGAATTGGCAGAATTCATCGGGTCGCCAGCGAGATGTGCTGATGTTGGTTGCATCGGAAGTGGTCCCCGAGACTCTGCGCATGTGCCACAATGGCCACCGGTCCAGAACGGGATTGATGATCGGGACTTTCATAAGTGTCGTGTCAACGACCAGAACGTCTCCGGTCACGGCTGAAATGCGCTTCATGCTCAGAACCGGGTTTTCCAGGTGGTAAAGAATGCCGAGGCAGAGGACGAGGTCGAATTTGCCGTGAGTGGAAGGGTCGAGATCCAGAAGATCAAGCTGCTGGAACTCAACATTCGATAGTCCGAGAGCATCTCCGACGAAGCTCGCCTGCTCTACGTAATGGGCGTCAATATCGATCCCGAACACATAGTCTGCCCCTGAGTTTGCCGCGTGGACCGAGAAGCCGCCGCAATTGCATGCGATGTCCAGAACTCTTTTGCCTTTCAACGAACCTCCGCAGGCGGTGAGAATACTTCCCCAGGCGTGATCGAGGAACGTCTGCAGTCTGGTACGTTCTCGTGTCTGCCGGGAAAGTTCAGGAACAAACGTACTGAGCCCAAAGGGCAAGTCGATGGCGTGATGGAAGGGCGCGAGGCGGCGGACCGTCGCCTGGATTTCGCTTTTGCTTTTCGCTCTGTGGTGAGAACCAGATGTTTGAAGATGATCCATCGTTATTCTCCACGATGAAAATTCATAAAGGAAATTGTGCAAACGAATCAGAGAGCCACGCCTGCACCTTCGACGGGCAGGAGGGGTCAGGACTCATTTTTCTAAGAACTAAAATTAAGTCCGTCGACCGGACGACTTTGCTAGTGCCATGCGCATATATGTAAACCTATATACCGAAACCACGGCGAGCGGGCTATCATAGGCGTTATTGTGTCAAAACGGTGTCGCGAATGAGACCGATCGACAATCCCGGCGGCCAGCTATGACTTCTTGCTGCCCTTTTTTTTCTCGAGGCTCTCCTTCAGGGCCGACATCAGATCGATGACGTTTCCGGCATGCGCAGGCGCTTTGTCCTTGCCCTTCGGCTCGGCGACTTTCCTGGCCGACTTTCGCTTGCTCTCGATGATTTTCAGGAGTTTCTCCTGCACTGGATCGCCGACCATGTCGGGGCTCCACGGTTTGCTTCGCTCCTCGATCAGCGTCGTAATCAGGCTCATCAGCTTGGGGTCATTGTCGCTGTTGGCGATGTCACCGAAATAGTGTTCCGGCTTTCTCACTTCGTCTCCATAGCGCAGCGTCCAAACGATAATGCCTTTCCCGCATGGCTCGAGCATCACGGCACGCTCGCGCCGGCCGATCACGAGCCTTGACATGCCGACGACCTTCTCGCTCTCCATCGCGTCCCGGATAACGCTGAAGGCTTCATGGCCGACCTCGTCAGACGGTGACAGGTAGTGGGGTTTCTCCAACCAGATCCATTCGATCGTATTCCGAGGCACGAACTTCTCGATGTCGATGGTCCTGGCACTTTCAAGTGCCACGCTTTCCAACTCCTCATCTTCGATTACGAGGAAGTCGCCTTCGGCGCGCTCATATCCTTTCACCTCGTCCTCTTCGTCGACCTCTTTCCCGGTTTCCGCGTCGACATATCTGGAGACGAGGCGGTTGTTCGTCTTGCGGTTCAGGGTGTGGAAGCGGACCTTCTCGGACTCGCTTGTCGCGGGCATCATCGAGACCGGGCAGGTGACGAGCGATAGCTTCAGGTAGCCTTTCCAATATGGACGAGGGGGCGCCATCGTTCACCTCTCTTAACCTGCGCGGCGACGCTGGGCAGGTGCGCCCTCCTCAGCCGCCTTTTTCTTGCCTTCAGCCGCTGCTGCCTTGCCGGTACGCTTCTTCGACGCTGCCGGCGGCTTTTTCATGCCCGCACTCTGGCGTAGCGCCTCCAGCAGATCGTTTGCTTTCGAGACTTTCGGGGCAGCGCGCTTCGGCAGGGCCTTGCCTTCCAGCTTCGCTTTGATCAGCTCGGCGAGCGCGGCTTCATAGCGGTCGTCGAACTCGTCGGCCGAGAATGTCCCCTTCTTCGTGCCTATGATGTGCTTTGCGAGTTCCAGCATCTCGCCTTCAATCTTAATGTCCGGAATGTCCTTGAAGGCTTCTTTGGCGCTTCTGACCTCATAGTCGAAGTTGAGTGTGGTGGCGATCAGCCCTTTGTCGTGCGCGCGCAGCAACACTGTGCGCATTCGGCGGAAGAGCACTGTCTGCGCGATCGCCGCGACATTCTTCTTCTGCATGCCGTCCCGCAAAAGTGCATAGGCCTCGGTGCCCATTTTGTCCGGGGTCAGGTAATAGGGCTTGTCGAAATAGACCTTTTCGATGTCGTCACAGGTGATGAATGCCTGTACTCGAAGCGTTTTGTCGCTCTCGGGCACTGCAGAGGCAACTTCCTCCGGATCGAGGACGACGTATCTGTCGTTGTCGAGCTCGTAACCCTTGACCTGGTCTTCTTTCTCTACCGGCTTGCCGGTCGCGCTGTCGACGAACTCTCGCCGTACACGGTTGCCCGTTTCCTTGTTCACCGTGTGGAAAGAGATCCGCTCGGAAGTCGAGGTGGCGGTGTAGAGCGCCACTGGGGCGGTCACTTCGCCGAACCGAACGTAGCCCTTCCACAGGGCTCGTGCAGCGACTGCCATGAAAAACTCCTTTGCATAACCAAGGGAGTCAACCGACAGGCTTTCTGCTTTGTTCCGGACCGGACGATATATTCATCCGATCCCCATCTTGCTGAGGAAAGGTGCCGCAGCCAGGCGATCAGTGTACCGAATGGATGGATTGCTCCAGGAAGCTGCGGATACCGTCACGCTGGATCGTTGCAAGAAATTCTTCGAATGCTTCGCGGTCGGTAGCGAATGAATCGTCCCAAATCGTGGAATACCCTTCCTGATCCACCACTTCGAGGGTCCAATCCGCGTTGGTGCCGGCCGGGCGGTAGATGCCGATCACCACCACGACTCCGTCGTCGACGAATTGGCCGGAGAATTCTGAAAACTCATACTGCTGTTCGGTGTCGGTCATGCAGCTTCATATCATGCACGGGTGAAACGGGCGAGCGCTCTCGTTGTCACGACGTGACTCCCGTATGAGTGCAGGTGTACTTGCCGGGATCCCAGCTGCCTGCCTGGCATGGGATGTCTGCAATGCCCGATACGAGCAAGAACACGAGCAAGGCTCCGATCAGAATTCCAGCGAGGATGAAGATTCTCATGACGTCTCAGCTGATCGCGGACCCCTTGGCACGCTTGCGCCATCGTGGCGAAAACTGCGTCTGGCGCCAGTATCTTCAATCCGGCATCCATGGCAAGAGGAGGGGCAGCACGCAAGGCATTGATAGTTCTGATGCGCCTAGCTGAGAGATGGTCGCTGAACCGCTGCCGGAAGCCGCGGAGTTCAACTATGCGCTTCAGCTCATCCACCTTATCCCGGCCGATGATGTGCGGCTGGAGTTCCACGGGAATATGTTGGACGCTGCCAAAGCCGGGGATGCGGAGGAGCTCGTCCTCGGCACCCTCGACATCCATGATCAGAACGTCAGGCCGATGACGATCGAGGATATGGGAAAACTTCACGCTCTCCACTTCAATCGTGTGTCCAACAATCTTCCGGTCGAAAATGCTTGAGGAGATGACATTTTCGGCCTGATGGAACGAAACCGTCCGGCCGTCTGAAGTAACGGCCTTTAGGACGAGATGTGGCTCTAGTTGATTCAGGCGGAAGTTGTCGCGTATGAGGCTGGCAAGGCTGCTGTTTGCCTCATATGTCGAGACGTTATCCTGACCGCAAATTGCGGCAGCGAGAGCGGCAATAAAGCCGACGCCGGTCCCTATTTCCAGAACCCTTGCGCTTGGCTTCAGTATCTTTAGAAGGATGTTTCGCTCTGTGTCTTCGTAGACCTCGCGATACATCAGGTCTTGCAGATACGGGGGAACACGTTCGTCTGCCGCGATAAGTTTGACCCCGAATATAGAAACCGTCCGCGGCTTAAATGCACGCCGGAACCTCTTCCGAAGCGACCTGATAATGCGCGTAGTCATATATCCCAGCCATGACACAACCTGCCTCGGCGCGCGCGCCATTAATAGAAAAGTTGTACCAATACAACCAGCAATAATAGAACACCGTGCCTCCGACGCGGCGGATCTGACTCGTTGCCAACTGGCGGAGCGGCCTTCGAAATGGCATCGGATTCACATCGGCTGCGCCGCGGTGACCGCCATCCGATTTCATGTGTCATGGGCCGAAAGGGCGGAAATCTGCAGTGAGTATCGCAATTCCAGCCTGGATCGCATGGCAAGGAATGTTCGCAACCTGTTGATATGATTTGCCATTATATGGTGAGCGCGCAGGGATTCGAACCCTGGACCTACTGATTAAAAGTCAGTTGCTCTACCGGCTGAGCTACGCGCTCCCATGCCGGAACTGAGGCCCGGCGGAAGTGGCCGGACATATGCACGCACGCTTTGCGCCGGTCAACCCAAAAATTGCACTCGATCACGATGATTTTTGGTCGGATCGCGCAAATCCGACCTGCCCGATTCCAATGAGCTGCATGGTCCGGTCCTCGGCATAGCTGTGGTCCGGTGCGGCAAAATGATCGCCAAAAGGTGATTGGTTTCAGCCGGCGCATCCGGGTAAGAAGGCGCCAGCCGAGTGCAGGAGTTCTGAACCATTGTCGATCGCAGATATTTCCATCTGGACCGCCGTGCTAGCAGGCGCTCTGTCTTTTCTCTCTCCTTGCGTCCTGCCTCTGGTCCCACCTTACCTGTGCTACATGGCCGGCGTTTCCGTTGAAGAGTTCCGGAGCGGCGAGGCCGTGGCAGCCGCGAGCACGCGCAGGGCAGTGCTGCCGGCGGCGCTTTTGTTCACGCTCGGCTTTGCGACGGTCTTCGTCGCCCTCGGTGCCGGAGCGTCTTCGATCGGTCTCTTGCTCAGGCAGCATCTCGATCTTCTCTCGCGCATAGGCGGGATTATCATCATCGTGATGGGCCTGCATTTCCTTGGCCTATTCCGAATTGGACTGCTTGCACGCGAAGCACGTTTTCAGGGAGGTAAGCCGGCGACCCTCTCGGGGGCCTATGTCATGGGGCTTGCCTTCGCCTTCGGATGGACACCCTGTATCGGGCCTGTGCTCGGGACGATACTGGGCGTTGCCGCCGCCCGCGATACGGTTGCCGACGGCGCTGCTCTCCTGGCGATCTATTCGCTCGGCCTTGCGGTGCCGTTCTGGATCGCTGCGGGATTTTCCGGCGCCTTCATGCGTTTTCTTTCGCGTTTCCGCCGGCATCTGGGGGTCATCGAAAAGCTGATGGGGGGTCTGCTCGTCGCAACTGGCTTTGCTTTCCTCTTCGGTTTCGTGAGCGCCGTTGCAATCTGGTTCCAACAGACCTTCCCAATTCTGTCGCAAATCGGCTAAGCACGCCCGGAGCAACGGCGGGGACGGCGATGGCGGAAATTACGGGTCTGGTACTGCCGTTCTTCGGCCTCATCTTCCTCGGTTACCTGACCGCGCGTCTCGTGGATCATCCGGGCGAGGCGATGGGGTGGCTGAATACGTTCATCGTCTATCTGGCGCTGCCGGCGCTATTCTTCAAGCTGGTCTCGCGCACGCCGGTCGAAGAGCTCACCCGCGCCGATTTCATTCTGACCAGCGTAGGCACGACCTATGTCGTCTTTGCGCTGCTCTTCGCGATAAGTCTGTTCCTGCGTCGCAATACCGTTGCCGAAGCGACGATGCAGGGTTTCGCCGGCGCCTATGGCAATATCGGCTATATGGGCCCGGGCCTGGCGCTGCTGGCCCTCGGCGAAACCGCGGCCGTTCCGGTGGCTTTGATCTTCTGCTTCGAGAACGCGGCACATTTCACCGTCGCTCCTGCGATGATGGCTGCGGCGGGCGGCAGCAGACGGAAGCCCGCAGCTCTCGCGCTCGGCATTGCGCGCCGCATTGCGTTTCATCCCTTCATTCTATCGACCTTCGCCGGCGTCGCTGCGGCTTTTCTATCCTTTGAGCCGCCATTGCCGCTCCAGCGGCTGATCGACTATCTGGCGCAAGCGGCAGCGCCTTGCGCACTGTTTGCGATGGGAGTCACGCTTGCCTTGCGCCCTCTCAAACGCATTCCAGCCGAGATCGGCTACATCGTCCCGGCCAAGCTCGTGCTTCATCCGGTTTTAATGTATCTGGCGCTCAGCCTCGGCGGTGCCTACGATCCCATCTGGGTCCAGACGGCCGTACTGCTCGCCTCCCTGCCGACCGCGACCAATGTCTTCGTGATCGGCCACCAATACGGCGTCTGGCAGGAACGAGCATCGGCAACAATTCTCATAACGACGCTGCTTTCGGTCGCGACGGTAACCGGCCTGCTTTATCTCATACGCTCAGGCGCTCTTCCGGCCGATCTGTTCCCGTAAGCCCTCCTTGAACGCTTGCAGGGCGCTGCCCGGGTGAATCCCCTCACGCATCAAAAGGCCACGCAGCGGGCCCGCAGAGGCGAGAAGATGCAGACCCGCCGCACGCAAGGCCTGCACGGGCAGGAAATTCGAAAGAAGAGAACGGTTCAGCAGGTCGACGCTTGCCGTCCTGCTGACGATGTCGGCGCGGCGGCGACCGTCGAAGCGGTCGCCCGTGTCTGCCGGAAGGCGGCTTCCGGCCGGCCGGCCGATGAGATCGACGAGGGTCATGATGTCTCGGAGGCTGAGATTCAGGCCTTGTGCCCCGATCGGAGGAAAGGCATGAGCCGCTTCGCCGACGAGGAGGATGCGCCCCTTGCCAAAACGACGGGCAGCAAGCCCGGAAAGCGGAAACGACTGAGGCGTTCCTTCGGTGGTGATCTTGCCGAGAATCGATTGCATGCGATCCTCTATGGTCCGCGAAAGCGCGTCCGGCGCGAGCTTCAGCGTCTCCTCTGCATCATGGGGCTTTTGAACCCAGACAAGACTTGAGCGATTTCCGGGAAGGGGGACCTGAGTGAAGGGACCGCTTTCCGTATGAAATTCGGTCGAAACGTCCTGGTGCGGCAGTTCGTGGCCGAAATTCAGCACGATAGCGGCCTGCGGATAGGACCAGGTTTTCACATCGATCCCCGCGGCTTCCCGCACGGTCGAGCGTCGCCCATCGGCTCCGATTACCAGATCGGCCGAGATCGTGCGGCCATCGCCAAGGCCGATTAGAACCTCCGCACCGCCGAGATCGAATCTCGCTGCCGCGGCGGTCGTACGCTCGAGCGTCGAAAGCGCCGTTTCATGCTTTTCCAGGATATCCAGGAACGGCGAATTCGGTATGTTATAGCCGAATGCCGCAAGTCCCACTTCCGAGGCGCGGAAGTTGACGGGGGGCGCCCGAAAGAGCCGCCTGGTCCCGTCGAGGATGCGGATGGCGACAAGCGGCGCCGTCAATGGCTCGGTCTCGTCCCAAAGGCCGAGCGTCTTCAGATATCCGATCGACTGGTCCATGAGCGCGGTGGTTCGTCCGTCGGCTATCGCAGGTTTCGGACCGACGAGCGCTACCCGGTGGCCCTTGCGGGCCAGGGCGATCGCCGTCAGCGAACCGGCAAGTCCCGCGCCGATGATTGCAATGTCATAGTGATCCATGTCGACAGGACCTCCGATGCGGCTACCCGCAGTTTCGTCTCGACGTCCATGACTTAACTATCATGGCAGCCTTCCGGTTGCAGTAATGGCGAGGCTTCTTCCGCGTTCCTCATTTCTGTGTCTGCCACAGCAAGGAATACAGCCGCCGATCCGCTTGCGTGACCGTCCCCGTATCCTATCGCAATATTCGTTCTAGCCGCTTAGCCCATTGAAATAAATGGGCAGAATCGGCGCACCGGCGCTTGCCGCATGTCCACAGGTCAATGCAGCCCGAAAGCGGCGAACGGTTTGTTTTTGCTGGCGATGCTCGGCAAACGGTGCATATTACCGCCAAAGCGGCGCCTGTGCTGAAACAACGGCTGACTGGCGGCGCGAAACGGGACAAGGGACAGGGCGGCTTCGCAGATGAAGTTTTTCAATTACAGACGCGTTCCTTACGCCGAGATCCGCGCCTTTTCCGTGCACATCCTTACAGCCTCCGGATCGTTCCTGGCCTTTCTCGGCGTTGTCGCTGCGGCGGAGCACCGTTTCGTCGACATGTTCTGGTGGCTCGGCCTGGCTCTGCTTGTGGACGGCATTGACGGTCCGATTGCCCGCAAGGTCCAGGTCAAGGAAGTTTTGCCCAACTGGTCCGGCGATACGCTCGACAATGTTATCGACTACGTGACCTATGTGTTGCTGCCGGCCTTCGCACTTTACCAGAGCGGGATGATCGGCGAACCGTGGTCCTTCGTGGCAGCCGGCGCGATCGTCGTCTCGAGCGCAATCTACTATGCGGACATGGGGATGAAGACGGACGAGTATTTCTTTTCCGGATTTCCGGTCGTCTGGAATATGGTCGTCTTCACCCTTTTCGTCATCCAGGCGAGTGAAGTGACTGCATCGGTTGTCGTTTTCCTGTCCGTGATATTGACGTTCCTGCCGATCAACTTCCTTCATCCAGTGCGTGTAGAAAGACTGAGGCCGCTCAATCTCGGCATCTTCCTCATCTGGTCGGCGCTCGGCATGTATGCTCTGCTTCTGCACTTCGAGACCCCCGCCTGGGTGGTCGTAGGCGTCGTTGCGACGGGGCTTTATCTCTACGTCATCGGTTTCATACTGCAGCTCTTCCCGAAGCTCGGGCGTGCTTGAAGCGCGAAAGGCTGCGCGTAATAAGGAGTTTGTCATGACACAGGCAATCGTCGTTCGCGAACTCGGCGGACCGGACGTTCTGAAAATGGAGGGCGTGACTCTTGCGGCACCCGGACCTGGCGAAGTGCAGATCCGGCAAGTCGCGATCGGCCTCAATTTCATCGATGTCTATTTCCGCACTGGTCTCTACAAGTCGGCGACCGGGCTCCCCTTCATCCCCGGCAAGGAAGGCGCCGGCATAGTCACCGCCGTCGGCGACGGGGTCACCATGTTTTCGGTCGGCGACCGCGTCGCCTATGCGTCGGCAGATGGGGCCTATGCGAGCGAACGGAACGTTGACGCGTCGCAACTACTGAAAGTGCCCGATGGGATCAGCCTGGAGACGGCGGCTGCGATGATGCTCAAGGGCATGACCGCGCAATACCTTCTGAACCAGACCTTCAAAGTCGGCCCGGACACGACCTTGCTCTTTCACGCTGCGGCCGGCGGCGTCGGGCTCATTGCGGGGCAATGGGCAAAGGCACTCGGGGCGACGGTGATCGGAACGGCCGGATCACAGGAGAAGATCGACCTGGCGCTTGCCCATGGCTACGACCATGTCATCAACTACCGCACCGACGATTTCGTTACGCGCGTGAAGGAGCTGACCGGAGGACGCGGCGTCGACGTCGTCTACGATTCGGTGGGTCGTGACACTTACCCTGCCTCGCTCGACTGTCTGAAGCCGCGCGGTCTCTGGGCCAGTTTCGGCAACTCTTCCGGCCCGGTGGATGCCTTCAACATCGGCATCCTGGCGCAGAAGGGAGCGCTCTATGCGACCCGCCCGACGCTTTTCACCTATGTCGCGACCCGGCCCGCCCTGGAGGCATGTGCAAATTCCCTGTTTGATGTTGTGCAAAGCAACAAAGTGCGTATCAATATCAATCAGACCTATCCGCTTGCCGAAGCCGGTCGGGCGCATACGGATCTCGAAACAAGAAAAACAAGTGGAACGACATTGCTGATTCCCTGACCGAAACCTTGCAGCGCCGCGCGTCAGACGCGCGTAGGTCGCTGTAATGGTTCCAGTGCTGCATGCAGCAAAGGCCGGGGAAATCGAAGAGGGGAAAGAGGGCAGCGTGCCTGTAAAGGGACAAACCGCGAGCGGCCCGTTGCTGGCCGTTAGCCAGCTTACGAAATTGTTCGGCTCGTTCGCGGCCTGCAATGCAATAGACCTGCAGATCGAACCCGGAGAAATCCACGCGCTGCTCGGCGAGAACGGCGCGGGAAAATCGACATTGGTCAAGATGCTCTTCGGCGTGCTCGCGCCCACGTCCGGTGAGATCCGATGGCGGGGGCGGAACGTCCGCATCATAAGCCCGAGCGATGCCCGCCGCCTCGGGATCGGCATGGTCTTTCAGCATTTTTCATTGTTCGAGGCGCTGACCGTTGCGGAGAATATCGCTCTCTCGATGAATGGGAGCGTTTCGCTCGCCCGCGTTGCCGACGAGGCAGCACGGTTATCGCAGATTTACGGGCTGCCGCTCGATCCGAAGGCGCATGTCGCCGATCTCTCCGTCGGCGAACGGCAACGGATCGAAATCGTCCGGGCTCTCCTGCAGAACCCGCAGCTCATCATTCTCGACGAACCGACTTCCGTGTTGACGCCGCAGGAAGCCGACCGGCTTTTCGAGACGCTCCTGAAACTGAGATCCGAGGGGCGTTCCGTCCTCTATATCAGCCATCGTCTCGAGGAAGTGCAGCGCATCTGCGACCGCGCAACGGTGCTGAGACACGGCAAGGTCACCGGCGCCTGCGACCCACGCGCTGAGACTCCCGCATCTCTCGCACGGATGATGGTCGGCAGTGATGTAACCGTCGTGACTCCAGAGGGGACGAGCACCAGAGGCGACGTGCAATTGGAGGCGCGACATCTCTCGGTCGCGGCGCGCACGCCCTTTGCCGTATCACTCAAGGACATCTGTCTGAGGGTCAGGGCGGGCGAGGTGCTGGCCATCGCCGGAGTGGCCGGCAACGGGCAGAGCGAACTCTTCGACGCCCTTTCAGGCGAGTATCCGGTGGCTGACGACGACGCCGTCCAGATACGCCAGCGGCCGGTCGGCACGAGGAACATCAATGCGCGCCGGCTGATGGGGGCCGGTTTCGTACCGGAAGAGCGCCATGGGCATGCCGCCATATCGGGGTTGTCTCTCTCCGACAATCTCGTCCTGGCGCGCAGTCAATCCGACCGGCAGGCGTTCCTCGGCGGAGGTGCCTTGAAGATCATCCGTCATGGGGCGGTCAAGGCGGCAACGAGGCGCATTTCCGAGGCGATGGACGTGCGCAAGAGCGGCGACGACCCGCCGGCCGGTTCACTTTCGGGCGGAAACCTGCAGAAATTCATCGTCGGAAGGGAGCTGGACCGGCAACCGGCGGTGCTCGTCGTCAACCAGCCGACCTGGGGCGTCGACGCCGGAGCAGCGAGTCGAATCCGCCAGGCGCTCGTCGATCTCGCAAAAGCCGGCTCCGCCGTGCTGGTGATCAGCCAGGACCTCGACGAGATATTCGAAGTGGCGACGGAAATCGCGGTGATCAACGAAGGACGTCTTTCCGATCCCTATCCGGCGCGTGAACTTTCGCGCGAAAAGATCGGGCTGCTGATGGGCGGCATGTCCGGGAAGACCGAAAGCGCGGGAGCAGCGCATGCGCATTGAACTCGAAAAGCGAGCGAAGGCCTCGGCGCTGTTCTCGATCCTGTCGCCGTTCATTGCCCTTGCACTGACCATCCTCTTCGGCGGCGTGATGTTCGCATTGCTGGGCAAGAATCCGGTCACAGCGCTTTACAGCTTTTTCGTCGAGCCGCTGAGCGAAGTCTGGTCGCTGCACGAGCTGGCGATCAAGGCGGCGCCGCTGATCCTGATCGGCGTCGGGCTCTCCGTGTGCTTCCGTTCCAACAACTGGAACATCGGCGCTGAGGGTCAGTTCATCATGGGCGCCATTGCCGGCTCGGCCCTTCCGGTTCTTTTCTACGATTGGCAGTCGCCGCTGTTACTGCCGCTGATGATGCTACTCGGCATGATAGGGGGAGCGCTTTTTGCGGCCATACCGGCCTTTCTGAAGGCGCATATGAATACCAACGAGATCCTGACAAGCCTGATGCTGGTCTATGTGGCTCAGCTCTTTCTCGACTGGCTCGTTCGAGGCCCCTGGCGCAATCCGCAAGGCATGAACTTTCCGGAAACGCGGACGTTCGGTGCTGATGCAGTCCTTCCCGAAATGCTCGCCTCGGGGCGCATGCATTGGGGGTTCGCCTTCGCCATCGTCGCAGCGGTGCTGGTGTGGTTCATGATGCGCTATACGTTGAAGGGCTTCGAAATCACCGTGCTCGGTCAATCCGAGCGGGCAGGGCGCTTTGCGGGCTTTTCCTCGCGCAAGATGATCTGGTTCTCTATGCTGTTTTCCGGTGCGCTGGCGGGGCTGGCCGGCATTTCGGAAGTGAGCGGGGCGATGCAGCAGCTCCGTCCGGTGATCTCGCCCGGCTACGGCTTCACCGCCATCATCGTCGCATTCCTCGGCCGCCTCAATCCGCTGGGGATCGCCGCTGCCGGTCTTGTCCTTGCCTTGACCTATCTTGGCGGAGAGGCGGCGCAGCTTTCGATCGGCGTATCCGACAAGGTAACGCGCGTCTTCCAGGGACTGCTGCTGTTCTTCGTGCTCTCGTGCGACGCGCTCATTCACTATCGCGTCCGGCTGGTGTGGGACCGCTTCGCAGCGGTCAAGACTGAAGAGGCGCACTGATGGGCATAGTCGAAGCAATCCTCTTCAGCGTCATCACCGCTGCGACGCCGCTCGTCCTCGCCGCTTTGGGCGAGCTCGTCGCCGAACGGTCCGGCGTGCTTAATCTCGGCGTTGAGGGCATGATGATCATGGGAGCTGTCTGCGCCTTCGCCGCGACGCAGCTCATTGGCTCGCCCTATGCCGGAATCCTTGCCGGTATTGCTGCCGGCGCGGTGTTTTCGCTGCTGTTCGGCTTCCTGACGCTGACACTGGTTGCCAATCAGGTTGCGACCGGCCTGGCACTCACGCTTCTGGGGCTCGGCGTCTCCGGGATGCTCGGCGAGAGTTTTCTCGGCATGCAGGGGATCAAGCTGCAGCCGATCGCGATTCCGCTCCTGTCGAAGATACCTGTCGTCGGGCCGCTTTTGTTTCGGCAGGACGCCATATTCTATGCTTCGGTCGCGATTTTGGTTGGCGTTCACCTGTTTCTGTTCAAAAGCCGTGCGGGATTGAAGTTGCGGGCGGTGGGCGACAGCCACTCCTCGGCCCACGCTCTCGGCGTGAACGTCATTCGCACCCGCTACCTTGCCGTTCTGTTCGGCGGCGCCTGCGCCGGACTTGCCGGAGCGCAGTTGTCGCTCGTCTACACGCCCCAATGGGTGGAGAACATGTCGGCCGGCCGCGGCTGGATCGCGTTGGCACTGGTGGTCTTTGCATCGTGGCGACCCTGGCGAGTCGTCGCCGGAGGATATCTGTTCGGGGCCGTCTCGATCAGTCAGCTGCACGCTCAGGCCTTCGGGATCGGCATCCCGTCACAGTTCCTGACCGCGCTTCCGTACATCGCAACGATCGTCGTACTCATTCTTATCTCGCATAACCGGCGCATGACCCTGATCAATACGCCGGCATCGCTCGGCAAGCCGTTCGTGCCGGACCGGTGAACAAGACAGACGGACATTTCTCAAACCGACAGAGGTCAAAATGAAAAAACTACTCGTCGCCCTCGCAACCACGGTAGCCGTGCTCGGTATCGCGCCGGCTGCAAGCGCTCAGGAGAAGGCAAAAATCTGCTTCATCTACGTCGGCTCGAAGACGGACGGCGGCTGGACCCAGGCGCACGACATCGGCCGTCAGGAGCTGGAAAAGGAACTCGGCGACAAAATCGAAACGCAGTTCCTGGAAAACGTGCCGGAAGGCCCGGACGCTGAACGCGCGATCGAGCGGCTGGCGCGTTCAGGCTGCGGCCTGATCTTCACCACGTCCTTCGGATTCATGGATGCAACGATCAAGATCGCGGCGAAATTCCCGGATGTGAAGTTCGAGCACGCGACCGGCTACAAGACCGCGCCGAACGTTGCCACCTATAACAGCCGCTTCTACGAAGGCCGTTACATCCAGGGTCAGATCGCCGCGAAAATGTCCGAAAAGGACGTTGCCGGCTATATCGCCTCCTTTCCTATCCCCGAGGTAGTGATGGGCATCAACGCCTTCGTCATCGGCGCCCGGGCGGTCAACCCCGATTTCAAGATCAAGGTCGTGTGGGCGAACACGTGGTTCGACCCGGGCAAGGAAGCGGATGCCGCCAAGGCCCTCATCGACCAGGGCGTCGATATCATCACCCAGCACACCGACACGACGGCGCCGATGCAGGTCGCGGCAGAGCGCGGTATCAAGGCCTTCGGCCAGGCATCCGATATGATCGCGGCCGGACCGCAGACGCAATTGACCGCCATCGTCGACACCTGGGGCGCCTATTACGTGAAGCGCACCAAGGCGTTCCTCGATGGAACCTGGTCGACGTCTTCGAGCTGGGATGGCCTGAAGGACGGTATTTTGACAATGGCGCCTTACACCAACATGCCTGATGACGTGAAAGCAATGGCGGAAGAAACAGAGGCGAAAATCAAATCCGGCGAGTTGAAGCCGTTCACCGGTCCACTCAACAAGCAGGATGGCAGCCCTTGGCTGAAAGAGGGCGAGACCGCCGACGACGCAACGCTGCTCGGCATGAACTTCTATGTCGAAGGCGTCGACGACAAGCTGCCGCAATAAAAGGGCGAGTCTGAACAAGTTGGCCGAATAGAACCTTGACGATTTGCAGACCCCGCGCCTTGACGCGGGGTCTGTGCATTCCCTGTGGGGTGTCACCTTGTTCGATCCGCAGTTTTTCCTGCATTTCTCAGCAGGCTTTCAGGAATCGTCTATTCGATCTAGTGTGGTTCGATTCGATCTGATGTGAATCGATCTGCCGCCGGCGCGGCGACGGAAGCGCTCGAGCAGGGAGGACAGTTCCCGAGGAGGAATGGATTGAACAAGAGCCTGCTTGAGACCGTGATATCCGGCACGCCGAAACGGACGAGCCATGCACAGGTCGTGGATCAACTCGGCAAGGCGATTGTTTCAGGCGAATTCCCGGTCGGCAGCATCCTGCCCGGAGACCCCGATCTGGCGATGCGCTTTCGGGTTTCGCGCACAGTGTTGCGCGAAGCCATGAAGACGCTTGCAGCCAAGGGCATGATCGTCCCGCGTGCTCGAATCGGCACACGCGTCACCCCCCGCAAGGAATGGAACCTCTTCGATAGCGACATTCTCACATGGCATTTCGCATGTGGCGTCGACGAAGATTTTCTCTACCATCTGAGTGAAGTGCGGCTCGCCTTCGAGACGCATGCTGCGGCTCTGGCGGCGAGAAATGCATCGGACGCGGAGATCGCGGGGATGATGCGTCTTGCGGTCGCCATGGGGGACGCAGATCACACGCCGGAGAGTCTCGCCACCGCAGACCTCAAATTCCATCTTTCCGTTATTGAAGCCTCTGGAAATCCCTTCCTGCGCACGGTCGGCGGCCTGATCGAGGCCGCCCTTGTCGGCGTCTTCAAGCTCAGTTCACCCACCGCCGAGAAAGGCGGCATCGACGAGGTGGCACGGAACCACATCCGTATCGTCGAGGCGGTCGGCAAACGGGACGAGGCGACCGCGCGCCTTGCAATGGAGCACGTGATCAAGGTGGGGCGCGCACGTATCCGTCAGGCGCTCAGCGGAAGCGTGGCGAAAGCCTGACCTCCAGGCTTCGTGAAATCCTGCTGCCGACCTTGCCCGCGCCCGCGGCCTAGCCTATCTGGAACAAGGGCAGTCTTCAGCGCAGCCCAATTGGAAACGGTGAACCGGAGACCATGGCCGAACTTTTCGTCATTTTGCTTCTGCTTTTGATCAACGCCTTTTTTGCGTTGTCGGAAATGGCACTCGTGTCGGCAAGCAAACCGCTCCTTCGTCAGATGGTCAAGCAGGGAATCCCGCGCGCAGAAGCCGCACTCAGGCTTGCGGAAGATCCAGGCAAATTCCTGTCGACGGTGCAGGTCGGGATCACCCTGGTCGGTATCCTGGCTGGCGCCTATGGAGGCGCGACAATCGCCGCCAACATCGCGCCGTTCCTGAACGACATCGCCTGGATCAGCCCTTACGGCGATACGGTCGCGGTCGCCCTCGTCGTCACCCTGATCACGTTTCTGTCGGTGGTCATCGGCGAGCTCATACCGAAGCAGTTGGCGCTTCGAAACTCGGAAGCGCTGGCGATGTTCGTCGCCCGTCCGATGGCGCTGCTTTCGCGTATCGTCGCCCCGGTAGTCTATCTGTTCGAAGGCGCGGCCAACCTTTCGATGCGTATCATGGGAATGAGGCCCGAGGACGCGGATCACGTGACCGAAGAGGAAGTTCAGGCGATCATGGCGGAAGGCGTCGAAAGCGGCGCCATCGAAAAGAGCGAACACGAGATGCTGCGGCGGATCATTCGCCTTGGCGACCGCAATGTAAAAACGATTATGACGCATCGCACCGAGGTGAGCTTCATCGACATCCAGGACGATCTGGAGACGATCGGACACAAGATCCGGCAGTCCGGCCACTCGCGCTATCCGGTGGTCGACGGGCCTGCGGGCGATGTGATCGGGGCAGTCCTTGCAAAGGAGATATTGAATGTTTCGCAAACCGGAAAATTCAATATCCGCGATTATGTCCGTGACATTCTCACACTGCCGGAGACGGCCTCCTGCTTAAAGGCGCTCGAAGCCTTCAAGACGTCCAGCATCAATATGGCCATGATCGTCGACGAATATGGGAGCACAGAGGGGATCATCACCACCGCCGATATCCTCGAGGCGATCGTGGGCATCATTCCATCAAACTATGACGATTCCGAACATGCCCTCATTCACCTGCGCGACGACGGCAGCTATCTCGTAGACGGACGTACGCCAATCGATGAGATCCACCTTCAGATCGGCATCGAGGGCATTGACGCCGACAGCGATTTCGAAACCATCGCGGGCTTTCTGGTGCAGCAATTGCGCAAGTCGCCGGAAGAGGGCGACACGGCCGAGGCTCACGGCTATCGATTCGAGGTGATCGATATGGACGGCCGCCGTATCGACAAAATCCTGGTCAGCCGAGCCGGTGAGGCACTTTCCTGACACCACCGGGCAAGTCGGCGCGCAACGCGGACGAATGCGCGAGGTGAGGCAGATGGCAGCGAATGCGGAAGATGGCGGACGCGGGAGGCCCTGGAGGAGAGCGGCGTGGGGTGCTGCTGCGGCGCTGATGCTGTTACCCTGGCTTGCAATGCAAGTCACCGGGGAAGTAGCGTGGGACGAGGCGGATTTCGCGATTCTAGGTGCCATGCTGGCCGGCTCAGGCGGCATTTACGAGTTGGCAACGAGGATATCGGCCAACGGCGCCTACCGCGCTGCCGTCGGCGTTGCGCTCGCGACAGCGTTCTTCCTGATCTGGATGAATTTCGCACTCGGGATCATCGGGACCGAGGATGGGCCCGCCAACCTCCTTTACGTCTGCGTGCCGGCGGTGGGCATTATCGGAGTCTTCATTGCGCGCCTGCGGCCGAACGGAATGGCACGCGCCTTGTTCGCGACGTCCCTTGCTCAAGGGCTGGTCGCCGCGGTAGCGGTGAGTGCAGGGATGGGATACCCGGAAAGTCCGCCGCTGGAGATCCTTGGGGTCAATGCGTTGTTTGTCGCGCTATGGCTCGCATCGGCCTCATTGTTCCGGCAAGCGGCGCGGGTGCGCACGCCCTCCCGGTCGCAGCTTTAGGTCAGACTGAATCCCTCAACTTGAAAACACTGCATGCCTCTCCGATCTTGGCCTCGGGGGCACCAGGC
>Ga0228711_1000010_pt1 | contig 140320 bp, 55 predicted proteins | sample MedpolnodulmetaG_2_FD_177996 | JGI IMG/M metagenome (GOLD analysis project Ga0228711, IMG submission 177996) | Root nodule microbial communities from Medicago polymorpha collected in Santa Monica, California, United States - brown nodules | ecosystem: Host-associated > Plants > Roots > Nodule...
CGGAGGCTTATCAAATAAACATTTTTGGTACATAAACCTTCTTCAAGTTACATAATTAGATCTATGTGATAACTTGTTAGAACTTGAGTTTCATATGATGAACTTGCGTATTTCGACAACATACATGAAGATGTACAATATATAGTATATTTATATGAGAAATTGAACAAATTTTCAGAATTTGGAGGTATATGTTCTCCAATGGTAACTAAGATACAAATAAAAAAAGAAAATCAACCCATAATCTATTACCATGAAAATAAAAATACACAATACATTTTTTACGGAAGAAATAAAAATACACAATACATTTTCTACGCAAGAAAGATGAAAATGATGAAAAACAAATTGTCTATTTATAGGGAAAAACCATGTATTAATTTACAAATGATTCATGATCCATTTTGATTGGCTCATAAAAAATAAATGAGTCATAATCCTTTTTTTATTGGTTGATATAAAATAAATGTGTCATAATCAATTTTGATTGGATGATAAGAAAACATTAAATGATATGAGAAATATGAAGATGCCAAGTGTACTTTTCAGAAAAAAAAGGCAAATATTTATAACAGAAATTCCTTATGTTAAACTACTTTAGCGGGTCCACACAAACCAATAAGTATTAACAAATTGCCGAAGCTGTGAGAATATCAAATAGTCACATTTAATTTGCTCAAATGAAGCCGTGTACAGTGTTGTATTCTAGTCAAAAACATTAAAGATAGAATTACATGAATTGTAGGCAGCAGTAAGATAATTTAGACCAGGGACTTTTTTGAAATATTAACTACTAGTATTTTAGAATTATTAATAGAAAAAATATATTTCCTGGTTTGTGTGATTTTCTTAAATTGTCTCTTGTATAATAAATTTCCTCCAAGCTCATTATTGTTGAGTGAAAGCAAACTTGTGGAATGGCTGCGAATGCGATTAAGCATGGCGGTGGGCCGGTGCTTTTGGTCATACTTTACAGATTACCATTCAGAATAATGCATCTCTTTCCAACTTAAATTATGACATGATCATCCCAAAAATCATATTTGTGCTCAATGAAATCAATTTATTTGACCATAATTTTCATTTCTATAATTAAATAAACTACACACGACAAATCCATTCAGATAAAGAATATTGGTTATACAACTACTCATTTATCACAAGTTTCACATGTATTCTATAGTATAGGAGTATTATTAGAATTTTCACGCCCAAAAAAAGTATTACTGGAATTTTAATCTTAATTAATTTGTATTTAATAAGTATTATTGGGAATAACTCCCACATAGAAAATATATGAACCACTTGAGTTGGTCTAGATTAAGACTTTGGAGTGTATTCATCCTCAATGTATCAGGTTCGAGAAAATATATGACTCTTGATAAGAGTTTATAAAGAGTGACACTCCGTCTTATAAAGCTATTTAATAAAGACGAGCCACGTCCGCATAAAAATCTATGGTATCAGAGTTTATCCACCGAGCTATTTATCATTTATTTACACGCACCAAACATAATAGTGCTAGCGTGAGAGAGTGTATTAGAAATAACTCTAATTTCACATAAAAAGATAAAACTCTTGATATAAAAGTTTATAAAGAGTTGCACTCATCATCTTACAAACCGGTTTTGTAATGATGAGTTAGACCCAATATTAAAAACTTATAACAAGTACAATTTTCTTTCCGTGGTTTAAGTCTTATGTTTTCTTTATTTTTGTTTAGAGCCTGCATCATAATATACTGAATGTGTACTCAAGAGCACTTAAGTGAAATGGTAGATAATTTATTCTAACTCAATTAGAGGTCTTCGGTTTGATTTCAGTTATGACAATGCAACAATGTTGAGTATTTTATGCGAAAATTTGCAACGAATTACGATCCTACCCAACTTAATGTACTATTATCTGCAATTGTGAACAAAAAGTATTCAATTGAAAAAAAATAGAGTGTTACTTGTCTAATTTCAAAATCAATCAAATTTAATCCTTTTCAAATAAATAAATAAAATTTGGTAGTGCAGTATATTATAACAATTCAAATTGAAGAAATATATGTTTAAAATTAATTAAAAATAGAATACAATCAATTTAGTTTTCGAACTAGGAAGTTGTAAGGTTGATTGGATGGTTAGGGTGGAAGAGTTAAAGAGTGAAACAATAGGAGTGGTATCGAGTTCGATTCACACGTCTCATAATTATAAATAAATTAACAATTAACATAATTGACATACTACCATCAACGGTTTCAATAACTACATAGATTTACTTCTCGAACTAACATTCTTTATCCACGTTGGATCTTAGATTGTGAAATTCTTCAAACACTGAATTTTCCTGTATGGATATGGATGGGTAATTCGGTACGAAGTCCCCCAGGGTAGTGTGGTGATGTGGACGAGGAACATACCCCACGCCCCACCAAGATCCCATCCCCGAACAATTCACTAAAATACATTTTATATTTGTGTGTGTGTCTATATATATATATATATATATATATATATATATATATAGAGTTAGGATCCGTTCACACCAGGTGTAAGTCTAATGACTTGCACCAAATTTCAACCGTTAAATTAAATTAATCTAATGGTTTCCATACCTCAAATTAAAGGAAACAAAAAGTGAGGCACATGTGATAGCGCCTCCTACGTTCTCTTCCCGCAGGCTTCATCAAATTGCAGAATTCAGTAATTTTCCAATCAATTATTCTTGTAAAGCATAAATTAGACAAAACCCATTTCATATCTAACCTTAACAAAATGGACCGTTATCATCGATTCAATTTTGTTATTTCTTGTAGTCCTTCTTTATCCAAAATGTTGCCATTAGACACAACATGAGCTTTCGATGTATATAATATTGGAGTCAAATTAAATTAATTTGTGGTTTATATGCCCTTTAATCAATGAGATGAAATTAGACAATCAGTGGAAATTGATGACTTAAGTGGTAAGGTTGCATAGATTTGCATTTTGAAAATTAGGTTTCATACTTTCATTGACACCAAAACCAATAGCTTGAAGTCTGCAATTTGACTAAACTTTGCCAGAAGAGAACGAAGTCAGAGGCACAATCACTTGAGTCTCGCTTTTGATTTCCTTTAACTTGATGTTTGAGAGCTATTAGATAAATTTAATTTAACGGTTGAGATTTGGTGTAGGTCATTAGACTTACACCTGATGTCAATGGATCCTAACTCATATATATATATATATATGAATATATATATATATATATATATATATATATATATATATGAATATTTCGATAGTTATATTTATTTGTCTTTTCACATGATATGTGTAGAAATTTATTTTATATATTTACAATAATGTCTTAATGTTATATTTGTCACGGTTAAATATTTTTATTTTTTACTAACTAATTGATTAAACAAAAATTAGTTATTTTTTCATACTGATGAGTTTCACAAAAACCATAAAAATCAACGGGGATGAAGACAGCAAAGGAAAACTCTATGATAACAGAAAATGGAGACAGAGATGGTGAACAATTTGTGTGATGGGACAGGGAGAGGGGGAAAAATTCCCCACCCCATTGACATCCCTAGGAACAGTGGTTGGAGAATGGAGACTCCTTCACGTGCTAGATATGATTGACGATTATGGAAGTATTAATTATAGTGCTGCAAACTTCAATTTAGGTAGCATTGTACATTTCTAACCTGCAATCTATGTTCTTAAATCCAAGTTTGGATTTTGGACCCATATAGGTCCTCCTGTTTAAGGGTAGAAATCAATCTCATATTGCCTTATACATATGTCTCTTAAACTTTGCTTGCAAATAATGCTAACAAAAAAGGTTAAACTCCAACTTTCCAACCATGTTTCCCTTTTTAATTTTATTTAGGGTTGTGTACAACCATCTTTTGACATTAATTAAACAAGAAGCTACATATTTAACGAAAGAAAGTGTAATTTTTTTGATCAAACAAAACCATAGAAATTTTTTATGTTGAATAGTGGAAAAGCAGCCTCCACTTTTTCATGCATTAAAGTTATAGAAAGAGCCCCACAAAATAGTAGACTTTATGAGAATTTACACCAAATAATAGTATTAGCCGGTGACCGACCTTTCCAAATTTCCCTCTTTTTGGCATCAAACCCTTCCCATGCATAGGTCACATTGCTCTCAAATTGCCAATCCTCAAGTCCCTATCGGACCAAACCTTTTCCCTTTCTGTCATTTCTCTAAAAATCACAAGCCCACATAAACAACAAACATGCATTTCACTATCAAAAACTAATTCTAGCCTAGGAAACCAAAATGTATGAATAATAAAATTTGATGAAAAATAAGAATAAGTAAATAAACGACCACCCCTTAGTTAAATTAACTTATGTATTTAAGGTTGAATATGTTTTCATTCTCTACAAATTGATCGATTTTTGTTTTTCGTCTCTATAAAAAAGTGACACTTTATCGTTCGTATAAAAAAAATCCGCACACATTTTTAGTTGCTATTGTTTCGCTATATGTATTTTTGAATTATTTTTTAGAGGAAATTTTATTAAAAGTTTTTCTAAAAAAAATGAGCACAATTTATTTATTTATTTTTTATTGTAGATGAAGTGACAAACACCACTGAAACTTTCACATACAATTACAATGTCCTGAGTTTGAATTTGGTTGAAGGTGTCAAACACAACAATATCGACATTGTTAGTTTAGCCAAACCTAACGAACTCGAAATTTGATTTCTATATTTAGATTTTCGTTACTTTTATCTTGAACTATTGAAGTTAAAAAAATTATAATTAATTCATACTACATTAAAAAGTTTTAAATTTTTGTAATATATATTTTATAATGTTCTAAATTCTAAATTTATATTTACAAAAAATCATTGTTTTATTTTTAAACGAAAATAGAGTATAAAAACATCATGTGAAATAAATGACATCTCGTCTATTATAATTTGGGGAACACTTCTACCCTAATTTTATGTTAGCTGATTAGTAAAAGAAGACACTACTTTGTGTTACCTTTCCACTTTCACTCTTTTTATGTCATTTTATTTTTCCACTGTGTTTGATCATTGATGTGGTATTAAGCCACCACAGTTGAATCCATCCAAGACTCAATTAATTACATTACATTGAATTAAATCTTGACCTACAAATTTACTATAGTACCTTACATAAGCAAACATTAATTTCATAACCAAAAATTTCAACAAAGCGACACCTGAAGAAACATACTAAGCGTAGCAATTGAGTTACATTTAGCAACAAACAAAGAAACTTAACTGTAATCACAAAGTGTTTTCACCATTATTACTGTCCCACACCACACACACCCTCCAAAAAGTAGTACACTAATTCAACCAGCATCTATCATTACTCATTAGGATATACTAAACAACATAAGAATAAGTAAATAAATAAACAAAGGAGAATGCTAACCATTACCCTTGAGACATTGAATAAGGGGATAAAAATAGAAATATAGTATTGGAAAATGTGAAAAGTGATAATTAACTTTTAAAGGTCAAAATACTGTTGAAACAAATGCAAATATGCCACTTTTGGTTACCTTAACCATTGCCCTAAGGGCAATGGGCAATGGTTAGCAAGACCCATAAATAAAATAGAAATTTATTCATGATAAAATATTTAGATGAAGTAAGTTCTGATAACTCATCAAAGTTAAAGCAATGCTCATATTAGATTCTATATAGTTTTGACAGTATGCGGTCAACATATCTAAATTGTTTGATTTTGATCAAACAATATATATATATATATATATATATATATATATATTAAGTTTGAATATATATTGTTTTTAAATACAATATTCAAACTTTGAATTTGAATTGGTCGATTAAGATCAAATAATTTAGATGTGTCCGACTGCACATAAACCCAGTCGACTCAATTTTCAAAGTGACGGTGACACTTAAACCCTCTTTTTTTTAGGGAATACTTAACCCTCTTGTTACTATATATAAACAATAAATTGTTATTTTATATTCATTAAATAATTGATTTATCTGGTTAATATTCTAAACCATATACATCAAATTATTCAATGAACTTAAAAAATGGTTTTTTACTTACAATAATAATCGAATGATGTATCTAATTAATATTCTAAATCATATACATCAGTTATTCAATAAATTTAAAAAATATTTTTTTACCAATCATTTAAAAAGTTGAATTCAGACTCGTATGAAATATGAGTTAACTCTTTACGGATTGGACCAATTTTCAAATAAAGATAATTTAATCAGAGTCTCTAGAAAAAAATAATTAAAAAAAAAAAGAAGCAAATTTACAGTTCATATATGAGGTGTATCTAAGTAGTGTGGGGTTGGATTGGAAGAGAAGAGTTTTTGTATGTTGGTTGCCGTTAGTGATAAGCACGCCTGGCATTTTTCATCATTCTTCCCTCTCTTTCTCTTTCTCTCTCTTACTTCAACTTTTCTCTATTCTCTATTCCATTCTTCCCAATAATATTCCTTTTTTTCTTCTCTCTCTCTCTCTCTCTCTAAAATTCTTCTTCACTCGCCACCACTTTCCTTTCTTTCTCTCACTTTTCCTCTTCTTTTTTCCTTCCATTTTCTCCACCTCCTAATTCCTCTGATTGGATCTACTACTTGCTCTTCACTTCGATTCATCAACTTTATTTATTTTTTTCCTTTCAATTTTCGATTTCAACTTTTTCTTCAGCTCGAGGTGTTGTGTTCTTCTTCATTTCTCAATTTTTCTGTTTTTTGTTTGGTGCTGATTCCGATAAAGACTAAATCGATTCTGCTTCTGCTTCTGCTTCTTTTCCAGGTATGAATTCAACATAATTTTAATCAATTATTTTTTTTTGTCTGTTACTTAAGCTGTGTAGATTTATAGCTTAAAATTCGATCTAGTTCGTGATTGATTTAGCATTTGATTGAATTTTGTTGACTTCAATCGGACATTGCGTTTTTTTCGGATGTTGAAATTAAAAGGATTAGTTTAATTAAACTGGATTAGTTTAATTAATAAGTTTTTGTTGTTGTAAATTTTGAAGATGCCGTCTCAAAAAAATAAAAATGAAGATGTTGATGTTGATGTTTGGGATTTTGGAAAATGATTGGTATGTTTGTTGAGTTATCGAGATCACGTGATTGTGTGCATACGTGGCAGTTTCTCAGGTGTATGATTTGATTATAAGCTTCATCGTATTGTTCGGTGATTCTGTAAAATATTTGAGCGTTTTATTGCATGTGGATGCGTTATTCTCGTGATTTTGGATTTCTTTAACATTTGTGCAGATTTTTCGGGTGTTTGTTGGATACTGGTAAATAAGGTTGAATTTGTGTGTTTAAATATTTGAACGACAATTTAGGGGGTTCTTGAAAGAGCTTTATTTTACTTATCTGTAGTATATTAGTATTTAAGACCTATTTGAATCGATTCATTTGAGTTTGCCTACTTTATGAAACTGTTCAGAAAAAATAACGATAAGCTAGTATAGCGGATAGCGTATAAGCTACCTTATAGCTGTTAGCAGACAAACTAACCGATTCAATTTGTAGTGTTTGGTAAAATTAGCGGTTGAAATAGTTTATAAATATGAAATGACATAAAGATGATACATTTAATATATATTTAATTTTTTCAATTGAGATTAGAGAGGTAAAATTGAGATAAATAATGATAAGCTATAAGCTATGTGAATTAGCTTATCTAAACAAGTTATAAGCTAGTAAAAATAAGCTATAAGCTCATGAGAAAGCGACATTTTCCAAACGGGTCTTTTTTAGTCAAATGAGCTTATAAGACATTTTAGAAACAGCTTATGACATGTTCATGAGCTATTTTACCTTATTTCTATAGGCTCTCCAAGATAACTTAAGAGAATAGCTTATTGTTTATATGAAAACAGTTTGACTTTATTACATCTTGTGTTACAGAGACAGCTTATACATAACCAACTTAAATGTATTTGTAAAAATTAACTTATTAACTTATGACATGTCCCTGAGCTATTGTTAGATTATTTCAATAAGTTCCCCATAATAGCTTATGAATAAGTGATTAGTTAAGCTCCCTATAATAGTTTAGATAGTGCTTGTAAGCTGATTACCTAAACATGCCCTATTTCTAGGATGGTATAATTGCTATTAATAGGCTTCTAGTGCAAGGTCTTTGTTCCATGCAGATGCGAGGATGTGTGTGTTTGTTTTGTTTGCTTGATTTCTTCATTCATGCTTGCTTTCTTCATGTACTAACTACTATCATACAGCTTAAACTTATCTCAAATGGTGGCTACTAAAATTATTTAGCTCTTACCGGGAGGTGTTATGCAGGATCGACAGACAACAGTCTGACAAAAAATGCAATTTTGTTTTTAGTTTCTTTGTTATTATGTTTTAATCCAACCAACTTCAATGACAAGGCTTGCATGATGCTTATTCAAAATGCAAGCTATTTGTGTATTCAATGTTTCTAGACAGCAATGAGTGAGTCTGTAGTTTCTGATAATGACAATCTTACAAATGTATTCCTATTCTTGGTTGCAACTATTGATTCATCTGTCCTAACTTGAAGAACATCTATATAGATAATTAAGTTCTTAATGTACTTAGAATTCCTAATGCTAGATGAGGAGATATCTATAGAGGTGAAAATTGAAAATGTTATATAAATATAAGTGTTCGGGAATAGCTGAACATCACTGCTGGGATGATTTTCGATTAGTTAGCAGTGAACTTCACTGTATCTCATGAATTTATTTTTTTTGTAGCCCAATGATAGCCTTGCTTTTCTCTGCTTCATTTTGTATTTTACATTACCTTTGTCAAAAAAATTTATCATATCAAATGATTCATTAATGATGCTGAGCTTATTTATAATCTACGCCATCTGATAATCTTCTCCATTTTATATAAATTTATATCAGAACCAGAATTTGTTGATTGAAACTGATGGTGGAAGCATTTGCATTTCGTTCATCAACTTCTATTTTGGCAGCTTCAGTATTCTACTTTTCGTTTATCAACTTATATTCTTTATGGTTCCCTTTCAGGATATTATTTGCTACATATAAGCTAGGGTGTAAAGGATCAAAAAGTAGAATATTATTATGGCAGTTTCTATGAGAGATTTGGATCCAGCTTTCCAAGGAGCTGGACAAAAGGCGTATCCTGCATCTAATTAACATGTTGTACTGTTTAATATTTATCAGATTTTCAATATTTACCAGATTCTTTCTAAGTTTCTCCCTCAATTGGTTCAATTCAATGCGTAAATTAATTTCATGCTTTGATCTTAATGCATTATTCTCCTTAACCATAAATAGTGGACTTGAAATATGGCGTATTGAGAATTTTAATCCAGTACCTGTCCCAAAATCCTCCTATGGCAAATTTTTCACTGGGGATTCCTACGTGATCTTAAAGGTAAACCATATTTTTCAAGTGATTATTCATTCATACTTCCATACAGTGCTAGCCTGAGATTGGTATTTTTTTTCTTCTTATTTTATAATTGTTTTCCATGGATTTTGAACTTTGAAAAAATTGATGTTCCCAGCATGACAAAAATCACAACATTGGTATACAATGACTTGTGAAATTGATTTCTGTCTTAATTTTTCTTTGGCAAACATTCATTATGTAACTTCTGTACATTTTTCAGTTTGTCCTTGCTTTAAATTGATGATAGCTGTATTTACAAAATCAAAATATATTATCGTCTCTTTATCATATATGAGCATGAGTTTAGCTTAAGGAGATTGTTTTCTTCTTCTCAGTTCTGTTCCTTTTTCTAAGGACAACAACATTCATGTTGGAACTTCTATACATTTACCGGTTTTGGTAGAAAATGTGTCCTCAAGTTAAAAGAATGATGTATGTATTTACAATTTACATTAGTTTTTCTTAAATCATATGTGATCATGAGTTTATCTATAGAGCATTGTTGGCTTCTTTCCCATGAGCTCTGATTCTCCTTGTCGAGAACGATAGTTTATGTGGGGTCTTTGATACAAGTCTCATATTCATCAGTAGCACGTATTTTTGGCAAGATTCACATTATTCTCTTGTTTCCTTTTATTATGCTGCTTGTGCATACTGCATCGTACATGATGCATGGTTTTTTCTAGTATGAATATAATCATTTTGGATTTTTTTTCTTTCTCTTTTTCTGTAGACAACTGCCTCAAAAAGTGGTGCTCTGCGTCATGACATCCATTACTGGATTGGTAAAGACACCAGTCAGGTAAAGTTATTATCATTAAGTATTAATATGGTGATATTTTATAAATTTATTTTCCTTGCTATTATTGTTTGGCATTAGTTGTAAGGATTGTAATTTTAAAACAGGATGAAGCTGCTGCTGCAGCCATCAAGACAGTTGAGCTGGATGCAGCTCTCGGAGGACGTGCTGTTCAGTATCGGGAAGTACAGGGCCATGAAACTGAAAAGTTCCTTTCTTATTTCAAACCTTGTATTATACCTCAAGAAGGTGGAGTTGCTTCTGGTTTTAAACATGCCGAGGCTGAAAAACATAAGACACGGTTGTTTGTATGCAGAGGGAAACATGTTGTACATGTCAAAGAGGCAAGTTTAAAATTTTTTGGTATGCCATTAAGGTTTGAGTATTACATGTCATTGATCACACTGGATCAGGCATGTACTCACATAGAGAAACATTGTTTTCTGCTTGCTGAGTAGCCGCTTGTTTTTGTTATAGGTTCCTTTTGCTCGATCTTCACTAAACCATGATGATATTTTTATTCTTGACACCGAGTCAAAAATCTTCCAATTTAATGGTTCCAATTCATCTATTCAAGAAAGAGCTAAAGCTTTAGAGGTTGTACAGTATATTAAGGATACCTACCATGAGGGGAAATGCGAGATAGCTGCTATTGGTAAGTCGACATGTATATTTTGAAGTTTGAAAGTTGATTACAGTTTTTATGAATTGAACGTGTTCTTGAACTTCCAAGCAGAGGATGGAAAGTTAATGGCTGATCCTGAAACTGGGGAATTCTGGGGTTTCTTTGGCGGATTTGCTCCTCTTCCACGAAAAGCAGCCAGTGATAATGATAAGTCTGCTGATTCTCACTCTACAAAACTGCTTAGGTATAATGTTGTTTCAGTCTTCCCTCTCATGTTTTTTGTTTCTGGTTGCACTACCAATGTATTCCATTCTTTCTTAGTGAAATGATGTTAGGATGAAATATATTGATGTTTACAGTTTTTGCAATCTTCTTACACCCTTTAATTTCGGGCTGTGTGTGGATTAGATCTGGGGGTTTGAAAAGGTGAAAATGGCACCCTCCCACCCAGCTTCTCACTCTGAAGTTAAAATACAAATAAAAAATACCGCACCAATTAAACTGTTAAAAGGTTAGCATAAGTGTGACATGCTGGTGGTACTGTTAGAACATGGTTTACCATATAAACCAAATCTTTTCCCATTACGCGGGGTTGGTTACATGGATTAAACAATATCTTAACACTGTCTTAAGTTAAACCAAAAGATGTATCATTTATCTCTAAATCTCTCAATAGTCTGGTTTATAGTTTTCTTTTGTGTGCTTTTATCTCTAACTATTTTACTATCCTCTATTTGATCAATCTTACTTACTGTACTGATGCTTTTACGGATCTTCTCCACTCAATTATGCAATAATTAACTGAAAAAATAAGTTTAAATGAAAATGAAAACGGTTAAAAGGGTAAAGTCTAGTTTTCAGTTTATATGGTATAATTTGATGACAAGTCCTGTTTGGTGTTATGTGCAAGTCACACATTTCATGATTTCCAATTTTTTTTAATGGTTTGCTTGATTAAAGAGGTTTTACATAGTTTGTGTTTGGGTGGTCATTTGCATTTTTTTTTTCTTTTTAATATTTATCTGTATAGCGTCCAAATTGAAGGGTGTAAACTGTAATTTACCGTTGTTTTTATTCCCCTCTAGCTGTCAAACTTATGGTGTTTATAAATGTGAAACTGCTACAAATTCATTATCCTTTTAGCCTATAGTTTTATTGGTGAAATTATTTTGATAATACATTGATGAAATTTGTTTGTTGCATTGAATTTTTGGATTTTGTAATGCTCTAATTATCATGAAATTATCGACTTTACAGTGTTGAAAAGGGACAGGCAGAACCCGTTGAGGCCGATTCTTTGAAAAGGGAGTTTCTAGACACAAATAAATGTTATATTCTGGATTGTGGGTTGGAAATGTTTGTCTGGATGGGAAGAAACACCTCCCTTGATGAAAGAAAAATTGCAAGTGGAGTTGCTGATGTAACACCTCGTTTCCTTTTGCATCCCTTAATATTTCGCTATAAGTTTTAATTATGCTTCATATTCTAATTACTGTTAATTTGCTGTGGACCAAATAACAGGAGTTAGTCAGTGGCATTGATCAACTTAAACCCCAAATAATTCGAGTAATTGAAGGATTTGAAACAGTGTTGTTTAAGTCCAAGTTTGATTCTTGGCCTCAGACCCCTGATGTAACTGTATCTGAAGATGGACGTGGCAAGGTAGCAGGCAAGTGTTCAATAAATATGGATGTTATCATGTCCTGAATTGATTTTTTAACATTACATTTTTATTTATAGTCATTATGTCATCTCAATTTTTTCTCTTGTTTATGACTTTGTACACATTGTAGCACTCCTGAAACGTCAAGGAGTAAATGTCAAGGGTCTGTTGAAAGCTGACGCAGTAAAGGAAGAACCTCAACCTTACATTGATTGCACTGGACATTTACAGGTACTCTGCTAGTTGCAAATCATCTATGGCTGCAGTTGATATATTACCTGTTACTTTGAGTCGCTTTGCAGTCATTTTGATAATTAGTATTCAATGGTATCCTCTATTTGGGTGGAGTTGTGGTTTGGTGTTGTTCAATCTCAACATTTCTCTGTTATTTCTGTAGTTAACACAAGTCTTTCTCTAACTGTACAGGTTTGGCGCGTGAACGGTCAGGAAAAGATTCTTCTCCCAGCTTCTGATCAATCAAAATTTTATAGTGGAGATTGCTTCATCTTTCAATATTCGTATCCTGGAGAAGATAAGGACGACTGTCTTATTGGAACGTGGATAGGAAAGAACAGTGTTGAGGTGAAAGATTTTGAGTTCAATTATAGTTCTTGTCAGATGTGATTTGAATATCAAAGTAGAGAAATAATCTGGAAGCAAAATATTAGTGGTTTATTAATCCGTTAGTCCTTGTAAGTTTTGGTTGGGAATTCATAAATAGGTTCCTATAGTTTGAAACTTATAATTGGTTCCTATTGTTTATTTTAGTTTTTTTTCTTTCTATTCAGACTGAGTCAGCATAAGGACCTATAGGAATACTGGAATTCAGGGATCCTATTAAAACGGTTTTTGAAACTAGAGGAACTATTAGAGATGTAAACTGCTTAAATTTTTAGGGGAGTTGGTGTTGACTGTGACCTATTACAAAAATTCCCAAAATGGGTAAAAACTAGGGATTGATTTGACGTTAGCCAATTGTATCCTTATATATTGCCCTATACTTGGCATCGGCAACTTCTCTGCGCCCAGAAAGTGTTAAGTGCGTCGATGAATATATTTCAGTTTTGCTATATATTTGTGTTCGGAGCACTTATTGCCTGTATTGCTCACAATGTTTTAAATTAAAAATAGGAAGAAAGAGCTTCAGCTAATTCACTGGCTAGCAAAATGGTTGAGTCAATGAAGTTTCTTGCTTCTCAGGTAATTTTTCTGGAAATTGTGTTTTTGGCTTTTTGTTAAAATATTAGTTATGCTTATTTTTCATCTCTTCACTGATATTATGCATTTTAATTGACTGTAGGCTCGTATATATGAAGGAAATGAACCAATTCAATTTCATTCTATCCTACAAACCTTCATAGTTTTTAAGGTAAGTAGGATCCTAATATTGTGGAAGCTCACACCCCATCTATTACTGGCGATATAACTTTTTCCTATTCATTTTTATCAGGGAGGGCTTAGTGATGGATACAAGACTTACATTGCGGAAAAGGAAATTCCTGATGAGACATACAATGAGGACAGCGTTGCATTATTCCGCATCCAGGGCACTGGACCTGATAATATGCAAGCTATACAAGTTGAACCGGTATGCCCCATTTCCTCTTTGTTGTGTGGTCATTTGTGCATCCACTTATGTCGTATTGGGCAACACACCTTTTGAATTTACTGGCTTTGTTTATGTAATGAAATTTTCTTTTCATGCGTGTCAACCAGGTTGCTTCTTCCTTGAATTCCTCTTATTGCTATATACTTCATAATGGACCTGCTATCTTTACTTGGTCTGGAAGCAATACAACTGCAGAAGACCAGGAACTTATAGAGAGGATGCTGGATTTGATAAAGGTCTGATGTGTGTTTAAGATATAGTGAAGTTTTTTAATGGGTCTAAGCAAACACCAAAAAGTTAGCTTTTGTTCTAAGGTCAAATAATTGTGTTGGACAAGCAGCTTGACGTGGGCAAAGTTTTATATGCTTTAATTTTGAAAATGGTTAAAGATATGGAAAAATGAAAAAAGATTAGTCTCAGTGTAATTCCCTATTACTCAGTCAGGGAATTACACTGATATGAAAATGGAAAGAAAAAAAAAAAAAACTAATAATGTTAGTCAATCCATGGATGCAAAATTGATGTGTATGAAAACTGATTTCAAGTTTTTAAACTTTCAAATGTTCGAAGAGATTTCTATCAAATATATTAATTATATTTTTTTAGTCAGCTTTCTCCGTTAATCTAGTTTTCATATGCTTGCCAAATTTCTGCAGCCAAATTTACAATCAAAACCACAAAGGGAAGGTACAGAATCTGAACAATTTTGGGATTTGTTGGGAGGAAAATCAGAATATCCCAGTCAAAAGATTAGTAGGGAGGCTGAAAGTGATCCTCACCTATTTTGTTGCAGTTTCTCAAATGGTAAGTGATCATTTTTCTGTTTGCTGGTTACATACAGATCTCCTTTACCCCTTTGAATGCAAACAGCTGACTTTCTTTTGATGTTTTTCTTCTGCTGCCCAATTGATCACCGAGCAGGAAACTTAAAGGTGAGTTTACCCACTGATCTATTGTCACTGGTAACAATATTCTTAATTTTGGAACTTATGCAATGGTATGAAGGTGTGCTAAAGTAGGTCTTGTTTCCTGACTTTCAACAATATGTCATTTATAGCATGTTAAGTTGCTAGTAGTAAAGAAAAACTTAATGATGTGATCCATCTTAAGCACCAGTGATATGTGATTAATAAAATTGAAACAAAAGTGAGTTTGATCAATCTGAGACTGTTGGAAAAATATAATAAATGGTCAATGTTAAGGTACGAAACAAGGATTAAATACAGTGTCCAAAAACCCATTATCCACATCATTTTACCAAGGAAAATGAAATGTATTTTAATAGATCCGAACACAATAATAAACTGAAACTGATGAAATGATATTGGTAACAAATTCAGAGGATGAATCCTCTATACCAAAGGATGAAAACAGTAAATGAACAAAGGATGGAGATGAATCTCCTTGCGAAAGGAAGAAAGTGATGATACTCTCAACAATTAGAGGATCCCTTTGAGATGGAAATCACCCCCCATATTCAGCCCCTGTATTCCTACTTCACACTATCATACCCCCCACCCCTCATTATAACCACCTCGCCATTCTTTTTTACCCCCTAATCACAAAGCCCCACCTTCCCATTCTGTTATAACTTCCCCTCTCCCTTCTAAAGGTTTCCCTCTACTCATTGCACTTTTTCGTGTGCCTGGCATATTGGTATCACCATTAACAATGATATCAGTTGGGAGCATTCTTCAGTTGATGGTAAAAACAGGAGATGAAAATGGAGGCAGGTGAGAGAAAAACAGAAAGAGCAAACATCAGAGCAGCAAGCTATCTTTGCTCTAAGGCCTATGCCACCCTGAAATTCCTTCCCAGTTACCTCTCATCCCAAACCCCAACCCCCTAATATTAGGTGTTCATAAAGTTACTTATAAAGATATTCAGTATCTGATTACATAATAAGATTACTCAATAGCTGCTTTTAGAAAAATTATTGAAATTGGCATGTTATTCAAAATTAAACTTATGGCTAATTGTGTAAGAGCAGCAAATTAGAACAAAATGCAGATAACCTGATTAGATATTATCAAACATGTTAAGGCTCAATTATTCACTGAGAGGTGGTAATGGCCATCACAGCTTCTTTTGAAGACTTAATTTCGGCGAGAAATGAAGACATATAAATCTGCTATGGATTACTTTTTTTTATCCTCAGTTTAATAAAGGAAGATTTACAAAATTTTCAGGGTGAATTTACTCAGTCCTGTGTGCTACGCTGCTTATGACAATTTGAATACTTGGATTTATTTCTGCTTCAATGCATTAATCTGGAGCAATTATTTCAGGTTACGGAGATATACAACTTCTCCCAGGATGATTTAATGACAGAAGACATTTTCATCTTGGATTGTTACTCAGATATCTTTGTTTGGGTTGGCCAGGAGGTTGATTCCAAGAGTAGAATGCAGGCACTCACAATTGGTGAGGTAAAACTGGTTTTGCTAGTAGTATAATTTAGTGGCTACTCTTTCGAACACTCTGATATCTTTAGTTAATTTAATGCTTATTTGAGTCCTATAACATCCTTGTATTATTAGGGAAACCATGAGATTTTAATTTAACCATTATCATGTTTTTTACATTTTGAATTTAGCATCCATTAGGTTCTAGATTTGGCTGTGGATTGATTAACTTGCTATTGTGAACTGAACAGAAATTTCTTGAGAATGATTTTCTGCTGGAAAAATTATCTCACGCGGCTCCAATATATGTTGTCATGGAAGGGAGTGAGCCACCATTTTTCACTCGTTTTTTTAATTGGGAGTCGGCAAAGTCTGCAGTAAGTTTATCTGCATAATGGCATAACCATGTGACATTTTAACATCCTGATATTGACATTTCCATTGTAACTTTGCAGATGTTGGGGAACTCATTTCAAAGGAAGCTTAAAATCGTGAAAAATGGGGGGACTGCACCATTGGATGTAAGGCACATTTCATTTTCTTAGCTACCTCTACAGTCACTAATGAAATTTTCCCTTCCTTTTCAACACCACTAATTTATGATGATTTTTCTTAAATTGAGGATTCAGGGTAACTGACAACTAATTTGGCTTTGTGGATAAATGTTTAAACTGGCTAAAATAGTGTCAGATTTTTACATATTTATTGCCTCTCAACAGATAGGCTAAATACTGAAGTGTGACAATAATGCTGTGATGGCTCCCCTGAAAATCTAAAACCAGAACTAAATTATATCATGGAAATAAATACTTTTCTGCAATTATTTATTAGTTAATCTTATTTTGTATGTCCAAACCTTCGACATCAATATTAGACCCAAGTTTTGAAGACCTTTGCCAATTGACTAGAAGTCATTTTAGCAAAGAAAAATTTGTATCACTATTGAATCCAAGGATGTGCTCTTGTTTGCTGGTCCTTGGTAGAGAATGAATATAGTTCTCTTAACCTTTAATTTTCTCTGCTTCGTTTGTCTAGATATATTTTCTTTGCATTTGCATTTAATCTGTATTTTTGTGGAAATGATTATATACATTATCAGAAACCCAAACGGCGAACACCCACGTACGGAGGAAGGTCTAGCAGTGTGCCTGATAAATCCCAGCAGCGTTCCTCCCGTAGCATGTCTGTTAGTCCTGATCGTGTTCGTGTGCGGGGCAGGTCTCCAGCCTTTAATGCACTAGCTGCTACTTTCGAGAGCCCCGGTGGTAGGAACCTTTCAACTCCACCTCCAGTAATAAGAAAACTGTATCCGAAATCTACGACACCAGATTCTGCAATACTAGCATCAAAATCTAAAGCCATAGCTGCACTTACTTCTAGTTTTGAACAACCACCTTCTGCACGAGAAACTATGATACCTCGGTCAGTTAAAGGTAAACATTGGATAAAATAATTGCACACCACCTCTCTTTTGCCTCCCGTTTTTTAGTTACACTTTTGCTTTGAGTAATATAATTCACTTTGTTGCAATGTGCTTTCTGTTCTGGGTTGTTACAATGTATAGTGAGTCCAGTCACCCCTAAATCAAACCCTGAGAAAAATGACAAGGAGAATTCGGTGAGCGGCAGAGTAGAATCTCTTACCATAGAAGAAGATGTGAAAGAAGGTGAAGCTGAAGATGAGGAAGGTCTCCTGATTTACCCATATGAACGCCTCAAAATAACATCTACAGATCCTGTGCCGGACATTGATGTAACTAAAAGAGAGGTAAAATGGACTATATAGTCTAGCTATATTATCATTATATCTACTTCCTTTTTATTAGGCTTTTGTTCGATTAGTTTTGATTTGTTTGTGCTTGATGCATACAGACTTATCTATCATCTGCGGAGTTCAAAGAGAAATTTGGGATGTCCAAGGATGCTTTTTACAAGTTGCCCAAATGGAAACAAAACAAACTAAAAATGGCTATTCAGTTATTCTGATTCTTTAACTTACCCTTCTGTCAGCTCCCTGCAGTTTAGGTTCAGGTAGAAGAAACTTTTATCATAAAATTGTATATTATTCTTCCATGATGATTTTATATCTACATTTTCTAGCTGCTCATCTTAAAACCAGGGAGCTTCTTTGTTTTGCAGTAAGGAACTGAACATATGGAAGTAAAAGGGACAGCATCAGTGTTTTTTTTAGCATAACTGCGACTGCTCCCAGGAAACTTTTCATGAAGAGAAACTAGGGATTTTCCTCCTCTCTCTCTACTTCTCTTTGTTGTGGTTTGAATGTTTAGGTTTTTGTTGAGTTAGCTGCGTGGCATTAATTTTATAGGGCAAAGGTTGTCTGTGAGCTTGGTTTTTGAAAAAAGAGAAAAATTCTTTTGGGTTTCAAATTAGTTTCTTCATTTTATTTTTTAATTTAATTTAAAATTGTTTTGGTCAAGCAATTGGGGTTGCTAATGCGGTCTAATTAGTTTGTATTGATATTGAGGACAAAGTGTGTATAGTAGAGTGCAAAACCAGTCAGCTCGATACTTGTTGTGGAAATAAAGTGTGATTTTTTGTTGTTGTCTGCAATTTTCAAGCATGGCTTTGAAAGGAGCAAAATGGGTCAGCCAGAGTGCTAGACAACTCTGTTGTGTCCTTGTAAAACATTAAGGACACCAAATATTTAGAGAGTAACTTTCTTCCTACATTTTTTAAAAATTACGTTTTTAGCCGTGTATTTCTGGATGACATTTTATCTGAAGATGTACTTTTGATGTGTACATCCTAAGTGATGTTGGTGGGATCATGGAAAGTTCCTATTAAGAACGAATGTATTGAACTTAAAGAATGGAAAACATGAGCTAACCCACTATGTTAATCTTTTGGAACAAATCTATATAAGCACTAGTAGGTGTTCATGATTAAGGTAAAATAGATTGCATCTGTTCTTCATCTTTAACTTGTAAAAAAACCATGTGGTCTGAATCGTGTTATGAGAGTTATCGGTTATCTTCTGGTATATGAGATTGGAAATGACAATTTCTTTGCCAAGTCGTGAGTATGTGAATGTAGCGATGCCTCTACTGGTATGTATCTATGTACAAACACACATACTTCAAGCACAATACTGTAGTTGGTCACCTCAATGGGAAAATATTTCTTATTCTACTCACTTGGAAGAGGATGAATACGGGTTTATGGCAACCTTAATGTCTCATCGATTGTGACTCTCACTCATGCATCATACAAAGAGATGGCTAATTAACTCATGGTGGATGGACCAAGTGGTCCTGACATTTTAGACACGCAAAATCAAATACTATATTTTTTCATTACAATCTACTTTCGGTCAAAAATTACTTAATGATTTTTTTAGCTTAGTTAACTAATTCTTCACATATAAAACACTTTAGAGTAGTTAAAACTATTGGTTGAGGGACATAATTATTTCCATACAATATTGGCTGAAAAATTGAATCATGGTTGATAAGTATTAGTGAATCATCCAACTCGAATCAATAGACAACAATAGTAAAAAAAAAAGTCCTCTCAAAAATAGTTAAAAAATATATATAATCAACAAGTAGCTACGACAAACTAGGTTAAGACTATATATACAAATGGAACAAGTTTTACATTTAATACTTCACCTTCACAATTTACTAATACAACCCATTAACTTCAATTTTGCTCAAGTGACAACTTTTCGTATTCAATTTCTTAAAAATGGTAACGTTCACTAAACAATTGAATAAAAAAATATCTAACCAAACATATGGAAAGGGAGGCTTCTCAACAAGTCGAGGCACATGGTTTTTGCTAATGAACGGGGTTCTTAACTCCCTGCTATCACATGTGACGCAGATCCAATGTTATTCTCAATGAGTATATAGTTGTCTAGACAAGGTGGCTTGCAGGTTTATTTGGAAGTGTTCTAACGATAAATTTACCTATTTGGGTAGTATAAGATGACTGGTCCTAAAAAGGAAGGAGGGGTTTGCACCAGGATTAATGCGAGATATTTTAGAATATTTCCCTCCTTGGTAAGCTTGTTTTGGAGATGCTTAACTCTAGTGACACGCTTCAGGAGAAAATGCTTCTAGATTCATATCTGAAAGATGATTTTATTTTAAACAATCATCACAAGGGATCCCCAACATGAAATTCTATTATTAAAATTGAATAATATCAGGAGGGGTGAATTTCATTTCAAGCTTGGGATAAACAATGAACCTTTATGCAAGTGCTTGCCTTTTGTCCACATTTTTCCAATTTTAGTGTATGATATTCCATATGTGTGGATTTGGAATAATTGTGTTATTGGGATCTACTTTGTGAAAGTCGACTATAAGTGTTTACATTGAAATAATTTTAGTGTATGATTGTTGGAATTGAATTAGGAGCCTTAGTGTGCCTTCTAATATTCAATTTTCTTGTGGCAATTATACCATTGACTCCGTCCCATTCACATTCGTTCTCATGTCCCGGGTCTTGTTTTCTACTAATGCGTGCCATATTTGTAGTACATATTTGAGACATGCACTTCATGCCTTGTTTATTGGCCAAAACGCCAAGGCGGTGAGGTCTTTTGGCATGTGGCGTGTTTTTTTTGTGTGTGGAAGTTTTGGTGTTCTCGCAACAAGTGTGTGTTTGAGGGCGTTAGACATTCGACTCACGACATTGGTGCTCAAGTAGGCGCGCTATTATAGAATGTGGTTAAGTGTATCTTTCGCCTCTTCATCATCCTTTGCACATGGCTTCTTGGTCCCGAACAAATAGGACAAATGTTGCTGTTAACACGGATAGTGTGTTTCCGAAGTCTAATCAGGGTGATTTTGGTGGCATTACCCAAGACCCTAATGGACATTTTCATGCATGGTTTGTACAAAATTATAATAATCCCTTGCATTGTTCATGCTGAGATTTTTAGAATGTGCATAAACTCACTCTTCGTTGAACTTATAAATATAATATGGCGTTGCGTCTTTATGACTCTATCATTGTTATGGATCTTGTGTTAAAAGAGCTCAATGTTTATCACAAGTGCAATTATCTTATGGAGAGACTATCATGTTGAAGTTTGTCCTACTTTACATGACCACAATGTTGTTGAAGACTTTCTTGCCAAAAAGGGTGCTATAAGTTACATTTCTTTAGTTTTTCTCCCCTTTCTTCGTGTCTTTTTCTATTCATACACAATATTTAAATTCAAACTACAAGTTACTATAGCATATACACATTCAGATGTAATTCAATGCATACCAAATATTTGATTTCAAAATACCCGCAATCAAAAAAGTAAAAAAAAAAAATTCAAAAAAGTAAAATTGTGTTAACAAAGACAACATTAGGAGTAATTTGTGTTATGCATGATAAACAATTAATTGGTTTTAAAGTAAACCTACTTGTAATATTGATATTGTATGTATTCTTTGTCATGTTTTAATTTTTATTCTGTATAAGTTTTTTTTTAGGGATAACCTGTATAAGTTTTTCTTTTGCAATATTTTATGCCAGTTGTATTTTTATATTAATGCCATATTTTTATTCCATATCAAAATTCAGGGGTGTTCGCGGTGCGGTTTGAGCATAAAAGTCATCCAAACCGAGAGATACAAAAGCATGTGGTTTGGTTTGGTTCGATTGATTTTTAAAAAATCATTCAAACCAAACCAAACCAATGCGGTTTGGATTGGTTCGGTTTGCAATTTTTCGATTGGATTAGTTCGGTTTTGAACACCCCTATCAAAATCTATAAAAATACAAGGGATACAATGTTTTGAGCTATATTTTTTCTTCTATTTATTTTACTGTTTATATAATATTATTAATTGATTAATTAATAGATAAGTTAAATAACATTAAAATATAAACAGTCCATCACAATAGGAGGAACAATCCATAAAACTATTAACAATATTTGACACTATAATTCGTCAAAAAAAAAAATTGACACTATAAAAAACATTCATTATCTTAACTTGTATAAAAATATTGTGTTTTGGGCGGTGTAATAGTTTTTCTTTCAATTTTACCCTACATTTAATTATTTGTTACCATTTTATCCTTTCTTGCCAATAAAAGCGGAAAGACGGGCATATCAATGCTAATCTCGATGCTAATAATAATAATAATAATAATAATAATAATGAAGTTATGCTATAATTTTTCTGATTTTTTTTTCATCTTAAAATTTGTTCTCAGTGTCTCATTTCATTTTTTATTTTAGTTTCCATTTACAATTCTTTTATATATCTGTTTGGTTTGCAATAAACTTAGACAATATATGTTTAATAAAAGGGAGAGAGAAGTAGATTAAGTGGATAGTTGCATGATCATGTTTTCTGGGAAGGGGATTTTCGTTAGGTGGGTCATGGCATCACACTCACTCACATAAAGAGTAAATGACAAATAGAGTGGATAGGTGCATAGGGCGTATATAATGAGATAAGGAAGAGATGAGATAATAATACGGAGAGTTTTATTTCGTTTCTCATTTTTTTTTTGGCTTAATAGCAGTTTTAGTCCTCTAATTTTTCTAAAGTTGCAATTTTGGCTCTCTAAAAAAATTACTAAATCGCCCCCTAAGTTTTGCATTTGTGCCAGTTTTGATCCCCAACGTCAATTTTGACTCGGTCTATGCTAACGTGGCACCATAAGTGAGGTGCCACGTGTTATTTTTTAATTTTTTTTTTACTAAAAATTGGCCTTGGGGGGTCAAAACTGCTACAGTTGCAAAACTTAGGGGGCGGTTTTGTTACTTTTTTCTTAGGGGACGAAAACTGCTATTAAGCCTTTCTTTTTCACTCTAATAATTTTGTTTGGCTTAATTACACTTTTGGCCCCCTAAGTTATCCAAAGTTGTGATTTTGGCCCCCTAAAAAAAATAAATTTTTTCAGGCCCCCTAATTTTACTTTTTGTTGCAATTTTGGCTCCCTACACCAATTTTGACCTAGTCAAAGGACACGTGGGCGTGTGTGTAAATTTTTTTATTTTATTTTATTTCATTTTTTTAATTATTTTTTTGCTTTTTAAAATTATTTTTATTTTTTAATTTAAAAAAATAAAAAAATATTTTTGTAATTAAAAAAAATTGTTTTTTTTAATTACAAAAATAAAATAAAAAATTTAATTTTTTTTTGTTTTTTTAATTACAATTGTTTTTTTTCTTTTTATTACAAAAAAAATATTAATTACAATTTTTTTTTGTTTTTTTATTACAAAAATTAAAACTAAAAAATTATTTAAAAATACAAAAATAATTAAAAATTTACACACGTGGGGGCCACATCAGCGTTAACTGGGTCAAAATTGGCGTGTGGTGCCAAAATTGCAACATAAAGTAAACTTAGGGGGCTTGGAAAGAATTGTTTTTTTTTGGGGGCTAAAATCACAACTTTGGAAAACTTATGGACCAAAAGTGTAATTAAGCCATTTTGTTTCTCATTTTCGTTCCTTTGTGTTAGTTATGTCTCATGTATATAAATAAATTATGTTTTATTTATATAAAAATGAGATATTTAGTTTTCATGTACAACTTTTTTTTTTCATTTATAGTTTTGGTGTTTGTAATATTTTTTCTTCAAATTATACTCTTCATTTAAACTATTGTATTAACAATTTTATCTTTTTCATGACATTATTTAATTTTTTAATAAAAAATTAGCTAAATATCATTGCAATATTTACAATGTCAGACCATATAAATAATAAAAAAAAACCTATTTTGATCTTATCTATAAAAATTATTTGATTTTAATATATGATAGATAGTTATAACTAAGAATGACAAAATAGATTTACAATTACTTTAGTATGGTCCTTTTGCGTTATCATTCTTGACCAAAAGTATTTAAGGTAAACATTTTTTAGTTTGCAGTGTTAATCTTTCTTTTGTTTCTCTGCTTATTTATTTACTTTTGGTTATGTTTTTAATTTCGACAAGAGTGTGGTTGGATCTTTTATCATAAGCAGATCAACAATTCGGTTGCGTAGCCAATTTGTGATGATTTTGAATAAATTTTACTTGTCTTTAAGACTCAAACTGCTCATGGGCCTTCGATCAACACACACCACATACAATCTCAACCATTGAATGCAACACCCTTGAAAATTGTTCATTTAAGTTATTTAACTGTAGTTAATTGGTCCTTTAAGTTTTTTCTGTATCAATGAGGTTCTTTAAGTTATTTAACTGTAAGAATTTGGAGGATTTCATATCATAAAAATGTAAATTATCGGGAGCTTAAAAGTTACAATTAAATAACTTAAATGAATTATGTGTTACAAAAAATATATAAATGACGTAAGTGATACGAAAAAGAACTTAAAAGGACCTCTACTGTGATTTAACATTTTACTTTTTATTTTTAAAATATGCATTAAAATTATTTTTAAAAAAATTGAGACACTTATTTGAGAAATAAAAGAAAGATTACTGACAAGAAAAAAAAGACTAATCCAAAAATATCACATAAAAAATACACCAAATACCACAGGGAACACACACAGTCTCCCAAAAAAAACACATTGATTTCACACGGACCGCTATCGATAGCCGTTTACCAACTGATTATCAACGGTCTAGAACACAACAAACTGATTATCAACGGTCTAGAACACAACACATTTACATTATTTAAGTAAAGTAATGATGAAGCTCTCTCAAACCTCCGCCAGAGAAACTCCTTTCGGGAACATAGTCCGCCGGAGATCTCTCTCAAACCTCCGCTGGAGAAACTCCTCCGCCCGTTGAAGAGAAGAATGATGGCAGAACCACCACCACCTAGACAAGAATCGTAGCCGCAAGGAAGACTCAGAGTTTGCTGAAGAGAAGAATGATGGCAGAACCACCATCACCTCTCATCATTTCATCTCAGAATCTGAATCCGACACCTCCACCTCTCAACCCTCTCTTGACACCCCTTCTCTCCCCAAACTAACCATCTTGGAGAAACTTTTTTATATATTAGTTTGGTTTGCAACAAACTTAGACAATATATGTTTAATAAACGGGAGAGAGAAGTAGATTAAATGGGTAGTTGCATTATGTTTTATTTATATAAAAACTAGTGTATTTTTCCGGCGTTACCCATATTAGATATATAACATTATCGTTTGTGTTTTATGTATAATATTAATTAAAAGTTTATATAACTCAGGAGTTATAAACGAAAAAAATTACTCGTGGCCTCTATTTTATTAATAAACTATTAATATCTACTAAAAATATAAAATAAATAAGTTATAGTTTTTTTTCACAAAGATTAAATAAATCGTAGTTATCTAAATTAGAAAAATTATCATTAATATTAGTGTTTGTGTTTGTGTTATATGTATAATATTTATCGAAAATACATAATTTAAAAGTAATAAAAAAATGATTGCTTATAGTATAACACATAAATTTTTTGTGGTGATATATAACCTATTACTTTTTTTATTTGAAGGATAACCCATTACTTGTTAAATAAGCTATTAATATCTACCTAATATATGGATTTAAATGGGTCCAACAAATGGAAGGTGTGATTAGACCCATCGAATTAGTCGATCATTGGACTAGATATCAATTTAAAAAGAAAAGTACTTAGAATTTAATATTTAAAAAATGAATGAATTATCTATTGAATTTGACACAATCTATGCTAAATAAAATATAATTTAAAATGAAATTTAATGAAAGAGAAAACTGAGAAACGAATAAATAGTTTGAAATATGGACAAAACTTATGTGAATTTCTTTATGTGTTTTTCATATGATTCTTAACTAAAAATATACTTTTCATGAGTAGTTTAATTAGGAGTCATATGAAAAGCACCTAAAAAAATACACCAAAATTTCTTGGTAGAATCAAAATAAGGATAAAATCTAGGTGCATTTTTCTTAAATATGTTTCGTGTGGTACTTCACATAAAATACTCACAATTACTTATGATTTATTAAATCCACGATTTTTTCAAATTGTCTGTTCTAACCACAAAAAATGAATTTTAATTATGTGAAGAACCATACAAAAAGCATGTAAGGAAAATGCACCAAAGTTTTGTTCTTAAAATAAAGGATTTTTTAATGACAAATATTAGCAATTAGTTATTAAAAAAGAACACAAAGTATATAAATGAATTAAAAGATCAAATGAATATAATAGTAATAATAGACTTGTGAAGGAAAAAAAAAGTCATGTTAACTAGTGCGTCCGAGGCACTAGTTAAAAAAATAAAAAATAAAAACTTTTACTTGAAAACAACAAAGTTTTGACTTTTAAAAAGTTGAACATACCACTTTTTAACAATTTTCAATGCAAAATTTATTTATTAGTCTTCTTAACTAGTGCCCCGCGGGAACTAGTTAACATTACCCAAAAAATAATAGTAACAATAGCACTAATTAGAGATGCCAAAAAAATATGGATAAAATCAACCATTGACATGAAGTGAATAGCTTATCAGGTACACAAAGATAAAATAAATTGATATTTCAAGTACTTTAAATGAATGGATACATATGTATAGTAATGGTATCTCTACTGACAATTTATAATGATAATTAAAACGTGCAATATGTGTAGAGATATTCATACTATATAAAACATCAGTTTTTTAATTAAAAAAATTGTTAATAGGTACCCAAAGATAAAATAAATTGATATTTTGAACACTTTAAATTAATGGATACATACTTAAAGTAATGATATCAAAACATTTCAAATCACTTTCGCTAAAACTCTGTAAAAAAACTCAAAAGGTTATTCACCTCCTATTGAATGTTATATCAGTATATGACTATATGTGTTTGCATTTCTTTCACCTTCTTTCATATTCATAACACACAAACTTTCATTTTCTTCTAACAATTACATTATGTCAAAGTGCACTGACACAAACACTGACTAAACATGCTTCTAGTCAAAGCTCATGTCTGATTTGAATCTTGAAGAATACAATTAAAATATATTTAGCCCCACCGACAACTTAACCATTTCTTTAGAATGCAATCCATGCTTAAGGATGATTCTAACATACAATCCATGTTTTTCACGATGGTTGAAATGCCATATATGTGGATTTGTTTAGATTGCAAGTGTCCAAAATATCAATAGAATTTTATTTAGATTGCTTAAATTGTGTTGCCATTTTTGTTTATGCTGTCAATTTGCTTCACTTTTCCTCTATTGTTACATCTTTTATTATGCTCTATATGTGGATTTGAATTATTGTTGTTGAATTGTAAGTCTGGTTGTATTGCAGTTGAATCATGAATTATGGATGTTAATCGACATCAATGTTGAAAATATAAGCGAATATTAATTATATTGTTAGAAAATTTGGGTTATTGCATGGTTTTGAAAACGTTCTATGATTCTCATGCAAGAACAAATCACGTCTTAACTCCAACCTATTCAATTTGCAACTCCCGAACCTAACGTACCTCAAGCGAGAGTTAAAAACTAAAGTGACAATATCAACATTTCAAGACGTCTTTATGAACCAAATATATTTGCATGCATTTTACAAAAGATCCCTTGAAAGTATTTAACCAAAATAAATAAATAAATCTAAAAAAAAGGAAAAGTTAAATTAGTTTTAAATTATTCATTTACGGAAGCTTCCTCATTAAGCGTTAAAAGAAAAAGTTAGAAGTACAGTCCCCATTACACACACAGAGAGGATCCAAAGAAAGTGCCCAAGAAACCAAAATTCATACATACGGCGGTGAGAATATTCCAACAACGACACTAAACACTTTATAATCATGATTAATTAGCATCACAATCACTAATCTCATTCATAATCCACAACAACGACTATAAATATACCTATAGAGCTTCAACTATTAGGTTTTTTTTCATCATCATCATCATCATCAATGAATAACGAAAAGCTTTCTTCTTCTTCTTCTTCTTCTTCTTCTTCTTCTTCTTCTTCCTTTACGTTAACCAAAGGTATCAATGGTCTCGATAAGGTTCTTCTTCGTGAATCTCGTGGCGCTTCCGCTGAGGTATAATCGTAACCGTTTTTCTGTTCTTGATCTATGTAATTCAAATCTCGATTCACTTTCATCGCTTTAGATTTCACCGATTTCAATTATTCTAGATTTCGATCTGGTTAGGTTTATTTCGATTTAGATCTTGTTTTTTTCATTAATCGTTGTTAATTAACGGAAAGATTCTCGATCTAACTCATGCACTGGTTTTAAATTTTGATTGAATTTAACTGTGAAATTTGGATGGAGGATGAAGAATAAGGAAAATAATCGATTATGTTTTTTGGATGATTATGATTTTTGATGCATTTTGTTTGTGATTTGTAGATTTATCTGTACGGTGGACATGTGACTTCGTGGAAGAATGATCATGCTGAGGAATTGCTTTTTCTCAGTAGTAAGGTTTGTGATTTCGAATTTACGAAACTGTGCTTGTTTTGGTTGATTTTATTTTTTAGTGTTGGTGCATTAATTTAGTTGCCGATAAATTTTCTATCGAAAAGGAAAATGTAAGTAGCCGAGTTTGTTGTCTGATAAATTTTCTATCGAAAAGGAAAATGAAAAAAAGATTCAATTGTATTCTTTTTTAGATCACAGTTCTAAATTGTGGCCGCGATCTTTGATATTACATGGAAATGTAATTGACGCGCTTTAAAACCTTTATCTTGTAGTTGTAGACAGCAATTTAGTGATAGATCTCATTAGTTTGTGAAGTTCAATTTTGCTATGTGAGTGACAGTTTATACTGTGAGTGATCAGTAGAAGTGATTTGACTTCGAATAATTACAGGATCTTTAGGTAGTTTGAGATCTTGATTTGCTTTTAAAGAAAATCAATATAAAACTTTATCTTCTCACCGACAATGAAGCATTGACATAGACATCGATACATCGTAACATCAACACTAGTACAAATTTGAAAAAATGAATTAATTGAATGTATGTATCGGTGTCAAATGCCGGACACACATTCCATTAGAAGTGTCGGTGCTACAGAGCTAACTAATTAAAATTGGCTTCAAAATGAACGGGTTTCTATCTTGGTTTCAAAACAATGTAAAATGTATGAATTCCTGATATTAATATTTGCTTCAATGGCAGTTAATCCGGATTAAGGGTAAATGTTAAGACATGATTTTTTGTTTTTGCGTGTGACTGTAGTTTTGAAAAATTTAACCTCCAGCTTTCATGTTGATTAGATGATTGATATATGGTCAATATCTGTTTGATTATTATCTTGTTCCTTGTGCAGGCTATCTTTAAGCCTCCTAAGGCTATTCGTGGAGGGATTCCAATATGCTTTCCACAAGTATGTACTTACTATTTCTTTTTTATTTTTTTTTGACAATTCTTAACTGTTTCTCTTTTCCTTAGAGATGAGAGGTGAAAGGGTTGATGGTTCATAAACTCCTAAAACTTAAACTCTGACTTTAAATTTGATATGTTCCGCAAATATAAAACCTAGCTTATTACATTCCTGTGAGAAAATTAAATTCGATAGCATAAGTCGTATTGAAGAAGGGGCGGGGTGGGTTCAGGTTCAGGATTAGTTTAGTCGCTGCTTGAATTTTACAAACATTACAATTGGGGTTTGGTTTTTGATTGATTTTTAGACAAATTCAACTAAGGAGCAATAAAAAGTTCAACTAGGGAGCAATAAAAAGTTTCAATAGGGTTATTTTTAAATTTTTACTTTCATCATAATAAAGTAGAAGATAATAAAGAAATAAACCTAGGCATCATTTGATGCCTTGATTTGTTTTGTTGCATCACACAACCCTACAAAGAGAGCAGCTCACTGCCATTTTGAGAACTGGGCATATTTCACACTCAGACAGTCAGACTTGTCACATAGTTGACTAAGTAGTCAACATAATAGGTTCCAAGTTAGATAACTAGCCTCTACTTAGAGTAGTTAACAACAATGTTAATCGAGAGTCTACGTAAGATTGGGAGGGGGTTGAAAGATTGTAACTCGAGGATTGTAGCACGGATCGTAAGATCCAACCAACAGGGAAAAAGTGTATGTGTGTGTATTAAATTTTATACATATTTGCATACAAGTTATTATGGATAAAGAACCTCTAAATCACAACATTAAACTAAGTTCATTAATAACTCAAAAAACTATGTTCAAAATGAATCCAATCTAGAAACAACAATTCTAGATATCTAGGAAGTTATCCAATATAGTCGTCTTCATCCTCATGGAAGTGAAACAGAGGATGAAATTACTGAAAACAGAGAAACCACCGCAGCACACGCAAGAAACATAGGAAACCAAGATAATGAAAACTTTCTTTTTAAGAATTTTCCTTCCTTCTAGATTTCACTGCTGTCTCTTGATCAAACTATATCTGCTATTATATCGATATCCCAAGAAACAACGAAACCAATAGAAATTGATATAATTAATGAAAACTATATGATATATTTCTGAAAATCATTACAATTTCTAAATGGTGTTCCAAAACTTGTGTTTGTTGTTATCATCACACTCCAGATGACATGGTGATGGAAATTTTCTATCTATTTGCAGTTTGCAAACCATGGAAACTTGGAATCACATGGATTTGCTAGAAATCGGGTTTGGGCCATTGAAGATGACCCTCCTCCTTTTCCAACAAATAATTTGAGCAAAGCCTTTGTTGATTTGATTCTTAAACCCTCTGAAGAAGACATGAAGATCTGGAATCACAGGTATCTATAGAAAACGTTCAGAAAATTTTTCTACTACCTGGTTTAACTTGAATATCTTCATTCATAGTTAAAGTTGTTGTATACTTATATTATGTTTCTTTCTGATTATTATACAAATTTCTTTTTACATGTAGTTTTGAGTACCGTCTGAGGGTAGCTTTGGGACCCGGAGGAGATTTGATGTTGACATCTCGGATTCGGAACACAAACAGTGATGGGAAGCCATTTTCGTTCACATTTGCTTATCATACTTATTTGTCGGTGTCAGACATAAGGTAAGTGCTTGAATATGTTCGTCTCACACTTCAACATCACTGTTTAGTTTTAACTGGATTTTATTTGTAATATTGTTGTTACATTTAACAACTTGCTTTTTGTTTGGTTTGTAACCATGGTTAGTCTACTTTCACCAATGAAATTTCGTTAATTTTGAAATTCAAATTAATATACTATTAATTGGTGAGTTTGTAACTAAAGATTTAACAATTGGTTGTAGTTGTCTAGAATGTGAATCGAAAAGTTCTGAATGCAACAACAGGTGAATTTAATAGAAAGGACCTTAAAGCATTATTGCTGGGGCTTTTAATTTGGTGGCATGGGCAGGAGCAAGTTTATAGCTTTATTATACTGAAAATTCTTTTTTTTTTTTGTATAGCTCAAGGGCTTTAAGTGGTCCTTATTTGGTCAAACCTCACTTAGTCTGATAAGCTTTAGTTGTTGTATCTTTTGGTTGAAATCTAGTTCAAGAGGCAGGTACTGAACTAGCTTAGCAGAAATATACCATGATTGGCAATTTGGTGTTAACTTTTTCTCTGATTTATATAAAAACATTTACTTTTCCTTCATGTTGGCTGTTGTACATGTAGTGTAGTTGTGTCAAATCTGAAAGTTGGCTTTGAACTACAAAAACAAGTGTGGATTTTTGTATTTGATAGTGCAGAGTGTGGAAATGAAATTTTTTGTACTGTGCTGATGTTGAAACAATATGCTTCTGTAATTTGTTGAATGATATTTGTAGCTTGCAAATTCGGTTACTTTGTTCAGTTAAATTTAGTCATGTGTTCGGTCTTTGTGAAATATGTAAGTTTAGTTTTATTTCCCAGCTCAGTTGGTGGAGTTGAAGACTGTGGTATCTACCTACATGTGTTTCTTGCTTTTATCTATCCACAAATATTTCTTGTTCTTTTTAGCTTTACTTTCTAAAAATTAGTTGTGGTATTAATGAATGTTTAGATAAAGCGCCTAACTTGTTTATTTGCATGTGTTCAGTGAAGTTCGGGTGGAGGGATTAGAGACCTTGGATTATCTTGACAACTTGCAGAACAAGGAGCGCTTTACTGAACAGGGAGATGCTTTGACTTTTGAATCAGAAGTAAGTCTGGGTTTTCCCTTCTATTTAGTTTCAGGTTAAGCGATGCTGGTTTTACAGGACATGAACAAAATTCATTTGACTGAAATAAATTGAATATTACCTTTCATTTGAATAACTTTTTTTTTGAAAAAAAGGAGCGAGAACCGCCTGTCATGTGAAATATTGAAACAATATATAGTTCCTGAAAAGGCTTTTCATTTTATCATTGTTCATAAAATTTATTTTTCCTACTGATGAATTCATACCAAAAGTGTGCACTGGTTGCTATTTTTCATTTGCAGAAACAAAATCACATTTGCTTCTTCTCCATCCCATTCTCCCCCACTGCCGGCTTTATTTTTCCTCTGCGTTTTCTTGCTTATATTTTATGTTTAATTTACAACTGTACCCCTTTATTCTATACTTATTCTGTAATAGGGGTAGGCCTTGCCCAATATGCACTGGTTGATACCATGCCACCCACTTCATATCTGGGCATTGGTTGTACCCAACCTATATCTGAACGAAACATGTCTTCACATTAACTAAAATTTACACAAAAAAGTAAAGTTCATGTATCTGACCTGTATTTTTCTAAATTCTAATACTTCATTCTGTTCACATGTGTGTAGCTAATATCTTTCACAGGTTTTTTGTTGGTTATAAGCTGATCCTTCCCTTTTTCTTGAAATGATAGGTTGATAAGATATATCTTAGTACTCCTACAAAGATTGCAATCATTGATCATGAAAAAAAGAGGACATTTGTTTTGCGTAAAGATGGCCTTCCTGATGCTGGTCAGTACTATCTTACTTATCTTCATCAATCTGTACATGTACTTCATAGATGTGTAAATATGAAAGAACAGATAAGGTAGAGTGAAAAGTCAGATATCTTAGTAGTCATAGCAGAAAACTGAATAAGTACTTGTTCTAATATCCATGTCCAATATTTTCCTGTAAAGTTGTAAGATATACCAAGTAACAATACAAGGAAAGTGACTATCCTTGCAGCAACTCTGTTTTTAGCTAGTAATGACACTTTCCAAGTCTCACTTGAATACCTTTGAATGCCTTGATTGGTGATGTTCAAGTGAGCTTGGGTTGATATATAGTAGTCCTATGGGACACTGAGATAAGAAGTATGAAATTGATAGATTATTATTCATAAGCATACACTCAAGTATGAAATTGATAGATTATTTTTTTTTGAAGAATCAAATTGATAGATTATTATTACATACACCTTTTATTACAATTAGGTTGTAACTTCTAAGTTATCAAATTTGAGTGGCTGTTGGTCTAACCTTTTTTATTATTTTTTACCAGTGGTGTGGAATCCTTGGGATAAGAAAGCAAAGGCTATGGCTGATTTCGGGGATGATGAGTATAAGCATATGCTTTGTGTAGAGGCTGCTAATATTGAAAAGGCTATCACTTTGAAACCTGGAGAAGAATGGAAAGGAAGACTAGAGCTTTCAGCTGTTCCATCTAGTTACTGTAGTGGGCAGCTTGATCCCCAGAGAGTTCTTCAGGGCAGCTGAAAGATCATTGCTGTGTTCTGTGTCCTGTACTGGTAAATACTGCAAATTGGTATGTTTCAACTGTCGTTTAGCTCTCTGTAAAAAAGAAAAGCATAAGCTTTTTAAGCCTTTACTTACATTGTCCTACCTTTAGTTTTTTATACAAAAAAAGGTTCATAGAAAATGTTCAACAGTTTTTAAGTCTATATTTTAAGCATAACAGAGCAAGATCAAGCAAGTTTTTTTTTCACCAAAAGATTTAAAAAGTTAAATTGTACAAGTCTTGTGTATTTTCTTTGAAGTTTTGAGTCGAGTTGTTACTTTCACCAGACAATTATGTGCTTTTAATGTTTGATTCCCATATCTTGATACTCTAATGATCTGATTGGTCAGCGATCAAGGAACCTCTCTTTTTTTCTGGTCTAATCACATATTTGTTTGATCCTTCATATCCATTTAAATATCTGGCTAATTTTTTGAATAATTTATCTGCAGGTAGCTTGTTGCAAAGTTAATGGATGAAAGGAAAGTTTCCCTGTAATTTTGCCCCTGCATGTTCCATCTGTGTTGGAAAGATGAATTCATGTTGGTTAGGATTTTATTGAGCTTTTGTTTTTTTCTTTTTCCTCCCTATAATGGATGACTAATGTGGTCATAACAAACTGAACAAAACATATAATCAGAAGAGTCCACATTTGTTGCCATGGAAAAACAAAATTACTGCCTACAATTCAACAGATTTTCAAGTTGAGTTGAATGGCCCAGACCCAGAGGGATTCCTTTTGAATCATTTACTTAGTATTTTGGATTCTTAAATCCCTATAATTTGTTTATTATTAAATGCTATTGGGTAATTACTACATCCTTGGAGAATACTTTATGATTATAATTTAAAGGGATGCATGACAGAATTGTCGACAGGTTATGTCAAATATTTATGGGTTATTTTGTTATTGCTATCCTGTTTTCCCCACTTCTTTACCTTTTTATTTTAAATATATGTTGCTAGCCCATGCTTTACATATCTGTGGGTCGAGTGATGTTCTATACTTGATGTGATTTAGAGACGATTTCTTTGGAAGAGAAATTCTACTATATGTCTCTCTGCTTTTTATTCAACTGTTTTTATTAGGTACTCAGACAACAAAATAGAAGAATTTGTCCAGTTCTATTTGGTTTCACTCTCCAGTGGAACTAAAACATACATTCTTTGTTATGTTTTACTTTAGGGTCTTAAGAATGGACATATTAGATAAGAAATCAATGAATAATTTTATTTGGAATATTTTAATGATTTAATAAATTTGTAACGTCAAATGTTAGTTTTTTAATTTAAATTTCTTAAACAATATTTAAAAAATGCTAGTTTTGCATTTTTCTTAGTGTTATCATACATGGAAAGTGACATTTATCACAAACCATTTCAAAATTAGTTCACCGTGCATGATAATGTTATCACAATTGATTTAAATGGTTTCATATGTTTTTGGTTTATATTATTGTTTGTTGGCTTAGTTGCATATTTGGTCCCTTAAATAATTATGGATTTTCGTTTTGGTCCCGTAAATAATAAAAGTTTCTTTTTAGTCCCTTAATTCTTATCTGTATGTCAAAATGGTCCTTTCTGTTATGTTTTTAATGTCTAATATCCATGATATGATTTTAGCCATTTGATTGCATATCCATGATATGAAACTGTGAACGACCAATACCTAATTTTTTCTTCTTCTTTTCTTCATCTACTTCTTTCATCTTCATTAAATATTCATCAATTAAATCCAAATTAAACCCAGAATTAAAAAAATCAACATGTTTGATATTTCTATTCGGTTTTGAAAACAAGATTAATGCTTAAATCAACCCAGATTTATTATTATTTTTTTTTATTTGAAGGAATTATTATTATTATTAACTAATGTTCATAAATCTTTACCAATCTAAATCTTCATTTTCTTCGTATGAAAGCCAGAAAAAATTCTTTATTGAACCAAAAAAGGAGTGTTCAAGCAAAAGGGAAAACAGAGATTAAGGTTCTCTATGAAGCAACAATTCACTTATCTCTCAACACGCCAATCTAAAAGCTGAACCAATTTCAAAAAAGAAACCCTTTAGAAATCAAAAACTGAAAAAATTGCTGCTCCATCTATCCTAATTCAAAAAACCCAAAATCGAATCTGAGAATGGATTAGAGTGGCGTGAAATTGGGGATCATTGTAAACTTCTGTTACTAATTGAAACCCAAAAAGCTGAAAAAATTAGAGGCACCGATTGGATTACAGTGGGTAAGGGTTGATTGAGTGAATGGATTTTGAATATTTCCTGAGTGAATGGTTGAATGAGGGTGACCGAGTGAATGAAAGAAAAAAAAATTAAAAGGGAAAAAAAAACATGGGTTTGTTGTAGGTAGGTGAATGAGGGAAAAAAAGAGAGGGGGAAAGGAATCCATGGGTTTGAAGAATTGTTTTTTCCTTGGTTGTTGTTATATGGGTGTGAAGATGATGCAGATCAAAAAGAGGAAGAAAAGTAGACAAAAAATTGGTGGTGGTTCACAGTAAGTTATTATAGACTTGAAAGATTCAACCGTTACTTTTTGTAGAAAAAGATCAAATGGTTAGATTTAAAAAAAAAATTAAGGTCTATAGTGGACCATATACAATATTGGTCCATAATATATTTAGGGTTAAAAACTGACGGAAGAGACCAATTTGGCGGAGAGAAATGAAATTAAGGGATTAAGATGAAACTTTTATTAGTTATGGGACCAAAATGAAACCTCCTAATTAGTTAAGGGACCAAATATGTAATTTAGCCTTGTTTGTTTTGTTGAAGTCGTCTGTATTATTTCTTTTCCTATTAGTCCCTGTTGTATATCAGCTTAGTACACAACGATGTTCATGACTCATCACTTAAGCTTGTACATTAATCGTACCATGCCACCATGTAGAACAAATATCCATTGCAGAGGGTAAATGATTTGATGGATCAATTGAAGGGAGCATCCATGCTTTCCAAAATATATTTGAGGTATGAATATCACCAAGTTAAAAGGGAATATGTACCTAAGGCGAAATTCAGGTCAAGATATGGTCACTACGAGTTATTGGTTATACCTTTTTGCGAGTATAATGCACACACAGTTTTCATCAATTACATGAGTTAAATTTTTAGACCATGCTTGAATTACTTTGTCATGGTATTTATAGAGCGACATTCTCATTTACTCCTCAAGTAAGAAAGAACATGAAGATCATTTTTGAATCGTTTTGCAAGTATGTATAGACAAACAACTATACACAAAGTTGTCCAAACGTGAATTTTAGTTGGAAGAAATACAATTCTTAGTTAGGCCATGTGATCAATCATAAAGGTATTGTCGTGGATCCCACAAAGGTTGGTGCAAGGCTTAAATGGGAAAAACCATGTACGGTTGGTAGGAGAAGTACGATGTTTTCTTGGCCTAAGTTACTACAAAAGGTTCATAGAAGGATTCTAAAAGATAATGACGCCCATGATGCAGTTGACATGGAAATGAAATACATTTGAATGGATGGAGAAGTGTGAAGCCAGTTTCCAAGAGTTGAAGAAGAGGTTCACGATATCACATGAACCGATCATACTAGACCATAAGACCTTACGAGTCAATTTAGCGTCGATCCTAATTTTTTTTGATGCCCTGAACAAATCAATAAAGTTGTGCCTTTTAATTATTTGAATGTCTTTCTTCTTGAGTTTTTTGTTGCAAAAGATTCATCATTATCAAGGTTCTCTAGAAATATATATTTTTCAATAGGATTAATCAAATCAAGTTAAAAAGAAATATATCTATACAATACTTACCATACAAAGTAAAAATATTAATTTTGATACCCCTAAAAAAAATGGTACCCAGGGTTGTCGTTCCTCCTGGCCACCCTCATGCCCACCTTTGGGTCAATTTGATGTATGTGTCATATCAAAGTTAAGACTATGTGTTGATGCAGAAAGGTAAAGCAGAGGATCACGCTTCAAGGCACTTAAGAACTCACAAGCGGAATTACCCCATTCACGACTTAAAGTCAGTTGTTATTGTGTTTGCACTTAGGATATGGATGCACTACTTATACGAAGCACAATTCCTTCTCTTCATTGATCACGAAAGCTTGAAGTACTTGTTTGACTAGAAGGAGTTATACATGCGACATGAAAGGTGGACGAGTTTCATAAAAGATTATGACTTTACAATGACATCCAAGAAAGGCAACAAATGCAGTTGCAAACGCCTTAAGAAGAAATACTCTACACGACCATAATTCTAGTCAAGGAACAAAAATTCACAGAGGTATCCAGAGATTTAAGCCCGAGTGTTAGGTTTCCCAAATGAAAGATTGTTTTGGGAAGTAGAACAATCTCCAATGAATTTTGAAAGATGGTTGGGAAGCGCCACATTGATGATTAACAATTGAAGGGAATACATGAAAGAATGGTTGAAAAAAGAGAGAAAAAAGAATTTAAGATTGGAACAAATGGGATCTTAAGCTTAAGGCTAGGAGATGGAGTATGTTTTCCTCGAGACAACACGCCATACAAGGTTTTGGCATCTGATTCAAATGAGTATCGCAAAAGTTAGGAAGAACTCATGCGAAAGAGAAACATGTTGCTTGAGAGGAAATACATATGCATGGACATGAGGAGAATGCATCGTTGTAGTTGTTGATTGTGGGACTTGTTCACGACTTTGAGTCAAGTTCGATGGTGGTGGTTGCAACGCCGTCCATGGGAGTTGACTATTTCTTGAAGACATGGAAGTCATGGTTGCAAGCCTTGCATAGTTACGACAAGAACCCTATCAAAGAGGAAGGCAGACTGAATGACAACTGAACAAGTGGTCGATACTGTTGACGAAGCAGGCAACCATCGAAGCAACAAACAATGTAGGGGCTCTAGGTGGCCGACGACATAGAGGAGTGTATTCGCAAAATATGACGACAAATGTGAATGTACACACAACGTGATGGCATTAGGACATGATCATTTAGAAAGGAACGACAAGGAAACATGATGAAACACTCAAAATATATTTCATACATTTAAATGTAGTATGTTAAAACACTCAAAATATAGTAGCTTATAAAAAAAATACTCAAATTACATACCAATGACCATACAATAATTTCATAAGTTTCTTCATGCCATATTCCTTATATGACAGTGAGCAAATAGCTTTACTAAACCCTTATATAGTAGCAACATATGCAGATATCAAACAACAACAAACACACAAAAGGATGAATAGACAATTCACACAACACAATTACACCAATTAACACTTCATAAAATTAAAATTGTAGACTTGGATAATGCTGTATACCCCATTCTCTTTCAAGCTTATATTTCAACTGGTCAAGTTCTTTCCCTGGCAATGAAACTGTTATCATTCTTCCATTATTACCATCATCATCTTCAGGCCCTGGAAGAACCAAAACAACTCCTTGATCACCCACACCACGTAAATCACAATTTGCCATAATAGGTTTCTTCCCATTAAGCTTTACACCATATAAATCAGCTTCTTCCAAGTCTACAAATGTTAACTTTGCACCATATACTAAAAAATCATCTTTTCCATCACCTTTCTCCACCAATTTTTCCAATGCATAATTCTCATTAATTTTTTTCTCACCAATCAAATTCACCAAATCTAATATATTATATTCCTCCGGGCGCAAATTTGTTTCGATTTTGCTCAACAATATGTCATTTGTTGGAAATTCATTTTCAGCACATTTAGAGGTATTTTTATTTTTAGTACATATTATCACAACCCTTGGTCCAATGTCACCTCTTATTTGTGCTATACATTTCCATATCATAGCTGAAATAATTTCAAAATACTTAGTATTGGTATTGAAATTGACATTGGTAGTAGATTTGGTTGTTTTTACCAAATGGTGAAGTTGGCTAGAAGTGATGTGAAATGTGTGACTAGGGACATAACAATCATTTGCAGCAAGCCAAAATTCCCCAACAACGTTTTCATTTTTGATGGAAATAGGATTATCAAAAACAAAATTTGATAGGAATTGAGGTTTGGCAAGATTTGGCATGTGAAGAGATTTTGGTAGGGATTGACCAGCTAGTATGTGACTCCATTTGGTGATGAAATTAAAAGCTGAAAATGCATCTCCAAGGATGTGAGCCCAACTTAGTCCTACAGAGAGTCCCCCACATTTGAAACACGTGAACTGCAACAAAACATACATAATTATTGCACCTCAAAATTTTAGTTGATTTCAATCCACCGATCAATGATATAATAATATAGGAAAATACTAACAAATGTCCTAAAGACATTGTTTATGTATTCAAAAATAGCAACTTCTACGTTTGAAAATTGTACAGTTATGAATTTAACATGTGTTTAACTTATATTTTCAAAATAAAATTTTCTTTTTGTGAAATATCCTTAGAATACTTGTTAGCAAGACTCAGTAATATAATAACTCAACCATAAACCATAGTATCTTTTATTAGTACACTTTTAACTTAAGGAACCCACTTTATATAATTTTAAGTGGGTCCATAAGTGTTAACTAAAGTTTATGATACTAAAAATTTGAAAGAACCCAACAATCAATATTTCTTCCTCTAAAAAAAATCAATATTTCTATTATGTGGGTCCAGAAATGTCACCTAAACTTTATGATACCCAAGTTTTTATGCTATAATAGAAGTAATTCACAAGTAGGGATTCTCTCTCTAATATAGTAAAATGACATTGTGATAAGAAGGTTTCAAGAGGAGACGAATGAAATATTCACACCTTGTTGTTTGGTTGAAATGTTCACATCTTATATTATGTCGTTTAATATTTCATAATTTAGTTTAACATAACTTACTTTGTTGAGCTAAGTGATTAAAGAAGATAAAGAATAAAATGTTTAGTATTTGAATTATGATAATAAAGAAAATACTAATTTAACAATTAACATTTTGACAATAAAAAAAAGTTTAACTGCTAATTTATCAAATAATATATGTTCAATCTACTAGTTTATTCGCTATCTGCTAACTTATCTAAGTATTTTTTTTCTCAACAAAGTTCACATTTTTATTAAAAATAGTAAATGTCCATATTAGACGAGCCATACAATTATAATTGCAGAACATAATCAATTTGTAAAGAAAAGTAACAAAACTATAGCATTGAGTCTTGTTGAATTTTCCCAAGTTATGCAATTCAAAATGGATTTAATTTTAATGCCTTCTACATGTAAAAAAGTTTTACACATTTTTTTTTAGGGAATAAAAGTCTTACACATTGTCAGCATATCACAATGAGTCATGTTTGTGACTTTAAAACCGATTTAGTATATAGGTCAAATATTTCTTAATCCCCAATGTAAAACTTCTTTCCACTAACTAACAATGTATATTAATTTCCGATTCACTTACAATAGTATTAATTTGAAGGGAGTGCAAATTAATGACAATGTAAAATATTAAAATTTGAGTTCGGGTCTAATTTAACCTTACCACATCGGTTTGTAAGATAAAGTGATAACTGTCCCCACTTATAACACACACAATATCTCATCCAATTTTGAGATCTGAACGCACATGAGTGATTTGATCACGGTAACATGATTAAAGGTGATCTAACGAATCTTAAATGACTTTTGCACCAGTTTGGGTTGAGTTTTACAAAACCGAAGGTGAAAACTGTCTCAGTTATAAATACATATTCGCACTATATCACATCTAACGTGGGATTATGACCTAAAATCTCAATTTAACGTGGGACTATGACCTAAAATCTCAATTTATCAATAACACGATTGACAATAATAACATGAAAGAAGTAGGTATGAGATATGACATGTGCATTCATCTTAGCACGTACCTTGACAAAAACCAAAGGAGAAAAAGCAAGATCAGGACCAAGCACATGATCATGAACAAGTTCATCAACCGAGTACTCATTTTCATCCAACCATTCCCTCAACGTTTTATCACAATGTGACTCCGCGATTCGCACACCGGCATCATTGCATTTGATAAACGGTCTACCGGATTCGGCTATTCTAACACGACCGGCAACATGCGAGTACAAATCCAGCAATGGAAACATCGGTGTTTTTAAATCGGATATTGAGAGGTCTTGAACAGCTTCAGAATTGAAGAAATAAATGGACCGGACATAGTGGAGCTTCATCAACAAGTCCATGTAGTTTAGGTTGTGTTCACCTTTTTCTTCACCTCGTGGTGTTGCTGGAACCACGGTTGAAATTCTTGAACTTGAAGGAGGAGGTGCTTCTAAATTGGGCAGTGAACCCATTTCCTACGGTGAGAGTTTTAGCAAGATGAGAGAAGTAGCTTTGGTTAGGGGACATGATATGTTGCTACTTGATGTTATTAATATTTATAGGGAAAATATTACCACCAGAGGGTTAACAAAAAAGGGAAAACATAGTTATTTGTTGAATAGTACTTGTTAGCCAATTATTAATGTCCCTCTCAAAAAATATTTAATTATTTTAAAATAAATTTAAATTTTTGAAATAATTTTAACTACAAGACGCCAAAGGTAACGAATAAATTTTCTTTAATGAATTTGATGGTATACTATGTATCTTTTGGGGACGAAACTGATGTGGACCATGTTTTTTTTAAAGACGTGGACCGTGGTCATAATGTTAGCAATATTTTGTATCTACTCCCTTTAAGATTTCTTTGTCGTTTTTGACAAAAAAAGGATTTTTATGTCCCTTTAATATTTTTTTATAAAAAATTCCTATGGATTTAATACTAGAAAATACAAATTAATTGTTATACAACTTCTACTCTTCTTTTAAAAATATATTTTACTCTTCTAAAAAAATTGTTATACAAACTTCTAATCATTTAAACACAAAATTATCTTCCTAAAAAAAACACAAAATTATCTTGTAACCAAAAAACACACAATTATCAAGTATTAAACACGAAACGTGAGATTTAAACAAAAAATCGTGGAGATATGCACCCCAAAAATTATGTTTTTTCTTGATTTCTTCCCATATATGATTGTTGGAAAAACCAAAGCAAGCGGCATCAAGCATCATCCATAAAAAGTCTTAAAATTTCTCTAAAAAAACAAGTCTTAAAATTATATAATCTAGCTGGCAATATTTTTTTTTGGTGGATAGACGAAATGGCAAAGACATTATAAACTCACACACACAAGTAGATGTATCGAGGTTCGAACCTCGATCATGACATCCGACCCAACAATTTCGGCATTTTTGCCAGTTGAGCTAGGAATTGTGGATATCTACTCCTAAATACTTTTAGGATATGTTGGGAGTTGGTTGATATTTTAAAAAAATTGAAAGAAAAATATGATAAATGATCATATAATATTTGAATCACACTTAATTTATTTTTAAAAAATATTTTATATCGTCCTTAATTTAAAAAAGAAAAATCTTTTCTTCAAAAACATACTCTTTTAGAACATTCTCAATATAGTTATTCATTTTGAATGCTTAAGTGGATCATGTATGTAATGATATAACTCATTTTATAAATTTTTAATGCAATACTAAATAAACACCAAACCTCTCCTACTAAACATCTAAAAAACATTATTAAATACTTCGCATAAATAATTATATGAGAATTATATATCATTACATTTCAACAAAACTCATTTTCTCATAATTTATTAAGAGGCCCCCACAAAAAGGTTTTAGAGAAAGTACTTCTACAACATTCTTTCCATATAAGGACCCAAAAATTTTACTCGACAACGAGGACGTGTTAATAGGCGAAACACTACTAATCACAAAATAAGGCCTATATTTTTACATAGATTTACACTTTAACAATTGGTTTTCGTTTTTGTAAAAAACAAAAAAAAAATTGGTTTTCGTTAACTCCAAAACCAACAAAGAGAATAAAAAGAAACGAAATTGCATGTGTTTCACTTAATTTAATATATAAAAGTCATTGAATTAAAGTTACGTCTGATGTCAATTGATCTCGACTCTTATATACGTGTGTACACACGTACTAGTTTTAGTTTAGTATAGAGGACCTAACCTTGTTAATGCAGTGCGGCCCATGAAAAGTACAAAATACGTTCCACCTAATTAATCTTTGTCTCTCGTAGAGTCTCAATCACTTGATGGCAAGTGAAATTAAATTTATATTGCATTTTGTGGATCATAATATTTATATTGCATTTTGTGAATCAATGGTTGTTTCTTTCAAACAACTTATATTGTATTAAATTTTGAAAATGAGAAATAATTAAAATCATTTTTGGTAAATGAAAAAAGGTGGTTAATAACTCAAAAGGAATATAAATTCTCAGATGATACTCCTCTTAATCAAATTATAAACGCTTTGAATTTTTTTTCCTCCCTAAACTTTACTACTTATTACTCTATTTCTTTTTAATTCTATTAACTTTTCTTATTCATACCATGAATGAAGAATAAACTTGAGCATGCAGTAACATTATAACTTTTAAAAAGATTTTACGGTTCATATGAATCTCGAGAGACTTGAGAGTTTAATCTCTATAATTGCCTGCGAAGATACACAATTTACACAAAATAAATACTAGGGTTAAATATGTTTTTGGTCTCTATAAATATGTCAAATTTTCGTTTTAGTCTCTCTAAAAAAATTATTCAACTTTAAGTCCCCCAAAAGTTTTCCATCTTCACTTTTGGTCCCTCCTTTAAAGTAAACTCATATGTAGAATTCATAATATTATAAGAATATCTCAACAAAAAAAAAAATAGATTTTTTTACATAACATGAATTAAATATGATTTTTTATGGTTAAAAATTCATATTTAATTTATGTTTTGTTAAAAAAAAAAATTTGGATTTTTTTAACAATATTCTACACATTTCTGCACAATTTCATTAAAAAAAATACAAAATTAAGTTAAAAATAGGGACTAAAAGTAGTGATTGAAAATTTTATAGGAACTAGAAGTTGAAAGAAAATTTTAGAAGAAATAAAACGAAAAGTTGATATATTTATGAAAATCAAAAACATATTTAACCTTAAATGCTATTAGTCTTACAATTTACACAATCAGCATAATTTTTATTTTACAAATAGTCTGATAATTGTTGTAAATGAAGAAAATGACTTATAATTAATTTGGCACCACCTTTTTTTGTTTGTGTGCATTGGTGAAATAATTGGAGATGGACCTCTCTATTTATGTACGCTTTACACGTGTCCCCTTAACTTCTACCAATCACCTATTCACTGCCCACCCAACTTCCTCTGCACCCTCAGCCTTGCCTTTTCCCAAACTCCTTCCTATCATTCGGTCCCATCCATTGCCACTATCATCATGATCACCATCCATTCTTAATGACTTTTTACCGTTACAAAATTTATTCTTGTGAATTTTATTATAACGATGACTAATCTGGAGGGTATATAAAGTGATTTCTTCCACCGTTTTTTGTCAATCAGTCTAATATTTTAAAATGAAAAATGTTAACCGATGCTCCCAGGACACTGGTTAAGGAATCAAATATGATAGTATTTACATTGAAAGTTGTGTAATCAATACATTAAAAGCTTAAAAAGTGTCATATTTGAGTTAAAATTTTCTCTTTTGGCTTCCTTAACCAGAGCACTGGTTAACAAGACCCTTTTAAAATTCACATTTTAAGATGAATAAGAGGTTTGTACGAGGTTTAAACTTAACATCTACATATATTGTATAATGTTTATACCAATTGAGTGTTTTTGAACATTCCTAAACCTCAGTAAAAAAATGTTATTTCAGAAATAAGATTTTAATCTTATGATTTTAAGGATTAATTAAGTAAATGGTCTCAAAAAATATTCAAAATTTTCTTTAGTCCCATAAAAAAGTTAAACTTTTTAGTCTCTGTAAAATTGTCCATCGACATTTTTAGTCCCAATAATCTATAGGCATTTTTGGTCTCTAAAATTGCAAAGAAAAATGTTATGGGATTAAACGTCTGATTTCAATTTATAGAGATTAACAATGAAATTTTATATATTTATAAAGACAATTTACTTAATTAACCATAATTTATTAATTTTAATGGGACTAAGTTTATTATCAAAAAAGAAAATGGATAAAGTATAAATGATGAACTTTAAAACGGTCGTTATATTTTTTTCACGGGAAAAAGTAATTATCAACGCTTTAATTAATTATTCAAAAAAAAAAAACACACTTTAATTAATTATTATTACTTTTTTTTAGTCAGTAATTAGTGGCTATAATTCACTTTTTAAAATAATTAAGTAGAGTGTCCGGAGTTCAAACTCCGACCTCTGCGTATAATAACGCATTGACCCCACCAATTGAACTATGATCATGAGAACTATTATTACTTTTTTTTTTAAATAATAAGTTCCTACTTTTGTTAAATTTCCCCCTATTATTATAGTTGGGCATGAAGTCCGAACCAAAAATAGTTGGGCATGAAGTGATTAACGTAACAGTAAACTTAATGAAAACGAAAGGGCCATAATGAGCCACATCAAGCTCATCATTTATTCAATGAAACATACCATGAGCCAAATCGACCCTCCATCTATCCGGACCAAAAGACATTTTAATTAGTATACTAAAGTTGATTTTAGTAATCACTTTCGGTGTTGGTTTTAGTTTTGATTAGCATACTAAAGCAGCCCAAGTACATCTATCTATGTACTCCATCATACGGATTGTATTTTTATTTACACATTCCGTCCTAAATTATATTACTTTTTGTTCATTTCACACGCATTAAAAAATGTAATTAATTTTATATAATAAAGTTTTTTTAATGAGTTTTATAATGCGTGTGATATACCATTCAAGAGGAAGGATATTTGTTAGGGTTGGAAGAATTAATTAAAGAATTGAGAGAAGATAGAGTAATAAATAGTTAAAGATATATAATAGGAAAAGTAATGTTCATGTTTCATTGGTATTGTAAAAGGACATATAATTTGGGATAATTTTTTTCCAAAGCGACATATAACTTTAGACGAAGGGAGTATTTTTTAACGATGGAAGAGACATGCAAAAATTATTAGGTTTGAAATATCGGCTACGTTAACACCTTAAAAGCTAACATCCTCTAAAATAGAAAACACGTGAAGATGTTCTCTAGCGGAGATGCACACGGTTCATCATCATCTTAGTTGAGCTAATTCACCCTTACCTACCACTATAATCTGCGCAAAACCATCACCAATACATTACAAATCACCACCGATCTAGAACACTATTTCCAAACCATCACCGATTCATCACAAATAACCACCGACTCACCCAAACCACCACCGTCTATACACCTCACAACATCATCGACCCACAACTAAATCTCAAAACCTCGACAATATGACACTAAACCATCACCAACCTAACCAATATCTTTGACCAAAGAATCCTAACCAACCTTAATCGACCTTATAATAATCTCCAGCATGACTCGAATCCAGAAACAACCGCCTAAAAAAAAACCAAAATCCACACCAAAAACTGAAAAAAAATCGTTCATTGATGTTTTAATCAATGTATGTGATATACCATTCAAGAGGAAGGATATTTGTTAGGGCTGGAAGCTTGTAAGAATAATTTACACGCTCAAATTGTTTGGCCAAAGGGTTCAAATCCCTTAACTGTGGTTGGACTGAAAGAGAAGTTGAAGCCTATATGGAAGAATGTTGGTTCGTGGCGGCGTTACATCATTTGGGAAAGGCTATAATGAGTTTTTGTTTTCATCTATTGAGGATGCTAGAAGTGTTAGGTCAGCGGTTCATGGATCCTTAACCCTGGATTATTAAAGCTCTTTATTTGGACGAAAGATTTTCAATCCTAGCCTTTAGAAGAACACTTCAACATAAGTTTTTGTAAGAAGTGTTGGTTTTTCTTCTTTACAATGCTTTCTGTCATGCTTAAATTCATGTGCTTCAAGTGTGCTTTGGAGATCTTCAATCTTGATTTCTGTCAGTTGCTTTGTTTCCTTAATTGACATAACTATGTGATCAGATTGAGATGTCAAGGTGCACAATATTTTCTCTATTATTGCTACTTCTTACGTTTCTTCTCCACAATTCTTCATTTGATTGGTGAGTGTTACCAATTTTGGGAAATAATCTGTAAATTTCTCACCAATCTTCATCTCAATTAATTTATACTGTCTCTTTAAGGCTTGAAGCTTCAGTTTCATGACCTTTGCATCACCTTTGTCGCTCTTCAATAAAATATTCCAAGCTTCCTTAAAATTCACACCTTCTGCAATCTTCTATAACATTTTCACTTCAACGCACTGATGAATGAGAAACAATGTTTTGTTGTCTTTCTTCTCCACATCCTTGTGCGCATTTCTATGCACCTTTGTTGCATTTGCGGGAAGGGATTCCACACCATTAGTGGCTTTTTCATACACATCTTGAACTGCAAAAATCATCTTCATCTTCATGAACCATCTTTCTCAGTTTTTGCCATGAAGAACTGGAAGATTCGCATTAAAAGTATTGTTTCCTGCCATCTTTTAATCTCTGAATCGTTTCTCACTATGAAATATTCACTTTCTTTAATCGTATAAGCTCTACGATACAACTATTGTGAGATGAAGAGCTAACAACCAAGTGTAAGATGAATAACAATTTAAAAGAAGAATGAGAGAGTATGAGTGAAAACTAAGTAGACTTTATTGGATGGAGAAGTTGTGAAAACACATGATGAAATACACAATGCAATAACCCCGTTATATAGAGTGGGTTATGCTAACTAACTATGCTTACTTGACTACAAATTAAACCCTATAATCAAGTTAATTTTTAACTGACTAACTAATTCAAACTCATCCAATCTAACTTCTAGCTAGTAACTAATTTCTAACAAACTTGTGTTAATCTAAAGTGTACATCATAGCAACTATATATTAGACTAGTGAACCGTCGCATCCTCTATGATGCATCCTCTATGATGATCCTCTGGGATGCATAATCCTATGAGATACATAGTCCTCTGAACCTATATTATCCTCTAGACCCATAGTTTAAATTATACAACCAATAGCACATATCGCCTAAATCTTTTCTAATCATGTCTTACGCATTGAGATTATCATCTCCATAACAAACATAATTTTTTTTTTATCGACTCTTGACCATCCCACTATAGCTATAAATTTTGTCCTTATATGCATGAGTGATGAGTCTAGTAGACAAGAAATTGCTGAAAATTTCCGTATTTTCCATTTTATGACAATTATGTTTGATAAAAAAGAAGATAATCTACAACAAAGCAATGATATTGATAGCCCATTTATGAGAGTTTACCATGATATGATCTTATCCTACTTTGTGATGGTGCATATTTATAATTCTTTTTTTTGCTAAAACAAGGTTTAGGATAACAACATAGTCAGAACAAAAATTTGGGCCAAGGAATATTAAGCTTTTTAATTTGATATATAGTCTTTTAAGAGTGGACTTTCGTTATATATTTAAATTTCACATAAAGCATCAAGTGGTACTAGGTTCATCCTTTACAATATGAAAATAACATCTTTGTACCTGAAAGCTATTTAAGGATTACTTCAAACTCTAAGCTAGATACAGAAAGTGACACACTCATATGAAACAATATAAGTTATCCATTATTGGAATTATTGTAAAAACTCATAGGAATATGCTCACATCACGTGAACCATATACTATATACATTCATGGTGGTCCATGTTCAGCAAAGATGAATAATAAAATTAAACAAGTTAATTTGTAAACTCTGTTTAAGCTTTAAACCCTGAGTTCTCAAATTATTATTATTTTTGGTTGAAAAGAGAATATTTCATTCAATGTTTAATCTATAATAAACGGAACCGATATCTTGTTGGATGGACCCAAAAGGTACTGAGCCTTTCAATCATGTATAAATAAGCCCAATCTCCAATAAGAAAGGCTTAATTAATATTTGAGAATTTCTTTTCGCAGCTTGTTGGATTTTCACGCCCTCTATATCATTTCGACCATAAAGTTTAAACCGTGTAAAAACAAATTAAAAACACCCTCCAATATTCTACAATATTTTGGATTTCATAATCCGAATCAATATTTTGGATTTCAATCACTTTTTGATATTGAAGTGGGTTCACAAGCACTTATGTAGTACTTTCAAGGCTTGTGGTAATAAAATATTAGGCTTAAATGCATTTTTCACCCCCTATGTTTCAAAAAGTTGCGATTTTGGCTCCCTTTAAAAAAAATGAATATTTTGACCCCCTAACTTTTGGCCCTCTTTTGATTAGCTGACTTTATGTCAATTTCTCAGTCTCTGATGGTGTAAACTGGCATGAGGATAGAAGGATGCTGATAAGTGGAGTCCAAACTTGCATGGTGTCCAAACTGACATGTTAAGTGGAGTCCAAACTGATAAGTGGATCCTTATTTAGGGGGCCAAAGGTTACAACATGCTAGTTTGGACTCCACTTATTAGCATCCTTCTACCCCCATGCAAGTTTACACCATCAAAGACTGAGAAATTGTCATAATCTCCATCAAAATTAGCTAATCAAAAGAGGGCCAAAAGTTAGGGGGTCAAAATATCCATTTTTTTTAAAGGGGGTCAAAATCGCAACTTTTTGAAACATAGGGGGTGAAAAGTGCATTTAAGCCTAATATTTTATTACCACAAGCCTTGAAAGTACTACATAAGTGCTTGTGAAGCCACTTCAATATCAAAAAGTGATTGAAACATCGTATTTGCATTTACTTGAATCATTCACATACCACATAAATTATCCTAATCATGTCTTATGCGTTGACATATTCATCTCTATAACAAACTCATTTTCTCATTGACTCTTTAGCATTCACTATTTAGTTCCATACAATATAGTTGTAAAAAATTCCTTTAAGTGTATGAGTCTAGTAGACAAAAATTGGATTACAATAATCTTGAGCCTCGAGATCTATTCTAGCAAGAAGATATGGAGAACGAATTTCGACAAGAGCATCTAACACGATTAATTCGTACGCTCGTACTACTAATGTCAGAGACATATGACACACGCACATGCACGCATATGCGTGTATGTGTGTGTTTTAGTGTGTGCGTGTGGCCGGGCTTGTGTGCATGTGGGTGCACCTCTTTCATTTTTAGTAAAATAGCATATACCTTCCCTTTTTTTTGTAAATACAAAATCTACATGGGGACCCATATATATTTCTTTACTATATTATAATAATAAAATAAAATAAAAACATTATTTATAAAAGATATAAATTGAGCAATTTTTTTTAGTATTTTTTTTTTAAAACAAGATATGACATTCTTTCACCTCTATTTATCAATCTACTTCTAAAATGTTAAAAATATGTTGTCCAATTCAATGTCTTTAACACCCTTCATTTGTCATCATTGCTATGACACATTCAAACTCCTAGATGTGTCCAATGAGTGTCTTAAGTTTATTGAAGGATTATTTTTCGATGCACTTGTCTAATTTATCGACATGTATCATACATGTGTCACAAACAAATATACATCTAATTTCAAAGGTGTGCGTTCTTCATAGCAAAGCCGATCCTGAGATTTTGAGTGTCCCAAACAAACTCAAAAATTATATTATTACTCTCCTAAAACTTTTTTTTTGTTGCCCCTCAAAAAGTAAGGTCCTAAACAACTCATCTGTTTCATAGTTAACAAGTGGTCAAAATATTTTGCTCAGAACAGAGTTTAATATTCGAGTCAAAAACTTGCATCAAATGTGCAGAATTGAATCAGAAGTAAGAGGTACTTTATACATTGGAAAAAAAAACATAATCTGCAAAGCAATGATTTTGATAGCCATTGTTTAGACTTCACCATTTGATTCTCTTATCTTACTTTGTGGTGGTACATTTATTTATTTATTTTTGGCATAACAAGGTTCAAGATAACAACATAGTCAAATTGAGAAGTTGGGCCAAGAAGGAATATTAAGCTTTTTAATTTGATATAGTCTTTTGAGAGTGGACTTTCCTTACATACTTAAAATTCACATAAAGCATCAAGTTATACTAGGTTTGAAAATAACATGTTGGACATAAAAAGAAATTTAAGAATCACTTCATACTAACTCTTATCTATATACAGAAAGTGACACACTCATGATATGAAACTATATATATAAGTTATCCATTTTATTGGAATAAAGTAAAAACTCATCTAGGAATATGATCACATCACATGAACCATATAATAAATTCAGTGGTCCATGTTTAGTAAATAGGAATAATATTAATACAATTAAACAAGTTAAATTAAAGTTTCTATTTAAGCTTTAAACCTTGAGAAAGCCAATGTGGCCCCTTTTTATCTTGATCAAATGTAACACTAGAGCTGCTCATTGGTGTAGTGGGGTCACTATAATCTCCAATTCTATCTGATTGAAAAGAGAGATAAGAATTTAACTCCTTAGTTTTCATTCCATTTGGAAGCATATAAGACTTTTTCTTCTTATTCTTACTTTCATTGCTTCCTATACATAAAGTCAAATCCACTTCCATATCTTCATCACAATCACTTGCTGCTGGCTTTTCAAGATCAAAATCTTTTTGTCTTTTCTTTATTATTTCTCCTGAACAGCTTCCACTTCTTTCCTTTATGTATAATTCCTCTTTCAAAATTTGGACATGGCTAAATGAAATTTGTGTTGGTTTTTGTTGTTGAACAAAATAAGGTTGGTTTATACCTATGCTACCATTCATAGGGGTCCAAATTTTATTTTGCTTGCCTTCATTTTTGTGTTCATCCATTAGCATTTTTTGCACATTGTATACTCTATGTAGTTCCTTTACCTACAAATTTTCAAATACTAATTAATAATTTTTCAAACTAATAACAACTTTAATTAATTGCATATCATGCATCAAATAAAAACATAGTTGGTACTAAATGACAATAGGTTCTAATAAAATTGACACAAATAATGTTACATATCATGCTATGCAACCTTATGGTACAAATTGAATGGAAACTTGAATTTTGCATGATAAAGCATACTACATTGACATGATACCTGGTTTTTGAAGATGTCCTCTTGTATCTGCATTGTCTTTCTAATGGATTCCATGTTGTTTCTGTCAAGTATCCTATCCATTGGATTTTGCAAGTTATTAACTCCAATACTGCAATGTTTGTTACTCACTTTGACTCCTTTGTTCTGATAATGCTCCCAGGCATCAACACCAACCAAAGTGAAGTTGTTGCAATCTTTTGAGTATGCTAGGGGATTTATGGAATATTCAATTTTTGTTCCCATTCCTGAAATGCAAATCAATACTTATGAGCTTGGACATAATACTAAGTTTCCAAAAAAAAAAACTTATAAGCTTGTTTCTAACTGTCATAAACTATGAAGCTCAGACACCGAACAAGACACTTGCACTTCAAAATTGATAATAATTTAAGAAAATGAAATAATTGAATGTAACATATGTCGATGTCATGTCAGTATTGGACACCAGACATACTTCAATCAAATAGCAGTGTAGGTAGATCATAAGACTTTAAATTTTAGACCAGATTGTTAAATTTGTTAGTTAGATAAATCAGTAACAGACATTTACAAATATGTTATTAAGTTAGTTAGACAAAGCACAGACAAAGACACGGATATCGGACACAATACTCACATTGATATGTCGACACCAGTAATGATTAGAGAAAATAAAATGATGATATAACTACATATGTTGGTGTCTGACACCAACATGTGTCTGTCACCATATATGTCTTCCATCTGAAGTGTCAGTGCTACGTAACACAATTGTAAACTGTTTATAACTGATCTTACTCACTAACAAGCTAATAGGAAACAACAATTGCAAAAATAAATACCCTTTTGTGTTTGTGCTTAAGAGAATTAACATGAATGAAAATTGTATTTTTCTTTATGTTATAGTCTTGTGAAAAAATAATGTGAAAAGTGGATCTAAATATCCAAACACTAAATATTAATAGAAACCTTATTCTAAGAATATTTTGACACCAACAATAGAAATTCAAACCATGATCTGAAAATATTATCTTGCAAGATTTTTTTGCTGCCTTTTTGTATGTATAGATTCAAGCCATATATAGAAACTGTCCTAACATTTTAGCCTTTTCAAAAAATAAAATAGAAACAGTACAAGTTTCTTGTTTGAGTAAATTTGTCAAAACAGAGGAAACTCTACTAAACCAAAAATAGAAGAGGAAGTAGTCAGAGAGAATTTTCTTAGAAAAAAGTTCAAAAGTGTAAATAAAACATTTCCAGAAACTTTGATGATAAATGAACATTATATGCAGGCATTTATGTGTGTCTGTCACAAGAATAGGACCATTACTGTGGTGTTCATCCACTATTACTAGAAACTATGCACAGAAAAGTATTGTGTTTCTCATAAAGCATGTCTCTCAAGTGAAAAGAAAAAAGTTGTTTATTTTTCTTTTCTAAGAGCAACAATAACAAAACTTTATACACACATATTGAAGCTCAAATAAAGATTTAAAAATATAAACTAAAAGATTACACCCTTCACATATATATACACTTAAGCTCTATGAAGCACAAATACAGACACGAGCACCGGACACGACACGTATCCGAGCTTAAATGTTAAAGACATGTCCATGTAAGAAAAAATTTCTTTTTATGCTATTCTTGAAAAAAAATTATGCATCAACTTTCTCAGTTAATGAAGTACTCAAGAAGCATTAAATCTAAGAACTTCAACACCTTCATGTTATTTGAGTGAAGAATAAATGGTACTCAAGAAAAGAAAAAAAAGGGTTATGAATTATGATTAGGAAAAGATATATATGCTTTAAAGTTGATGTAAAAGATCACCTGTTGTAAGAAGTAGCAAAATTGCAGCTTTGTTTGAAGAAGTTCATTGAACATGTTCTTCACTCATGCTAACATTTTTATCCATAAAGTTTAATACTATTAAACCAATACTAATATAACACAAGTGGATGATTAATATCTTTATGGTATTCCTTGAATCATGGTTGGAAAAAATAAAAATAAAAGGACGGATGAATCCAAGCACTGAAGAATTTGGAGATAGGTCATAGACAGCATGAAGACACTTGGCAGTTCATATTCTTTTGCTTTGAAACATCAACAAAGCAACCTAGCTGAACAATTTTTTTATATAAAAACTGGAATAATAATCATGTTGTTGAGGTAATAATTTAGGTTTGACAGGCTGTGAAGGAAGGAGGCAAGGCAAAAGCTGGAGCAGCAATGTGTCTGTATATGTTTATGAGAGTCTTGAATGATTTTGTGTGTGTGTGAGAGAGAGAGATATGTTATTATAATATGAATATTTTGTATTTGTAACATATGCTTTAGTTTATGAGTTTAATGATATGAAATCACACTAAAAATATATTTTAGTTATATGTCCAATCACATCCCATTGTGTATATATATTCTTGAGATGCTTTAGGAAGTAATAAAATAAAGTTGCATCTACAATGAAATGTGATTTTACGTCTGTGTAAAAAAAAAAAATGTTGTGACTGCATATTTGTTAGGTAGATTTATGGTGGGCTACCTTGATAGATGATACATGGTAAACCAGAATATAATTGACGATTTCGATGGTAGATTTCCACGTCATTATGGTTGAAATGGTGACTTAATCGGTATAGTTTGAATAAAATAAGAAAAAATAAATACGAGTTTAGTTTTGAATCCTACATATCCATTTTCTCGTGTTTTTGTCTGATCAAAGTCGATCAAGTTAGCTTATCGACCGTTAGGATGAGGAAAGTTGCGATCTTATACTTTAGATAGATAACATACGTCAACGATCAAGTTTCAAATGATTTTTAAGTATCGATTCATATTGAACCGTCTATCAAAATGGTCCACCTCGGCTATTAATTTTTTGTGTATGTATGTTATAAATATACATTTAGGCTTTACTGTAATGTGTGGAAAAGAATGAGAGAGTAGGGGCCACAAAGTTGCATAATAATAATAATGAAAACAAATGACACTCCTAAACATGAGCCAATGTAGGCCAGTGAACAAGATATTCCAGACAAAGTCTTTGTATAGGACTTGATCAAGATATGCATGAACAATCAAAGTTATTAGTGTTTCTTTCTTTGTAGGACCTACCTTCATTTTCCTTTTCTCTGTTTTTTGATATCCAACGATTGAGATTTGATTATTCTTTCCGTACATGCAGAACAATATCTACAGTTATCTCTTTGAGTTTGAGATTGAGATTTCACCACTGTACTAATTATTTCAGGTGTTTTATTGGGATTCTATATAGTTTGTAAAGTGTGTAAATTTCATTGGCTTGGGATTTGAAATTGATAATGACCTCTATAGCATCAATACTTCTTAAAATGTTTCGTTGTTTGATACGGATCCGTGTCTGATATCAACTCATATAATTATATTAAATTAAGTTATTTTTTTAATTTTTTACTGATATTGACGTGTCAGTATAAACGATATATCGGTATCAGGACTTCATATTACTTACATACACATAAAAGTCTTGTTGAAAGCTATGGTTAAGGATCATGCCTAAACTTCATCACAAATCTAGAAAAACTAATTGTTCCTTTGCCTTTACTTCAGATGAAAGGATTGACAACATAAATAACTGAGAGTTTTGCTAGAAGACACTTTTTATGAATGTGTCTTTTAACAAGTTATTCTATGAGTATTTGTTAAAAGACACCAACTAATTTTTATGAAGGTGTCTTTTAGCAAAGTTATAACTAAAAAGTGAAAATCACACCTTAAGGTGTAGATTGCTAAAAAACACTGAGTGGTTTCTAGCAAAACCCAATAACTAATTGCCCTTTTCCTTATACTTTGCTAAGTTTTATTGTGGTTGTTATTAGTTTCATGTCAGTCCAAAAAACAAATCCGTAAAAAACAATTTTGTTTCAACTTTGAATAAAGAAGTGAATTTAAAACCTACTATTTTGAATTTCTTTATGCTAGAGCCTAGAGGACTAAGGTGCTATAAAATAATACTATGATTGAAAATTGAACATTGAAAATAATGATAATGGAATAAATGTTTATGTATGAACCAGAAAAAGAAAGCATGATCTAATGTGCATCCAATATGAATGTTCCCACTGGAGGTGTGTCCCATCTTCACTATTTTAGTGTTATTGTCACCTCAAGGTTTTCAATATCTCTAAAATCCAAATGCAACAATGATTTATCTATATAAGTTGTATTTGATTGCGATTCTCTACAATATTAAGAATCACAATGAAATGATGCGACCATAGTTTAAAATCTTGGTCATGCCATTAAGGTTTTTTTATAGTTGCATCAAGTGCGTTCATATTTAATGGTAACTTTTTATTATATCAAGTATCGTAACTCAACTGCGACGGCGATTTAAAACCTAATACATTTTGATTGAAAAAATATGGAAATATTTCAAGGAACCTTATTAAATATAAGTTGTATAAAAAAGTACTTAAACTTGAAGTTTTTCCCAAGAGTTGTCGGTAGTTATTTGAAGAAAACATAAAAATCAGGATTCAAAGAAAAGAAACTTGCCCCCACAATGTAGCATCATTTTCCTCCAACAGATGAAGGGTGAAGAAGGACTTTCAGTAATAAATTTTAAAAATCCAAAAAAAACTTAAAAGATTCCAAAATTGTGATCCAGATAAATATAAGGTCCACACAATCCTTGTATGTTTTTGATAATTAAGCAATGTGTAGATTTTTCTATTTAAAACATTTCCTTTCATTATACATATATGTGGACATGCCAGTTTGTACTTTTGTTTTTCAGTTCCTATCCAAAATCTCCTTTGGTGGCTAGCTTTTCAGATAACTCGTAGTTTTGTAAAAGGATCTAATACTAGTATGCTACATTTGATTCTACAAATTGCACACAAAACAATGCACATGTGTGCTCTTCTAGTACTACAATACATTTTTTCTAAGAGTCTTATTTCAACAATTAATTTGGTTGACAACTTATGAGACAACCATAATTTACAAAGAAATAGTAGGTAGTTGCACAAAAACCAAAACAATAGAGAGATAAAGTAAAAAATAATATGAGAATGATAGAGAAAATTGTCACAAAAGATGTCATAAAATGAATGTTCAAATATCATTTCTTATTTTTTTTATATATCTTTATTTGGCTTTGTTGATTTTTCTAAAATGTACGAGATTCAAGCATTCTAACTTTTTTAACTCTTCAGTGGATTATACTCCTTTCGGTCGCTATTAAACAAAAATCAACTTTTTAGATTTATTTATTAAATGATGTATTTTGTCAATAACATAGACTAAATACATTATTTAATGAATAAACTTAAAAAGTTAGTTTTTGCTTATAATGACAGGAGGGAGCAATAATCTAAAATTCTGAAAAATAATTAGAGTCTGATTAATTATTATTTTGTTGAATATCAAACTCATATATGTACATATACAATCAATTTTAAGGTTTGAATGAACATCATCTAACTGGTTAATTAGTTCAACATGTAATCATAGTTATTTAACTGAACACTATAATTAGTTAATTGGTAAGGACAGATTAGACTGACCATAATTCAACCTCTTTCTTTTGCATGAGAGTGAGGGTAATTAGGAGAATGATTATTAGTAATATCATAAACCTTTTAAAAAAATATTTAATATTCGCAACAAGATCATTAACGTGACCAGTAATATTACTTGGCAAAGGCTAATCATCAACAAAATTGGTTGATATTTCACACCTATTTTATATAAAATAAAATAAGGAAGAATAAATTAAGATTAGACGAGCATACGATTGTTGAACAAGTTCATCTTATATCCTTCAAAAAAAAAAGTTGTTCATCTTATATATATGTTAGGTCAAACCTTTATTATATTGCGTCAAGAAAAACGTTTTACTATATTTTTTGAGGTGAAATCTTTATTATATTTATTTGTTCAATCCTTGTTGGATATGATTAGAGGGTATCTAATGAATGTACTCCCTTTGTTCTGTTTTTTCTTCCTCTTTTTTGAATGGTATACACCATATTTTTACTTGTATTTAATTAGACTGAATGAATTATTTCAGATGATAACATTGACTGTGTAAGTTGAAAGATGAAAAGTTGATCTTTGCATAACACACACATATATATAACTCGATCTCCCTCCCTTACCTAAAAGATCAAAAGCATAGAACAACTCTTATGATAATCTCATTTAAAAAAAAAAAACTATCAAATTTCTTTTACGAAAATTCAAAACACTATCTTTTTTCTAGGGGAAAATTCAAAACACCATGCCATCAATTATTAATTAAAGCTTATATGAATTTAAATGGTGACTTGTGCGTCTTATTCTAACTCTCTACGGGCATGGCATACACATAAATTTAAATGTTTATATTTTTTGAAAAGACATAAAAATTATATTAATAGCTAACCATATCACAAGGTGTGCCATAGAATAAAAAAAATTATTCAACATAGATGATTGAAGAAAGAAAAAAAATGGATGTATTTTTAGATTTTTTTATGGAGTAATTATAATAATATTGTGTTAAGAAGTTGATGCGTCTAGGTTGGCCATGTGAACCATCCAATGCCAAATGGGACATGACAGTCAACAACATATAAAGATAAGAGATACAATAAAATAATGCCTTGTTGCACAAAACAATACCTACCTCAGAAAGAAAGATATCACTTATCCCATTTCTTGGAGGATGATGTTATTACCTATGTTATTACATTGTTATTTTCTAAAAAAATATCAAGAACAATAAAAATTTGTAAAATTCAATATCCTGCTTGATTCAATAACAACAGTGTTTCTATGCTGTCACGAGTTGCCCTCAGCATGACGGTAATAAAATCTTAGCTAGCCCTCTAAAAAATATAGTATAATTATTTTATAACTTTTGTTAGATCTTTTGTGGATTATATTGTCTTTTTCGTTTTTATATATGGCTTAAATTAGATTCACGTCCCTGTTTATGGGATTAAGATCTATGGTCTTTTTTTGTAGGATTTGAAATTGAAATGACTGAGAGATACATTTCAAAGATATGTTTTAGTAGCTTCCACTTATACATAATTAAGATTTTATATTAGTAAAAAAATTGAAAGGATATTAGCACAAAAAAAAAATTGTTGGTCAAATATATTTGTTAACATTTTATATCGTTTTTTTTATTAAACGTTTCGGGCCGGGGAGAATCAATTTATTTGTCGGGGAAGGGATGCGTCCATTGTGCGTCTCATTGTAGCGGCATAGTCGGTAAAATGTTAGCACCAAACATGAGGTGTTTGTTTGAGTCCATAAAGAGACTTCTTTGTTAGATACACATGGTCGTCGATGGTAGAAACAAGGAGGTTGGTACATGTAGACAGGTTTACGCAAGTTGTCATATAAGAGTTATTGGTCGCGTCTTTCATTCATTTGATTAGAGATGTATATACACAAAATAGTCTTATATTTGATCTCATAAACTCCTGGTCAGAACCTTAACATGAATGTTGCTCATGATATACATGTTTTAGAAGAATATTAGATAGATCAGCAAGATTTTACTTAAGTTGTCTCCGAGTTCAATAGCAAAACTTTGAAGGAAAAAACGTAGGGATATTCTCATAATAATTTTGTACACCCTCACTATTATAAGTAAAAATTAATATTTTAAATTTATTTATTAAATGATGTATATGGTTTTTATTTTTCTTTTTTTATTTCTGTCTCATTTTCTTTTTTTGGATCTAGTTTATTTCTCCCATATTTATGTTTTTCCCTTTTTCTTGTTAATAATTTTCTTAGCATATGGAGAAAAGAAACTTTGATTTGATCAAAAAAATCTAAACTTGGATTAGATTGGGGAAGGCACGCGTTGTAGCCTAAGAAAGGAACAAGCCGTAAGAAAGTAGACCCTCCCACACACCACCATCACACTTTCTTTCTTGACACCACCATCATATTTTCATTGCTTGTTTTTCTTTCATCAATCATCATCTAAGATGTTAGAGTTGGGATTCTTCTTCTAGTGAACAATAAATTTCAATATACACCGAATTATTGAACTCAAATGTTAAGTTTATTCAGAGATAAGTTAATGGTGTCGTCCATAGTTTAGTGAAGGATGCATCATACTATGTTGGTTTTCAGCTTTATCTTGTATTTCTACTTTGATTAATAAAGAAAAGCTATAAACTTGTTTTCGTAAAAAAGAATTAATATAAACATGAAAAACTTATAGAATAATATAATATTATTTTAAGAAAAATGCTAATAAATATTCAGCTTGTTAAGAAAAAAAAAAAAGAAATTAGAAACAATACTTTGTAGGTTTTTGAAGAATTAACTACAAAACTTTCAATTATTTTCTATATTATGGTATAAATAACTTCGTTAGCATGACCCATTGATTTAAAATCAAATTATGTGAGATAATAACATGGTACTCTCAAATCCTTTTGGTGAAATCTTCCAATTTTTAATGCAACTTATTTTAAACATTCTTCAATAAATTACTTACAATTAAAGACTTAGACCTAGTAAGGTCTTTCGCCATAGAAGGGACGTAGAATAAAACAAAAACTGCAAAACAAGATCTGTCAATCTCGTATTAGCCACTCCCATCCTCAATTATATGCAAACATATTGTCCCAAAAATTTTCAGCCTATTATATTATATTTTACCTAATAAAATGGGGTACACTTTAAGAAAAAATATATTCTCATATATTTTGATCACATTAGACGTGACAATATAAATCCTATTATTGAAATAATATATTCCAATAAGAAAGAAAAAAACCCGTGACAATATAAATCTTCAATTGAATCAAAATACACTTTAAGTACAAAAAAATATATTTTGATCATGAACTTGAACTTGATCGTATCCCACTATTTAAAAATTAAATTTTGTATATGATTGGTCCTTTTCATCACATTAGACGTCATGATCCACAACTTCATAAGAAGCTCACACTTATCACATGGATGTCTTGTTGATAAGGTATGGCCATAAAAATGTTTTGTAATGTGGGGTCAAAATAATAAGAGTGTGACATTTGTCACATACCCAACCATGAAAGTTGTTCATATACTCTCATAATTTATCATGTTGTTTCCAAGTTCCAACCATAGTGCAAGAAATCTAATGTTCACTTTCTGATTTGACATGTTTTGGGATCAGTTATTGATTAATTAGTTAAGATTTTTATTCATGTGGGTTCATTAGGAGATTGATTAAAGAAGCAATTGACTCTAAGATCGAGCTTTTTTGCTTAAGCATGCTTAATTAAAGTGTTGTTTACTTTTGGTTGTTGATTGATCAATCAACACCAATGGGAGCATCGTACCTACTTTATATTATATCATATCATCATATAATGGTTATTGAAATGACGCCAGCCTGTTTTGCAAACTGAAATTGATATAGCTTTATCATCGTTGAAATCATAGTATCCATGTTAATTAATTGTGTTTATTAATCAATAAGATTGGCACAATTCATGACAAATAATTGAGCTCTTTGTTCCTTCCAAAAAAAAAATTGAGCTCTTTGTATGAAGCATTTATCTTGACACCGACACTAAATTTGGCTGCTTTAAAAAATAAAATGCTTTGTTAATGAGTATCTTGAGAACACTGTTTAAGGATTACATTAAATAAAATTTTATCTTAAAAATATAAGTTGTTATTAAAGACCAGGTATTTATTTTGTTAAGTAAATTTGTAGTTTGTTATTTTTTCTAAGATTTTATTTTGTGAGTTACGACCCTTATTCTCTATTTTTGCATGAATATAGCTGTAAAATCTAGTATTGGAAAAATTCAAGATACTAGCACCTTTATTCCTATATATAACTATAAGATCCTTTTGTCAAAATCATGAAAACTAAGAAAATGGATATTTATATTAAAATAGTTTGTAATCAGTGTTGTTTGTAATCGCTATTGTAGTAAATAATAATAACCATGTGAATGTTGTCAAAGTGTCAAAGACCTCAAAGTAAAGTTGTCATTATTGACAAAGAAGAGCAAAGTAGTTCATATTTTTCTTAGACCATTATTTAATATGCACAAACAAATTAATATTACATAATGCATAACTTTATTTTCATTATTGATTTATTAAATTTTATTATATTTCATTTAATTTATTAGTAAAATTTTATGTGTGATGCAAGACATGTGTCCTTTGTGCTCCTTAGACTTAATCTTTTCTTAAGCAGATATAATATGATTTTTTTTTGGTGATGTCCAGGGTTTAAATACCAAATTTTACATATATTATGCATTGTTCTTACCAACTGAGCTAAACTTACGGGGAATATATATAATATGACTCATCTCACAAATAGAGGGTCACCTAGAAACTTATTTTTGATATAATTGTTAATTATTATCATTTATAAAAGAGATTAGAGGAAAGGGAATCCCACAGGTTGGTCATCAAGGAACACAGAAAAATAAGCATGATTAATTCTTAGTTAAAAATAAATCAAAGAGGGAAAGAAAAAGTTTATTACAAATCCAATTCAGCTCCCACATTCAGTGAATCAGATTCGGAGTATGACTTCCCCACCAAATAAGAACATTAAAATCGATATTATAATATTTAAAGGACAAAAGGAATCTCAACATTTTTAGATGAAGGCTTATCTTTTATGGATCCAATACCCTCTCTTCATTTATAATAATATATCCTAAGCATCCCCATGTTATTCTAGTGCTGACATTGATATCACTCTTTTTTTTCTTCCTTAATCTTTTTTTAAACCCTTCTCAATTATTGTGTCAAAAGTATATTTTTTATGATAATATATCTATTCTTTCATTTTCATTCTTCTTGTGTTATTAAATATCAAAGAAGGTACAGAGTTGTTATAATGTTACAATACAAGAGCACTCTTTTCTTTCACAGACTGGCTCTTTGATAATTTTATTTAGATTCTATTATTAGAAAATTCCATTGGAAAAGTTAGTGCATCCCCTAAAGCCATGACAAGCCAGAAATTGCAACTTTGGCTTTTTTGCATTAGTAGTATTTGGCATATGATTTAATTCTCTTAAAGTAAGCTCATTTTAAATAGAAAAACTTTCAACCATATACTCATAAAAAATTATTACATTTGTATGCACATTAATAAATCAATTTTTTTTTTTATCATATATTGTTTTTCTTTAAAGTGAAATAATTAGTTTAGAGGAGCCAATTATTTATAAAGAAATGGTCAAGGGGATGAATTTTTTTTTCCTAAATGATTCTCTTATAATAACTTAATTATTGGACATCAAGATCCAAAAAAAAGCTAGTGTTGTTTTTATCATCACATGGGGGGAAGCATTAAGTTAAGATTGGAGATTTAGAAACAATTGAACAACAGACAAGAATCTGATAGTTTGATTGCATTGTTCTACTTTTGTTCTTTGGAGGAATCTGTTAAGTTATGGGGTCAGAAAATAAAATTTCATACAAACAATCTGTCCATGTGTTTGATGTATAGATCTTACAATCCAATGAGTTGGGAAGGGGTTGAGGAATGTTTATAAATTTAGTATGCTATCTTGAAATAGAAGTTAAATACATGTTATATCTTTTATGGAATTAGATTTATTGAGTCCTAAAAATTTTGAAGTATACCCAACTCTTGTTGGTTAAAGTGGCAAAGAAAATGATTTTTTTTTAAAAGTTTTTTTAGGGGTATTTTTTTTAAAAGGTTAAATATGTTTGTAGTTTTTACAAAATTACAAAAATTATAAGTTTAGTCTTCAATTTTTTTTAATTCATTCACAAAATTTTGGCTGTAATCTTTTCAAGTTTAACAACACTTCTATATGATTTACATGACTTAATTTGAATCGACAACATAATTTTTATATCGGTGGACGGTGGTCTGAACTTAAAAAGGGTTTTTTTTACATGCTAAATAAAACTTGCAGATATATAATAAACTAAATGTATATGAGGTAAAGTTTTTTTTTGTTACCTTTTCTAAATGGATTATTCAAATTATATGAAAGAAAAAGATAGGAGAAAAGAAAAAAAGGCAACTAAGGAGACGGACAAAATAAAATTCAAAATATTGCTTTCAAGTCAAGCCTTTTCCTTTTATTCGACCATGCAACATCAAAGACTAAAAATGACATTAAGATACGAAAAAAAATATTGTGATGCGTTACATTATTTGATTTGGAAAACTAAGATAAAAAGGAGAGGGAGAAACTTCTCTTTTGGTCGGATAGGATAGGGTTACTTTTTTTCTTGGTCAAAAAGATGTAAGTCTTGTTACATGACTAAGATTATCCCTTACAAACAAGAGTAAAGAAGTGGGTCTATAGATTGTGCTTCACATTAAAATGCAATATTTGGTCTTATGTCACACATTTCACTTGGTTGGTTTGGTTGGTTATTGTGGCAAACCTAAGTGGTATAGGAAATGAAGAGTATTGAGTGGCTACTTGGAAATTATATTGTGACTAACTAAATGCGCCACAACTTTACTTGTTCACACACACAACATATATGCACACAAAAACAAAATGACATTTGTGACTATATTAGTTATTTATTTTATTTTATTTTATTTTGTACCATGGTGGTACTTACATATCATGCAAAATTGCTCACTAGTTAGCTACTCCTATTGGCTTGGCTATTAATCAATCCACCTTAACTACTACTTTTAGTCTTGAGTCCTATTTTCATCCTAGAGAAGAAATGAATTAACAATTAGAATGGAATTATTTCATGTACAAAAGTATTGTTACTATATATAGTATATACTAAATAAAATATCCAATTCAATGGCCCTAGTTGTAATCATGTGGATTTCATTCAAACACCAAATTTGCATTGTGCTAATAACGCCTTAACTTTTATCCAATGAGATATTTAGTTTTGATAATATCCTAAACACTTCAAAATTTATTTGAGAACAACGATTCAAATATTTTCAGTACTATTTGCAAGTTTTTATTCGACTTTATTCTGATTCATTAGTTTGTATTGTACTTAAGAAGTAAGAATCATTTTCATATATCACATGACAAGGGCTTTTTATCTTTTTACCATGTGGTTTTTTCTGTATCCTTTTCTAAATTTCTCCTTTAAACTTAAATAGAAATGAGCAGTGATGATATGTGAAATATAATGGAATTTCTTATCCCACCCTCATGCTTCTCACACGCTCTCTAAAATTTAAAAAGTGAAACCTTTGAATTTTTGGTTTTTATAATTCAATATGAGGTTTTCCCCTAATTTCAAAGGGCAAAAAATTAGCCAATGTCGTTTTAGCCATTGTTGCTTTAGCCACGATTTAACCATGACTAACTGCTTTTTTCACCAATTCGTAGTCGAAAATCCAAAAAAATAAGTCTTCATGTTTTATAATTTGAACACTCTTTATCTGAAAGTTAAATTTTCCTTTTTCTTCCAATGATTTTTCGGCACAAGAGTGGTTCGAAGCATATATAGGGAGTGTTCATATCATAAAATCCTTAAAACCAAGTCATTTAGATTTAGAATCTGAACTTCTTGTGCCAAAAAATGATGAAGAAAAAGTGTTCATATAAATAGGGACGATTTTCAAATTATAAAATCTGAAATACTTTTTTTTTTCGATTTTCAAATCCAAATTGGTGGAAAAAGTTGAACCGTGGCTAAAACGGCGATTACTAATTTTTTACACTTTAAAAATAGGGAAAAAACCTCATTTGGGATTATAAAACTCGAACGCATTGTTGAAATTTTGGAGGGCGAGGGAAAAACATGGAGGGTGGGAAAAGAAACCCTCAAATAATAAGGCTCAAAAACTAAGTGTGACAAAAGTAAGTTTTAATGGGCCTACAATAGTCATGTAAAAATCTCCTTAGAAATTTGTTGTTCACACTTCTTAAAAAGTTAAAAAACACCAGTAAATGACTGAAAAGCCCGGCGGCATTAATTGCCGACGAATGAAAAAATCGGTGGCAGTTAAGTGCCGAGAATTCCATTGACAGTTAACTACCGAGGCGATCATGATACAAATATGGCAGAAGGTCTCGCATCCATTATTACTTTCAATCTCTAAAATAATTTCAAACCTCTCTCAAAATTATTACTCTAAAATTCTCTCTAAAAAATCCAACCAAATTTATTCAACAAAATCACAAGTAAGTAATCATAATGCTATTAACTTACATTTTAGTTGTTATAAATGTTTTTCCACTGTATCTACGTGTGTCCTATTTTTTCTTACCAAGATGTCCATTAGGTTTCAGATTCTATAAACCGAACAAAGTTTGAATGTGTTCGGATTATAGAATCCAACATATACTTATTTATAAGCAGCAATCAGAATCTCTTTCATTTCTGCAGTAGTGAATTTTGCTTTTAAAAACAACCAAACACAAAGTAAAAAAAATAAATTATAAAACCTGTTAAATAAAATCAAAAAATATAAAATACCACAAAAAATCTAAAAATCAATTTTTTATGAATTTTTTTGAGAATATGAAAAAAAAATTAAAAAATGAAAAATAAATTTAAACGATGAAATTTTAGATTTTGAGGGGCGTAGCCCCCATAAGAAGTCCTTCTAAAGGTATTGATCCTTGATTTTTTTTTCTTCTTATGATTTTCAAGGAAAGTTTCGGAGCAATTTGATCAAGTAACTCTAAAATGAGATTTTCGACTAGGACACATTAGGAACAATTAGCAATGACTTAAAACTCAAGGATGATCCTAAAACTGAATATCTATGTTACAAACAACTCAATATTTGTGTTGATACAATTCGAATGATATATTCTAAATTGTTTTCCGTTGACTTCTTAGTAGAAGAGGATGTGTTTATGAGGTGTTCGAATTTTATAATAATAATAATAAAAAAAATGCATCCTATCTTTTTAGGTATTCAGATTGTATAATCTGAATTGATACCCAAAATTGAGGAAACTCATTTTTAATTATTAAATCTCGAAATTTCATGGACATTTTTGTAAAAAAAATATGCGGAAGAAAGTCATAAGACGGAAAAGGAATAGTCTTATAACAAATCCAACTATTGTGACTTGTGTGTTTCAGTTTTATCCACAAACTTAGGAACTCTTATTTTATTTTTTATTTATCATCATACAAAATCAATGTCAGCCAATCAAGAAAGAAAATACTTTCTATCATCATCATCTTCAGCACAAAACTTCTTCCAAAAACTAAATTATAAGTTTCACAATTGTAGCTCATTATTATTCTTATGGTAGCTTTCTGGAACTGTTTATATTACTCACACTCAAATGTTGGGTGGTTCACTCTCAACTCCAACAACTCAATGCCTCAAAACAAGAACAACAATAGTTACAATGCTTTATCCATCTCATAGATTATTGTCCACACATTTTTGTCTCTTTAAGGTACCACTTCTCTTCCTTCATGTTCCTTGTTTTTTTGTCTGAACTACTCTGAAGTGAAGGCTATGTCCCATGAAGCACAAATACTCCTCGAATTCAGCGTGTCTTGGTGCCAGATACCAACATATATAATTACATTGAATTATGTCATTTTATCGTGTTTGAGTTTCATAGGGTATGTGTTAGTTTTTTCTGGAATATTTACGTGACTCATATTTTGTTTTTTTTTCTTGAAGAATTTTATAGCAGGTAATAGAAGATTTTCATCAAATGAGAGTTGTTTTCTCAGAGGTCACCAAATTAATATTAAGCAAGTTTTCGGGCTTATCTCTCGTCGAGCTCAAAGAAACAAAGCAGGTTCTACTTCTACTTTGCTGTCAATTTATTCTTCAAGAGTTTTTTATCAATTTGAATATACTTGTGTTGATTATTTGTTTAATTATAATCAATTCTTGGAATTTATTGGATGAAAGTTAGTACTGGTAGTTTAGCATAAATACATTTCAATTGTTTAGCACCAAGAGAATTGAAAGTTTGAGTGATTTTGTTCCTTAATAAGAATTCATGGTTTTACCAAATTGCACACTGATACAGACACACGGCACTCATATTGACATGTAGGTTTTGGTAATAATTTAAAACATACACGTAATTAAACGTAACATGTATCAGTGTCATGTTGGTGTCACACCCTGACAGATGTCAGACACCAAACATGTCGTCAATCCAAGGTGTCGGTGCTACAAAGGTAGCAATCATCTAATAAAGTAGCTTGCAAGGGAAATGAGAAAATAGTTGAATGTAGCATTCACATTGCAATGGTTTTTTTGCAGGATTTGTTGTTTCTCCGAGATGTGTCCTGCCACTGACGGAAGAGAATGTAGAAAAAGTTTTGGATGAAGTACGGCCTGGATTGATGGCTGATGGAGGGAATGTGGCATTGCATGAGATAGATGGTCTTGTTGTTATCCTCAAACTACAAGGAGCGTGTGGATCATGTCCTAGCTCAACCATGACATTAAAGATGGGGATCGAAACTCGTCTTCGCGATAAGATTCCAGAAATCTTGGAGGTTGAACAGATACTAGATACTGAGACTGGTCTTGAGCTAACCGAAGAAAATGTCGAAAGTGTATGTAATTGGAACCTTATGCATCATTTCTTGCATTGCCATAATTTAATTTGTATATCACTTCCTTCGTAACAAAACAGAAGCAAAATGGTAAATCTTAAAAATTTAGACCAGGTACATGTTCTTTTTTGTTTTTATTTGTGCCACTTTTTTGCTTATATTTTGTTACGAAGGGAGTATATATCAATTATCATCACAGCCTTATGGATTTTAAAGTAATGTGTAACAACGAAATAATCTGCTACACTCTTACTTTGTAGAATGTAGATGGAATAACTTCAAACTGTAAATAATTTATCCTAGGACTATAACATCTGATTTGAAAATTATGCTCTAAGCTCATGTATCATGCAAATAACATTGAATCATTGCTGTGTTTTACAAAACCACTGCATACTAAAGACCTATTTGGATTGGCTTACTTAGTGACATAAGATCTTGTAAGATTGTTAGAAATAGTTTATGGAAACAAGTTATGATACATGTTAATAAGTTGTGTTTAGCTTCTTCCCATGAAATAGCTTATGAGAACAGTTTGACCTGATACAGTAAGTGCTTAACTAAGTTGTTTATCCAAACAGGATCTAAGTTCACACATATTCTCTTATTTATAGTGCCTTATATGTTTGTAGAGAAATTATCTCCAAGAAAACATTAACATGTATCTATATAAGCTGTAATTGATGTTGCTTGCTAGTGACAACTTCTTGTTGCTTTAATTTAATGTAAAGATTGCGAATCATATAAAATTGTTCATTTTTTCAGGTTCTTTCAGAAATTAGACCATATCTTATTGGAACTGGGGGAGGAACATTAGAGCTTGTTGAGATTAATGATTACATCGTTAAAGTTCGGCTAAGTGGGCCGGCAGCAGGAGTTATGACAGTTCGTGTTGCGTTAACGCAAAAGCTGAGAGACAAGATACCTATTATTGCTGCTGTGCAGCTAATAGAATGATGTAACATACTAGTTTATGTTTTGAATTCGTATGTTAAAAGATGAAATATAAAAAATCAATACAGCGATGTAAACTTGTCTTGAAAAAAGAAATTCAGTGTCAGTTACTCTAGTAGGTTACATGAAGCATTCAACAGTCATTGGAAAGATTTTTCTGCATTAGCCTTCTAAATGGAATCAGGTTGGGATGACTTATGTTTTCTACCATTCATATTAGTTTTCTTGTATAAATTAAGATGTGAATGCTATTTGCTTGTATATCATTTAATGTTTTTTTGTTGCTAGAGTTAAAAACTGGGTGTGGCTAAAATTTCATAAAAGATCATGATCAGAAATAGAAAGTGAGATTGATATTTTAAAAATCTAAATGTCACAGTGACATGGTAAAATGACATTATCTATCTGATTATGCAGTATTCTCCTTTTGTTTTTCATAGGTTTCCTCCACTTGAGATAATCTAAGTACATGGTTTTTTCAACCTGTTGTTGATGAAACGAGGAAATCATTAAAACAAAATTGTTTAATACATGCACTGTACACAAAAATCAATCTGAACAAGAAATGTAGCTGTCTAGGCTGGAACTGATCCAGAACTTAATGGACCTTAACCTAAGAACATCAACCATTCCTGATTTCAAAATTACTTCATTCATATGAATCCAGATGGACTAAATTTGTGGCCAACACCATCCAGATAGACAATGTTACCACCGGAATCTAGCACAAGCGGCTGGTGCGTAAGGTGTGTGAGTATTGTAAACCCCTAGATCATCAAAACAATGACCAAATCAACCTCATTAGTTATACTTCTTCTACAATTTAATTCTAATGCAATGTTAATTTTTGAAGTTCAACCTAAAAATACCTGTCCAGGTTTTTACATGGTTTTTTCTACATTACCCCTTAATGAATTGCGGGTAATCCTTTCTAATTTAGTGGCATTGCTATCTAGGTCTTTTCTAATTTCTCGCACCTTTTTTGTAGGGCCTTTTCTTTATCCATCCTTTCTACTATGGAGGATGACACTAAACATTAACAACTACAATTAGATACCATCCATATTCGACACAAACCTGGTTTCATAACGTCATCAATTGGAGTCAGCATTGAAGTGTTGCATTAAACTTCAGGTGAATGAAGGAAAAACTATGAAACTTGATACTTGAAAATTGGAGAAGTATCAAATATCCATACTTCTATGTACTATCCATGGATATTCGATACTTCTATGTGTAGGGAGTCTCACATGGATAGTACATAGAAGTATCAGAATTATTTATCTTTTTTTTTATAAGAAATTTGAGAAGTGTGAAAAGAAATTTCCTAAGTCAATTGAGATTGGAAGCGCAAAATTAGTGAGACTCCCTACACAAATGTTTGCTAGGAGACATTAGTTGCACCCCTCTATTTTTGCTAATACCTCCAACCTTTTTTTTTTTTGAGCAATATCGGAGAAATTATTTTTTATGGAATTGATAATAATAAAACTTTGGTTATTTATGATATTAGTGAGAAAATCTCAATGATAATTACTTAAAATTTAATGATGATAAACAATTTTCCAAGGGAAACTTAACTTTTGATGTAACACTATTACATATGTAGTCCTTCGGATGAATTGGAGGACAATAAATACATTGAAAGTGACGTTGATTTGGAGGGTTCATTTCTACAAAAAGAAAATTATCTGATCTTCAAAAAATGGTGGAGGATTGGACGAGGTCTCATCCTAAGAATTGGAAGTGGATAGTCACAATTGTGTCATTTAGATTATCAATATTATTATATTCAGGAGAAATAATGTATTAGACGTGTGATTCAATTTTGAATCATGAATTTGAGTGTTAGTACTAATTACATTGTTAAATGGAGGCGATTAAAGATCTTGATAAGGAAAAATAGTTTCATGAAGTTGAAGATCAAGAGAAATTTAGATTTCATGAAATTTGGATTGTTCATCTAAATTTGGATGTTGCATTAGATAAAACCAAGTACATCTTGAATAATCGTCGATAACAGTTAGAAAGTAATGTGATCCATTGTTGGTTGATATAGAGAATGGAGCACAAATAACATGAATTAATTCTTTTCCCTTGGACAAACTTTACAAATAAAGTTTTTATTTTTGTCGGAAAAAAAAAAGTCTAAATGAGAATTAAATAGATGACTTAGGCGTGAATGCTGTAGGTTAAACTTATTACAATGCTTAAAACTAAGACAAGAAGTTGATGGGTGACAATGGTGATCCTTTGTCATGCCTATTTGATGTTGGATCAATATTTAGACAAAATATATCTATTGTGAGCATTATCTTGACCAATCATCTTCTTTCTTTGTTGCCTATCCAAAATATGAAACATGAAGATTAAAAAATTACATCACAATTTGTTGAATTTGTTAATTGTAAAATAGACAATAATTTGAATTTGGAAGTCGGAATGTGAAAAATACCCCGTGAGTGTGAATAACTAATAGTGCCTATGTATGTCACATGATTTTGAAAGCCATTATATTGTTGAACAAAGTTCTTTTTATGAATAGGAGAATGTGAGGAAGAAACAAAAAGAGATGTAAAAAATATGATTAAATGCAAGCAAAAGTTGCACCTGCGAAGTTTCATGATGATCCCGCATTGTTTTCTTTAGCCATGAAAGTTAGAAGCTTGTGGTATTGTTCATTTGATTGTTGATTAGTAGGATTAGTGGAAGTGGGTGATGGTGATTATGATTTCTTTTGTGACATATTTGGGAAGCCAAATCGGATAACAAGTAGAAAGTGTGGCGCAAGTGAAGCTGCTGTCTTGGGATCTAGTCTTTAAAATGGAGTTCAGTTGGCAGCTCCATGGACATTGAAATGCAAAGGTTGGGGAACTCTGAATTCTCCACACTTATAGTGTGTGAGTCTATCCACTACAATGAATAAGATCGTTAACATCTAATTGATATTTCAACCAGGATATAGAAAGTAGTTGATAATGTTGTCGTCTTAAATAACTTATGGATTGTCTCATTTGCTTGTTTCTGCACAAACTCAACACTGGAGTTTACATAATACTGTGTAAAAAGAGTCGTACATTTTTTAATAATCATCCCAAACTCAGTGATATCATTTTTAGAGGATGAGAAGCTATCCACCACCTTTTTAGCATGAAGCTCTAAGTCTATAGGTCTTAAAATCAGCTCATGAACCCATTTTAAAGCTGTTAAAAGTCCTAGAGCTTCACCAACATGTACATTGTAAAGTGATTCAAACCATTCAGTTTTAGCCAACACAAAATTGCAAGTCTCATCCCTTATACAAATTCCAATCACAACTTTATTCGTTTGTTTTGCGAAGGACACGTCAATGTTACATTTAAATATGTTAACACTAGGTTTAGACCACTTGCTATTACCTACATGCCTTTGTGTGACGCAGGTCAAACATCTTACCAATCTGGCTGTCTTCCAATCTTGCAGCATAGTCTTAGCACACTCCATTACATATGCTAGAGCATGAGTCATGTCATTCCATACCTTATTATTCCTCTGTTTCCAAGTATTCCAAAGCACACACCTAAATAGTTTCACGTCTTCAACTAATAAAACTTGAAAAATATTAAAATTGATATTTGTAATCTCGCCCCCTTGTTGCGTCTAGTTAAGAACAGTAGAGGAAGATGGAAATATATTCCAAATATTGTGTCTGCTTGAACAATGAAGAAATGGATGCAGACTATCTTCATCACATGAATTACATAAAACACAGATAGACGGGCATGTAACACCTTTATCTTCGAGCCTTACATGAGTTGAAAGGAAATTCCTACACACTCGCCACATGAAGTTCTTCACTTTTGGTGTAATTTTGAGCAGTTAGATCAATACCCAAGATCCCCGATCTTTGAAATGGGATGTATCAATTAGTAAATCTTGCATGCATAACCTATAGGCACTTCAAACCGAATTCTCACCATTCTTTTCTTTTTTTTCTAAATTATGCAATCTTCAGTTACTAATGAGAACAAAGGTGTGTTTGTAATATAGCCAACAATCCGATCATAAAAAAACCGAGTTCAACAATGGTGCATTACATTCCTTGCTATGTAGTAAAATGAAATCAAAAACTCTAAGATCATCCAGAGAGGAATCATCAACATTTTGCGGACATAGAGAAATATCATTTGCAATCCAATCGTTTTGCCGCACCGGTATAGATGTACTATCCCTTATACTCCATCGACTCCCCACCTTGAGAATACATTTTGAATTACAAATAATTCTCCACACGAAGCTAGGCTTATGCCCTAAATTAGATTCAAAAAATTTCATCAAAGATATTATCTTGCCTTATATAGTCTAGCAATTAAAGAGTCGTGATTTATCATAAGTCTCCACTCTTGTTTCCCACGCATAGCTAGATTAAAAGTAGAAGATTTTTAAAGCTTGTACCTCCATTCTTTTTTGTGAATGGATAATATGTCCCATTAGAACAACAAATACCGTTGTTTTGAGCTCCTAAATGACCCCACAAAAGCGTGTTCTTCATCTTTTCTATTTCATCACACAATGATACACGAAGAGTGAACAAGCTCATAAGATAGGTTGGAATAGGTTGGAGGAACGATTTAATAAGAACTTATCTCATTCCCTTGGAAAGCCTCTTACTACTCCATGAATTAATTTTCTTCTAAATCCTATCTTAGATAAAACTGAAAGTTGCTTTCTTACTTCTTTCCATCATAGAAGGTAAGCCCATATATTTACCTATACCAAGAACAACCTAGACTCCAAACATGTTTGCTATGTTACTATGCACCGTTGTGATACATTTCTGCTACAAAAAATCTCAGATTTTTTAAGATTCATAGCTTGACCTAAGACTTTTTTTGAAAATGGACATAATATTCTTCATTTTGGTGGCTTGATCAACATTATATCTAAAGAATAAAAAACAATCATCCTCAAAGAGGAGATTCAATATGATTGACGCATTAGTGCAAATTTTGACACCATTAATATCACCACTAGTTTATGCTTTTTCGGATAAGTGCAAATAAACCTATTGCATAGATAATGAACAGGTAGGGAAAGATGAGGTCTCCTTCCTCAACCCTCTACCAAGAATAATAGGACCAGATGTGCTACCATCAAACATAATAGAATAATCCACAGTTTCAACACACATCATAATCCATTTGATCCATTGATGAGAGAAACCCATTTTCATCATAACGGATAATTCCAGTCAATTATGTCGTATGCCTTTCTAATATCAAGCTTCGTATGCCTTTCTAATATCAAGCTTCAAAGCAACATGACCTGATTTACCTTTAACCTTTGACTTTGTGTAATGGATAATTTCAATGGTAGCGATAGAATTATCCAATATACATCGACCAGGTACAAATTTTGATTGACAGTCTGAAACACATTTGTCTAGACAACTTTTACCCAGTGTGCCGAGACTTTAGCCACAATTTTGTATACTACATTACATAGAGCAATAGGTCATCAATCTTTCATAGAAAATTGGGATTCACCTTTTGGAATTAGGGCTATGTTTGTCATGTTCACAGTTGATGGGAAAATACCTATTGAAAGTCAACCACACTATTAATTACAAATTTCATCTCCACATGTTGACCAATTTTTTTTTAAAGAATCCTGGATTGAATCTATCATGTCCAAGACATTTATCTAGCTTCATAGAGAATAGAGCTTCTTTGAATTCTTAAATCACAAAAGATGTGGCGAGCATATCTTTGTCCAATATATATTTGTGTGTGTGTATGTGTGTGTTGATAATGTGTTTTGCTGTAACTTTAATGAAGATTTATCTTGATTTGTCTTGATTTCTAATGATATGCGTTGAATAGACTTAAATGGGAAATTTATGTTCCTTTATTTCCATAACATGATCCTAATCGATGAAAACTCTTATCTTTAACAATCTCTCAAGTTTGTATTTAAAGAACATTCCAATAATTATTTATAGGAAAAAATGGGACTCTATATATTATGATGGATAAATATAATAGTTGCAGAAAGGTGCCACTTTATATTGTTAGTGAAAATTTAAAATTATTTCACGCAGCATTGCTTGCAACAAGAGCAATGACCGCAATCACAGTGATCACAATTGCGATTTAAAACCATGGGATAAGATAGATATACATGTTCAGATAAACATTGCAGAAACTCATTCAAAAGATGTTTCTCTTTGACAAGTGATATGTTTTTCCTCTATAAATAGAGACAATATGAAGACAAAAATGAACACGAAGTTCACGTTTTCATGATGCAACTCTCTGCAAATTCAAGTCTACGCTATTTTTCTTTTTATCTAGTCCACGAAAGCAATTGAGAGAACATTTTGCTAGAAAATCATTGATCGATACGCTTCAAGTGAGAGTGCAATTAACTTTAAAGATTCCAAAGTATCATGAAAAAGGTTCACGATTATTTCAATTACATCCAATTTTTGAAAAAATGGTGGGGACGAGTGGATACTAAAGTTTAATGGGTTCACACATGTTTTGAAATTTATTTATGCAACCATCATCATGTTCTTCATCATCTTCTTGTTCACAAGGTCGATTCAATAAATCTTGAGATCTAAAACAAAATTTGAAATGAAGGCTTTTAAAACCTAACAACAACTAAATTTGAGGCATTTTAAGCCTAGTTTTTACAATGTAAAACAACACCAAAACAATATTGTATACATTCACACAAAATTGATTGACTTTTTAATGAACTAATTAGTAGCAAAATTAATGAATGAAGTTTATACTATCCTACCTAAAATAATTAATAATATAACAAAATTTGCACAATCAATTAAATTAAAATAATAAATTTGAGGCCTAAAGTGATGATGTCAAGATAGCTGCCTCACTTGCCACCCCTTGGGGCGACCCTGCTTGTTCAAGTCTTTGCACCACTCCTCAAAACAAGATCTCACATCTAACAAAGATCTAATCAATAAAACATGGGGTTTAATAGATTGAGCTAATCTCTAATATAATTGACTAAGTTTCCTATTTCAAACACACAAACTTTATAACTCAACACATACAAACGCATGAATGTGCATGGGAAAGAAAAACCAAAAATTGGAATGTTACCAATACTTTTGAGTTGGTAATATTTCTTTTAATAAACCCCTACTATTACTTGAACCTGATAATTTATAAAGACATATCAACTAACTTACTGCCCTAAAAAAAACTAATTTATTGATTCACTTAGGAGTCTTCCATAAGTACCTTTTTAGTAATAGTAAGTAATCCATAGCTAGTATAATATTTTATGATATATTTGCTCATAATAAATTATTTAAATAAAATAGGTGTAAAGAATTAATGGCATACACACATTAGAAAATAAAAAACTATATCTTTTTTGTTGAATTGGATAAATTTAGATTTTACTTCTAGATTCAAGTTTTCCAGCCTTAATATTTTCCCTTGTTCCCTATTCCCCCATAAATAAACAGGATTAAAACTATACACATATCAATACATTTGAAAACAATAGTACAAAATACACTAATGTTGATTTGACAATTATATTATAATATTTAAAATATGTAACCCATAGATTATGGTTAAAGATTTTCTCCACTTGTCTCATATAATTAAACAACAAAACATACATGATTATAATTAATTCAACTTGTCTGATGAGTGAGGCACTGAAGAATATTCACCTGCATTTGCAAACAACTTACATAGCTCTCTAATTCATTCACCATTTCCTCATCACATATCATCTCTTCTCCTCCTGGTATCAATTTTCTAAGACACCTCAATTGGTCATCCACAATCTCATCTTCATCACCATCAATGTTTTCTTCAACCAAAATCTTATTAGCCTCAGATTTTGAACAATTTTTTTTAGAGAAATCAAGTGGGACCATTTCATTTTGGTGATAATTAATCCTTGATGAACCTTCATCACCATCCTTTTGAAGCTTGGTTTTTAGAGCATTACTCCATGCAAAACCTTGAGATGAAAAAACCATTGCCATGTCCACTTCATACTTGACAACACTTTCAACATTCTTGGCTTCTATAGAAGTTCTTCTTTCCTTGATTTTCATCAAAGCTGGTGCTAAATAGTTAATGTAGTTTTTAGTAAATTTTGCTTGCACTACTTTGTTTGGTTCAACTGAATAAACACGTTTGCGTTTAGCTTTTTGACCTTCCATAAAATCAAAAGAAAAATATCGGACAATATTTTTTCACCTAAAAAAACAAGGTTGGGATTGATGAAAAAAAAACACCCTTTTGTTATATCTAAATAAAAAATATATATGTAAATATGTAGTGCAATAATATTGATGAGGAAGATGAAGAAGAATTGTTGATATGAAATTGCAATAATGGATAAATGGAAAGAGAGAAAAAAAAGTAAAGTGGAAAGTGAAGGAATGAACTAGAGTTATAGTGCTTTCTTGTGTAAGCTATGATGAGGGGAATGAAGGCAAAAACAAGCTTTTAGGGTGTGTTGGTTGTGATGAGGTTACTCTTGAAATCAGTTCAAGATATAGGCTTGAGAATTTCAAGTTGTAATAATAATAATAAATTAATTTTTTTTCTTGAAATGAGAGGGGCCCATCATGCAAAATAATTGGAATGATAAGGATATTTAATTTTATTATTCAATAACATTATTATTTGAAATTTAATCTAAATCACATGTTTTAAAGATGTGATATATCATAATCAACAAAATTTGGAGCTTTAGCTGAAAACACGTTGAGTTCTTTTTTCACTTATAAAGAAACAGACTTTTATAGTATACAAATATTAGAGTCTGTCTATGAGCGTACAAAAAAAAAGTGTATATATATATTATAGTGTTTTTCTCCTTTCTCAAAGTTTAAAAGTTTGATTTTTAGTACATTTTTTAGGGTTATGCCATCGAAAATGATCGTGAAAATAATACATGTCGTTTTCAAGGGTCAGGTCGCCGGTAGATTCTAATAGTTTCGTGGCTGTCAACAATAGTTTGCATGAAGCCAGGAAAAATAAATTATTTTCATGAAGTGCAAATCCTTTAACACCATATATTAAATGTATTATTACAATTTGAAGAACATTTTTTTTAATACAATGTTCTTCCTTCAAAAGTTTGTCAAATAATGTATCTTTTGTGTGTGAAATAAGAACCATTTATTAGCGTATTATTGGATTATTTCTAAACCAAAAATATCCACACACAATTGTAAAGATTAAGTTAATCGATCAAGTCGTATAGGATTTGAAACGAAAAACTAATACTTGATCAATATCAAACTCATTTAAATTTGAGAATTTAATTAAGCTAGAATGGATGTGCATTATCTCATCCAAACATCCTTAAATAAATAATATATGGTAGATTAAGCTACTAATAAGTAAAAATATTATCAAGATACTATAGTTAATATTTTTTATATCAAAATGCCACAAATAATTTGAGTTAAATCAAAATTATAAATGTGAGAGCTAGATATATGATTAGAGGAAGAGAATATTAATTACATGCACACGTACAAATTGAGAGTGATTATAGGGAGGCAAACCCAATAATAAGAGAGCACAAAGAATCAAAGATATGAGTGGAAGCAAAATAGTGGGAGAGGTCTATTTTGAATGGCACATGGCCTCACATGCTTCTTGCTTTTTTTCACAACTACCCATAGAAACGAACTATCTTCCATGTGCCACTAGAATACAAAGACACTAAAACCCCACTATAAATGTACTCACATGACTCCACCCGTTTAAGTGCTACCCTTTTCTCTTTGCATTTTCAGGGTCTCCCCTACTTACAAGTTTTTCTCCCTCATTTCAAATCAACCAGCTCATCCTACTCCTACTACTACTTTTCCTTTCCCCTTTTCTTTTGGAAATCCATTTTTTGCATTTGTAAAATCATATTTGTTGCATGTTTCAACCGTCCAATGTTACTAATTAGTTGATTTTGAAGTTGATAAAAATTGATTTTGAATTAATTGATTTTAATAAAAGTAAAGTTAAATATAAATAATAATTTATGTTTGAATATATTTAAGAGTTAAATATGTTTTTGGTCCCTATAAAATTGGAAATTTCTAAGTTTAATCCTTACTTAACTTTAATAGGTTTTTTAATACCTACAAAAAAGAATTACTTCTAATTTTAGTCTCTGTTACAACAAAGTTTGTTTAATTATCCCTAAACTCTTAAATTTTTGAACGATTTTTTTGAGACAAGTTTAGAATACTATGAAATGTTCATTTACTAAAATTTAGAATTTTTTAACATGAAACGAATTAAATATGAATTTTTTAAAACGCCAGAAGTTAAAGATAAAATTAACAAAATTTGGACGTAGAAATCAAATTTTGTGACAATTTTTTGCGGAGGAACTTTTAGTAATGTTCTTAACACGTCTATAAAAAGTTGTTCAAAAACTCAAGAGTTTAAGCATAAATTAAACAAATTTGAATTGAGGAGGGACTAATACCGAGTGCATAAATTTTTTTTAGGGACTAAAAAAACTATTAAAATTAAATAAAGACTAAACTTAAAAGGTTCCAATTTTATAGGGACAAAAAACATATTTAACCCTATATTTATAATGTATGCAAACATGAGTTGAACAATAATAAAGAATGTGCTTTATTAGATAAAAAAAATTGAGTGAAAAAAAATCATGTTTTTAGTCAAAAGGTACGAATTATGTCTTCAAACAAAAAATTACAAACACTCTAATGACACACAAGACACAACTATAATTAGACTCTTTAATAATTTTCTTTTTTTTTTCTTTCTCACTATTCGATTTGGGACTTGGAACTTTGGTATAACATATATATCCTCCATTCATATAAAATCTCACATTTTTTTGGATTTGTGAATAACTATATGAAGAAGTTCATCATCCTATTAAACAAACGAACATTCAACTTCAATATAATTATAACTCGTATTTTTTCTAAATATAATATTAAAACTAACCTCTCTTTTCAAATAGATGACACAACGCAACTTCTTCTCCTTCCTTAATCGGAACATTTTCTCTAATTATAGTTGTTAGGAAAACAACCGAAAAAACCATGCACACAAGCGGAAGCAGAAGCACACTCATAAAAGAAGAAGAAGAAAAAAAACAAACGAAAACAACTAAAAAAAAATTAGTAATCAATTTGTAAAGTGTACAAGGACAAAGCTGCACTCTCTCATAATTTTTGCATGAATAAAATTGTAAATCCTCTAAACTACAATCGAAATTTTTATAAGAACAAAATTGTGAACCCTCCCATAACACACAACTGACCAAACCCTTATTGCACCCAAAAAGATTAGAGTTGTTGCGACAAAGAACACTCAATTAACTCTCCATATTTATAATAACATTATACCTATTTTTACTTCTCACTACTGAATATGAGACTTGGATGAATATTCACTTTAACACAATTCATGCGACAATTTAAATGTCATTTTTTTCCTCGTATGTTTCAACCATGTGAGATAATCATATTTAAAACATGTTATCCTATACTAAACTATACATTTCTAAGTTAATATTCAAATATTGATATGTCATGTTTTGAGATTCTAGACTCGTCTACTAGACTCAATCTCGTCGATGAATGTGTATTTTTTGTTATAAGGAAATATGAGTCTTTTGTCTATGTTTTCTATCGACCTTTTTTCAATTGAGTTAAATGACTAGCATCACCACAAAAAAAAAAACTATATATGGATAGTGCAAAATCACTTCAATGTCAAGATTCTATATTATTCCCAAAATATAGCAATGAAAATAATAATATAGTAAGATATAAGTTCCATTTAGATAGGAACACTTGAAATTTTTAATTAGTTCAGTCATAAGTATTTTGACAAAAAAATTATAGACGATTTTTTTTTCGGTCATTAGTTTTCTTTCTTGATTTTATTTGTTCAAGCAATGAAGTGAAATATAACTAAATAAATGTATAGAAAATATTTTCTTTCAAAAAAATGTATAGAAAATATTTATTTTGCATAATTATTTACAATTTGTAGTTTACAGTTGTATTCATGAATTATGAATGTCACTTTAAATAATTGTCATGTATTATTAGAAGAAGAAAAAAACATACATCACCGCCGGTATATGTATCATATAATCAAGTAATTTGACTTAAATGGTTAATAAACTATCCTAAAAGTATGAATTGTTTGAGAGAATTCTAATTTAATTCTTGTATAGAATAATATTTTATTAGACTTTATTTACATCTTTGCTAAAAAAACAGAGACTTTATTTACATCTCAATCGACATACGAATTATTGAATCAGAAGGAAGAAAAAAAAAGGAGTATATTTATCATATTGTTTCCCTCTTAAAAATGATGTGAAGTTTTGTACTGAATTTACCATCTCGCGAATATAACTCAATAAGGATTATCACAATGTTATGTTATAGGTAGAAAACTGCATATAAGAAAAGTTTTTTTTTAAAATTTTACTCATCTAAAATGACATATGTTCTTAAAGTGGAATAGATTAGAGATTATGATAATTACAAAATCATACCATTTTTATGTTGATTAACCTTTATTTATAACAATTTTCATTCAACTCTCATTAATTTCTATGGTGATTATATTTACACGGACATTCATCTATTGAAATTCAAGTGTATGTAATTAATCATACTTTGATTAAGAATAAGCTAAATAAAAGTTTATATAAGATATTTACTTTATAATAAAATTGATTTTATTGCAATTCACTTTTTTTTCCTAAAAAAAAAACAGGTGGACTGTACTAAAATCATTTTATTATAAAATCACAAGTACCACAAGCAAACATTCTTATGTTTTAGGGATTAAGATCAAATTAAAATACTCGTAAGGACTAAAAAGAAATAAAAATGTATATGGACTACAAAATTTTCAAGCAAAAATTGTACCATTAACTTCAATTTACAAAGAAAAACCAAGCTAGAAAAAAGTCAAAAATCATCCATAGACTTTAATCCTCTTCTTATGCACAAGTTGGATTTATTGATAAGATATACTATGTGAAAGCTGCCTAGTCTCATGAATGGCACACATTAAGAAAGTTAGGTCTTTGAAAGGATAAACAAAGTCCAAATCAAATTGACCTTACAACTATAAACCTTGGAGTTGTGCAACCAAAGTCAAAAACTTGTCTTCATTGAGAAAAAGTCAAAAACTTTTCTTCATTGATCACTAATTTAATCAAATTTGTTGGCCTTCATGTTTGGTAATATACAATCAGTCCTCCTATTTTAGCCCCACCTGATTAATGAATTGTTTACTTTAACAAGGAAACTAAAATAATAATAATAATAATAATAGTAATTAAAATGATATTAATAGTCATTTTACAAAGTCAAACTTTTACTATTGAGTCAACGCTTCAAGTGTAGTGACTTGTAAGATAGTCATGATTAAATTTTTTTAAAAAATATTGTTTTATTGATAAAAACGATTAATCAAATGTGTTCACAAGTTGATCAAAGTCTTCGGATTGAGTAAAAAATCTATAGCTTTTATGTCAAACCCAAATCTATCCAAACTTGAGATGAGTGGATTGTTTCGGATCGGTCATCAGCATTATTTTAAAATGAGATTCAATTTCAAGAAAATTCTAACATTTAAGATTTAAAACTAAATTATAAGATTTAAAACTTAACACTTGAACTAAATTGAAATAATTTTAGATATAGAACTTTGTCATTCATCATAGTTTATCCGACTCAAAATATTAATCTCTATAGTTGTGCATATCTGAAACTCAATTTAAAAAATAAATAAAAATTCCCCCACCCCCACCACACAACATATAGAGGAAGATGAAAGTTAGCTCAGAGTCCTTTTGCTTTCAAAGAGGATTCTGGACCTGCTGGTACTACTGGTAGTTAATTTCCAATATCTGATGCAAAACTATAAATGCCAACCACCCTTTTGGACAATTATGTACTATCCATGTGCCAAGAATTCAGATTATTATCATAAAGGACATAACTCATTCTCACAGTTTATAATCAATATTAGTGTTTTTATTCTACCTGATACAGAATCAGAAATGCCAAAAATTATTATACATGGATATATTAAATCTCTATATCTAGGGTATGACATAATCCACAGTGAATTTTGGTAGCTTATAGTATCTATTGCCATGTCAAAGTTTATAAACTAGACTAAACTTAGCCTTGGTAGGAAAAGAAATCAGGCATTAATTAACATTAACTGAATGTTTGAAATATAGTACAATAGAGAAAATCACATTGACGAGTCACACTGACCTAATAAATCTGGGTTAGTGAAAATGTCAGGTAGGTTGATTGAATTGTCTACAATGGCACGTTTACTTATTAGGGTGCAATAATAGGATTTCCCATTCAAGGTGGCAAGGAATCCCGCATTCAAGTGATTGAAATATCGATGATTGTAAGATCAAGAATAGACGATTCAAAAAATGTATATCTTTTGTTTGATATTATAATTTAAAATATCGGGTTAAATTTAGATTGTTTGATTTAATCAAAGGGTCACTTATATGTTAATATGTGAGTTCGGGAAAAATTTCTTATTTCATCCCAATAATAGAGAACACAAATTGTAATAAAATCATACATACATTATTAGGGTGGAGAAAATTGAAATCCTCAAAGTGATGACTGACACAATTAGGACATATATAAAGTCTTGGAATTGAAATTTTCAAATTTGGTCTTAAAAGACTTTGATTACATCTTTACTTTATTGACTCTTCATGCCTCTTCCCTTATTTTCCGTACCAAATCAAATTTCAATCCAAATGAATCTCTATTTTTTTTTAATCTAGTGTTAGCATATGTTAGGCTCTCTATATGAATTTGAGAAAATATAATTATTAGTAATAAATCTGAATAATTATCTCTTTATATCACGAAAACGCACAAAACAAAAACGAAATAGAAGATATTTTCTTTAGATAGACGAAATGACAAAACTATCATAAACTCACATACATAAAATGGAGGTACCAGGGTTTAAACTCCGATCATGACCAAAGATGCTTATTTTTTTAAGTGGCTTACATGGAACTATCTCATTTTTCTCGATATGTGCCTAAACTCTAAACCCTAAACAATATTAAACAAATAAAGTATCTTTTCAAATATAATCAATAACTAAAAATGGAATATGCATACCCTCAAAATCTAATGACTCCACTATGAATCTAATTACCTCAGCAAATACATTTTGTGATTTTTAAGATTTGATTAGATTAGAAGATATGGTTGGATTTTAAAGGACAACACATGGGGACATTACTCACGTAGTTGAGTTTTGTACTTTAGCTTAAATTTAGAGTAAAGTTTCAAAGGTGACATCACGTGCAAATTCATCAGGTTGACATATTTAGTGGGAACAGTTACAGCAAATTGTAGCTCAATTAAATTCATACAACCTCTTAATAGCCAATCACCACATTATAGGCATATATTGCTCCACGCCATCCAACTTTTTTGATCACAAAACTGTCTGTACGGACACAACTTTTTTGTGGGTGGATAGAAAAATATTTGAGAAAACAACAAAACCACACTTTGTTGTTATTAGGCAGAGAAATTGTGTAAACTAAGTTAATCAAGCGATTGTATTCAAAAGTGGTTAATAAGTTTTCCTAAAAACTAATGTCGAATTTTTTTAAAACTAAGTTACTTCCTCCATTCTTTTTTCATAAATGGGATATTTTCTAATCACGTTGAGATTAATATTTCGTGTTGAATAAATTTTCAATTCTTTTTCAGTTGTGTTCTATTTTAGTTGTTGTTTTGAGTATTTTTATTTTTTGAGGGAGTTTTGGGTATTTTTATTAACATTAAAACAAATAATAAATTTTCTTACTTTAAATATAACACTATCATTTTGTCCTCGTGAAACACTATCCTTTTTATGTAACCCTCTTAATCATTTTAAAAGTAATATATGATTCCATGGATATACTTCATTGAATGAGATTGGTAGCTTAACTCCAATTTCCAAGTCGGTCATGAACATAAATATGAACAAAATCTATAGCTATAAATAGACAAAAGATTAAATCAAGCAATTGTACTTAATTGATTATCGGTTAATAGTGTTTTTCACCCCTGTAATATATGTCATTTTCGATTTTCGTCCTTATAAAATTTTCGGTTTTATTTGCATCCTTGTAAAATAAAAATTCCAAAATACCCCCCTCCCCCATCCAACTCAGCAAATTCGCTTACGTGGCGCTGATTTGGCATTTTTTTTTCATTTTTTTAATTGGCCACGTGTAAAAAAAAAATTCCACATCAGATTTAATTTTTAAAAAAGACAAAAACTCATAGAAATATTCAGATTTTTTTTCAAAAATTTAAAAAATCGAAAAAAATATTAAGATTTTTTCCAAAAAATTAAAAAAAACTATAAGATTTTTTTAAAAAATTTAAAATTAGAAGAAAATCAGAAAATATAATTAGATTTTTTATAAAATTAAAAATATTTTAAAAAATTCTGGAATTTAATTTTCAAAAAAAAAACAAATTTTTAAAAATTAAAAAAAAGGTCAGATTTTTTAAAAATATTCTGGAAAAAATTTTAATTTTTAAAAAACTGGATACAAATTTAGAGGGTTTTACCATCGTCGTGGAAAAATGATTTTTTTTTCCCAATATTTTATAAAAATTGTGGAATAAAATTGTCTAATAAAAAATCTGAATTTTTTCTAAATTTGTATACAGATTTTTAAAAATTAGAATTTTTTTTCCAGATTCTCTTTTTAAAAAATCTCACCTTTTTTTAAATTTTGTAAATTTGCTTTTTTTGTATTTTGAAAATTAAATTTAAGAATTTTTTAGAATCTTTTTAATTTTTTAAAAAAAAACTAATTATATTTTCTGATTTTTTTTCTAATTTTTAAATTTTAAAAAAAATCTTATAGTTTTTTTTTAAAAATTTCGATTTTTAAATTTTTTGGAAAAAATCATAATATTTTTTTCTGAATTTTTAAAAATAAAATTCGATTTTTAAAATTTTTGGAAAAAAATCTGAATATTTTTATGATTTTTTTTATTTTTTAAAATTAATTTTCAAATATTTTAAAAATAAAATCTGATGTGGAATTTTTTTTGTACACATGGCCAATTAAAAAAATAAAAAATGAAAAAAAATGTCAAATCAGCGTATTTGCTAGAGTTTGATTGGGGAGAGGGGTATTCTGAAAAAAAATAGTTTATGAAGATCAAAATCAAACCGAAAATTTTATAGGGGTGAAAATCGAAAATGACATATATTACAAGAGTGAAAAGTATTATTAACCCATTGATTAATAAGCTTTATAAAAAGATAAATTGTTCATAAGAACATGAGTTCAATTTCTGTGTAAAACAATTTTTATTAGATTTTACTTACTTTACATTCGAACTTCCTCTTATTGATGGATAAATAAAAATTTACCTTACTTTTTTTCAACAAATGTGACAATTAAAAATAGTGGAGGTATTAACAAATATTGGTTTCCTCACTTCTGATTTGGTATGACTTCACATGTGCACTAGAATCTCTTCTTTCTTGAATATATCTAAGATTTGACAAATTGTCATGGCTCCACAATCACCTGGCTATCTTTGGTCATCGGATCCTAACTGTTTGTGTATGCTGAAGTGATGTCCCACACCCATGTTACCGGTCAGGTTACATATACTTCTTTTTCTTGTAGTGGGGTATATGTATCTTTGGGTTTACTCTTTGTACTAATAAGGATGCTAATCATGAATGCCCAAAAATTAATTGTTCATACAAATTTTCATTTCCATCGTGTATGCTTTTTTATATAAGTGAGTTTCACCAAGCAGAAAAGTAATTTTAAGCAGATTATAATAGATCTTTTAAGCTGGTTATATTGGTTCAAAAATTAAATTTAAAAGCTTGCCCTTAGAGCATTTTTAAGCCGGTTTTTCGACCAGATTAAGAGGTTTTGTCTTGGTTTTTTTGGCTTAAAAATTAAATTAAGCTGGTTCTTAGAGCATCTTTGGGTTTACTCTATGTACTAATTAAATTAAAAAGTATAAACAAACCCTATAAGTTTTAAACGTTTTGCTGACACAGAGAGTGACGTGACAATTGATGACGTGGCAGATGATGCTTATTTGGCAAAGTGGATTATGAGTCACACAATGAGAGTTGTAACATTTCGATTTTTAGATTAGTATTATTTTAATTATTTGTGATTATTTTAATTGTTCAATTAATTATTTGTTTGTTTGGTGTGTTTGAATTATCGGGTTAGTTGATTTTATTAAAAATAGAGGAATTAAGGGCATTTTGGTAATTTGGGAGTGAAGGATATTTTAGTAATTTAGAGGTGGAAGATTATTTTATGAGGTTAGTAGTAACTTTGGAGAATTAATAGAATAGAGGTAAATACTAAAAAGGGAGAATTAATTAAATTGGAATGAGTAGTGTTACTTTATTAGGAAGAATAATGACTAAGCTCACCCTTCAAAAAAAAAATAATGACTAAGCTCAAAAGGAGTAAGTGAACTAAGCTCAATCGGTGAGAGTATATAAGACTAGTAGTAGTCACAAATTAGGGTTATGAAATCATTTGGTAAGTTTACAAAATAGAGGCTAGAGAGAGAATGAGTTTGAAGAATACATTGATGTTGGAGAACGAAGACGTATCATTGATATGAGCTTTTTAATTTTCTAGTGGTCATAACAGTTAATTAATAAAAAAATTATTTTGATTTTTTCTAAATATTTATTTTTTTCTGAGCAAGTTTATGAATATGGTGATGAAGATGAAGAAGAAGAAGAGAGATGAAGAAGAAGACTAAAGGGGAAAATCAATTGATGATAGTGCACGTTTGTTGGTTTTGGTCCCGTACGAATTTCGTTTTTTGATTTTGGTATTGATAATCGGCTTTAAACTACTTAATTTTAGTTTTTAAATTAATAATTATACATTATAATCTTTTTCTACAGATAAATAAATATATACTACTACATTTGTCTCTAATTATAAGACCCTTTTAAGGAAAAAAATTGTTCTTTTTTTATAAGACTCTTCTGTTATTTCCAACTATATATTACTTCCTCCGTCCCACAATACATGACATAGTTGACCCTATTACGCATGTTAATGCATAATTTTGAACTTAAATATCTTAAATAATATATTAGAAAAAATTATGAAAATTTGATATTTTGAAAATACTCATCGAGACGAATCTAACGACATCTTATATGATATTATTTATCTTTGTATATTAGTAGAAAAATATGGTCAAAGTAAGTAAGGTCAAAATTGCACATTTTCAAATGGGTCATCTATTGTGAAATGGAGGGAGTAATTATTTGTTTACCAACACCTTTATTTTATTGGAAAATGCTAACTTGTGTCCACGTGGCACTCGTTAAAGAAACAAGTATAGTAAAAAGTTATTGAAACTTGTGTAATCAAATACTTAAAAGTGTAAAAAATGTTGTTTCCAATGCAAAACTTATTTTTTTTTTTTTCCAAAACTTACCTTTTTTTGTTGCAAAACAAACCCTATAAGTTCTAGACATTTTGCTTTTGGTCTTTGTCGTCTTTAATACAAAATGGTACTCCCTCCGGTCTCAAATGTAAGGAAATTTTCACTTTTTAGGTTTATTCAATAAATAATGTATGTGGTCTATATTATAGACCACATACATTATAGACCACATACATTATTTATTGAATGAACCTAAAAAGTGAAAATTTCCTTACATTTGAGACCGGAGGGAGTACTATAATACCCTTATTAATTATATAGTAAGTGGAGTAGTTAAATGATTGAAATACAAAAAAATATGGATATGTTAGTGGAAAAGAGTAATAAATATTGTATTGATATTGTAAAAGGGACAAATAATTTGAGACAAATAAAAATAGCAAAGAACACACCTAATTTGAGACGGAGGGAGTAGAAAACAACTAAATCGACTAATAACCCTCCACATTGGTCACCCTTAAAAAACCTCCATTATGATATACTATTAATTTTATCTAATTCACAGTGATACCACACATATACGGGAGAAAAATGAAAATGTGTTGAATTTGTAATCATTATTAAACTATTTTTGCTCTCTCTTTTAGTAATGGATTTCTTCGATACGTCAGAGGATCCACAAATATAATGGAAAGAAATTTCTATATTCACCAAGTAATTGAAGAAAACAAAACATGCAAATAAACTATATAAACTAAGACAACATAGGCAGCAAAAATAAGGTGTGATGAAACATGTTACAAGGAAAGATCTAAAACAGTTTGACGACAAAAATAACATGTGTTTGATCTGTCAAACCATTTCATAATGCACTTTTTATGATAGAAATGTAAGCATGACAACTGAATTCCTATCGATCTTGCCAAATGATCCTCCAAACAAATGAAACATGTTAAAGTCTCTGTCACCATTCCTTCTTCAATTTTGATCCTCGAGAGATAGTCATAATTTTTTTGTATTAGTATCAATATTTTTTTACGAGCAATGTTGCCAATGAGCATTCTTCTGTAACTTATTGCACTCATACGTTGTTGTGTTGCTGCTGCCGCTCCATTGTTTTAGTTAATTTCTTTTTCTCTTCACTGAAATAATAATAATTATAAGAACAACAACAGCATCAATAATAGAAAAAAGTGAATGAGATAGAAAAAACAAAAACCTTGGGGAAATGCAAATGGTGATGACGCCAAACATCGGCAATGATTCAACCTTATTTAAGATGAAACGAAAAACCACTTAAGAGCTCTTAAAACAACAAGAAGGAATGATTGTGATGAATGCTAAAACGAAAGTGAAGAAAAATTAGAATGAATAAAGAGATAGAATGCTCCTGATATCAACGAGACATATAAACACACACAAACTCACTTAACAGAGAGAGAACAAAAGAGAATTTTCTTTGAACACTATTATTTTCATTTAGTTGAATTGATTTTATATCATTGATTCATGAAAGGTTACTTGCATAGCCTTTTATAGGCTTAGTAACTTAATACAAAAGCAGAGCAATTCTAATATGCTACGAATTTAAAAAGGGGGTGCTGCATGGTGGTGGTTACACTAGACTTACTTTACTAATTAAATATATTATTATCTCATCTCATAAACATAATCCTTGATGGCTAACTAAAAAAAAGTACAAAGATGATGAATGCAAAATGTAAAAAGTTTTCAGAGGAAATTCTTCTTTCCTTTATGCTCCCAAACAAGAGGCCGTTTTCACTTTATGAATATTATCACCTTCATTTTCACTTTCACAATAATGTATGGCTCAACATTAACAATATTATTTTATTTTCAATTAAGGTTAGTTGCAAGAAGGGTATGTGGTAATAATATTTGAATCATTTTATGTTTATCCTAAATATTAATTGAATATCTAAAATGATAAAAGTATAGTAGTACCCTAGAATTAAAATCAAGAACCATAATTCAAATCAGATTACTGTGATAAATGATGAGATAAAATCTGGTTAAACATTAATTTCCCTTCTTCAAAGTGTAAACCTTGTTATCCCAAACTAAAGTCATAATTTTTCCATTAAAACTATAGTCATAATTTTACCAAATCCAAACTTCTTCTCAAGACAAATTTCAAAGTATCAAGATCGAACATGTTGAGAAGCAACATTGTTGATACACACAAGCGTGCGCACACTTAGAAATATGTATTGTATATTCAGAAAATTGCATTTTTCTTAAACTTACATACATACTCTTCAATTGTTTGCAATTGTTCTAGTATCAACAATGTTTATTTATTTATTTTTTAATAACCATATAAAATTTAATTGCATTATTTCTTGACAAATTGTAAATTTTGATATTTATCACTTAAAAATTAAAAGACGAAGTATTATCAATTAAGTACTTAGTAACAATTATTATAATGTAGAGACGAGCAAACCACCATTTAATCTCTAAATGTTTACTTCGTTGTCATATTAATCTCTTGTTGTATTAAAATTGCAAATACATCCACAAATACCTTTTTTGAATTTTATTAAACTTTTTTAATGGATTTGTAACTTTATTAATAATTATTATAATATATAAAGTATGTATATATTTGTGCCAAAAAAAATGTAAAATCTAAAATATGGAGTTTTAACTTTATTAATGTTTGTTTGGTATCACATAGAATTCGACAAAATCTCATCGCGCTTCTGCAAAATCTATACATTTCGCAGCTTTAACAAAATCATATGATATACTCATAATTTTATCTAATACACAGTGATACCAAACATATTATATGATATACTCATAATTTTATCTAATTCACAGTGATACCAAACATATACAGGAGAAAAAGGAAAAACCAATTAATTAATGTGCTCCATTTGTAATCATTATTAAACTATTTTTGCTTTCTCTTTTAGTAATGGATTTATTCGATACGTAAGAGGATCCACAAATATAATGGAAAGAAATTTTTATATTCACCAAGTAATTGAAGAAAACAAAACATGTAAAGAAACTATATAAACTAAGACAACATAAGTAGCAAAAATAAGGTGTGATGAAACATGTTACAAGGAAACATCAAAAACAGTTTGACGACAAAAATGACATGTGTTTGATCTGTCAAACCATTTCATAATGCACTTTTTATGATAGAAATGTAAACATGGCAACTGAATTCTTATCGATCTTGCAGAATAATCCTCCAAACAAATGGAACACGTTAAAGTCTTTGTCACCATTCCTTCTTCAATTTTGATCCTCGGAAGATTGTCATTTTTTTTTATTAGTATCAATATTTTTCTACGAGCAATGTTGCCATTGAGCATTCTTCTGTAACTGATTGTACTTATACGTTATTGTTGTTGTTGTCGCTCCATTGTTTTAGTTAATTTCATTTTCCCTTCACTGAAATAATAATAATTATAAGAACAACAGCAACATCATAATAGAAAAAAGTGAATGACATAGAAAAAAAAACCTTGGGGAATTGCTAATGGTGATGACGACAAACCTCGGCAATGATTCAACCCTATTTAAGATGAAACGAACAACCACTTAAGAGCTCTCAAAACAACAAGAAGGAAAGATTGCGATGAATGCTAAAACGAAAGTGAAAAAAATTAGAATGAATAAATAGATAGAATGCTCCTGATATCGGCGAGACATATAAACATACACAAACTCACTTAACAGAGAGAGAACAGAAGAGAGTTTTCTTTGAACACTATTATTTTCATTTAGTTGAATTGATTTTATATCATGGATTCATGAAAGGTTACTCGCATGGCCTTTTATAGGCTTAGTATCTTAATACAAAAGCATAGCAATTCTAATATGCTACGAATTTAAAAAGGGGGTGCTGCATGGCGGTGGTTACACTAGACTTACTTTACCAAGTAAATATATTTTATCTCATCTCACAAGCATAATCCTTGATGGCTAACTAAAAAAAGTACTTGCATGATGAATGCAAAATGTAAACAGTTTTCAGAGAAAATGCTTCTTTCCTTTATGCTCCCAAACAAGAGGCTGTTTTCACTTTATGAATATTATCACCTTCATTTTCACTTTCACTTTCACAATAATGTATGGTTCAACATCAACAATATTTTTTTATTTTCAATTAAGGTTAGTTGCCAGAAGGGTATGTGGTAATATTTGAATCATTTTATGCTTAACCTAAATATTAATTGAATATCTAGAATGATAAAAGTATAGAAGTCCCCTGGAATTAAAATCAAGAGCCATAATTCAAATCAGATTGTTGTGATAAACAATGAGGTAAAATTTGGTTAAACCATTAATTTCCCTTCTTCAAAGTGTAAACCTTGTTATCCCAAACTATAGTCAGAATTTTTCAATTAAAATTATAGTCAAATTTTTACCAAATCCAAACTTCTTCTTAAGACAAATTCCAAAGTATCAAGATCGAACATGTTGAGAAGCAACATTGTTGATACACACAAGCGTGCATGCATGCACGCGCGTGCGAACACAGACATATGTATTGTATATTTAGAAAATTGCATTTTAGTTAAACTTACATACATACTCTACAATTGTTTGCAATTGTTCTATACACAATCTAATCATTACAATCTTCACAGTATCAACAATGTTTATTTATTTATTTTTTAATAATCATATAAAATTTAATTGCATTATTTCTTGTCAAATTGTAAATTTTCAAGTCAAAGAACACTTTTTTACATGTTGGCCATATTAAAAGGTAATGAAAACCTTAATGTAAGATATGTATGTTTCTAAGTGACAAATGAACACTCCAAACACATGATTAACCGTAGAAAAAAATGGTACGAAAAACATGAAGGCGTTAGAGCAAAAATACAAAATCAACAATCTCATTCTTGATTTGGTCTAGTGAGATGGAACCCTAATAACCAACAGCCATGTTGTGTCAAAAAGAGAAGAAAAATGCACTGCAATATATAAATGTGGAGAAAATGCATATTGTCAAATATGATAATGTGTCTCCTACTAAGCACACAATTGCACCAGAGGCACCAACAGAGACACCTGATGGCATGACTAAAGAAGATAATAAACTGCTTTCCAAACCAGACATCGCGTGCAATAATCCAATTTGAACTCCAAAACAACCAGCAAGGTAAAAATTTTAATCTCAACCGTAAAAGTAATATTTTTCAATTAACTTGTTTACATGTCCATATCATCGCAGTTCGCTCTTAATATATTAAAACTCTAAAGTTCACTAAAGTAAACTGTCCTAAATGGAACTAGTAATTTTTGAAATATCCCAATGTACACTGAAAACACAACATAACCTACATCTACACATTTGCAAGTTGAAAGATTTGAATATTTCTATTTACGTATAATGCTTGGAGTTTTCATATGCAAAATTCGTTCATAGAACAAACTAAAAGCCAATGACCAGAATTTTACTAAATCCAAACTTCTTTTCAAGACAAATTCCAAATTATAAAAGGTCGAACATGTTGAAAAGCAACAATGTTGATACACACAAGCGCCCTCGCGCACACACGCACAGATATATGTATTGTATACTCGGAAAATTGCATTGTACTTAAAGTTACATACATACTCTGCAATTGTTCTATACACAGTCTAGTCATTACAATCTTCATAGTATCAAAAATGTTTTTTTTTTCGTTTTTTTTAATAACCACATAAAATTTAATTACATTATTTCTTGTCAAATTATAGATTTTGATATATATATATATTTATCGTTTAAAAATGAGAAGACGAAGTATTATAAATTAAGTACTTAGTAATAATTATTATAATTAGAGACGAGCAAACCATCATTTAATCTCTAAATATGTACTTCGTTGTCATATTAATCTCGTTGTATTAAAATTGCAAATACATCTACAAGTATCTCTTTTGAATTTTATTAAACTTTTTTAATGGATTTTTAACTTTATTAATAATTATAATTATTGTAATAATGGAAATAGGGAAAGGGTTTATGCATGTCAATTATGCATGTCAGAAAGGGTTTGGAGCTTCAAACATTCATTTTATTCATAATATGTGAGACTTACTTGATCAAAAGTATTGTTGAATGAGCTTACAGTTAGTTCTTTTTAAAACGGAAGTTTTAGTTATCTCAAAAATATCTTACTACATTGTATTGTGTGGCTATCACCTATTACATCACAAGTAGTGACGTGTGTATACAATTTTTATGAATGAAAACTAGCACCTTGAGCTTCAAGTATATTGCAAGAATGTGGCAATGGAACCTCCTAAACTTACATCTCTAAACTTACGTGAATAGAAAATCTTACCAAAAACAAAAATCAAACCCTATCTACATCAACTTCAGCTACCAAAACTTGAAAGAAAAGGAAAAGTAAATAGAAAGATGAGGATTTGAAGAAGTGAAACTAATAGTTGAACCCTAAAAACATAATTGGGCTATGCAATATAATTATTCAATAAGTTACTTTTTTGGTAGTTTTGAGCCGGAAAAGTTGATTTTAAAGACGAAACGATAAAATCAAAGTCATATTAGTAGGGATAATGATTTAGAATAGAATCTGATATAAATGAGAAATTGTGGGACACATATAAGAGTGCAAGAGTTTTAGAGAAAAGAGCTTTATTGAAATTTTGATTGATTGCAAATGAGACACAAGACCAAGTTATAGCTCAACTAATATTAAACATAATTGATTTACTAATACTTACTTCCACCAACAGATTTTGGGCTAGAGGTGTAGGATTGAACAAAAGTTACATAATTAGACAATTTTTGTGTGATTGTTTTTACATGTCATTCTGTTTTTTTTTTCTTTTATAAAAAAAGTTTATTTGAGTTGGGATTAAACTTGCTTGCGAGGACAAACATCAAAACTCATAAGAGGTATTTATATATTTCTTTCTTGTGCTCTTATTTGTAGGAAAAAAAAGAAAGTATAATTGTATGCAAGTTGAGACTCAGAGGCTACCCAAGACAAACATCAAAGCTCAAAAGAGGCACTTAATTAAAGATTACTTTCTTACGCTCTTTTTCTAAGAAAAAAAGTTTTTGCGAGTTTGGTCTTGAAGGCTCATCTGGGCAGGCATAAAAACTCAGAATAAGTATTCATAGATTACCTACAAATTATATCCTCATGCAGGAAGCGATGATGAATCCATGACCATGTGAGGTATGAATCAATTCTTTATCGGTCGGGACAAAAAAGTGGAGGTGTGTATTTTTTGTCTTAGACCAAAAAAAGTATTTGCTTGTCATAGTTTACCCAAAAGACAAAAATAATATGAAAATGAGTTGAGACCATGTTGAAATTTTTCATGATGCTTATTCACCACAAGTTTCCCAATAATATTTGACATAAAATAAAAATGAAAACCACAAATTGAGAAATTGGTGGACTCAAAAGCATAGAGAAGCATATAATATTTGATTGAAACTAAAACTTCTTTTTCTCAAGCATAAAAAGTTTACTAGAAATGCATTAATAAAGTAAAACACTGGGAGAGATATATCACAGAATTTCTCTCCCTACCTAATGGCAATTTATCTTTTCTTTCCTTAACTATCTACAACAACATTTGTGTGTGTTGCTTATATTACACAGTATAATGTTGTTGCATAGTCTCTATGTCCAGTCCTTTCAGCTTCACAACAGATTCAACATGTCCTTTAAGGGTATGAAGTTCACGAAGCCTGTAAATAGTGAAAATTGAGAAAAAGTTAAATCTCAAGTATTAGTTAATTCAACAAATGATGAAAAATTTGGTACAAATATTCCTAAAATATAAGTGGAAAAAAATTCAAGTTTGGTAGTCTAAAATATATGTAAATCTTAACTAACTATATTCTATTTAATAATATCATTCCTAAACATTCAATTAAGTTTCTGTGATTGAAGAAAGCATCCAATGTTATATTACGTCATGGAAATTAAACGATATTAACTATTTTTGTTGCTTATATACGAGACGATAGAAAGTAATAATCATCGTGAAAATCTAATAAGCTAGGTATGTTGTTATTGCATACCTAGCAACTTCAGCGCGTCGCTTAGCCTGCTCAGCAATCTCAGACAATTCTCTGTAAGTGTTCTTGTCATTGAAGAGACTAGAAGTTTCTTCTGGTGCTGAAAGTCCATGAAGGGTCCTTTGAGCATGAGCCCATTGAGCTTCCCTCTCCTCTTTTCCATAGTCCTTTTTATTTGTAAAGGCGGTCTAAAACACAAATTTTCAAACAACAAATCAAATTTAATTCATAGAAAACCTCATCAACATCAAGCATATGTATAAAAACATTGTTAACAATGAGATAAAAGACTTATGTAGTTAGCAATTGCGATAGAGAGAAGATGGAAGTCAAGATACGAAGAATACATTTTCAGAAACAACGAAAAAATGCAAAAGAAAATTGTGATGAAAATATTCGATCTATATTATTTTATGTTAATTAGTTGAGGTGAAAATGAAAACATAAAACATGGAAAGTAAACGAGCCCTAAACGGCTAGAAATTTTGGAATTACCTTGTTTTCGAGAAGATTTGTCCAAGCCTTGCCGCTCAAGCCATAGCGAATTGCAAACTTGATGATGTCAAGAGGAATATAGAAGATGATACTATAAAGCCAGATGACTCCTGCCCATCCCCAACCAATTCCTTGGATTCTTGCAAAGCCCCAATTGGCATATACTGCTATTAATGTAGCAATCTGAAAAGAAGAACAAAACCTCAAAACAAGTCCAAATTGCATATAAGCAGTTATACTGGAGAGTTTATGGAAATAAGTTGTTTATCCGATTGCACCGCAAGAAATAAGTAACATCCTATATAGACACATTTAAGTTGCTTGGATCCTTACCAGTTGAGCAATGACGAAAGCACCCATTAACAGCATCCCGGGGCGTTCCACATAAGACCAGCTGCGCGAACGAGTTACAAAGATCAAAGCCTGGCTAACTATGCTAACTTGTAGATACAAAGCAGCTGTCAATTCATCAGGACTGTCATGAATATGTCTAACTCCAAATCTTTCCTGCAATGACAATCAAGGGAAACTTGTGCGTCAAGATATTTGAGCCGACACATGAACAAGGTAATTGATGGACACATTCAATGCAATGAAAGGTAAAGTTTTTAATTTCTTACAGGGAAGAATTTAGTGTCTTTCACCACCCAGAAGAATATCACAGTCATCATTGCTAAGTAACCTCCAAGCATGACACCGGTTGCAAATATTTCTTTCAGTTTCCAGCTATCAGGCATTGGAGATGGCTTAACTCTGTCCTTTGAAATTGTCATGATTGTTCCTAAAGATATATGAAAGTTATTATTTGAAATCACATCTTTTTCATACAGCATAGTGATATAAAGAGATTTCTAAGTACATTTTATAGAAATATAAGTTAAGAACTTACCATCATTTAAAATGGCAATAATCAAAACCATGAATGGAGAGAAATCAAACTTCCATATCAGTGCAATAAACATGAAGCCAAACTACATTCAGAAATGGAAAATTCAAACTCATTAGCATTCATATCATATCTTGTCATAAACTATCACATATATAATCACATCAAGACTATTTACTTACCACTATACGGATGGTGATAGACACTGCATAAATCTGAAATACAAAGAAAATGGTGTCAAATGATAATACTATTAATTCAACATGATGAGTGGGAAAAAAAGAACATGTAATGTAACGAACCGTATAGTTCTTCATTCTTTGGAAGATAGCTCTACTTGTTAAGACAGCACTGATGATAACACTCAAACCAGGTTCTGTTAAGACTATATCAGAAGCACCTCTTGCAGCATCAGTAGCATCAGCAACAGCAATTCCAATATCGGCTTTTTTCAATGCAGGAGCATCATTCACACCATCTCCAGTCATTCCAACAATGTGCTTCCTCTCTTGTAATTTCTTCACAATTTCATATTTATGTTCTGTATAGTATTAAACAATAGGAGATATTAAGGACAGAATTAAGAATCTATGTAGCACCGACACTTCAGAATAAATGTGTCAGTGTGAGTGTCATGTCTGGTTTTTGTGTCTGTGTCGGTGCTTCATAGGAACTACACCTTTTCAAAGAGCATTAGGATAAGCAAAAAGGAAATTTTTTCAGAATAGTTAGTTGCTAAAAGAATATGAACCTGGAAAAACTCCGGCAAATCCGTCTGCTTTCTCAATCAGCTCTTCAACTGGAAGTGCAGCAACATTTGCATCTTTATCTTGGCCCAGTAAGGTGGAAGATGGGTACATATTGGTTCCCATACCAAGTCTCCTACCAGTCTCCTTAGCTATTGCAAGTTGATCACCTAGAAAGAAAAAACAAAAGTCAAGATAATATTTTTTAAATAGCAGTCGCGGTAAGCCAGTAACAGTTGCAATCCTTTATATTACAGAAAATCACAGTCAAATGTGGCCGATGCAGAAATGTTAATTAGTCATTTTAACAGAAATGTAGTCTTTTGTTTAGTTACCTGTAATCATCTTAACATTTACACCAAGATTAAGAGCTCTTCTAATGGTTTCAGCACTGTCATGCCTAGGAGGATCAAACACTGACAACAAACCAACAAATTGCCATGGAGCACCAGCACTTTCCTTTGTTTTCTCAGGAACTTTCTACAAAGAAGTACAAGAAAAGCTTACGTCAACGAAATGAATATTTTCAATACAAATTTCAATTTTAAATCCAAAAAAAAACAAACCTGTCTAGCAACACCAAGTGAACGTAGCCCTCTTTCAGCGAACTTTTCAATAATAGCATGAACCTTCTTCTTTTCATCATCCCTAAGGTTACACAAGTTCATGATCTGTTTTCACAAATATAAAAGTACTATTAGCATCATTGAAGTAAGTAACTATGAATCTCAGAAATTATGAAAACAAAGATTACCTGTTCAGGAGCACCTTTGCTAGCCCTATGCCAACTTCCATCATTATTATCAACATAAGTCAAAGCAGTTCTCTTATCAACAGGATTGAATGGCAAGAAATGCACCTCTCTTATCCCGGCCCTTGCCTGCACAAGCCATCAACATATCAAATATCGAATTAAAGCCATCATAATATTAATAATCAACTAAGCATCGTTCTAAATAAGAAGTTGATACCTCTTTAGGGTCAGCAAGCATTCCAACAATAGCAGCATCAATAGCATCCTGATTTTCAGTCCTAGCAGCCCTAGCAGCAAGAAGCATCACATGTTCCTTATCAACACCCTTTACAAACACCTCAATCAAGTTCCTATCAACACTCAATTTGTTAAGTGTAAGTGTTCCTGTCTTGTCGCTGCAAAGAACATCCATACCAGCCATTTCCTCAATGGCAGTCATTCTCTTTGTAATAGCACCTTGTTGAGCAAGTTTATGAGAACCAATAGCCATTGTCACAGACAAAACAGTTGGCATAGCAATAGGAATTCCTCCGATCAAAAGGACTAAAAGGTTGTCGATTCCTTCGCGATATTTGCGGTGTTGGATCGGATACATGACTATAATCTCAGCCAACATACCAACTGCAATGGAACAAATACAAAAGTTTCCAATTGATTTGAGAACCATTTGGAAATGTCCAACATTGTTTGTACTGTCCACTAGATGTGCTGCTTTTCCGAAGAATGTGTGGACACCGGTTGCTATAACAACGGCTTCGATTTCTCCTTGTTTGCAAGTTGAGCCAGAGAAAACTTCTTGTCCTGGATGTCTTGTTACAGGAAGTGATTCTCCTGTTAATGCTGCTTGGTCAACCATTAAAGGATCGCCTTCTAGAAGACGAGCATCAGCTGGTATGATGTCACCGAGTTTGATGCTAACGATGTCTCCTGGGACTAAAATTGCAGCCTCTTGCTCACTCCATTTACCATCTCTAAGAACCTGAAATGTAGTGAAAAAGTAGCTTAAAAATAGGTAAACAGCTAGGGCTTGCTTGGTTTGAGAAAACGGATTTTGTTCTCATTTTCTGTTTTTATCTTTAATTACAAAATGGTTAGCTTTTCTATATTAAAGATTATGTTGATGAGATAAACTATTATAAGCTGAAAACACCTTATATAGGCTCTCCCAAACAGTCTTACAAGTGCTAATGTCAATAGGTAAACTCAAATAAGTCAATCCTAACATGCTTAGTCTCCTTTTCTATATTAAAGATATGAAATACCTCAAACTTATTACTAACATTTTAGTCTTCTACTAATTAAAGTGACAATAATGGATTTAAAACAGGTATGTTGAGGTTACAAAGATCAAACTATTATCACTGAGGTGCACCCTCATAGAAAACTTCATGATTTAGAACATAGACAACTTTTTTGATTTATTATTACCTTTGTCTTAGGAGCAAGACCTGCCATAAGAGCAGCAGCCGCATTGCCAGCATTGTTTTCTTCAATGAAACTGATAGTAGAGTTGATAACCAACAAGCAAATAATTCCCACAAAATCTTGCCAATCTGGAGGCTGTCCTTCACCATTTGCAAGAGCAATTGCCATTAAAGCTGCAGCTTCCATCACCCATGATAATGGATTCCACATAAACCCGAGAAACTTGAGAAACTTGCTCTCCTATACATCATTAAAATTATAATACCGTTACAATCATAATCTATGTATACCAACACAGACACCAGACACGGCAAAAACACTGACACGTCACACTAGACACGACAAATTTAAGTGTCATGTCAGTGTCATGTCAAATACTGACACATATCGAACAACAAACACACCGTCAAATATTTATTATTTTCATTTAGTCATATTGTATCTCCTTAGAAACATATATAAAGATACTATTATCAATATTAATATATGATGATAAAGGAAAGAACCTTCTTCTCTTCTAGCTTGTTTGGACCAAATATTTGAATCCTGTTTTCTCCTTCTGTGGAGGACAAACCTTCTCTGGTACATTTCAACTGCTCGAACACTTCGTCGATCGGAATTCGTTCCTATAAACAAAGTCATCATGTTAGTGAACTAGATTGTTTAGCAAATTGAGTCACATAATATCATATATATCTTACAGAATTTTCATGCATAAATAAAATAGACAAAATAACAGTTCTTTCTTTAAAAAAAAAAAAACAGTTATTTACATCATGCAGATAAAAAAAAAATAGTAAAAAATTAATTAATTACTGCAGTCTGGAAATTTTGATTTTGACTACCAAATTACTATTTTTCTTTACTACCAAAACTTTTTTTGAACAATTTTAATTTTGAGTACCAAAATTCTCTCTGTAATTGGCTTCTTAAAAAGAAAAAATAATACTCCTTTTTTTATTACTATAGTATTATACTTATCTAGAATCTAACTCATCTAAATTCTTTTAAATAAAAAAGATATGAAGCTAGATTTTGCTACACAATATTTGATTATTACATAGATTATGGTGTTAAGAAGGGTTGGAAAAAAAGTGTATTTGATGATACCACAAAATATCAAATTCACAAAAGAAGTTGAAAAGTGGGGCCCACCATCAACCTTTTTGATGTCAGGACCGTTGAATGTGAATGAAAACGGTTAATCTCAAGGGCCAAGATTCACACATGAACAACATCATAAGTATTTATGATTATGAATGACCAAAAAGGCCAAAGGTACCACGGAAAAGTACTTAATATTCCCTCTCACCAAACAAGGCACACATGGTGGAGGTTACTTGAGAAACATGTACAATATATACACCATATGGGGGGGCCAATTTTGAGATGCCTTGACCTCTATTTCTTGAACTGTTAACTCACATGCAAATTTGGATCCCCCATATGAAAAAAGTTCATTTAATGTTTGTTTGGTATCACATAGAATACGACAAAATCTCATCGCGATTTTGTAAAATCTATATATTTTGTAGTTTTAATAAAATCATATGATATACTCATAATTTTATCTAATTTATAGTGATACCAAACATATACGAGAGAGAAAAAGGAAAGACTAATTAATTAATGTGTTAAATTTGTAATCATTATTAAACAATTTTTGCTCTCTTTTTTATAATGGATTTCTAGGATACGTAAGAGGTTCCACAAATGAACTTAAATGGATTTCTTGTATATGACTTCTCCATCCAACTCTATGCATGTTACCTTCCCCTTATACTAATTTTTAACTGTCATTTTGACAACTTGGGGTCTTTCATTTTCTAACCAATGAAACTATTAAATAGAAAGAAAAAAAAATTATATATATATATTGAAGAAAAAAAATTAGACCCCTCTTATGTGGTTCAAGAAATAATAATAATAATAATAATAATAATAATAATAATAATAATAATAATAATAATAATGAGAGAGTTATTATGGGAATTAAAGGAGGTCAAAACTCAAAAGTCAGATGCTCACCCTCTATAAAAACTAACAATTTTCACACTTATGTGGCTTTAAAAAATAACAAAACAAAAATCAAATAGTAGAGTTAAGAGAAAACCTAACTTCTTTATGGATTTTGAAGTAAGGAAAATAGCTATAACTTTGATTCCAAACCAAATCAAAGAGCCATGTTGTGATATAAGTAACTTTGAAGAAAAATAACAAAATCAAAAGAACATTTTTTGATCCAAGTCAAAGAACCTATATATGTTGGCCATATTTAAAGGAAAGATATGTATTTTTGTAAATGACAAATGAACATTCCAAACACATGATTAATTGTGGGAAAAAATGGTACGAAAAACATGAAGAGGTTAGAGGAAATATACCAAATCAACAGTCTCATTCTTAATTTGCTCCAGTGAGATTGAACCCTTATCACCGGCAGCCATGTTGTGCCAAAAAGAGAAGAAAAATACACTGCAATATATAAATGTGAAGAAAATGCAAAACAAGAGTCAGTTTCAAAGGGCAGAAAAAGAGGACTAAATGATCATTGAATGAGAATTCTGAATCCCAAGAAATGAAAATGGATGATAGGATAGAAATTACGGTACAAGAAGGTTATGTTGGTTATGAGCTCACACACCTCTATGGCACTTGTTTATATACTCTCTTCAAAGTGAAAAAAGTGTTCGCAATATCAAATGAAACAAGACTTTTTGAATATATATTAATAACATTCAAATAAAATAATATAAAATCATAAATCAAATGATTTACTTGACCAAAAATAAATTAAATGAATTTAGACTCAATTTTAGACTATTCTCTCTCGGCTACTCTTCATGTATCTTTTCTCAATTCCCAGAAATAATACTATTTTTTTATTAAAATATTGTTCATTAGTTTAAAAAACAAATTTATATTTGTTTTTGTTTTATATTAATTAATTAAAGGCTTTTTTATTGAAATTCAATTTGAAAAAATTAAAGGCCTTTAATTTTATATGGCTACCAAGTCTTTTCTATTAAATATTATAATACAATTATAATATGATCAAAATAATTATCAACTAAACGCTTTTCTATTAAATAATTTCAAGGGAAGAAGTCAAATTTATTTTTTCCTTCACGATAAACATTTGAAAAATATTTGTCGTGAAAATTAATTTCGGTATTTTTTAAAATTATTTTCGGAGGTGATAATATAATTTTTAAATAATACTTTTATTTGTTAGTAAATGTTTTCAGATTTTCATTATATATTATATTATTTTTTAATATATTATTTCTTTTAATTTTTCAAAATGATTAATCAGATAAAAATAAGAATATAATCATAGAAGTTATCAATGTTTTTTTGAGTAAAGACTTATTTTAGTCTCTGAGAATAATAAATTGGGACAACATATTCGTTACCATGTTTATTTTTTTAAAATCTAGTTTATAATTATTTTTTAAAAACACTTTAAATTATTCAGAATAGTCATGTTACCAAGTTAATGGTCCCATTGTGTACTACTGGCCATGTTGAGGTGACCAATATGGATCATGTTAACCTACTGTTCTGAACTCCACTACTTAATTGACTTGTTGACACTTACAAAATTAATTTAGCAGTGAGACCACTTAATTTTATTTCGTCATTTGATTGCTACATATTTGCACTTTTTAAAATAATGAGCTTAATTTTGTTTTGCTTTGACAAAAGAAGAACTTTTGTTGGTTATGGAAAAGTTGTTACTCTTGGCATTCAAAATATTTGATATTGTTCCATTCATCAAGTTAATTTATCACGAATAATAAATGGTTGAATACTCTTTTCGGTCTCAATTATAAGTAATATTTCATTTTTTTATTTATTGAATAAATGATGTATGTGGTCTATATTGTAGGTCATATACATCATTTATTTAATGAATCTAAAAAGTACAAAATATTTATAATTGAGATAAGAGGGAGTAAGTAATTTACTGGAAGACGTTATATTTTTTATGGTTATAGTAACAAGAGTTTGATCTTGTGAGTTTAGCTTGGTTGGGTTTGAACTCTGGATATCTTATTTATTCATTTTAATAGATGAATTTTAGTCATTAGATTAATTAACAAAAGAGAGTAATGACAATTTGAATCTTCTCTTGAGAGTAGGGGGAGATATCTAGATTTACTAGAGAATTACTGAAGAGTCTTCAATAACTTGACAAAAAAATTAGTTTCAATAATAAAGATAAGAAGATTAAAACATGGAAAATTTTAAAGAATGCATCTGAGACACTAGTTAAGATAATTAATATAGAAATATTGTATTAGAAAGTGATGAAAAGTGATACATTCAATTTTTAAAAGACAAAAAACTATTATTTACAGTGAAAGTTTCAATTATTTTTACTAGTTTCCCCAAGCACTAGCAGAATCCTTAAAACATTAAGTCACTAAATAAGGTTAAATTATAATCCTTCTCCTGAGCATACCTCGATTAGCATGGATAATGAATTGTAATATGTAGGAGTCACTAGTGCAAATCAAGGATACAAGACCTGTTTTTTTAGAGATTTAAGACCACTTTTGCACAAAAACAGGTCTGAAATCTTTAAAAATCAGGTCTTGGATCCCTGATTTGCACTAGTGAGTCGAAATTTGAATCCTACATTCTAGCCACCTTTAATAAGGGTTAAAGAAAATTAAAAAATTTGTTTGGATTCAAAGTTCACTAAATTAATATATAATTTAACCTTCTAAGTAAATGTAAAATTAGATTTTAAATTAAATGTGTATTCGTTTCTACGATGATTATAAAGAATATGAAAAATTATATAATCACATTTTTTTATCTTTTAAGATGTATCCCGTAATTTAGTATAGTTAACATTAAAGGCTAAAATATGTGGGTTCAATGGCTGTGGTTGAAGGGCCAACGTGACGGTGGTGATTTGAGGATGGTAACTAACAACAATAATACTAGTTTTATTAGCAGAAAGAATCATTAACAATAATTGTTGACCAAAAAACTGCTCAAAAGAAATTCTTGACCACAAAAGAAAATAGAATCATTAACAATAATAAGTATGGTCCAAAAGTATATTCTTTTGAAATATACTTTGTTGACAAGTATCTTCTAAAGCTTTTGTCAAAAAATAAAAAAAATGTTGTAAAGCTATAAGTATTTGCACACAAAAATATTTCTTGTTTTTTCACAATACACAAAAATATTTCTTTTAAATTCCTTCAAAAAAAAATATTTCTTTTAAATAAATATAAATACATTTTTACAGTATAATATTGTGTGACATGTTGTCAATTTTAAAATTAATTTAGTATCACATTTTTAGATTCTTAAATAAAAGCACAACATAATCAATACAAATATTCTTAGTATATATATTAAAATAAAAATGAGGGATTGACTTTCAAATGGGTCCCACAAGAGAAACTTGTCATAAAGCACACCTTATAGCAACAAAATTATAGGTTTTCCAACAACAATAATGGATGGTGTGTGGACCCCAACTTCAGTTTCTCTACGTTAATATAAGGGTTTGATCATATCAGTTTTAGATTATATGTCATTTTAAAAATTACACATATATTAATAAATATAATTAATATATAAAAAGAGTAATTATGAGTTATTTTACAAAAATATTTTTCAGTAATGAAGAGTTGAAGAAAGATAAAGTAATAAATAGTAAATAGCATAATGAAAAAACTAATCATTCATTGATATTGTAAAATGACATATAATTTGAAGATATTTTTCTTTCTAAAATGACATATAATTTGGAAAGGAGGAAGTACAACGTTCAAAGATTTCATTAAAAGGAATTTGTTTTAGAAATAAAGGTTGTTAGTTTTGTTAGTGTAGTAATTACACAACTTTTTAATATGGTAATTGGATAAACTCGTTATATTATCTTTTCCTTTTCATTATAATCTTTTATTTATATATTACTTAGCAAGGGTATTCTTAGATCAATAACAAGATTCAAATTCAAGTCCCGATAAAAACTGAACTTAATTCTTACCAACTAAATCAACCTACGTTGACACATTATATTATTCTCTCATTTGAATTATAAGTTCCATTTATAAAATATTTCTCTATCATCATCATGATTTTTTTTTAGAGGCTTTATCTATCATAAATTATTTGTTAATATTTTTTTATATAGGTTTCTTCCATCAAAGGTAATATATTCGAGGTGTGTCAGAGAATAAATTTGTGATACATTGCTCTGTCGGGTATCAAACATTGGTTTACCTTGTTGTGGGACTGTAGCTTTGTAGCTTCTGCTAGACTTGACTTTCATTGAAACTTCTTAGTATTTATTAATCTTTTGAATTATATATCTATATTTGAATTATGTTTCTCAATACCATTGGTCATTTCTCATATTTTTGTAGTAAATAAAAACTTATATTAATAAATATTAAAATTGAATAATTCAGTCAACGCATTATATATAACTTAGTTGTTTGTTCATTAATAAGACATGCCTTCTAATCTAATTATCCTGATCATATAAAGTACCCAAAATAATCATACTCATACATCATATATACAAAGTCTAAATTTGCCATTTGTGAAGTCATCCATCAATAATAGATTATTTATATTGTAAGTAAACCATGACATATATATACAATAACAGAATTATAAAATAAGCTATCTACATATAGGTAAAGGACCAGTGTATTTTCACAACTTTTAATTCTAATATTCTTGCCTCTTTTTTATTTTTTGGAAAGAATTGACATGTGCAAATGTCACTGAAGTCTCTTTCACAAAGTTGGGTGCATGCAAGTTTCAAGTGGTAATATATATATTTTCGAGAAAAATTATAAATTGTGGAAGAATAACAACGCATGCTCCTCCAAAAAAAATAGCATGCTTGTTTTTCAAACTCTAGAATAAGAAAAGAAAATAGTATAATCGTAGAAGATGAATGACGACTAGGCATGGTTCTCGCAAGACTTCAAGATGGGATGAAATAGGCAAGTCCCTCATATTTTGAGTACGTTTGCAAGCTAAGATAATGATAATATGACGCCTCATAGATTATTTGAATATTGTTTTTATATTTTTTGCTGTAAAATCAATCTTTTTCAATGGAAATAAATGCATGAATATTAATTTGCCTTGTCATATGTAGATATCAAATAAATTTTTAACATTTTCAATTTAAAAAACTTCTCTCAATAGACTTCATAATAATAGGCATACTTAAGATTATTGTTATTGTTATCCTTCAAAAAAAAATTATTCTATAAGTTATGCAAGCATTATGAAAACAATTAAATGTGTTCAAATAATTTTTATATATACCATAAAACTTGATTTTGATTCAACATTTAAAATCTCTCGAATGACTTTTAATTCTTTAAGTAGAATTTTACCATCAAGATTATAAAAATCATCGTGTTTTAAATAGGTCTCTTTTGTTGCTCCTTCAATCATTTAGTTTAGGTTTTGACGATGTTTTATTAAAATGATATTTTATGTTTCTTTGCGCTTGTTAAAATAGCTTAATTCTGAAAGCACCTTAGTCAATTCAAGATCTCAAGTCATCTACAATATTGTCCTTTGCTGACAAGCGTTTGTATTGAGTTTGGGAGTTTCTTGGGAGTCAAGAATTTTCAAAATCGCGTTATAGAGTTTTTGATTCGATTTAGAATGATGTCAAACATTTCTGAATCGAATCATTACTTGTCTCGAGAATCTTTGATTTTATTAAGGCGTGATTCGATTCAAATTTATCCTTGAAGTTTTTGAATCAAATCATCTAGCTAGCCTCTCTAGTATCTGATCATTGCATATTGATTCGTATCAATGTTCTTTGTATCGTATCAATCTTCTTCTGAAAACCATGATTCGATTCAAATCCATGCTTATGTAGATTTGAATCGATTCAATATTCATCTGAAAAATGCTTGATTCGATTCAGTGCTCTTAGCATTCATATCAATATTCATAGCATGTAGATCTCCTCTTTCTACACTATTTGAATCAATTCATACTTCATGTGATTCGATTCAAGTTCGTTATTTGTGACTAAATTAACTCTTTCCACACACATACACTCCTTCATAGTATCAATTTGCAAATACACTTTAAATTCTCCAAACCCTCTATAACACCCTGATTTTTGCTATGATTATTTATTTAATTGTTTTATTATTTATTTAATTGTTGATGTGTTTGGATTGTTGGGTTAATTGGATTTTAATATAAATAGAGGAGTTGAGGGTATTTTGGTCATTTTAAGATAAATCATATTTTGGTAATTTTAGAATGATGGGTATTTTAATTATTTGGGCGTGTAAGATTATTATTGAGGTTAGTAGTAACTTGGTAGAATTACTAGAATAGAGGTATAAGGTAAAAAGGGGAGAATTAAGTTAATTAGAAAGAGGAGAGTTATTTGTTAGTAAGAATAATTGAGCTCAGTAGATGTTAAGTGAGTTAAGCCCAATAAGATGTGTATAAGGCTAGAGGATAGTCATAACCCTAGTTTTAGGATTCATTTGGTAAGTTCACTAGAAAGAAGCAAAGTGAGAATAGAGAGAAAATTGAGAGAATAATGGAGAAAGAGACCCAAGAGGAAAAATAGATATAACAAGCTTGAAGATCAAAGTAGACGGGAAGATTGGAGCTTAGAGACTAGCTTTTGGGAGTTTGAGGTAAAAAGGAAGTTTATATTTACCATTTAGAGATTATGAGCAATTGTGTGGTTGTGGGTCATGTTTGTTTTTATGATTTCATGAAATTGATGTTGATTCATATTAATTTTCGTGCTCCATTCATTAAGCTAATTTTGAATATGATAAAAGTTGTGAAATGTTGTTGTTGTTGTGCTAAAACTCATGTTAGGTTATAGAGAAATGATATTTGTATAACCACTTTTTGACAACTTTGTGACAACTTTCTCTCTCATACTCACATTATACTCTTATTCTCTCTCTTCATTTTTCTCTCTCCATTGTTTTTAACCAATGAAAATAGAGAAAAAAGAAGTTGTCACAAAAGTTGTATCAAATAGTTGTTCAAATATCACTACTCTAGGTTATATGAAATAAGTGATTTTGAAATTTTAGCTTAATTATGTGAAATCCATGATGTCGTTGAGGAATAATGCTAAATTTATGTTCTACCTACTTACTATGATATTGGGTATGAGATTAAGTTATGTTTGTTTGAGATTACAGTGATAAGTTCATGGTTAAGTTTCCTTCAACAAAAAAAAAGTTCATGGTTAAGTTGTGATTATGTGTTATTCTTGGATTTTATGGAGAAGTGAGTATAAATCATGATTTTGGATGTGTAATTGATGATTTGAAGTGGTGAAAGTGTTTATTACAAGTATTATGATCATGGATAATGTTTTGAATTGATTTGGGTGTGTTGTAATTGAGTTAGGTGATTTAAAAGTGATTATAGGGTGAAAAACGCATTTTTGAAACTGATTTTGATGTTGTCTGTTAGCTTAAAATCGGGCCCCGAATTGCCAAAATCAGTTGTTTTTCCTACTTTTGGCTCGACAAAAACCGGCCCCCGATTTTGAAAAATTGGCTCCCGATTTCTGTCAGACCACCTGAGAAAAATCATTTTTTCACCATTTTCCGTTTTGAAATAGGCCTTGGTGAAAACATGAAAGTTTTAGATATTGATGTTAGCTTTCTTGTGGATTTGGTTTAACTTAATTATCATTTCTATAACTTGAGTTATGGTCAAATTACTACGCATAGGTCATGTGACATTTTTCATGAAACTTTATCATAACTTTTTCAATGAAACATCCTCAAAACTATAATCGAGTTTAAGGAAGTCTTTAGAGTGAATAAATGGGTATGTAATCATGAATTTGTGATATGCAATAATGTGTATATAATGATGTGAAGATAATGTATAAATTAAAGAAGTGAGTACTTGATTTACACATGATGTTGAACACTTGATTTTGATGAAATGATGTTGTTATGTTTGAACTACTGTGATAATGAACATAGATAAAGCATGTAGGATTGATAAAGATGTATGTGAACATGTAAATTATTTTTGGTGAAATATGTAAAAATAGACGAACTTTGAGAAAATAGACAGACTTTGATAAATGATGAATGACTATGATAACTTATGAATGACTATGTGATAATGATAAGTTTATGAATAATAGTTGAATTAGTGGTTGATATATGCATGATGCATTAATTAAATAGGTGTAAATGATTAATCGTCTAAAATTATATTTTTGCTAAATGAAGAGATGTTGTTTCTTTAATGTTGTAGATGTTTAATGATGATCATGGTGATTATGATTTTTTATGATGATTATTGATGATGATGATAATTCATGATGGTGCATGTATATATGTGTATAAATGGTGATTGAATACATGTATATAAAGTGGTGATGTTGATTATATGGAGATGATTGTTTTGATGATGAATTAGTGTGTTTATATTATATGAGGGAGTGAATTATGTAATGATAAACTAAGTGGTGTTCTTCATTGTCGAGTCTATACGTGAAGTCCATGCATCCATGAGTCGTTGGATATTTAGTATCCAGAGTGGTGAATATGATGTTTTAGCATCCGAAGTGGTTAATAGGATATTTAGTATCCGAAGTGGTCTAAAGTGGTGGGATCAATCTGTAAAATAACTCCGATATTCAAAAATGATAATGCATGCATATAGAGTCGTGTCTAGAACATTGCGGGTGCGGAAAAAACTCAGAGTTTTAAAACGGGGCCGGGGTCGGGGGATACTCACACCCGCCTCGCACCCTTATATGTGAAAATACGCAGCTAAAAAGAAAGTAGTATATAAAACCAACTTATGATGTAAATATGATAGTTGCTAATTAGGAGAGTCATAATAAGGTCACGTGATATTTCTAGCTTATTATTAAGATGAGAGGATGTTGTTGGCTAATGAGAGTTTTAATACAAGATGTTGCTAATGATGGAAGATATAACTTGTCTCATAATTTTAGAGAATGACATTTTGTTTCATGGTCCCTGAGTTGTTTGTATAAGAGTTTCCATCACTTGTGCATCTTCGACTTTTTTTATCATATGTGGCAACAGACCATGAATTTGTAGCTGAATATGACTTAATTTTTATCTAAATCTCTTTAGTTTCTTATCTAAATCTCCTTAATTTTGCAGGTGGGGGCAGGGCCGGGAAACCCGTCTCAGTTTGGGGCAGGTCTGGGGGTAGAGTTTCTATCCCTGCCGGGTTTGGGGTTGGGTAACATGAAACGAGTGTAGAGCCGATTATGTTTATACCCACCCCGTTGCCATGTCTAATGACTATGTGTATTCTTTTGTTGATTGTTATTTTGGTGATCATGATGAAGTGTGAACAACATGTACATGACTATGCGAACCTTTGTCAATCTATGTGGTTTGTGAATATGTTGTGAATGTTGTGTATTCTTGGTAAACTCTTAAAGAGTGAATATGTTTGAATAAGGGTCATGGATATTGAAATATTTATTGTTGATGATGACGATAACAAGAAAACAAGTTAAGATCCTAGGGTTCTTCGTAAAGATTTTGATGTTGAAGAAATGTTTCATTGGAGATCAGGAGAAGAAATTGAACCGATGTTGTTGTATGTATAGAGTGAAAGTGAGCAGCTAATGTAGAGTTATATTTAGTTATTTTATATTTAATATGTTTATCCTAGTTTGTGGACTTCAATGTTCTGCTATGTCCAGTGATGATTTTCACTATTTTATTTAATTTAATGTAATGAGTATGGTTTTATGTATCCAGTAACTTTTGGTACTTCATTGAAGCGGTTTATTAAAATTTTATAGTGTTCAACATATATTTCCAAACAAACAATAGCTTGAATCATATGACCCCAATTATACAAGCAAGTATCCTATTGATTTTCTGAGTAAAAAATTATTCATCAGCAATACATGAGACCACACAACATTAAATTTAAGACGGTCATACAACAGAAAAATTAAATAATATTAATGACACTTACGATGGTATAAACGGATGGATGGGTAAATATAAAAATTAAGGTAGAACAATTATATAGATGAATAGTTAAAATGGTACAATACATGTGGGTTTGATGAAAATGTAGTAATAATATTGAGAACCATAATTAAAAATTATTACTCATCGGATAAATCATCATCTATCTAGTATTGACTGAGATGCTCAATTCCACGTAATTTAACTTCCCTTGAATTTTGATAACTGTTAAGTACGGTTGGACAAATAATCAAAGTTCGACCAATGTAAATCGAAATAGGCGGGTAAAACAGAATGGACAGATACACAAATAAGACAACTTGGTTTGAGATGGACATAAATGGGTCGAAATCGGATTTAAGATTTTGATCCAAATCGATAGATATACATAACCTGCCAAAGTAGACAACTTTTATAGGTCATTGTAGCAATCTTCTGACACTCATGTGTCCCATCTTTCTTTATTTCTACGAGCACATGTGGCAGAGAAGTATTATTAATAGTATTTTTTAGCAAGCTATTAATTGATAATTTTATATCATGTTTTTTGTTGAATCATTCTTTACCCCACTCACGTATCTGATCTTTCTTTTATTTATTTATTCACCTCAATTACTCATACTTTGTTCTTATCCTTCTTTTTGACTATCTCACACACCAAAACAACCCTCTTTCTTTTCCTCACAGCAGAATAACAACGGTAAAATATGCGCGTTCCTCTTCTTCACGCACCATGATAACCGAAACAAACCAACCGAGTAAACCGTCACCCAAAAAAATCGTAACCCGACGAGACTGAAGCACCAAACGGACGAGAATGGCTGAAGATGTATCAACTGCAATTTTGAATGGATTGGCAGTTTTCAACCGAAATTTGACTGAACCAACCGTTTGTACACCCCTACTGTTGAGACGAATTTGCATTTGATTGTTCTTGTTGTGTATGAAGTTAATGGCCAGTTCGAGCAACTCGTTATTGTCCTTTGGGACTTTTGATGAATGTTGTTTTTGTTTTCTTTGGCCTTGTTGACGTAAAGTATGCCAAAGACGTGTAGACTCTTCCATGTGGTATTCCTATTCTCTACGATATTTATTCATGTTTGGGACTGAGAAACGTTCCCGTGGGCATAGACAATATTGAAACATATTTCACTCTAATGTCCACACTCGACCCATACACTCTACTATTTCTGATGGGGTGTACTTTGTAAAAAATAAAAAATAAATCCATTAAAACACACGTGTTTGGTATTTACAACATGAGTCTTACGTGAATAATATTCTTTATTTGACAAATATTTCATTTTCAATTAGTTTCCTTCTCACTGTTTATACACATGTTTTATGTGCAATTCCTACATTTTAGGCAATCCAGAAAATCTTAACTCATTATCAGAGTCCAATTGTGTAATCTAGTCTAAGATTATATACCTGAGTTAGAAAAACTAACCAAAACCATGCTATACTTCACAAATATTTGGTGAATGTGATATTGTGTTAGTGTTTTTTTTCTAATTTGTCTCATATTGGCTATATACCCACGTGATCTCTTTGAATGGAATATACAATTCAGGAAATCATGAGAGGGAGAACATGTGATACAATATTATGGTTAACTGTAACTTTCTGTTTAAAATGAATGACATTTAAGGCCAATCGAACATCGAAGCACATACAAATGAAATAAATTATGAGAGGGAGAATACTTATGTACATCAATTTAATATGAATTAATTTACCACAGTCTTCCGAACAAATATAATATTTTATAAATGAATTTTAATAACCAAAAAAAGGATATCTTAATCAAATGTACTTCAAAGAAATACATATATACATAAACGAGTATTAAGACAAAGGCAATGTAATAATGTGATACACCAAGGAATATTGAACAAAACGCCTACATAATATCATGACAATTGATCACAATTAATTTAGACAAATGTATGTTTAATCAATTGATAAGCAACCGGTAGCTTTGGCTTATTTAATACGAAACCTCCCTGCTTATTTTCTTCATGAAGTACCAAACGACAAACAATGTCACAGCGAATCCCAAGGATATCATTTTGTACATAAGTAAATACATTCATATACATATATATCAATGTTTACATATTACTAATTTCAACAACAAAAAAATTAAACACATCATTGAAGAATGGATTAAAGCATTACCAATGAATAGTCAGACATGCTCTTGTATCCCCATTTTGCTTCACCACCCCACAATTCCAAATACTTGATGACATAAACCTCACAATCATGACTGCAAAATATACAAATTTCAAATTAGGTAAATAGTCGCTAAACACAAGTAAATATATCCATGAGTATTAACATATTTTTGGACATTATTAACCAATTTTTTTGCTTAGGTAAATCCTCAACTAAAACCTCCAATGAATATTCCAACTGCTCTCCTTCATTTTTAAAGCATTTGCTCATAAATTTCAATAGCCTCTCAAAATGGACTTTCTGTAGAAACACATGTTATCATTTCATCACTTGGTCAAATACAGTAACCACTAAATAACCAAAATAATTTTATCAATTAAACATATATCATTGCATTATCCAAACGCTGTCTTGGGCCATTTCTTTCATTGTATAACGAGTCCAACACAAACATGTTTCTTTTCCTATGATCGAAGACGTAACATGTCCAATGTTTCTAAAAAACGGTTGGTGCAAATACCTAAATTATATGATTAAAAATACTTAAGTACATCGTATAAAGCAACTTCTTCGCACACATATATTACTTAAATTTAAGATGTACACTTAACAAGTTGCACAACCGCATCACCACTAGTGTGTTTGTCCAACTTGACATATATTTCTGAAATTGCCACTCAATCCATTGGATTTTACGGCCTTTGGGATGTGCCTTTAAGCTTTAACTTATTAACCACCTGCCACTACTATTATAATATATTTTAGGCATGGGATGATAAAAGTTTAGTAGACTTTTGTGTTGTTTGACTTTATACTTAATACAATTCCTTACCGAAAAAAATCACTCAAAATTAAATGTTTCACGCAACCATCTTTTCAAACTTGATCATACATCATAGTTCTAGCAGCAAGATTCATAACCTAAGGTATATAAATCATACATAATAATGGTTAACAAATATAAATCGTAAAATCTAAATTAAAACGAAAAAGGTTAACGAAAAATACAAACCCTTGAGTTGACTGAGCTCATCGTCTTCATGCATTGAAAAAACTCTCCAACAACACGCATTTCATCTACCTAACATAACACACTAAAAAAAAGACGAAAAATTGTTAATCAGTTATGTAAAAGCTTGATTTCAAAAACCGCAACATTATTAAAAGTAGTTAAAATACATTAAAAAAAATTATAGACTTACTTATCCTTTACCTTTTGATGTGTGAAGAACTAATACAAATATTTCAAATGTGGAGGAACCCTTACATCCCATTTTTTCTCCCTTTTCAGCAACATCTTGACCATCCAACTTCATCATATCCATGAATGTATCATTTTCTTCTACTTTTCCCGCCTCACTTTTCACCACATCATTAACCGCATCCATCTTACCACACTTATCTCTTACGTATTTTGACCCACTTCATAATTCTCCACCACTTGGTTTTGAACTATTTTCCCTACCACGAACACTATTTGCTTTTAATGTCCTCGTATCATCTTCAAGGATTGAAACCCAATTAAGCAAATCTTTGTGTTCACCCATCAATTTTTTATGTTCAGCAAAATAAGTTTGCACGTCAATAAAGGGTATGCCCCATCTCTAAAACCAACTTTAAAATGGTTAACGGCTTGAACAAGGACTTCATTTTCCATGTCTTCTTCTGTTGGGACCAATTCCTCAACCAACTAATTACAATAAATAGATAAAATTAACATAATTGTGGGTGAAAACTTAAACTATAAAACTTCAATATTGAGTTAATATATTAAAGGCAATTACTAACTATTTCATTTTAAAAAAAAAGTTTGACATTCCAACATGTTAATGGTGGAAATCGCTTATTTGGTCAACTACATAGGCTTAAATGTTCAACCGCCCATATCTATTTAAATGACAAATCAAATTGATGTTAACAACATTGGACATAACTATAGGTATAATTGAAAAAAGGGTTAATAGGTCTTTACCCCCCTATAATAGAGGTCATTTCTGGTTTTCCCCCTGTAAATTTTTTTTTTTGATTTACCCCCCTATAAAATATTTTTGTTTTGATTTGCCCCCTAATAGGCCAAACAAAAACGAAAATTTCTTGAAAAATAAAATAAAATTGGTTTTTGTTTGGCCTATTAGGGAGGGTAAATCAAAACAAATTTTTTTTACAGGGGGTAAATCAAAAAAAAAATTACAGGGAGGAAAACCGGAAATGACCTATATTTCAGGGGGGTAAAGACATATTAACCCTTGGAAAAAAAAACCCCACACACACACACACACATATATATATATATATTAAACATAATGCAATAAAAAACAGAACCCAACAAATTTTCAATAACTGTAATACAGCTGAGCAACCAAAAATGCGTACAACGTTATTATTCTTTCGTTGATGGTAGTTTGACGCCGCACTACTAAGATTATTATTATTCTTAAAAGTCTATGTCACTTTTCGTCTAATTTGTTGCCTCATACCTAGTTCTCATATTTTTTAGATATACTCCTATGGCCACCCTTACAAAGTAAACCTAAGCTAGGTAAAATTGAAATTAAAATTGGAGAAGAAGGAGAAGAAAAAAGAACCTATTGAAATCAAAAGGATTGATGGAGATAGGAGAACGCGACGCCGAGGTTAGGGAATGTGGTGGTCGTCGTGGTGGATTGAAGAGAACTCGATGGTCGATGTTTAGGGTGAGAAGTGAATAGTCGAATATATATATATATATATATATAGAGAGAGAGAGAGGAGTAACAAATGCAGATTTCTTTCCTTTTTTAATTTAATCGAACAATTTTTTTTTATTTTAATCATTTAATACCAATTCATTCCAAAACAATTTTTTAAAATTAAAATTTGCCACTTCAACAAGTGGTACAAAGAGTGTACAACATGAAGTGGTCAACCTATCATTTTCCATACATAATGCCACAATCTCTTCTATGTGTAAGTGTCATCTGTCATCTCAAGAAGTTTAGATGTTATGAGTCAATCACAACCAAGATATGGGCAAGGATAACCCACTTAGTGTTATCCTGTCAGTATTCGTTCTAGGATGACTTATTTTAACGGTATTCAATCATCTGCACAATAATAATACCCTTGGATTTAACCTTGTGCACCCATAAATATGACAATAGATTTGCATAACAACAATGAAATATGTGTATATATATATGTGTGTGTGTGTGTGTGTGAAACTCAATCTCACTTCCTTGGGTCATGGAAATCCAACCTACCCTCATCATATCATCAATTTCATTATCACAATCTAGTCACTATATATATTCTATCATATCTCAAACGGTAACCTTATCAATAACGTTATATAATTTCCACGTCTTTATCCAACAATAATTCTATTATTTCCTTTCACGTATCCTTCTCTTAACATTTATAATCCTCAAAATCATATTCATCAACACTTTCACCCAAACATATAAATATACATAAGCCTGTAACAATAGTATCATATATTAACACATATATCAAATGGAATAAGAAGCATGTTCCTACAAACACAAACAATACACCAAAATAAAAAGAAATAAAACATCCTCTAAAATTAACACTAAGATCAATATTATTTAATAACCAAATAAATAGCATCATGACTCTCAAGTAATGAAACTCTGCAAAGTCACCAAACGAGCATTAGGTACTTATCCCTAGTATGGATCAATTCACCCTACACAAGATTATTGTCACTATCGTGAGTTCGGATTCAAATCACACCAATAAACTTAGATGTGTAGATAAAGAGTCAGTAGCAACCAAATTCAAAGTAGTCTCAAGCAGCAACAACCGCAACAGACCTAGTAACTGCCAAAAAGAAAATTCACAAGCAAAGTAAGAAAAAAGATAAAGAGAGTAAAGAAACAAACATAGCAAGATTTGGTTACCTAGTTCAACTCAACAATGACTTATGTAATGAGGGAGAGATCACTTTGATCTACTACCGATGATTTTCGTACAAAAATATATAAAATAGGTTACAAAAAATTATCTTCTAGAAGTTCTCTAAGAACTGCCTAATTTCTACCCATTTCCTAATCTCTTCCCATTAACAAGAGACTCAAAGATTTTTGACTCTCCCAAGACAATCACAATCCTTCCGAACCATTTAATCTCCCTTAAAGACACTCGAATCTTATCCTCTTATGTTTCCTAAAATTTCTCTCCTTTGGGTTGACAATATTACACAAAAGAGATCATAGTCATGCACCCTAAGCCTGGTGCAACCTCTCGTGCATTTGGTGTGTGAATCATCAATAATACAACTCGTACTATACTATCTTGTGCTCCTCACATAGGTCGTAGAGGTGAAACCTTCTGAAATTATCAAAACCATACGCCTAGTGCATGGGAAAGAATGCCACACAATTTTCCACCTTCCAACATGAGATTTTAAGGCATATCTCAACAATTTAACCATCAACTACTTTGCTACTTGTTCTTGCCTCCAACTACATTTTTTAGTCTCACAAGATTTCACCTTCACCTCTTCAATCCTCAGAACGTGTTCCGCCTTCTTCAAGATTTTGTGCCCAATTACCTTAGACCTTTTAGGTAGCTTTACATGTTTCACCATAACCTCTTCAAATCCCGGAGTACGCTTCTTCGTCCTCTTGAAGATATGCTTGCCTCCAATTACCCTTGGTTTTTGAGGTAATCACACAAGTTGTTCCATGTCTTGTTCATCTCTCGGAATATCTTTTGTCTTATTAAGGAATTCCTTGAATTTTACTTAGTCATAACACACAAGTACTTCATAGTTGTACCATTCTGGTGCCGCCATTCATCACATTTTAGTCCTAGTAGTGAAGACTCCATCTCAAGTTGGATTATCTCTCCATGTTGATCATGGGTGTTTAATGTCTCTCCAAACAAACACCTTTTCTACATGAAGGTCAACTTACACGTGCCACATTTTCCAAAGTGATATACTCCACCTTCTTCTTGCCAAATTGTCTTCAAGTCCAAATTGTGTGGATTCCTTATTGACTCCTAACTCGATATAATACCTCTTGAAATGAACGGTATTGTGACACTTGAAGCACTTGTGCTTTTTCTTGTCACCACCCTTTGATTTTTCCCAATTTCCTCTACTTCTAGCTTTTCCTCCTAAGACATTTGAGTTGTCAGCACTATCATTAATCTTCAAGACCGTAGACTGGCTAACTCCTTGGTTCTTGGCGCTGCTTGGACTTTCACCAAGGTGAAAGTGCCTTCTTTAGCATAAAGCATGGTATACTTGAAGTGCTCAAAGGATATAGAAAATTCACACAATAAGAGTAGAGTCTCGTCTTCATCATCAATGTTACTTCAATGATCACCAAATCATCAAGGAATTCTTTTTTTAAAATCCATCGATTGCTTTGTCATGGTTTTTGACTCCACCATCCTAAATAGGTATAGTTGTTCTTTCAGAAATGGTCTATGAGCCATTGACTTGGTCATATACAATGACTCCAACCTTTCCCATATATCCGTTGTGATTGCATCTAGGGCCAACAATGAACTGAACCAACTCAAAAATAGTTCGAGACTCGATTCGGTAATTAACTCATTGAATCTGGTTCATGAACCAAATGAGTTTAACTTGAGTTGAAAATTAAGCTCGTTAAATAAATATGTTGAACTAATTTTAAAGGAAATGTTATTCCTAATTTTCTTTGTAATTTTTTTTATTAATACTTATTAACAATTACGAAGTAAAAAAGTTATTCATGGTAAGGACCACGTGAGTAAAAAAAATATAGTGATTCCGCATTTGAAAATGTTGAGAGCGAGTTAAGTTAATACATACATTACATGAATGTTCCATGAGAGTGTGAATGAGAGTGTCAAATTCAGTGTTAAAGAAAAGAGATTGAGAAACACATATGAGGACTAGAAGTAAGACACATATAAGAAACACATATAAGGACTAGGAATGAATTTCCATAGTTTCATAATTTTCATTTTGAATCAATGAGTCCCATATCGGAAGTTTTGGAAAGGATGAGGGAAAACTTGTCTATAAAAGAGGATTGTGATTCAACATTCCATCAAGTAACAATGTGTTACAAATTTAAGTGGTTTTTATAATAATAACTAAAAGGTTCATTTTAGTTCTCATTAATTTAAACCTTAGTTTTTTTTTTATTGATAATAGAACTTAAAGTATAAGAAAAACATGTGGTTCTTAATTATTATAGTTTTTTTTTTCCAGCTGAATTGAGTTGTTCGTGAATTTGATTTGAGTTAAGTTCGGACTAAAAAAAAGTTGTGACAAACTCGAACGAGTTTCGAGCTGAACTAATATTTATATTTTTATCGAGTTGAGCCGAGCTGAACCAAGTTTGACTCGGCTCGACTCATTTTCAGACCTAATTGTCTCCTTCGTAAATTCTCTTAGAACTTTATCTCTGAGGTAGAAGACAACAGGTCTCTTGTCCTTGTTCTCCATCTTAGTTTTTGTCCTTGTTTCCCATCTTAGTTTTATGTACTTATGACATGGTGACCGACAATACAACCTCACCCTTTGTAGCTTCTACACACTTTTGTTGAATCAAGATTGCTTGCATCTTTCCCTTTCACAACCCGAAATCATTGTCTTCGGTAAATTTCTCGATGTCCACTTGGAACCTATGGTGCTCACTTGAAAAAATTACCCATTTGCCCCACGATGGGCATCAATTGTTGGGAATTCAGACTCAAATACACCAACAAACTTAGATTTGTGGAGCAAGAGACAAAAGAAACCAAATCTAAAGTAGTATCGAGCAACAAAAAGAATAGAACTAGTAACTATGCAAAGCAAGAAGATAAAAAATAAAAAAATAATAAAAAGAGTAGCAAAACAAACGCACCAAGATTTGGTTACCAAATTCGGCTCAACAATGACCTACTTTTAGAAGAGAAGAGAAAGATATCTTCAATCCATTATCAACCAGTTTTTTACAAGGAAAATTCTACAATGAAGTCATGAGAATGACTTTTTTGGTGAAGTTATTATCTTTTTTTGGTTATAGTTTGTATATTATTATTTTTTTGTTATAGTTTGTATGTTATTATCTATGTATATGCATTACTCACTGTAAAATAATAAGGGTAAGGGTGAGCATATAAATAAGAGTAATGATGAGCATATAAAATAATAAAGGTAAGGGTGAGCATATAAATAAGGGTGATCATGAGCATATAAATTTATTTATAATTTAGGTTTGAGCTTATAAAAACATATAAAAATAAATCCCTTAAAAAAATGAATGTATAAATGTTTCAATACACTGATGTCCAGTTTTATACAAGTGTAATTAAATTATAAAAGTTTAAGAATGACTTTTTGATAAATTATTAAGGGTAAAAGTGGAAGAAAAAACAATAAGCAAAAGTAGTTTATGTTTTCTATGAAGACTAATTTGTAATAAAGAAAAGTTTAGACTTAGAATGGTCCATCAACCATCAAAGTTATATTATTGGCTAAATAAAATAACTTTTTCAAAAAAGTCAATTTTTTGACTGCACCGTAGAACTCCCCTTTTTACAATTAGATACAAAATAGGTTAAAAAAAAATAACTTCTATAAGTTCTCTTTGATAATTTACGGTCAACAAGTTAAAATTTAGATTACTTGTGCAGTTTAAAGAAAGATTGTATAAACTTTAATATGAATTACTTGTCATTTAAAAATAATTAAAATAAAGGGAAATTCATTCCGAAATATCCCCTCTTAAATCTCCAATGTGAAATGCTAGATATATCCATTATTGTTCAATTCACCAACTCAATGTCATGCAACTTCTCTTTGATAATTTACGGTCAAAAAGTTAAAATTTATTACTTGTGTAGTTTATAATTTACGGTTAATAGATTACAGTTTAGATTAGTTGTGCAGTTTAAACAAAGATTGTATAAACTTTAATATCAATTACTTGTCATTTAAAAAATAAATAAAGGGGAATTCATTCATATGAGACTTAATTTTCTCATATTCCGAAATATCCCCTCTTAAATCTCCAATATCAAATACTAGATATATCCATTATTGTTCCATTCACCAACTCAATTTCATGCAACTTCTCTTTGATAATGTACGGTCAAAAAATTAAAATATAGATTACTTGGGAGTTTATAATTTACAGTCAAAAGGTTAAAATTTAGACTACTTGTGCAGTTTAAACAAAGAATGTATAGACTTTAATATGAATTACTTTTCATTTAAAAATAATAATTAAAATAAAGGGGAAACAGAAGTGAGACAACACACTTTTGCCTAAAACTTTAAGGCAACTAGTTTATGGATTCTCTCATTTACAACGTGTTTAACTTCAATTTTTCTAACGGGTGTGAGACTTCTAACTCACACTTGTTACACGACAAAGTCTCTATTATCATAGCAACAATAAACAAATTACTATGCATTGGAGCTTCAATTTGACGGGCGTTCAATAATTTGTCAAAGCGGTTCCTAACAAGCTAAAGAAAGTGAAGACAATCAATTATTATTTCCAACATGGTCGTAGATTATGACATAGGTAGAAGAAAATATAATCACCACTTTAGTGACTTAAATTAATTTAATGTTATCAATCATAGAGGTCCTTATGGATGATACTTCTTCCAACTCAAACTTATTATAAACTATACTTGGGATCATGTGTTTTTTTATAAGGAATCATGGTGAACAATCAAAGTAAGGAAGGTCAGTCAAGTGTTTGCTCAATAATGTGTAATACAAACTAGGGTGGTAAATTGTAATTTGAGTAGCATTATGGGTATTAGCCCATATTATATCATGAGTTGAGCCTCAAAAACAATCTATAATATGAGTTATTGAACTTAAAATTTGAGTCATTTTTGTTTGAACCATTCGAGTTATATAACTGAAAGAATTGTTCACATCATGCAAAATCCAAATTCTTCCTTTCATTCCTACACTTCAATATTCTTTTGTTTCTTAAATATTCTTTTGTTTTTTGACAAAACACTCCAATATTACATACCTACCATTGGAGCTATAACATGTAGGCATGTGGGGAGATATTTGACTTTATAACAATTATGAATGCTAGGTACATTATTACAAGCCAATTATTTGATCACAGACAGATTTTACAGTGTGGGGTTTTAGTATAATGCAAAGTGCTATATTTTAGTGGCATGATCCATACTTACGTAAGACCTATTCTTTCATGCGTTATATATAGGGCATATAATCATGCATTGGATAAATTTCCGGTATATTTGCCTCTCCTGTCCAAATACCAAAAAATGAAGATTCGTGCTATGCAAATAGATGAAATATTGTTATACTATAGTCGTTTAAATTTTGTCTTTTCTATCTGCTTTATAGTAAAATTGCTATTATTCATTCATAATTAAAGTTATTAAAAATAATTATTTTTGATAGAATAGAACATAATAGAACATAAATTAGAAACACTTTCAATTTATAAAAATTTCTCTCCAAGATATCCAATAGTGAAAAAAATTGGTTAATATCATTTTATATAAGTCATGAATGTATTAGAAAAATAATTGAATATATGAAAGAAGTTAATATCCCAAAACTTGATTTTATATTCAAAATAGGGGGGTTCGTGGTACGGTTTGGTTCAGTTTTGAAGTTAAAAGTCATCCGAACCGCAAGATAAAAATGCATGCGGTTTGGTTTGGTTGACTTTGAAAATATAATCTGAACCAAACCAAACCATACCAATACGCTTTGGGTTGGATCGGTTGGTGCGGTTTTGTCAAGACAATACAATTTGTTGTTTCCGGCATTAAAATTAAGTTAAAAAGTGTGTTAAGGCATTCAAATACTCTTATGTGTTATGTTGCTTAGATTTTTTAAGTGGTCTAAATTCTAATCGTTTAACTCACACAATACACGTTCTTCTATTATTTATCTGTTCCCATATGCACATGAGGTAGAAGGATATGATGTCATTTTTCCTTCTGGACTAAGCAAAATGATTTAATTTATCCAAACAAGAGTCCCTAATCCCTCCCAATTTCAGTCAACTGTCACTGACATTTTATGGGACAACGGTACCAGTTTCCTCTTCTCCCTAGTCCTAGTTGGGTTGGGACCAAAAAGATAAAAAGAGTCAACTCTCTTTCAGGCAATTGGCCAATTCCCAATTAACCACATGATCCCTGGAAGGGCACACATTTCCGATGCATGTGGATCACCTCCCTCTACTCTAGTGCCTACAATAAAACTGTACTCTATTCTTATAAAAAAATTCTTAACCTAATGCAAGCAATGGACAATTTAAAACGAGTTTTCAAAAAGTGATGAGGGAATCTTTAAAAAAAGTGCTTTGAAAGTTTCTATTTTTACTTGGCGTCTTTTTCGGGATCGTCTACCTACTAAGGGTAATTTATCTTTGGTGCAACATTCTATCACATGACAATCAGCTTTCTGTGGGTGGTTGCGGGATGGAGGAAACGTCAAATCACTTGTTTCTCTCGTGTCTTATTTTTGGCATCATTTGGTCTCATTTGCGCAATTGGCTTGGTGTTTCGGGTGTAGATCCTATGTGTCTGTCAGATCATTTTTTGCAGTTTGGTCATTTAGGAGGCTGTTGTAGTCGCCTTCTGTCTACTCTTATTTTAATTTGGCTAGCGTGCATTTGGGTGCTATGGAAAGAACGTAATAACATGATTTTTAATAATAAGGTTGAGTTGATTCATGATTTAGTGGACAAAGTTAAGTTGCTTTCTTTTTGGTGGCTAAAGACGAAACATATATTTTTTGCTTGTAGTTATCATAGTTGGTGGCTTAATCCATTGATTTGTTTGGATATTGGCATGTAATTTTGCTGTCCAAGCTTTGTGCCTTGTAGTATAACACTTAAAGATTCTTTTGGCTTTCTGTGCTAGCACTCCTTGTGCTAATCAGAGAGAGTGTTTCTTAATCTAAGTTCCATTTTAACTTCTTAAAAAAAAAGTACTATCTTTGATTATTTTAACATTTTATTTTTATTTCAAAATAATTGGTGTTTGAGAAATCTAAATAAATTGTCTTAACTTGTGGTCACTGCAAGTTAAAATTAAATATCCCTTTTAGAGATTCATTAATCATTACAGATATGCAGTGACAGTGAGTAATTGGGGACAAGGATTTTTTTTTGTTCCCCTTTCAAAGCAAAGAGAATCTTTTGTTAAATTTAGATCCCATGAAGGCATGAACACAAGTTGAGCACAAGTTGTACCTACTTGCGAAAATACAGCAGTCCACACCACAAAAAATATAAACATTACATCAAGTACATGCATGAAATCAAACAAGTCTGCAGTACCTCTCCTCTCTCTCTGTCTATTTTTACATGATTAAATATATATTGTCTCAATCATGTAATACATGTGTCTTCATTTTGCTTTTGTAACAAAAACAACGATTTTGTCAATATTTTACATTTTCTTTTTGTCATTTTTACTTATATCAATAAAAGTTTAGAGTATAGTTAATATGTTCATTTTGTATATAGATACTTCTAAAATATCTTTTTGAATATAGGTGTGCCCAACTCCAACTTTTAATCTCCTAAGACAAATTAGTACTTTTACTACTCTACATCTATCTCTGAAAAATGTCAATTTTAAACTACTTAGTAGATTTATTAATTTTAAAAATATGGACTTAATTAATACTGTACTTCTAAATGATTTAAAATATAAGTTTATTAAAGTCTTCTCCATCCTTTTTAAGAAGCACCATTTTACACTCGCAAAAGGGTGCTAATAAATATGGACGAGGGACTATATAAAAAAGTCAGTTAAATACTTCACTATATATAAAATTAAAATTTTAGGGATGTCTAGACATAATATAAACACATTAAATATAATAATTATTTTTTTTAATATATGTGAAAATTGTAAACAAAGGCTATAAATAAATATTGATTTTCTTTAATGTGTTTATTTTGTGTCTAGACATACCTATATGATAGAGACATTAAATTGTTTCGATAAATAAGAGCTATGGAGAAAGATGCTTCGGAAGAACTTTAACCCCTTGTCTGACAAAGAAACAGAAGCAACAGTCCAGCATACCAAACCTGTTTTCCCTCCTCAATAAAGACTTTTTATTGGAATATTTGACGTATCGATGACTTTGATTCTAGAATTGCACTCAAGATTTTTAATATTTCTTTGGAATAGGTGGATATAATTTAGGATGCTGGAAGGCTAAAAGAGCTATTGAAGTTCAATTGATCTTGAATGAACTTACCAGTTACCAAGACTTCACTGTCCCGCAAGATGCTTCATTTATTATCAGTACTTCTGGGTGAAATTTATAAATATTTTGGGACGTGGAAAGAACATAGGACGGATATAATGTACGAAAATGGATTATGGATAACATCTCTTTATCGAGTATCTCAATTCTTTCAGCATGACACAATCAAATGGATAGCATGCACCACTAAAAAGTGGTGCATTGGTGGAGTAATTGCAGACATATCCATCTATCTATCCCACACAGTTGTCTCATTAACCAACATGCCAAACTTCCAACCTTCTCACCCTTTGCTGCTACCAATCCATAATCCATTTTCACAATGACACTCACATCCCCCTTACTTTGACACAGTTAACTTCCTGTTAAGCAGATAACAGGAAAAAACTTTTTTTTTTTAAATTCAGAAAGGAACTTAGCAAAGCTCGTGAGACCATAATTTTATTGGATGTCTACAAAGCTTCTATACGTATTTTTTTTCTGTGAATTTGTATCCACTATTCCTACTCTCATGATATATCTTTAAAGGCACAACTAGCAACAACAATGAAAATTACTCTTTAGATGTTTGCTCGCAAGACACACTGAACTGACAAAAAAAATACTTCCAACAACTGTTAACTACCATTGGGATCCGGTCTAAAGAATGCCACAACGACAAACCTAACTTCATGTGTTATTAATATATCCAATTGTTCTATGATGCTTCACTTATTTTGGAATTTTGAAATTGGAAGTTTCCTCTTGCTTATCGTGAACTTTGTTATATTCTTAGATGTGGAATTTGGGAGATATTGGTTTTATTTTGCCATTCCTTAATGTCCGACAACAAAATGTCATGACTAAATTACAATAAAAAAACGAAACTCTAGAGAACTGAGTGTATATGAGTGCAGAAGAGTTAACAGAAAACTAGTGAGTTAACAGAAAATTTGATCCGTTAAACAGAAGGGAGGCCCTCGTTAGTTTCTTAAAAAATAAGAGGGAATGTTGGTGCTGTCAAAGAGAAGCTTAGGGGAGGTGAGTGTCATTTACCCTTTAATCTAATTCCACTTTATTATTTTTGTTACAAGAATACTTTTTGTTCAACAGGTTATCATTACGGGTATCTGACATAGAGAAAGAACAATACGGAAATTTGGTCGATGGAAGTCTACTTGACTGTTATCTCAAAAGTATAACAAATAATAATACGGGTATGTGACACAAGTTAATCCAATCACACCAACAAGTTAGATCTGAAACAGAAATTCACAAAAAAAAAAAATAATAATGTGGTGTAGAATAAGCACCCTTCAAAGCTCTTAATAAGGGTAGATGAACAACAGATGCAAAGACTGCTGATCAAATACACATCAAAACTGAGTTCCAATCTCAAGAATCTTGCATCTCTCTTATACCTGAAAATCAATAGAGCAGAGAAATAAACAACTTACTCAACTTGGATTTGACACAAATTGCAGTGTAAAAACTTGGTGTGATCAAAATGATATTCCTTATTGACTGTGTTACTTCACTTCCCTTCCCTTCAAACAATTCTAGCCACTCTTTTAAAAATGATTCAAATAAATTAACACCACCGTGTAATATTATTAATAATAACAGACAAACATCATGTTAATATTAATTAATACATAATAAGTAGGAACATGCTATTGTCCTTTGTTTGTACATTCATGTTCGTCATTGAAAATTAGACAATATATCAAAAAAATCATTGCGCCACCATTTTATGCTGCAGACATACTATATATCTTAATTTTGGGTTTATTGTTCAATAATCAGAAAGATATTCCCAAAAAACCCAAGCATTGCTTAATTTTAGGTTTATCGTTCAATGATCAGAAAGATATTCCCAAAAACACAAAGCATTGTCAGTTATTTGGGTATTATGATTTTGGGTATCCATTTACCAAGTTGATACAAATTAAATAGAAAGATTTTTTTAAAACCAGACTTTCAAAGCTAAAGTCTTCAAACTAGTTTGATCACATTTTTTCAACCAGTTTTTGAACACATCAGGTTTTGAACCCAGTTTTGCAATAGGTTCAAAACCAGTTTGTCGAAAACGAACTAGTTCTGGAGGAGGTAATCTGGATAAGTTTTTAAATTCAATCCATAAATCTGGTTTTAATGGGTTTCGGTTGGTTTTAATTCATCAAGAACCAAACCAAGCACACCTCTAATCTAACTGTGCCCACACTTTCCTAGGAAAGTATGTACCAAGCAGTCATGTAGATTAAACATGTTTATTGACTTGAAGCAGAACAAACCTGTAAATTATTTAATTGGGACACGACATCTTGAGGTTTCATGGCAGGGAAGAGAAGAACCTCCTGGAACCAAAAGGACAGAAAATTATAAGATATTTCCAGAAAAAATGAACATGCAGATTGATAGAGACTTGGAGAGTAAGAGACAGAGAGAGAAAAGAGAACAAACCTTGATATTTTGTGAATCAGTCAATAACATAGTCAACCGATCAATACCCAAACCCCAACCAGCAGTTGGTGGCAAACCATACTCCAAAGCTGTGCAAAATGTTTCGTCCAAGGCCATTGCTTCGTCGTCACCTGATTGCCGATCCTGAGATGCAAAACAAACAAAAAAAAATACTATTATTATCTCAGAAAATATAGCCAACAGTTTGAGCATAATTAGTTTGTCATATCGCAGCAGGTATCATATCTTATTACCTTGAGTTGATCAGCAAATCTTTGCCGTTGTACCACAGGGTCATTCAATTCAGTATACGCGTTAGCAAGCTGAAAAGTAACAAAGCCAGTGATCAGGATTCAGATTCGTGAATTCATAATTTTTTAAGAATAATCACTTAAAGCCATGATATTACCTCATGTTTGTTGATAAACAATTCAAAACGTTCAGTCAGGCCTGGTTTTGATCTGTGCCACTTTGCTAAAGGACTCATTATCTCTGGGTGATTTATGATGAATGTAGGATTGACACATTTTTCCTCCAAAAAGTGTCCCACAAGCTGCAATATAACAAGAACAACAATTAAATGCATTTTCTCCACGCTACATGGGGTTTGCTGCTTCCATGAATCACAGAATGCAAAAATTTCTTGCCATGAATGATATCTAAAGATGGACCATTCAACACCAAATTTATTCTTAAAATTTTATTTGGTTTTCCTCTAATTTTTAAATCATAAATCTTACTGGATTAATACATAAAAGTAAACATCAAAAACTAAAGTTACGGGCAGAAAAAAACAATCATATCAAAGGTATAAACATGTTAACTTAGTAGAGAAATAAGAAATATACGAAGGAAAAAAAAAAAAACTATCACGGTTTCACTATCTGATTCTACCCTAGCTTTTGCAATAACTTGAAGAAAGCAATCATGTATCTTACAGATACAGAGGCCAAAATGAAGGAACTCAGGTACAGGAAAGAAGTACAGCAACGAGAAGTGCACACATTTTAACTGAATTACCACTTATATTAAGTGGCAAAAGAGCAAGTGCTACACATAAAATTCATTAACAGGAAAAGAAGTACAAAAGAGTAATAGAAAGGACTTGTTTAAGCTTGACTAAACCTGCCGCAACTTTATTGTCATAGAAATTTTTGTTATATAACATTGACTAATTAGTATCAGCAGAGCTCTTAACTGGAAAACAAAGTTACAAACTGCAATACTAGTTGTTCATTTACAAAGACAAATGTTTACAGTTTTGTCCTCTCATCGATAACTATTTCATCCTACCAAACATAACACAGAAAACTAATGCTGAAATCTTATCCTGGTCTTATATGTTAAATATCTTAACCATATACCTAAAACTCCAGAATATGAATAACATAGAAAATGACATTGATAAACAGCCCAAAAAAATTGTGCCATTGTAACAGAGAAAAATAATTTATAATCAAGTTTTACATAAAACGGTAACTAATAAAAAAAGTCACATTATACCCAAAAAAAGCGAAAAGAAAGTGGAAATGATATTACCTTATCCAACAAACGTGCAGTTGTTTCAGGAGGGGGACATTTGATTTCGTACTTCAAGCAGGCATCCTTTAGATATTGATTAGCTTCAGCACTCGTCAAGTCTTTGGGAATATTGAGGCCTGCCATCTCCTCTAGTCCTTCTATCATGTCAATCCTTCTGTAACAATAAACAATCCAAATCAATATTTCAAAATGATAATAGAATGTTAATGACCATCAGTGACAAATGATGCACACAACACACCTGAATGGTGGAGTAAAGTCGATTTCAATAGGATCCTTGTCAAGACCATCTGCATGATACTTGATTTTATAGCTGCCTTTTGTAAGTTCATACACCATACCTATTCAATGGTTTCAACTCGAAATTAATGACTTGACATTAAAATAAAAATACATGAAAGAGAAATATCGTGACAATTAAAGACCTAGTAAATGCTCACCGCTCAACATGTTCTCTGTTATCTCCATTAAGTCATAGTAGTCCTGGTAAGCCATATAGAACTCACAGGTAGTAAATTCAGGATTATGAGTCAAATCGATGCCCTCATTCCTAAATTGTTTACCAATTTCATAAACACGGTTCAGACCACCGACAACCAACTTCTTGAGATAGAGTTCTGGAGCAATTCTCATGAATAATCTCATGTTAAGGTCATTATGATGAGTTACAAATGGCCGAGCAGCAGCACCGCCAGCAATCATGTTCATCATAGGTGTTTCAACCTGAGAGTGATGGAAAAGTAGGTATATGAATGGAAGGAAAGAAATCACAGGGATCCAACATAAGGATACTCAAGGTACAGAACAAACCTCCAAGAAATCAAGCTTGTCCAGAAAACTCCTAACATAAGAAATGATTTTAGACCTAGTCCGGAATATTTCTCGAACCTCTGTATTAAGCATCAAATCCAAATGGCGTAACCGATATCTAGTTTCCTATAAGAAAAGATAATTGAGCCAAAAAATAATAAGAGAAGATAATTTATTGAATAAATCAAATTATTATCAGTACCTGAAATAAAATGTATATTTTTATAGAAAGAAAACAATTGATAATGCAAAAGAAAACTTTTTGTTCAGCATCTACAGAGAAAGATTTATCAAAACATGTATATTATACTTGGCAGAATAATGCTGGAGACAGTTCCACCTTATCTTTCAATACACGAAAAATGAACATAAAAATAAAGATGCAAGCTTCAGAATTGCAATACAGGCCCATGATAAAATGTCATTTGATATCAATTCGCACTTGCTTAACAGTATGATTCACATTAGCCTCGAGTTTAAATATATTAGTTTCATTTTGAGTTAAAATTAATTTGCAAAAAGATTGTATGAGCACTGCAAGCCTATGTAATAATTTTTCATTTTGGCAACGCAGTTAGAAAGCTGCAAGCAAATAAATGATTCAAAGAACTCAATTTAATCAATCCTTCACCAAGTACCTGACAAGATGCAGCTACCTAAATTCACAAAACTAAACCATAAAATATAAATAAATTAAATACTCCCTCCGTCCCTATATCTAAGCACCCATTTGACTTTATTTTTGTCCCTAAATGTAAACCCCTTTTCAAATTACTAGATGTATTTATTATTTTTTTCCTAAACATACCCTTAATTAATACTACTAACTTATCTTGAAATATGAAAAGTAAAATTTAATACACATACAAACAAAGGATAATTTGGTAATATTAACACACAAAATAGACACATTAATTACACTAACAACTTATCTTAAGAAATGTGAAAAAACCAAAGGGAGCTTACATATAGGGACGGAGGGAGTATATAACAAAAGCCAGGTAGCACACTGACTATAAAGAATCCAAGGTAAAAAAAATGCACATAATGACATCAAGTACCAACTATACATTTGAAAAAGAAAAATACAACGCACACAAGAAAAAGTGAATAATAACAAACAAACATATATCTCAATTCATTCCCTAATCTAAACGTTATCCACCATAGGGGGAAGGTAAATTGCAAACCAACATTTAATAAGATAGTATCCACCTCATTATAACCCTCTAAGATAGTATACAGCAGACTTAAAGCAGTGAAAGCATCTATCAGACGGCAATTCATGCTATTATACCTGGTCTTTCAGAGTGTATGCTTCGGGATTCCTGGTATTTCCTGGCACCCATGCATTATCAGCAGCAGCAGCAGCAGATTTTTGCCTAGGCATCATATGCAGACAATGTGACAGCACCACAAAAGTTTTGGGGAAAATACTAAGCTCTCCCTTCCTGCTTTTGCCTGTGCAATTAAACAAGGAAAACCTTAAAAACAATATTATAATTCAGAATGCAGTGCTATATAATAGACTACATCCAAGTATACATCAAATAGAAAAATATTGGCCCAATTAGTAGGATTTAAATAAATGTAACTGCAACTAATACGGCCTCCAATTTTTGCAACTGTGTGAACTTTGAAGTGATTTGTCTGCTTAAAATGGTTAGCAATTGTCTCGTGAATGGTAATGAGGCATGTTCCCAGTCTGAAGATAGAATAGTTTAATACTATGCAAATTATCCTAATAGGACTTCACTTAATTTACTCCTATTTCCAAAGAGTTAATACATTTACAAAATAAAAAAAATATTTATTTATTGTTATGTCAAAGAATTACAGACTTCATATGGAAGAAAGACGAAGTTAAACAAAATAATAAGAGTCCTGGAAGTATATAGCACCACAAACCTGGAAACCCTGTGATGCCAACAATATCACCACGCTTCACATTAGAATGGACTTTGTCAAACCCAGCCTCATTTAAGTCCGATTTACTGCATAAGAGATACATTAGTTGTTTCGGTCGTGCTAAATTATACATGAAAGAATTAAAAAAAAAATGTAGGATCTAAAATAAGAAGAAAAAAAATACATTCAAGAAGGAACTAAAATGACAAAACATCTTGAAAATTTGAAAAAGCCAAACCAATTCTTCTATGTTAGCCAGACACCAAGGTAACAGGAGTCAAATCTAAAAAGAACGCTGTTATTTCACAATCAATAAGACCCATCTTAAAATTAAGAGCTTGTTTGTTTCTGCATATTCTTGATGAAAATATATTTTATAACGGATCTGTTTCAAGCTTAATGAAAATATATTTTATAAGAGATCTGTTTCAAGAAATACATAATATGTAAAAAAAATGGGGAAAAACTGTTCGACCTTTTCTCATAAGCTTACATGTAATTGTGAAAAAATTCTTTAAAAAAAGCCACATCATAAAATCACTTTTTTAAGCTTAAATTTTGGGCTCTTTCAAAAAGCAAACACATAGCAATGAAGGTCTAATAACTTAATACAATACAATATTTTGTACCGGCATCATTTCTACATATGTAAAATTGAAGGAAACAACAATGGGTACCTCGCATCGGCCATAACCTGAACCTTGAAACCATCATCATGAAGGTCATAAAAGACAAGCTTTGCACCAGAGGAACGTTTGTGCATGATTTTGCCTGAAATACAGAAAACATATTAGAAACAGCAAATATATCAACACAAGCAACCACTAAATTCAAAAACAAAAACATCAACAAATAAACTCGTGATTACCAGTCAAAGACACAGAAACATCGTCAAGATGTTGCCCATCACTTAAACCTTCATATTCCTTGATATATTGTCTAATAGTAATAGTGGCAGAGAATTTGTGTGGATATGGGTTTCTCCCTTCTTCCTTTTCAGTCGCAAGATACTTAAGCCTGTTCTCCAAGTATTGCTGCAGTTAAACAACCCAAGTAACAAAAAACAGTTCATCAAACATTCTATAGAAGAAATAACATGATGGAAACAATGCGGTGAAAAAAGGGGAGTCATACCGTTGGATCCATATCTTCCTCATCAGCAGCTGCAGGTCTGTTCTCGTTGACATTTCTCATTTCAGCAGCCTAGAAAAGCATTGACATTTATATATCAAACATAAATTTTCAGGAATTGAAATCAACACGGAAAGAATAAAATCACAAAATTATACCAAAACATGCAGAAACTAAATATATAAATTTAACCATTAATCAAAGGATAGTGTATCAATTGTTTACATCACAAAAATCAACAACCAAGCCTATTGTAAAAAAAAAAAAAAAAAAAAAAAAAGCTTATACCACTAAGTGGGGTTGGCTACACGGACCAAATGACACCATAATGTTCGATCATATATCTATCCAACTCATTAATCTCTAGATTTTTCTTAATAGTTTCTCCAGGTCTTCCACTGCCGCTAGTAATTCACTACCCCCATCTGATCTACTCTCCTTACTGAATTTTCGAATCTTCTCTCTACATGTCCAAACCACCTAAATCAAGTTTCCACTGTCTTTTCTACAAAAGGTCCTACCCCAACTCTCTCTCTCTCTCTAATGTTGTCATTTCTAGTCCTAACAATTGTTTACATTACATATATAAACATATATTTATAAAATATATATATATATATATATATATATATATATATATATATATATATATATATATATATAAACCAAATTTTAAAAAATTAAATGCATAAATTTCACCAAAAATCGAAGATTGCATTATCAATTATTTACATTATATATAAAATATAAATTTTAAAAAATGAAATCAAAATGCAAAGAATAAAATCACAGAAGATTCTCCTAAATCACACAGAAACTAACTTTACGAAAACAAAAAATAAATTTCCGAACAAATTGAAGGTTTCGATAAATGGATAAGAGAATTACCCTTCTGGCTTTTTCCTCTTCCTTTTTCCTTCTTTCTTCTTCTCTCTGCTTGTTCTTGAGTTCACGCTTCAGTGCACTGTAAACAAATTAACAATAAGAGTTTAAAACAAAAAAAAACGAGAAATTCAACGGTGGTGGTGGTGATGGTGAAATCGATTTAGCGATGAGAAAGAGATTCGGGGGAGTTACTTTTTGCTTATGGTTTCGCCCGCGGCGGGAGCGGTGACCGGAGGATCGGAAGGTGGTTGTTCCATTGGGAGAGAGAGAGAGAGAGAGAGAGTTGCAGGGAAGATTTGGATGAGAGAGAGTGAGAGATTAGGGTTTTAGAAAATCGGCGGCGTTTGCAGGCGTTTTGTAAATAAAGGAGTAATTGGAGTAACTGATTATTATTTTACTGTGTATTTATATGATTTTTAACCCAAAGTTGGAACGAGTTCTAATTTTATTCCGAGTAATTATATATCAATTTTCAAAATTACCAATACCAACAAAAACAAACAAAAAAAATACGATTAAGGACTCGCAAGGACAAATTAAATCGAACACAGGATAATTTATAACTGAATATAAACTTTGTTAATTGAAATCTAACAAATAAAAATGGTTCATCTTGGCATAAAAAATAAAAATAAAAAAACAAATCTAAAATTCTACCTTGAAACTATGATATTTTGACCTTCCTTTGAACTTCTAGCTTTCAATGAAAAATAATGTTTACAAGGGTCTCTGTTTATATCTAATAATTATTTAGGGTTTAAGAGAAGAAAATTAGACTTTTTTGTACCAATCTAGCTTCGAAAACAAGCAAACTGCCGAGAATTCTGCTCTCCTCCCAACACATTTTGTTCGCGCTCAATTGAACTACGGAAAATACATCTGCGTTACTTAACTAACGTAAGTGTTAATCTTTGCGCAAGTTAAGTAACGCCACGTGAGTTAAGTAGGTAGCGCAACGTGACTTAACTCACGATGCGTGTTGTTTTAAACACAAGACAGAACCTCATTTCTCATCTAAAATTTCCAAAATCTCTCTCAAATCACCAAAATCCAAAATTCCTTCAACTCCAAATCAAACAACACTCTATTAACAAGTAAGTCTTCATAATCAAACACCGTTAAGCTTTTATGTTTATACGTTAGATTTTTTCTCTTAAATTAAAAAAAAATAGATTTAGATTTGTTTAAATTTTGGTTTTTTTTGCAAGATATCATACAATGTTACATGAAACTTGTGTTGCTTAAATGTTTAGATGTTTGCATGTTTATGTTGTAGTTTTGAGTTTTAGAGAATTTTTTTTAGATTTAGGGTTTGTTTAAATTTTGATTTTTTTTGCAAGAAATAATACAATGTTACATGTAAATGACTTATATTGCTTAATTGTTTAGATGTTTGCATGTTAATGTTGTAGTTATGAGTTTTAGGGTTTATGTATAATTTGCACTTCAAGTGTTTGATGAAATGTTTGAATGAGTTTTTCATTGATTGTTTTTAATTTCTTATTGTGTAGATTTGAAGCAATGGCTTATATGTTTGACATTCTTGCACAATTCAACGGTGGTGAACCTCATAGGTTGAAGGTTTGGCACCTTGGTGTCACGTTAAGAGATATTAAAGATCAACTGAATGAATTCAACCAAGGAGTCAACCCCGGAGACACAAGGAGGGTGGAATACGTTCTGTGTAAACGTCAAACGCTCGACGATGGGAGAATATCATTCAGTTGGGTGGAATTTACGAACGACGATAACGTGAGGAGCATGTTTTGGGAGCACAACATGTTCCAGTGGATCGATATGCGTGTAACATTGCTGAGACCAACTGAAGATATTATCAACAGTCTGATTCCGCCAGAAGATCGTGATTAGGTAGGGATCGTGATTAGGTAGGGAATGCTTCTTCCAACTACAACAATTGTTTTACTCTAAAATGGGGTAATTCAAACATTTTAAACAGCAGTTTTCAAGCTTTCACCCGGCAGTTCTATTGTTTCATTCAAAAGATTAAATTATTGTTAGGCTAGTGATAAGTGTCAGGAAGTAGTAATTCTAATGAAGATTTATGGCACTTTTTGTAACTTGTTTTGCAAGTTATTAAGGAAAAAGCCGAGAGATAATTGAATTTTATCCTTTTACGCTTTATCTATCTTACTTTACCTAATTTTGCAGGAAAGTTACTCAAGGCACCGAGCAAAGATGGAAAACAAGAAACAAAGTGCAACAAGGCCAAAAATAGGCAGAACAACATGTTTGCTCGCCTCCCAAGTAGCTCAACTCGCCATGGCGAGTTAGCAAAGAAAAAAATAGGCAGAGAGGCAGGTTTGCTCGCCACCAGCTCGCACCCAACTCGCCATGGCGAGTTAACAAAGGAAAAAATAGGCAGAAGCATATGTTTGCTCGCCATGGCGAGTGAAGTTACTTGGGAGGCGAGCAAGGGCGGCTAATTCTCCCCAGGATGACGTGGCACAAACCCAGTGGGGAAGAAACCTCAACTCGCCATGGTGAGCAGAAGAACTCGCGAGGCGAGTTGATGCAGATGGGAAAGCTTATAAATAGAGCCCTTGATCATTTCTTGAAGGATGCTTTTATTTTGACAGAAGAAAATACATAGATACTTAGAGAAAGAGAGATAAGGCTTGGTCTTCATAGAGTGAGAGTGATAGAAGTTTGATTCTTCCACATTTGGTGAGAAATCATAAAGTTGTATTGAATCTTTTCCTTTCAATTCATTCTTGCAAGGCTTCCATGACAATGAGAAGCTAAATCTCCATTGTTGGGATTAGAGGTACTTGATCTAAGCCAATCATGTAATCAATTGATCTAT